>Ga0126335_1000135_pt1 | contig 33788 bp, 27 predicted proteins | sample OlaspJWI45metaG_FD_108409 | JGI IMG/M metagenome (GOLD analysis project Ga0126335, IMG submission 108409) | Marine gutless worms symbiont microbial communities from Oahu, Hawaii - Olavius sp. 1 OAHU.JWI-45 metaG | ecosystem: Host-associated > Annelida > Digestive system > Unclassified | place... | reverse complement strand
TGTTTTACCATCTGGGTACCTCCTGTTTTTGGTTTTAGTTGGTCCTAAACCCAATTATTACAGGGGACCCAGATGGTTTTTCAATTATTTTTTTCTATCTCATGCAAGATCGAGGTATTTATTCACCACAGAGGACACAGAGTTCACAGAGCAATAAAAATTATACGCTTTTCTCTGTGCTCTCTGCCAGCCAGGGCACAGCTTCAGCGACGACTGGTGTCCTCTGTGGTTTAGCAATCGTTGACCACAAAATACGTCACCGAATTATTAAAATCATGCACTTAGGTTGCATTGATGACCCCCAGAATCGGACCTGTGGCGGTCCAAATCACAGCTGGAATCTTTCCAATATTTTCAATCGATCTGTTCGCGCTTGACTCTGTCAACACATTTTCTTATAGTTGCCCGATCTGAATGGTGGTGCGGTCAGGTTGAACCTGAAATCTTTACCGGTCCGGCCGCGGTGCCAGTCATTGACAGTTTAGGCCTAAAAAAAGGAGAACGAGCTATGAAAAAATTGGTCGTGTTAATCTGCCTGTTGCTCATTGCTGCACCGCTGGGTGCCGTCCATGCCAAAACCTACCAGGTATCGGTCAGCCAGTTTGTCGAACATCCGGCACTGGACGCAGTCCTGAAAGGCTTCCAGGACTATATGCGCGAAAACAATCTCATGATCGAATATCGGGTCCACAATGCCCAGGCCAACATGGGCACCGCAACCCAGATAGCCGGTCAGATAATTGGCGAAAAGCCCGATCTTATTCTGGCCATCGCCACTCCGAGCGCCCAGACCTGCGCCCAGGCCTTGAAAAAAGCGCCGCACATGCGCAATACGCCGATGCTGTTTACCGCCATCACCGATCCCCTGGCTGCCGGCCTGGTTAAGGATCTCGAACATCCGGGCGGAAACATCACCGGTGTTTCGGACATGCTGCCCCTCGACCAACATATGCAGATGGTCGCTGCGTTTATTCCAAAATTCAAGAAACTGGGGGTTATTTATAATTCGGGCGAAGCCAACTCCAAAAGTTCGGTAAAGCTAATCCGTGAAGTCGGCGACCAGATGGGATTCGAAGTTGTGGAAGCCACCGTCTCCAAGACCGCCGATGTCTATCAGGCCGCCAAGAGCCTGGTGGGCCGTGTCGATGCCGTCTTCGTCCCGACGGATAATACGGTCGTCGAAGCCCTGGAAAGTGCCATTAAAGTATGTGAGCAGAATGACCTTCCGCTGTTTTGTGCTGACGTGGATTCTGTCAGGCGCGGTGCCGTTGCGGCCATGGGTTTTGACTACTACAAACACGGCTACCAGACCGGAGCGATGGCCCAACGCGTACTCGGTGGCGCCAAACCGGCCGACATACCGGTGGAATATCAGGAGGTGCTCCAGCTGCACATCAACCTTCCGGCAGCGGCCAAAATGGGCGTCAAGGTCCCGCAGAGCCTGCAGCAAAAAGCGGATAAGATTTATCGGTAGTTGCGGGTTGCGAGTTACGGGTTGCGGGTTGCGGGTTGCGGGATGCGGGTTGCGGGTTGCGGGTTACGGTGTCGCTTCGCTCCAACATGGAAAGTTCGGAGTGCGGCGTTCAGCGTGCGGAGTTATGGAATCGCTGCGCTCCAACATGGTTTTGAAATTGGAAACTGGGAAAAGAGATGCAATGGATACTGGATCAAGGAATCCTATCATTTTTATTTTTACTCACGCAAAGACGCCAAGGCGCTAAGAATAAATAACAAAAAGACAACGAGTTTACTTTTCCTCAATCCAGTATCAAGTATCCAATATCCGCTCTTTTTTACCTTATACCTTGCACCCTGTACCCTGCATCTTGATTTTTTTTCTTTGCGTCTTTGGCCTGCCGCGCCATAGTTTCGCGTAAGCGGAACGACGGCGGGCGCCTTTGCGTGAGAATGCGCCTGCATCTGGTAACAGGCATAAAGTTCTTTTTACATCGGACCACGGACAACTGACAAGGGACGGTGCCGAAGGCACCAAATCATCGCTCTATGACCTGGTATGCCCTCGTAGGTGCCCTGGAACAGGGTTTCGTTTACGGAATCATGGTGCTGGGCGTCTATTTGACATTTCGAATTCTGGATTTTCCAGATCTTACGGTTGACGGGAGTCTGCCACTGGGCGCCTCCATTTCGGCTGTGGCCATCACCCACGGTGTGAATCCGTTTCTTTCGCTGGTCTTCGCTATGTGTGCCGGATTTCTGGCCGGTATGGTAACGGCAGTTTTGAACACCAAGCTGAAAATTTTGCATCTGCTGGCCTCTATTCTGACCATGATAGCGCTGTATTCGATTAATATCCGGATCATGGACGGTCCCAACGTTTCCCTGCTGGGGGTTGACACGGTGCTGGATCCTTTTATTGACAGGGGAATTCCCGGTTTTGTCGCTGCGCCCGTTCTCTTCGGCCTGATTGGCGTTCTGGTCACCTTCGCGATTATATGGTTTTTGCACACCGAGCAGGGGCTGACCGTGCTGGCCACCGGTGACAATCGGCAGATGATCACCAGTCAGGGGGTGAACACGCATAACGTCATTATTCTGGGTGTAGGCCTGTCCAATGCCCTGGTCGCAATGAGCGGGGCCCTGATTGCCCAGAATCAGGGGGCCGCGGATGTCAATATGGGGGTGGGTACCATTATCGCCGGACTGGCTTCGGTTATCGTCGGAGAAACCCTGTTCGGTAAAACAGGCGTGGCCCGGGCGTGTTTTGCGGCACTATTGGGTTCGGTCATCTACCGCATAGCCATCGCACTGGCACTGGGGATTAAATGGGGCAAATTTTCCTTTACCCCGAGTGACTTAAACCTGATAACGGCGATGCTTGTGGTCGTTGCCCTGACAGCACCCCTGATCAAAGCCAGGCTGAAGCTGCGATGATAGTTCTCCAGGATCTCACCAAATATTTCAATCCGGGCAGTATCAACGAAGTACTTGCCTTGAGCGGGATCGATCTGGAGATCCGTGAAGGCGATTTTATTACGATTATCGGTTCGAACGGGGCCGGAAAATCGACCCTCCTGCACTGTCTGGCCGGAACCTATATGCAGGACAGCGGCCGATTGCTTCTCGATGGTAATGACATTTCGGCCTGGCCCGAGCACAGGCGGGCACGATTTATCGGCCGGGTTTTTCAGAATCCTTTGTCCGGGACCTGCGCTTCGATGAGCATAGAGCAAAACCTGGCACTGGCATTCAAACGGGGCAGCCGGCGGGGCCTGCGAATCGGTGTTCAGGCAGGTTTACGCGCCCGTTTTCGTGAAAAACTCAAGGAATTGGGACTGGGTTTGGAAGATCGTCTGAAAAGCAGTGTGGGGCTTCTGTCAGGAGGTCAACGACAGGCGTTGACAATGTTGATGGCCACACTGGTCGAACCGGATCTCCTGCTTCTGGACGAGCACACCGCCGCACTCGATCCCAAAACCGCCATCCAGATTTTGGACCTCACCCGTCGAATTGTTGGAACCCAGCATCTGACCACATTGATGGTGACCCACAACATGAACCAGGCCCTGGAACTGGGCAACCGCCTGGTGATGCTGCATCGCGGCCGCATCCTCCTGGATATTGACGGTGAAGAGAAATCCAAATTGAACAAAGAATCACTGCTCAGAAAATTTTACGAATCCCAGGGGGAGGAATTTTCATCCGATCGGGTGCTGCTGGCTTAGATCGGGTTACGGGTTGCGGGTTGCGGGTTACGGGTTGCGGGTTACGGGTTGCGGGTTACAGGCTGCGGGTTACGGGTTACGGGTTACGGGTTGCGGGTTACGGGTTGCGGGTTACGGGTACGCTGATGCGCAGTTTTTCTTGTATTTTTTAATTCGTGAAAATTCGTGTTAATTCGTGGCTATTTAATTTGCAGGTTGCGGGTTGCGGGTTACGGGTTACGGGTTACGGGTTGCGGGTTACGGGTTGCGGGTAGGCTGATGCGCAGTTTTTCTTGTATTTTTTTAATTCGTGAAAATTCGTGTTAATTCGTGGCTATTTAATTTGCAGGCTGCGGGTTGCGGGTGGATACTCTTAATTGTTCAAACTGTGTATCGGTGCCGGTATGCGGCCCCCCAGGCGGATAAAGCGATTGGGTGCCGCGCCGTTGTTGACCGGCATAATTACCGATTGTCCCAGCAAGCCGCCGAAATGGGCATTATCGCCGGCCTTTTTCCCGGGTACCGGAATCAGACGGGCGGCCGTTGTCTTTTTGTTGATGACCCCGATGGCCATCTCATCGGCAATGATGGCGGATACGGTTTCTTCGGTCGTGTCACCGGGAATGGCCACCATGTCAAGGCCCACCGAACAGACGCTGGTGATGGCTTCTAATTTTTCAATCGACAGGTAACCTTTGGCGGCCGCCTCGGAGATGTTTAAATCTTCACTCACCGGCACAAATGCACCGCTGAGACCACCGACATGGGAACTGGCAAAGGCCCCGCCTTTTTTAACCGCATCGTTCAGCAGCGCCAGGGCCGCCGTTGTTCCCGGAACGCCGATACTTAAAAGGCCGAGGCTTTGAAATATTTCGCCGACGCTATCGCCCACGTTGGGTGTCGGCGCCAGGGAAAGGTCTGCCACACCGAAACGTATATTCAGTTTATCTGCCACTTCCCGGCCAATCAATTCACCGACCCGGGTGACTTTGTAGGCCGTGTGCTTGATCAATTCCGAAATTTTACCCAGATCCATCTTTGAATCGGCGCCGAGTGCCCGGTCAATTGCTTTTTTGACAACACCCGGCCCACTGACGCCGACATTGATTACCGCATCGGCTTCCCCGATACCAAGGTAGGCCCCGGCCATAAACGGAATGTCCTGGGGTATGTTGGCGAAGACGCACAACTTGGCACACGCAATACCGTCTCGTTTGGCCGTGAGTGCGGCTGCGCGTTTTACTTTGTGGCCCATCAGATAAACGGCGTCCATGTTGATGCCGGCCCGGGTCGAAGCGACATTGACTGAAGCGCAGACACGTTCCGTGCCGGCCAGCGCTTCGGGGATCGCATCGATCAGGGCGCGGTCGCCTTTGGCAATACCTTTCTCGACCAGGGCGGAGAAGCCGCCAATAAAATCGACATTGACCGCTTTTGCGGCACGATCCAGGGTTTTGGCAACCTCGATCATCTGGGATGAAGAGAATGGCGCGGCCACCACGGCAATCGGGCTGATGGATAACCGCTTGTTGACAACCGGTATACCGTATTTGTCCCCGATTTCATCACATACATTAACCAGATTGCCGGCCAGGCCGGTTATTTTCGTATAGATTTTATCGGTCAGTTCATTCAGGTCGCTGCTGGCACAGTCGAGCAGGCTGACGCCCATGGTTACCGCGCGGACGTCAAGGTGTTCGTTCTGTACCATTTCCAGCGTCGATATAATTTCTCGGACGGATAACATCAGACTCACCCAATCGGTTTATGTTGTCATAGCTTTGAACATCAGAACCATCCCCCCGGGATAAAGGCCTGTACTATGACTTTGATTTGCGGCTATATTCGGTTGATGGCCTTGAAAATGTTCCGGTGTTGAATGTTGATATTTAGCGATAATTCTTCGGCTTTGTCCCGCAGGTCCTTGTAAAGTGCCTGCTGATCGATATCACAGGGAATGTCCACCTCATAAATCATGATATTGCTGTCGGGATCGTTTCCACCTTTGAAGATGGCCTGCAGGTTTGTGACATTCACACCGTAGCGAGCCATTATTTCGGTGATGCGTGCCACCAGGCCCTTGGCGTCCGGTCCCCTGGTGGTGATGATGAATTGCTCACAGCTGGATAAAGACTGGGTAGAACCGGCCGGATCCAGTTTCTTGACAAATACGTGCAGGCTGAGCGGGCTGAGTTCTTCATGCAGGCTCTGACGCAGCTTTTCAATGGTTTCCGCATCAGGTATGACCACAATGAAAATACCGCTGAATTCGGACTGGACAATTGTCTGGCTGACATTTTCGATGTTGCAATCTTTTTCAAACAGAACCCTGGTTACCGCGGCAATTATGCCCGGCCGGTCCGGGCCCAGGACGGAAATGACGACTTTATTCATGGATATTGCCCTTTATCTTGCCTTAAAATTAAAAAGCCCACTCATATCAAATCAAGCGTCTGTGTCAACAATTGATATGGCATTGTTCCGGTTGTTTCGTTGATCGTATTTCTGGTCAACAAACTGGAAGGGCGCTGGTTTGCGCATCTGCGGCCCCAGGAAACAACTGTCGCTAAAGCCGAGACCTGACGATGATCACACGCAGATTCGAGGATCATCCCTTGCCGGTCGCCAGTATGGGTAACAAACGCAGCGTTAAAGTCATCTGCTACGGGAACCGGGCCGGTGGCAGAAAAATTTACATCCAGGCCGGCCTGCATGCGGACGAACCGCCGGGATTAGTGGTGATGCATCATCTGATCGAATGGCTTGACGGGGCCGATCAAAAAGGTGCCATTACCGGGGAGATTGTTCTGGTGCCGGTGTGGAACATCTAAAATCTGAAGTTTCCGGCGTTGTGGTTTTTGTTAAAGATGCCGGGGATCGGGTCGCAAAGGAGGAACTGGTTGCGGAAGTCATCAACCCGCTGGCCGACAATTCAAAAGACCGGGTGCATCCGGTCACCAGTTCCACAGAGGGTATTCTGTTCGCCCGCAACGTCGACTGCTATGCCCGCCCGGGCCGAATTCTGGCCAAGATTGCCGGACGGACACCGATCAAGAAAAAAGGTGAGGACCTGCTGACGTTGTAATGGCCAGCCATGCCATTGCGGTAAATTCCATATTAATGAATGCCGGCCAGGGGCAACGCCGTCAGTCCTGAGCCGGTCAATGGGTGTTACCCTGATTGAACTCCCTGCGCCCGGGTCGACAGGTACTGCAGGGTAGAAGGTGCAAAACCGAATTTTTTAGGTGGCTCGATGCCCTGAATCTTTAATATCATCGCGATAATTGCAAAGTGGTGAACCGTGTGAAATCTCAAAAACTGCAATTCGCGCTCAACCGTTGATCGGGTATACAGGTTCAGATCACTGTCGGCTCCGTGCTCATCGTTTTTGATGCTGAGAACCCCTCCAAAACGGGCGGTATCCAGAGTCAAGCGTTCAAACTGTCCGATCACTTCATTGGTTTTTTGAATACCGTATAGGCGATCTTCCTCCAGGCGCGCTTCACGCGTGCGCGCATCGTAATTGATTCTTTCCTTCCAGCCACCAAGAAATTGATCGTAAAAACCCAGAATGTGTCGGAGATGCTTTCCAATCCCGCTGGAATAATAAGGACCGTCATTGTTACGATAGGCGCGGTCACTGATGTCCTGCAGGATTCTCACTGCCTGTTTCAGATGCACGATATTCGATTCGATTAATACTTTGCGGTGGTCTCGATTCATCTAGCCTCCTTTTTTTGATTACGATCAACCAAACCGCTTCTGATGGCGCTGCCGGCTGATTCAATTTCTGCAACCCCGCAACCGCTTGCCCCGCTACCGGGACGTGTGCGCCGGTCATCGATGCCGAGCGCGGTTTTCGTATTTTATCCAGGAAAAATAATTGGGTTGCAATCCATAATCATACACGTTAGGCAGTTTGAGACTGATTTCCCTGGTCCATTTTTGTGCCCAGTTCCTTTCTGCGCAATCGACCCTAGAACCTTCTCTTCCGGTTTGAATTTATGTCGGTGCGCAGGCCGGTTGGATTACACAATTTTTTGATTTTTTAGCCTATAGCAGAGCCAGCAGTGACAAAGCAACAGCCTATTAAAGCTCAGACGCATTTAGCGAAACGATATTATACCGCCGGTGACCCGGGCAAGCGGATAATTTCCAACAGTTTCCTGTTTCACTTCCGGCCGCGAACCGTTCCGGATCGGACGCTGCAGTTCCATTTGACCTGGGGACTGGGCGGTATGGCAGCCGTACTGGTGTTGGTTCAACTGTGCACCGGCCTACTGCTCAAATTTGTCTATGAACCCAACCCCGCCCTGGCCCATGCATCCATCGTTATGCTTCAAAATGAGATGCAGTTTGGAAAGTTCATACGCAGCATTCACCACTGGAGTGCCAACTTTCTTATTCTCGTGGCTTTTCTGCACTTTCTAAGGGTGTTTTTTACCGGTGCTTTTCACCCGCCACGCCGCCTGAACTGGCTCATCGGGCTGGGACTGTTCGTCCTTATCCTGCTGGCCAACTTAAGCGGCTACCTGCTGCCCTGGGATCAGCTGGCCTTTTGGGCAGTTACGATCTGTACCGCTGCACTGGCCTACATTCCCTGGATCGGCGGCTGGCTGCAGGCATCGTTGGGCGATGGCGCCGAGATCGATGCGAATACCCTGCACATTTTTTATTCTCTCCACACAGCACTGGTTCCATTACTGATCGTTGTTTGCATGGCTTTTCATTTCTGGCGTGTGCGCAAGGCCGGCGGGCTGGTGATACCGAAATCACCCGGCGAACAATTGTCCGCAAAACAGGATCGGGTGGCGACCATACCCAATCTGCTGTTGCGTGAAGCAGTCGTTGCAGCCCTCTTGCTGGCCTTTGTGTTTTCGTTGTCCGCTCTATTTGCGGCGCCTCTGGGAGAACCGGCCAACCCGGGTCTGAGCCCCAATCCAACCAAGGCCCCGTGGTATTTTGCCGGCATCCAGGAAATGCTGATGCACGTTCACCCAACCTTTGCCGTTGTGGTTGTACCCCTGCTTTTCGGAAGTTTTCTAATTATTCTGCCGTTCATCAGGTTCCCACACAACACGGCCGGCATATGGTTTGGGTCGTATATTGGCCGCCGAACATCTTTGCTGGCTGCGGCTGCCGCCCTGATCCTGACAATCATTTCAATCGTGCTGGAAGACAAATTTTTTGCCGCCACGAAATGGTTTCCTTCAACACCGGTCATCATCAGTGGAGGTTTGATACCGGTCGCTTTGATACTGTGCTTTTTCGGGACGGCCTGTTTATTACTCAAAAAAATAGTTGCTGCCACCTTGAATGAAATCGTTCAGGCGCTGTTCGTGTATGCGATGGTTTCCTATATCGTATTTACCATCGTTATGGTCTGGTTCAGGGGGCAAGGGATGGTATTGGGGTGGCCGTAAGGAAGTAGGACAGGGAGAACTATGACGGGGAGACTGGGGGACGGGGAGACTGGGGAAGTAAGACGGGGAGACTGGGAGAATGGGAGACGGGGAGAAGAAAGACGGAAAGACGGGGAGACTGGGAGAAAAGATGCAGGATTTAAGATACAGGGTGTAAGGTATAAGGGAAGAGATATTGGATATTGGATTTTTGATACTTGTCCGCCAGTGGTTTGGCAGATTAGATCTTGGATCGCGGAATCCAGTCTTTTCCTATGAGCTCTGAGCGGAGGCGTGTCATCCAGTCATTTGCTATGAGCTATCAGCTATGAGCTATCATCTATGAGCTATCAGCTCTGAGCTATGGGCTCACCCCGCAGGCGCGCCATTCAGGATCAATTTTAGGGTTCGAAATTATATACATGCAAACGCATAAAATCAAAGACGTGCAAAGAGATCAAAGCCAGCCCCCGGAAAGCCGGCGCTCTTTTCTGAACAAAATCTGGCTCTGTTTGGGTTGTGCTGCTCTGGCCGAATTTATCTGGCTCGCCGTCGCTTTTCTGAGACCTCGCGAGCCGGTCGCAAAACAGGCAGGTGCAGATAATCTGATTTCCTGCGGCACGGTGGACGATTTTAGCCGCGGTTCGGTGACCGCATTTCCGATAGGCCGTTTTTACCTTTGCCGGTTGAATGACGGCGGCTTCCTGGCAATTTCACGGCAGTGCACCCACCTGGGCTGCACGGTTCCCTGGAATGCAGAAGAGAAAAAATTTATCTGCCCCTGTCATGCATCGGCCTTCGACCTGACCGGCAATGTCATCAATGCGCCGGCGCCGAGAGCACTGGATCTTTTACCGGTCACCATCGAGAACAACAGGGTAAACGTGGTTACCGGCCGGCGTGTGAAACGTTCGGTATTTCGAAAGGAGCAGGTTGCATATGCCCCGAAACAGGGCTGAGATAAACCCAGAAAGGCGCAATAGAGAAAAATGCAGGGCCTGATCGGATCCCGGTTTTTGCCCTGACCCGCAACCCGTAACCCGCAACCCGCAACCCGTAACCCGCAACCCGTAACCCGCAACCCGTAACCCGCAACCCGTAACCCGTAACCCGCAACCCGATATTTACATGACCCGTTGGAAAATAGTCGGCATTATTGCTACGTTCATTATCACACTGACGCCACCGCTGTTTCTTGTGAAAGAAAAACACTTCGGCAAAGCGGCAGCGCCGGGCGGCGATCACTCCTTAGCCGAATTCGTGGGCACGGCGGAGTGCAAGTCCTGCCATAAACAGGAATATGACAGATGGAAAAACTCCCACCACGACCTGGCCATGGATGTGGCCACCGACGCAACGGTTCTGGGCGATTTCAATGATGCGACCTTCGATTACCATGGCATTGTTTCTCGCTTTTACCGCCGGGATGGCCGCTTTTTTGTTCACACCCGGGGGCCGGCAGGTAAAATGGGGGAATTTGAAATCAAATACACCTTCGGCTACACCCCGCTGCAGCAATATCTGATTCTCTTTCCCGGCGGCCGGTTGCAATGCCTGCCAATCGCATGGGATGTGCGTCAGAAGCGGTGGTATCACTTTTACCCTGATGAACCGCTGGCTCCTGATGACTGGCTTTACTGGACCAATGCCGGCCAGAACTGGAACGGTATGTGCGCCGAGTGTCATTCCACCAACCTCAAAAAAAATTATGACCCGGACAGCGACACCTACCAGACCACCTGGACCGACATCGACGTTGGGTGCGAAGCGTGTCACGGGCCCGGATCGCTGCATGTGAAATGGGCCCGGCTGCCTGAAATGGCCCGGCCCGAAGCGGACAACCTCGATCTTGTGGTCCGCACCGCCGGCATGGATTCCAGGGAGCAGGTGGAACTGTGCGCCCCGTGTCATTCGCGCCGCACGTCACTGGGAGACAATACCCACGATTTTCGCGAACTGCTCGATTATGAGGTACCACAGCTGCTGGATGAGCGGCTCTATTTTGCCGATGGACAGATACTGGAAGAAGTTTACGTTTACGGATCATTTGTCCAGAGTAAAATGTACGATCGCCAGGTGCGCTGCAGTGATTGTCACGATGTGCACAGCGTCAAGCGCCTCGCAGAAGGCAATGCCCTGTGTCTGCAGTGTCATCGGGCCGACCTTTACGACACCAAGGCCCATCATTTTCACAAAAAGGAAGGGGAAAAGGGCGAGCCGATCAAATCACCGGATGGAAACGTTCTGTTCGGTGTCGGCAGCGGGGCGAAATGTGAACAGTGCCACATGCCCGGACGCTATTATATGGGCATCGACTATCGCCCCGATCACAGTTTCCGGGTCCCGCGCCCGGACCTGAGCATTCAGATTGGCACCCCCAATGCTTGCCGGCGCTGCCACGTCGACAAGAGCGATCAGTGGTCGGCGGATCTGATCACCAAATGGTACGGCCAAAAGGTCAAGGCCCACTATGGCACCATTCTGGCTGCCGGTCGGCGCCGGCAACCGGAAGCCCGGCCGGAGCTGGTCCGTCTGGCCGATGACCGGCTGTATCCTGTGATTGTGCGGGCCACGGCCCTGGCGCTTCTCAGCCGCTATCCGGACGAAACCAAACGAGACGTATTCGAACGCGCCTTGAGTGACGAAGAGCCCTTGATGCGGCAAACCGCCCTGCGCAATATGGGATGGGCCGATGCCGACACCCGCCGACGCCTGTTGCTGCCCATGCTTTACGATTCTGTCAAGGCGGTGCGCATCGAAGCCGCTCAGGGCCTTACCGGTGTGCCCCGTGACAGACTGACCGCCGCCCAAAATGCGGTTTTTCAATCCGCCCTGTCCGAATTTCGGCAGGCCATGGCTTATACGGCGGATTTTGCTGCCTCGCGTCACAACCTGGGAAACATGAACGCCAACCTGGGCCAGCTGGATAAAGCGGCGCAAAACTACGCCAAAGCGATCAGCATCGATTCGCAGTTTTATCCGGCCAAGGTAAACCTGGCCATGATCTACAATCGACAGGGCCAAAACCTTAAAGCCGAAACATTGCTGCGCGAGGTGGTCGAGGGGCAGCCCGATATGTATGAGATACAATACTCCCTGGGACTGTTGCTGGCAGAGCAGAAAAAGTATGCCGAGGCTGTCCGCCATCTTGAGACTGCAGCCGCCGGTTTACCGCTGCATTCCCGGGTGTATTACAATCTCGGCCAATTGCTGGCATTTTTAAAAAGGGATCAGGAAGCTGAGGCCTCCCTGAAGACGGCGCTTGGACTCGAGCCGGGCAACCAGGAATTTTTGTACGCGCTGGCCGAATTTTACCTGAAACAAAGAGAATTTGAAAAAGCCCGTCCGATCGCTTTACAGATGGTTGAGCGATATCCCGATTGGCGTCTGGGGAAAGAAATACTTGATTTTATTCAACAGCAATGATTGAAGTAATAACTATACAATCCAATTAGCCCAAGCATTCATGGCAGGCTGTGGCGGTGATAATGGCCATAGTGGCATCATCTTTCATTGTTGCGGGCTGCGGGTTTCGGATAAAGAGAAATAAAACTGGACCCTTGTTCGATCATGCAACAAAATCTGGTATATACGTTACTGCTGGGTATCAAAGCCTTCAGCGCCTCCTTTTATCGTTTCAACATTCAATGGATTGGTGATATTCCATCCGATCCATGGGCCAAATTGCGCCTGGTACTCCTGATGAATCACACCAGCCTCTACGAGCCGCTTTTCGCCGGATTTCTACCCAATCGTTTTTTGCGCAATATTGCCTTTAACGGTCTTGTGCCGGTTGCCGACAAAACTATCAACCGGCCGGTTGTGGGGCAGTTTTTCCGCAGAGTGGCCGGCAATGTTACATCGATTTCGCGTACCCGGGATCTTACCTGGGAGAAATTCCTGTCTGACATCAAACCCGATTCCCTGGTTATCATCGCCCCCGAAGGTCGCATGAAGCGCGCCAATGGCCTTGACCGTGAGGGTAATAAAATGACCGTCCGGGGTGGGGTAGCGGATCTGCTCAGGGCGATACCCATGGGCAGGATGTTGATCGCCTACAGTGGCGGTTTGCACCACATTCAAATCCCCAGGCAGCTTATCCCCAAAATGTTCAAAACCCTGCACATGAAAATCGAAAACCTGGACATCGCCCGCTATAAAGACACCCTGATGCGTCGATATGGTCCCGATGGCTTCAAAGGCGGCGTCATCCACGATTTGCAGCAACGCCGCGATGCCTATTGTGCCGTGCCGGCGGCACTGCCCGCTGTTCGTTAGCCCGGTGCCTGCGGCACTGTCCGTTGTCAGTTGTCGGTGGTCAGTTGTATAAAAGAATGGATATTGGATACATGATTACACGCCTTCGGCATGGTCCGTTGTCTGTTGTCCGTTGCAAAAAGAACTTTATGTCTGTTACCAGATTCAGGCGCATTCTCACGCAAAGGCGCCCGCCGTCGTTCCGCTTACGCGAAACTATGGCGCGGCAGGCCAAAGACGCAAAGAAAAAAAATATTCAAGATACAGGATACAGGGTATAAGGTTAAGGTTAAAAGGTATAGGGTATAAGGTATAAGGTATAGGGTATAAGGTATAAGGTAAAAGGTAAAAGGTTTAAGGGATTAGGTTTAAGGGAAGAAATATCGAACTTCGCACTCTTTAAATTGGAGCGAAGCGTCTCCGGCACGTAGAACTTAAAGCATAAAACTAAGTCCTATTTTAAATCTGCGTTTATCTGTGTTCATCCGTGTCCTAATTCTTTTTCTCTAACTTCCGCCTGAGATCGGCAATGTGTCGGGCCGGGTAGACTTTGGTCGGGCACACCCGGCTGCACGCCAGCGCCCGCCGGCACCAGCGTTCGCCGCGCTGCCCGCCGGCCAGCTTCAGCAAATCCTTTTTCTTCCGGGGCGTTTTGAGGATTTCGCGATGAATGGCCGCCAGAGCGGCCGGGCCCATAAACGTGTTTTCGTCCCCGGCCGCAGGACAGGCAGATATGCAGCTGCCGCATTCGATGCAGTTTTCAAAGCGGGTGAAATGACGGCCCTCTTCTTCAACCGGATCTTTGCCGATGGCCTCGGCCGGCTGCAAATACGTCCAATCTTCCCTGATATCATGGAACACCGATTCCACATCAACGGCCAGATCGGCAATGCGCTCAAATCCGCGCAGCGGCTCCAGGGTCACCGTCGGGCTATCCAGATCCCAAACCCTGGTAACGCAGGCCAATCGTTCGGTTCCGTTGATGACGCAAGCGCAGGTGCCGCATGCGGCGTGATGACATGAATGCCGGTAAACTAGGGTCGGTTCCTGTTCCAGCCGGATCTTCTCCAGGGCGTCCAGAATGCTCATACCTTTGGAGACCCTCATTGTGTAAGCGTAAAAAACGGGCGGATCGATGAGGCCCGCCTTGTAGCGCGAGATCATAAATTCAATTTTTTTAGTAGTCATGATTCTAAGTCTGGTCAGTTTAGTCAGTTTCGTCCTTCGGGTCCGAACACCTCAGATAGCCTGGGTGCCCATCCTCGTTTCACCGCAAGCAGACCCAACCACAGGGGCCCGGGGAAACACCCCGATGCAATCCATAATAATTTCAGTCATCGCGAAGCGATCTTATGTTTTTTTCGGCCCCGGCCGAAAAAAACATCGGTAATGCAGCAAAACGCGATCCTGAGTGCTGCAGCTGATGTTACGTCCGGTTTTAGCACAAATCAGATCGGCTGCAGTCTCGGCCATGGCCCGCATGGTAGTGGCCTTGCCCCCGAAAAGGGAAACAAATCCTTCGATACCATCGGTTTGAGCGTGGTCGATACAGTCGAATGTTCGACTAATTTTGGTGGGATCCGCATTCTGATCGTGTACGATGACCGGGCGAGAGGCCATCCAGGCTGAATGGACCGGCATCTGTCCGATCCGGGGGACCATTTCCGAACACAGTTTCATTATTAATTGCACCTGATCCCGGGGCAGGTCGAAATCGTCCGGGTCTTCGCCCAGCCAGGCCGTTGTGCCCAGCAGCGAAAGCTGCCGTTGCGGAATGATGATATCGCCGTCATCAGCCGGGTGCAATCGATTGATGACCTTGTTGGTAAGCCGTTCAGCGACACCCACCATAACACCGGGCACCGGCCGAACCGGAATGTCGATACCCAGCATGGCGGCGATTCGGGCCGACCATGGCCCGGTTGCATTGATGATGAGATCTGCTTTGATGGCATAGGTTCGATGGGTCCGGTGATCAAAAACGTTGACCCCCTGGACCGTGTTAGCGCTGGCGATGATTTCGGTAACCTCTGTATAAGGGCGGATGTCGGCGCCGTTGAATGCGGCAGTGGCGAAAAAATGCATTGGCAGCCGCCAGGCGTCCATGGTGGCGTCCGGTACCCGGAAGACCGATTTCAGTTCGGGATTCAAATTGGGTTCCAGCCGCAATGCCTGTGCGGGTTCGATTTCTTCGGCGGGAATGCCGGCAGCCCGGCATTGGGCTATGAAATCGGGGCGATGGGACATGTCTTCATCGCTAAGGGCAACGAACAGACCGTCGTTTTGCTCCAGCCCCTCGGGTGCAATGCGTCTCAGGATTCGGTTTTCGACCATGCATTCCCGGGCGGTTTCAAGATCGTGCAGCACATAGCGGGCACCACTGTGCAGCAAGCCGTGATGCCGGCCGGTTGTCCCGGAGACAAGGGCCCCCTTTTCGAGCAATGTTACCTTGAAACCTCGCAGGCAAAGATCGTGGGCAACTGCCCCCCCGATGCCACCGCCGATGATAATGATGTGTTCCAACGCGTTGATTTCCTTTTTTCAAAATGCGCTGCGAATAATTTCTTCCAGCTCTTCTGCGGTTAGCTCAACCGGGTTGCCCTTCATGCTGCTGGCTTGCTGCGCCTGGTGCACCAGCTGTGAAATTTGATCTTCTCTGAAGCCGCATTCTGAAAGCGTCGGAATCCGCAATCCGGTACATAATCTGTACAGCCATTCAATCCCGTCATTCACAGTGGCCGAACCATTGCCGGTCAGCAAACGAGCGGCTGCCCGATATCTTTTCAGGCCCGCCGAGCCGGGTTGCCTGTTTTGCAGGGCCGTCACGTTGGCTGCGGTGACAACCGGCAAAAGGCGGGCGCAGGCGCTGCCGTGGGGCGCTGCACACATACCGCCCAGCGGACCGGCAATACCGTGCACGGCCCCCAGCCCGGCATTGGCCAGAGCCAATCCGCTGAACAGGCTGGCCAGGGACATGTCGCTGCGGGCTTTCAGGTTGTCCGGCTCCAGGTAAGCCTTTTTCAGTGAACCTGCAGCCCGATGCAGTCCTTCCCGGCAAATCCCGTCTGTCAGCGGATTCGATTTTTTGGAAACCATCGCTTCCAGGAGCTGGGTCAGCGCATCCATGCCGGTTGCAGCCGTTACGGACGGCGGCATGGACAGGGTCAGTTCAGGGTCCACAAGGGCGATATTCGGCAGCATCAAAGGGCTTCGCAGGCTGACCTTGACAGCATGCCGGGTCGATTTGAGAACCGCATTGCGGGTCACTTCGGCCCCGGTGCCGGCTGTTGTCGGTATGGCAATATACGCTACCGGTGGCTGTTTCAGCGGTTGACCGTTTCCGATCACTTCGAGATATTCCATCACATCACCGGTGTTATTCAACAGAGCCGCTATCGCTTTGCCCGTGTCGATAACGCTGCCGCCCCCGATTCCCAGCACCAGATCGCATTTGTGTCGGCCGGCTGTATCCAATCCCTGCATCAACGTTTCTACCGAAGGCTCGCCGCTAACGCTGAAACATTTACAGGCCAGATCCAGTTTTGTCAGCAGATCTAATAGCTTATCCGCGGGTTCAACCCGGCTGCCGGTGACAACCAGCACACGTTGCCCCAATTCGGCCGCCAGAGGGCCGACCTTGTTGAGACAGCCGGGTCCGAAAATAATCCGGTTGGCGGTGGCGAATTCGAAATGCATCAATCTATCCAGTCAAAGGTTCGCGTGACCGCCTTTTTCCAACCGGCGATCCCGGACTGCCGTTGTGCGTCATCCATTGCCGGTTCCCAGGTTTTATCCACGGCCCAGTTGCGCTTGAGCTCTTCTGTGCCGGACCAGTAACCGACTGCCAGGCCGGCGGCGTATGCCGCGCCGAGGGCCGTTGTTTCGGTTACGCTGGGTCGAATGACAGGCACTTTCAAAATATCTGCCTGAAACTGCATCAGCAGCTCGTTGGCCACCATTCCGCCATCGACTTTCAGTTGTTTGAGATCGACGCCCGAATCGTTGTTCATCGCTTCCACAATATCAAGCGTCTGATAAGCGCTCGCTTCCAGGACGGCGCGGGCTATATGGCCCCTGTTCACAAAACGGGTCAGGCCGGCAACCACGCCGCGGGCATCGGCCCGCCAGTAGGGCGCAAACAGCCCGGAAAATGCCGGTACGATATAGGCGCCGCCATTGTCATCCACGCTGCGGGCAAGCGTCTCTATTTCGGGGGCACTGGCGATCATTTTCAGGTTATCCCGCAGCCATTGCACCAGGGCCCCGGCAATGGCAACCGAACCTTCGAGACAAAAGACCGGTTTGTGCCCCCGGACCTGATAACCGACCGTGGTCAACAGACCGTGCTTGGAGGGCACCGGCGTAGCGCCCGTATTGAGCAGCAAAAAACAACCCGTGCCGTACGTGTTTTTAGCTTCTCCGATATCAAAGCAGGTCTGGCCGACCAGAGCCGCCTGCTGATCTCCCAGGGCCCCGCAGACCGGAATGGTGGCTCCCAGGGCGCCGTCGACCTGAGACTGGCCCCATGTATTGGAATCAACCGACGGAACAATGCGCGGCAGGACACTTACCGGAATTTCCATCGTTTTCAGAATCTCTTCGTCCCACTGCAGGGTTTGAAGATCCATGAGCATGGTCCGGCTGGCATTGGTGACATCGGTCACGTGCGCGCCACCCCGCGGCCCGCCGGTTAGCCACCAGATGGCCCAGGTTTCGATGGTGCCGAACAGGGCAGTTCCCTTTTCGGCCGCAGCCGCGGCTGCGGACACGTTATCTAAAAGCCAGCGGATTTTCGGGCCCGCAAAATAGGTGGCGATGGGCAGTCCGGTTTTGGCCCGGAAACGATCCTGACCACCGTCCTGTGTCAGTCGTTTACAGATCTCAGCCGTGCGGGTGCATTGCCAGACGATGGCATTGTAAAAGGGCTTTCCAGTTTTCCGGTCCCACATCACAGCGGTTTCACGCTGATTGGTGATGCCGATGGCGGCCAGTTGGCTGCCGGCGATGCCGGTTTTGCCCAGAGCCCCCTTGATAACCGCTTCAGTGTTGCGCCAGATCTCCATGGGATCGTGTTCCACCCAGCCCGGCCGGGGGTAAATCTGCTCGTGCTCCTTCTGGTCCAGACCGACAATCTGGCCTTGGCGGTCGAAGATGATAAAACGATTGCTGGTTGTCCCCAGATCCAGGGCACCGATGTATTTGGCCATGTTTTCCTCCTCCGATGGTTGCGATGCCTGCGCGACGATCCAGGCAGGTATGATTTTCTGATATCAATCACAAATACGGAGTGTTCGTCAATACTATGTCAATTTAAAGATGAACGTCGAACATTGAACGTCCAACATCGAATTTTGAATGTTATACCGATTGGCATAAATTCATTCCGATTGGGCCAAGGTTATTTATGGATAATCGACACAATTAGATTGAACCTTCCGGATGCTGGATTCTGGAACCTGGTCGCTGGATCGAGGAATTCTATCCTTTATTTAATAGAATGAGCGCAGCGAATCATCGATCCAGTTTCCAGTTTCTAGTATCCAGTATCTGGTCTTTAAACCCCAAAATTCACAATTTAGTTAAGCATTGGATATCGGAACGTTATTTTGACAATTGGTATAAAAGGAATTCCATCTGCTTTTTTTCACGTAGAGTTGCCAGGTCGTTCATTTGGAATTCTATTGATTTGTTTAATTCGGGACGATTCGTGTTAAGCTGTGGCCATTCATAAAATGGCGGAGCGGAGCAACATCATTATTCGATGTTCAACGTTGGGCGTTCGATGTTCGATGTTCAATCAGTTAAAAGTTCGATGTTCGACGTTCATCTTTGCTCAAATCTCCCAACGGATATAATTTTCATCCAGCCCCAGTTCGCTGCGGCTGATGCCCAGTGACAGACCCAGAAGCTGGGGATAGAGAACTGCCGGCAGGGATTCTATCATTTGTCCACCATCGAGGTGTTCTTTTCGCACCGCATCAAACTGCATCTGGCAATAGGTGCAGGCGGTAGCCAGTAAATCGGCACCGCCAGCCTGCGCATCCACCAGTTTGCGCGTCATCAGGGTCAGGGAGAGTTGACCGTTTTTCTCCCAGACCGGGTGGCCGCAACACTCCAGTCGCAGAGGCCATTCGACAGCCGTCGCACCGGTGGCTTCGATCAGGTTTTCGAAAATGGTCGGGGCCAGGGGGTTGTCGAATTGGGTCACATTGCCCGGCCTCAGGGCATGGCAGCCATAGTGCGCGGCCACCTTGATACCGCTTAGCGATTTAACCACCGCGGTTCTCAGTTTTTCGACACCGACATCTTCAGCCAGCGCCGAAAGCAGGTGTCTGACGGTAACGCCTTCGGTCCAGACAAGGTCTTCACTTTGAAGCAGGTTGTTGACCTGCCGGCGCAATTCGACGTTATTCCGCAGCCAGTGGTCGGCATATTTCAGATTTCCGTAACAGCATTTGCAGGGTGTCATGATGGGCAGTCTTTTCTGAGCTGCCAGGGCCAGAATGCGGGCGGCTGAAAACACAGCCGCCGTCATATGCCGGTGGCGCACAGGATATCCACAGCAGTTCAGTTCGCTGTCGTCCAGTTCGATATCAAACACCGTCAACACCGCACGGGTCGAATGGTCGTACTGGGGCAGGAAAGAGGGAATTTTGCATCCCGGAAAATAGAGGTATTTGCTGATCATTCTTCCGGCTCCGGCACTTTTTTAGCAGCGTTGCTCATTATGGGTCCGGTGGGTTTAAGCCGGCGACAGGCTTCATTGCGCAGTTCATAGAGCACGTCAGCCACCTTGACCCCCTGCGGACAGTGTTCCTGGCATTTGTAGCAGGTGACGCAATCCCAGACCATCCTGCAGCCCAGGGCCAACTCTTTCAGCTGCATGCGCAGCAGGTTCATTATTTGCTGGGGGGTCATATCCAGATCGCGCTGGGGATCATCACTGGCTGCAACCACAGGGCAGACAGCGGTGCAGGTCGTACATTGCACGCAGGCCCAGAAGGAGTCGGGACTGTCCGCCAGGCGGACCGGCGGTGGCGGTTCGGCGTCGGATCTTCGTTGCCTGGCTTCTTCAGCCCAGCGGGCAATGCTGCGGGTCCGTATCCAGGAATGCGGATCTGAATAACCGTTGCACCCAAGATCCTTTAGAGAAGCCTGCCAGAGATCCTGGAGATCGATACCCGATGGGCACCATATCGTGCAGCGTCCGCATAGCGTGCAAATATGGCTCCCCTCCGCCAGTTCGACGGCTTCAACCGGACGCTGGCGGCCGGTGGCCGCTTTTTCTGCTGCGCCGAGTTTTTCGGACGGTAGAATCGTGTGGTTATCAATCACCTGGAATACCGGTTTTACGCTGCAATGTTGACTGCACACCCCGCAATGGGTGCAGGCATCCAGTCCCATGGCACGGCGGGTCAGACGATTGGCCGGCGTATTTGTGGACGTGTTACCGGCTGCACGCACCATAAGGTTGATCGGTGTAGAGATTAAATGGAAAAATTTGCTGAACGGCAAATAGGCCAGCGCCGCAAAACTTGCCAAAAAATGCAGGTACCACAGGTACAGATCCAGGTGTTGGCGGTCGATGAAGCCGGCCATCGGTTTGATGGCCCGGGCAACCGCATAGGAGACAAAAGCAGACTGGGGCGGGGAGTGACATTCGGCGCAAAACTCCCGGTGCACGTTTTTTCCATCCGCCAGCAGGGACGCGTCAGTTTCGCGTACCGGTGGGCTAAATGCCACCGCATATTCAGCAGCCCAGTATGCCTTCAGGGGTTCGACCAGCTCCGGGTCATCGTCGCCTAAATAGTCGATCACCATTTGATCGAAAATGGACGGTGAGATGATCTGGGTGCTTTCCAGTAATATGCCTGAAACGACAACCAGGGCCAGCAGAAACAAGGCCAGATGATCGGATGGGGCGCTGAACCGTTTGAGCGCCCGGATAGCCCGGCGTCGTATAACGGCAATCCCGGCACCGGTAAGAACCAGAGCGCCGAGCAGATTGCGCAGGAACAGATACGGATTCAGGGTTGAGGCATAATCAGGGAAAAGCGCCCTGGTGATCTGGTCATCCAGGGCATGCAGAAAAACCAGCAGAATGACGCCGTAGAACAGACTCATATGCATCAACCAGCGCCGCCAATCCTGCCTGAACAGGTGCTGCTGCAGCACAACATCCTTCCCCAGCGCCAGCAGCACAGACCCCAGTCGCCGACTGAAAATAAGGTCCAGTCCGGCCGCTGCGGCACTGCCCAGGCGCTGCCCGGGGTTCGGGCTGTCGGAAGTTGCGCCGATCTGCAACCTGAACCAGCGCCCGATGCGGTAGATCAGACCGAACAGGCAGATGGCCAGCGACAGATAGGCGCTGATGGTAAACAGCATGGCGGCGAATTCCCTTGTTTCGGTTTGCAACCGGGGCCCGGACCCAATCACAGCGGGTTAATCCGTGGCTGGATTCGGCTCAGGCCAACAGATCCCGGTAACCGCTAACGGCGCCGTAGGCCGAAGCAATGGCCAGCCCGCTGCCGCACTTTTGACGCATCCAGTCCTGGTGGGCCAGCACCGAACCGGCGGCAAACAGACCCGGATAAACGAGATTCCGGTTTCCGTCGACCGGTCGAAAATGGTTGTCAATCTCCAGTCCGGTCTGGTTTATCAAATGGCCTTCGGTGTGCAAAAAATCTTTGTGATGCCAGCGGGTGCGATCCGGCGGCTGATAGACCGGCAGATTGAACACCGTTTCTTTGATTCCCGTTCGTTGGGCATACAACCCTTTGCCAAAAAACCGTCCGGTTGCCAGTACTGCGGCACGTGATCGAACCGTCTGTTCTGCGGGGCCGTTTCCGATCCTGAAGCGAAACGTGCCGTCATTCAATGCTTCGACGCCGGTGACTTTGTGCTGGTAAATTGAGCGGATACCGATCCGGGGCAGTCGTTGCTCGAAAGCTTCGCGCAGACGCAAGCCGGTCACGGCCGGCAGCATGGTCGGAATTTCAAAAACCGGCAGGCCCAGCGCGTCCTGCAGATCGGCCAGGACCTGGGCCGTCCGGTAAATACCCAGGATCGCGGGCAGGCCCACAGCTTGTGCATCGCCAAGGTGCGGTTGGATGCTTTGGACCAGTTTTTGCCGGGTTTGTTCGGTTTCCATGGCCCAGGCCATTTTCTCGGTGTACAATTCACCCTTCAGATCGGGGAAATTTATTCTGGCAGCGCGAAGGTCAGGCCAGTTTTTACCGATGTTTTCTTTAATCTGTCGGGCACTGTAACCTTTCAAACCATAAAAATCGATCAACAGGCAGGGGATGCGGGTTGCCAGCGCCGCGGCACCGCCGGCCATGGAGGCTGGAACGGCGTATGTGGTTTTAATGGTGCCCACCGGAGTGATCACCCGCGTGTTTTGATTCGGATGTGCGGAATAAGGCTGGCCGGCATCCCGTAAAAACGCCAGAAATTCGTCCAGCGCCCGTTCTATCTGATTGGGTGTCAGTTGAGCATAGGGATGGGTCGGGATGTCGCTGACCAGTTCTGCTATTGCGGTCCAGGGATTTTTCCGGAGCCGTTGGGTTTCAACCGGATGGACACCCAGCAGATCGATCAGACCGCTGGCGAAGTTGATCTCACCGGTGATGCCGACCTGGACAACATCAATGTCTCTGTTGGCTGCAAAAAGACTGGCGGCCATGCCGGCCATGCCGCTGCCGATCACCATCAGATCGCATGTGATGTCATTTGCGCCCTTGTCCATGGTCTTAATCCGGTTCCAGTTCCAGACCGAAAAGTGCGCAGTGCATCGACTCCAGCAGTTCGGCCTGCGCCAGAGGGGCATTCCACAATAACGGCTGCTGTCCGCGCCATCGTTCTCTCAAAAAAGCGCGCAATTCGGTGATACCCCGGTTGCCGTGCAATTCCTTCCGATCATACAGATAACTCGTTACACGCTGACTGCAAAACGTCCCCTGGCAGGGTCCTTTCCCGATGCGGCTGCGAAGACCGATCGCTTTAAGGCTCGGTTGACCGTTTTGTTTATGAATCGATTTGACGATCTGGTCGACGACACTCTGGGGCACCATTTCACATTCACATAGCAGAATGTCGTCCGGGTCGTTTTTCCGGATCCAGAAATTGGGGGCCAATCCCGGTTCGGTCCAGCGGGCGTCCACGGTATTGGGCAGCGGTTGCGTGTCGGTTCGGCAAGGTTCACACACACCCAGCCGACGGCAGACGCGGTCGGCTGTCTTTTCAGCCATGAGCCGGTAGGTGGTTAATTTGCCGCCGGAAATGCTGATGAAATTTTCGATTTGATCATCGGTCTGCCCGTGATCGATCAGCGCGAAACCGCGGCTGACATTGCGGTCGTCATCTGCATCCGCACTGCTGATCAACGGCCGCACGCCGCAATAGGCGCGTATATAGCGGGTGGTTGCCATGATCGGCAGCATGGCGGCACCTTCTTCGATAATATGATCCACTTCGTGGATTTCGGGATAAATCACATCCGGTGTTTCAACCCGTTCGGACGTTGTCCCCAGAATGGAAACAGTGCCGCCGGGCACGAGGATGTCTCCGTCGGTTGGCTGGCGCAGCCGATTGATGACCCGGCGGGTTATACGATCCTGGCACACCAGCAGGCTGCCTTTGGAGTAAAGCACATTGATGCGGGCACCGGCCAGATGAGCCACTTCACCGGCCCAGGCGCCGGCCGCGTTGACCACGACCTGGGCTTCGATGTTGATCTGCTCTCCGGTGACCCGGTCTAACAGCTCAACGGCCCGAATCTTCTTCGCATCAGATACGAATCCGGTTACCTGGGTAAATCGCAATAAACGGCAACCCAGTTGCCGGGCATTGGCAATATTGTCCAAAGAGAGTTTAAATGGATCGATGGTAGCGTCTTGCACCTGAAATGCAGCGATGAGCCGATCGGAAAGTGCCGGCTCCAGTTCACGGGCTTCATTCAGGTCGATGGATTGGACCGGAATGCCGCACCGTGCGCACAGGTCCGGAAAATCGGAAATGTATTTCTCATCGTCGCCGGCAACGGCAACAAACAGACCGCCGGTTTCCTCGATACAGTGGGATGCCAGATGCTTGAGGCGCTGTCCTTCTTTGCGGCATTCACGCGCCGCCGCCGGATCCGATGCAATGTAGCGAGCGCCGCTGTGCAATAGTCCGTGGTTCCCGCCGGACGCCCCGGCATTGATATCCTGTTTTTCCACCAGCACGGATTGGATGCCCCGCAGTGCCAGATCCCGTGCCAGCCCTGTGCCCGTGACGCCGCCGCCAATTATGAGTACCTGAGTTTCCAAATCATTTCCCTCTGAATATCAATAAAATTGAACGTATTGTTCAGATTCAGAGAACAATCAAGCGATTTATTTTCACTTGAGAAAAAAGAATACCGATGTTATGGTGTTTTCAACCCCCTATATCAGCTATTTATGTATTTAATTGGATAGCATACCATTTTCACCTTGTCACGTTAATATTTCGTTATGCAACAATTACAGATTGTATGTTCATAATCGAAAATTACTGATATCTCTGGAGATAGCACCGTAATGGTACTCAACCCTAAATATCCGACCCATGCCGCCGCTGAAGTCGTCCAGGGCGCCTATGAAGCGGCAGCAAACGGTAAGTCCGGTTCAGTGCGCAATCGGCATAAAAAAATACAGCGTCTGATACAGGCCCGGGGTTTTGTGACCATAGAATCCATGGCGCGTGAGTTTGGCGTGACGCCTCAAACTATCCGACGGGATATCAATACCTTAAGTGAAAGCGGGGTCATCCATCGCTACCATGGCGGGGCCGGGATGACCTCCAGCACCGAGAATGTCGACTATACCCAACGTAAAATACTGTGCCTGAAGGAAAAACAACGCATCGCCAGGCTGGTGGCATCTCAGATACCCGATCACGCCTCACTTTTTATTAATATCGGCACCACTACCGAGGAAATTGCCAGAGCACTCGGCAATCATCAGCGCCTCAGGGTGATCACGAATAATCTGAATGTGGCCTCGATTTTAAGCGGTAATGATAATTTTGAGATCATCGTGGCGGGCGGGTTGGTGCGACCGCGTGATTGCGGCATTATCGGGCCGATGACCATCGACTTTATCCAGCAATTTAGAGTAGACTACGGTATTATCGGTATCAGCGGCATTGACGGGGACGGCACCCTGTTGGACTTTGACTATCGTGAAGTGCGGGCTGCACGGGCCATTATCGATAATTCTCGCAAAGTCTTTCTGGCAGCCGATCACACCAAATTCGGTCGTAATGCCATGGTGCGCCTGGGCAGTATCGGCGAAGTCGATGTTTTATTCACCGACCGGCAACCGCCACCGTCCCTGGTAGATGAACTTAACCTGGCCGAAGTGCAGTTGTTTGTGGCCGATCCTGAAGCGGGGAGTGGGAGATCTGGCGCCTGAAACCGGATGCAGAATCAATATGGATTTATATTTCAATTCTGCATGAGTTTGCACGCTGAAGTCGCCGATTATTCATGCAGCGGACAGATGTTGAAAAACACCCCGATCCCTTATTTAATTCTTGATTTTCCGATTCCCAATGATTAAATCATTCCAAAGAAAATGACCCGAATTGTTGACTGCAGCACCGAATCGGGTTATGCCCAATCCTGAGAGCCATGCTGCGCATTTTAGACTACCTGTCGGCATCGCCGACCCGCACGCAGAGTGCCTCACAAATAAACCTGTCGATTTTCGTTTAAGAAAATTATTGCTATCTAATTTAATATTTTAAAAACTGAATATATGAATTTTCGCTTGCGAAAACATCATCGGGGTGTTATGGCCGTTCTTGATATATTATCCAGTTCTGCATATATAAGGTGATATTTGTGCCAGCAGGCAGGTAATCCGGAACACTTTATGGAAAACCGAGGGAATCTGTTCATGAGCCTGTCCCTTCAAATGGTCAATAAGACGATCGGCGGGGAGATCCATCTAAAAAATATTAACCTTGAATTTGAATCCGGTTCCCGGAATGTGATTCTGGGACACACGTTGGCCGGTAAAACAACGCTGTTGCGTATCATGGCCGGACTGGACCGCCCCACCCACGGCAAGATCCTCATAGATGGACGGGATGTTACCGGTATTTCGGTTCGCAAGCGAAAAGTGGCCATGGTCTATCAGCAGTTCATCAACTATCCTTCGCTAACGGTCTATAAGAATATTGCGTCTCCCCTGAAAATCGGCGGTTTGCCTGCAAAGGAGGTCGATCGCCGCGTGCGCGAAACTGCTACCATGCTGCACCTTGAAGACATGCTCGACCGCCTGCCGGCTGAACTTTCCGGCGGTCAGCAGCAGCGCATCGCCATCGCCCGCGCCCTGGTAAAAGATACCGAATTGTTGCTGCTGGATGAACCCCTCGTGAATCTGGATTACAAACTGCGCGAAGAATTAAGAGAAGACCTCCAGGATATATTCGAACAGCGTGAAGCGATTGTCGTCTATACAACCACCGAACCGGCTGAAGCGCTGATGCTGGGCGGCAACGTCGTCGTGATGGACAAAGGGCGGGTGCTGCAGACCGGTGCGACACCGGAGGTCTATCATCATCCGGCAACCTTGCGCGCTGCAGAGGTGTTCAGCGATCCCCCCATCAACTATCTGAGTGGCACGGTCCAGGAAGATAATGTTGTGTTGGGGCGTGACGTTCGGCTGCCGTTGAAAGACCACCTGGAAGGGTTATCCGCAGGAAAGTACCTGTTCGGTATTCGTGCCAACCGGTTGTTTCTAAAACGAACCAACGACAAAGATATCGAGGTTGATGCCGTGGTGGAATTGGCGGAAGTCAATGGATCGGAAACATTTGTGCACGTCAATTACGCCGGCAGTCGCCTGGTTGTTCAGGAAAACGGGATTCACACCCGCAAAATCGGCAGCAAAACGGCTGTTTACATCAATCCCGGCAGCTTCTTTGTCTATGCGGAAGGCGGGCAGCTGGTCGCTTCACCGTCCCGGGCGAGTTCCTGAAGCGTATTTGCTTATTGAAAAAAACCTCTGCAGATTTGTATATTGATCAACACTGGAGCTTTTGATGGCCCGTATCGAACTCGATGAAATTGCCCATAGCTACGAGAAAAAACCGGATAGCGAATCCGATTATGCCTTAAAACACATTCATACCACCTGGGATGACGGCGGTGCCTATGCGCTGCTGGGCCCTTCCGGGTGTGGTAAGACCACCCTGCTGAATGTGATTTCAGGGCTGCTGACGCCCAGTAAAGGCCGCGTTCTTTTCAACGGGCAGGATGTCACCCCGCTGCCGCCCGAAAAACGCAATATCGCCCAGGTGTTTCAATTCCCGGTGCTCTACGACACGATGTCGGTTTTTAATAATCTGGCTTTTCCTTTGCGCAATCGCAAGGTTTCAGAAAGCGAGGTCAAACAGCGCGTTCTGGAAGTGGCTGAAATTCTTGATTTGACACCTTTTCTCAACAAGAGAGCCGCCGGATTGGCGGCCGATGCCAAGCAAAAAATATCTCTGGGCAGGGGCCTGGTCAGAAGCGATGTGGCCGCCATTCTGTTCGACGAGCCACTGACGGTAATTGATCCCCATCTAAAATGGACCCTCAGACGCCAACTCAAAGAAGTCCATGAACACTTAAGGTTAACCCTGATTTACGTGACCCATGACCAGGTGGAAGCCCTGACTTTTGCCGACCAGGTCATGGTCATGTATGAGGGTGAACTGGTCCAGATTGGCACGCCCCAGGAGCTTTTTGAAAATCCGAAGCATAAATTCGTCGGCTTTTTTATCGGTAGTCCCGGGATGAATTTTTTAACCTGCACCCTGGATGGCAACACCGCGCAGGTGGATGGCGCCCGCATCGCGCTGGATGACGATCTGGCGGCGTTGGCGCAAAAAGGAAGGGGGAAAACGGAAATCGGCATTCGTCCGATGTATCTGGAGGTCCACAGCGAGTCCGTTGAAGACGGAATACCGGCAGCGGTCAAATCGGTTGAAGATCAGGGAAGTTTCAAAATCCTGACGGTAAGCATGGCCGGTCATACGTTGCGCGCCCGATTGCCTGAAGATCAAGCCGTACCGTCAGAGAATGCATGGCTCCGGTTTCCAAAGAAGAAGACCAAACTGTTTGCCGATGAGCGTTTGGTTAGATAGGTAAACGAAACCAACGCAAGTGCATGTAAAAAAAAAGATTAATGATAAATAATTCATGGGTCGGGGAGTTTTCAGCTAGAACGACCGTCATTCCTGTGCAGGCAGGAATCCAGGAGCATTTGATCCGGATGATCTAAAATCCAATAGACTATGGATTTTCTCAAAAACTCCCCGACTGCTCAAATAATCGAAACGCTTGCGAGCAGAATCATCGTTTCTAAATTGGCATTCGTTGCAAATCTTCAATATTCAGTGCTGAACTTCTTTTGAGATGGCAGGAGGTTGACGATGGACAAGTGGGAAGACAACAAAGCCTGGTTTCTGGTAATGCCGGCATTTATTATCGTCGCCTTTAGCGCTATTATCCCACTGATGACGGTAGTCAACTATTCGCTCCAGGATATCTTTGGACCGGGTCAGGCCGTCTACGTCGGTACCGAATGGTTCAAGGAGATGTTGAGCAACTATCGCCTGCACGACGCCCTGTGGCGCCAATTCCTTTTCTCGGGGCTCGTCCTGCTGATCGAGATACCCCTCGGGATATTGATCGCGCTGGCCATGCCCAAACGCGGCTGGGGCGTTTCCGCCTGTCTGGTGACACTGGCCCTGCCCCTGGTTATTCCCTGGAATGTGATCGGAACCATCTGGATTATTTTTACCCGGCCGGATATCGGCCTGTTCGGCGTGGGGATTAACAGCCTGGACCTGCTGGAAGTGCCCTTTGATCACACGGCCAAGCCGCTCTATGCCTGGATCACCCTGCTCGCCATGGAGGTTTGGCACTGGACCCCACTGGTGGCGCTGCTTGCTTACGCGGGACTGCGGGCCATCCCCGAGGCCTATTACCAGGCAGCCAAAATCGATGGCGCATCTGCATGGGCCATCTTCTTCTTCATCCAACTGCCCAAAATGCGCGGTGTGCTCACCATCGCCGTCTTGTTGCGCTGGATGGACAGCTTCCTGATCTATGCCGAGCCCTTTGCTTTGACCGGAGGCGGTCCCGGCAATACAACCACATTTCTGTCCATCTATTTAGTAAAGCTGGCTACCATGCAATTTGATCTGGGCCCGGCTGCGGCATTTTCACTTATCTATTTTCTGATTGTACTCCTGTTTAGTTTTGCATTCTACCAGGCCCTGTTGAACGTTGGAAGGGGAGAAAAAGTATGAAGGTCCAAAAAAGAACCATCGCTCTATGTATTTATTTCGGGCTCCTCATTCTTCCGATCTATTGGATGCTCAACATGTCTTTGAGAACCAACGCTGATATCCTGGCTAATTTCGCCCTTTACCCGGCCAATTTCACGCTTGTGAATTACATTAAAATCTTCACCGATCCAACCTGGTACAATGCATATATCAATGCAATTATCTATGTATGTATGAACACGGCCATATCATTGGCCTTTGCCCTGCCCGCGGCCTATGCTTTTTCGCGTTATAGATTCCTGGGTGACGGGCAGATGTTTTTCTGGCTGCTCACCAACCGCATGGCCCCCCCGGCGGTCTTTCTGCTGCCCTATCTTCAACTTTATTCCACCATCAATTTGATGGATACGCATCTTGCGGTGGCCCTGGCCCATTGCCTGTTCAATGTGCCCCTGGCGATCTGGATCCTGGAGGGCTTTATGTCCGGAATACCTAAAGAAATCGATGAGACCGCCTTTATCGACGGATACAGTTTTCCGCGCTTTTTTATCACCATTTTCATCCCGCTGATTCGAGCCGGGGTGGGTGTTACGGCATTCTTCTGTTTTATGTTCAGCTGGGTCGAACTGCTTTTTGCCCGGACGCTGACGATCACCGCGGCGAAACCGATCACCGCAACCATGACGCGCACCATCAGCGCCACGGGCCTGGATTGGGGCCTGATGGCCGCGGCCGGCGTGCTTACCATCGTCCCGGGAGCGCTGGTGATCTGGTTCGTACGAAACTATCTGGCCAAGGGCTTTGCCCTGGGCCGAGTATAAAGGGGGTCAATCATGAGTCTCGAATGGATGTATTGGACCCCACAGACGGCCATTTTTTTCATCTGTATCGTCCTGATGATCAGCGCTATGCTGGTCTGGGAACTGGTGTCGCCGACCATCGAACGTCGTGGATTTCTGATGATACCGACGACCCGCGGAACGAGATTTTTTTTGGGATTGCTGGGTAGTGCCTATATCCATCTTGCCTGGCTCGGATTCACGGATTTTACGCTCTGGATCGCGACTATTATTTCCGTTGGCTGGATTATCGTAGTCATGCGCTGGGGGTGAATGAAATCTGATCTCAATTCCATTTACGTCGTTTGGCGCGCACGGCCTTCTCGCCGACGATGTCATCCGGGAAACCGGAAGCCCACCATTGAAGGCCGGAGGAGGAGATTCAATGAAAAGAACGAGACCCTTGCACAGAACCCGCTTTATGTTCGCGGCAGGTCTGATGATCCTGCTGTTCGCGTTTTTTGCCGGCAATGCCGGCGCGACCATGGCCGCCGCTGAAAGATGGGTTAATAACGAGTTTCAGCCATCAACATTGACCAAGAAACAGCAGATGGAGGAGATGGCATGGTTCATCAATGCGGCCAAACCTTTTAGAGGTATGAACATCAAGGTCGTGTCCGAGACCATTCCGACCCACGAATACGAGGCCAAGGTGATGGCCAAGGCGTTTGAAGAGATCACCGGCATCAAGGTTTCTTTTGACCTGATCCAGGAAGGCGATGTCATTGAAAAGCTTCAATCACAGTGGGCCTCCGGCGAAAACCTTTATGATGCCTGGATTAACGATTCCGACCTCATCGGAACCCACGCCCGTTACGGGTATGTGGTGCCCCTGTCCGACTTCATGGCCGGTGAAGGCAAAGACGTGACGTTGCCGACCCTGGACGTGGACGATTTCATGGGTAAATCCTTTACCACCGGACCGGACGGCAAGCTCTACCAGCTGCCGGATCAGCAGTTTGCCAACCTCTACTGGTTCCGCTATGACTGGTTCAACCGCGATGATTTCAAGAAGCAATTCAAGGATATTTACGGCTATGAGCTGGGCGTACCGGTCAACTGGTCGGCTTACGAGGACATTGCCCAGTTCTTCACCGAGCATGTCCGGGAAATTGACGGTAAAGCCATTTTCGGTCACAACGACTACGGCAAAAAGGCCCCGGATCTGGGTTGGCGCTTTACCGATGCCTGGTTGTCCATGGCCGGTGCCGGCGACAAGGGAATTCCCAACGGCAAGCCCGTGGACGAATGGGGCATCCGGATGGAAGGATGTCGTCCGGTGGGAGCGAGCGTTTCTCGCGGCGGCGCCGCCAACGGTCCGGCCGCCAAGTATTCGCTCAGAAAGTACATGGAGTGGCTGCGCAAATACGCCCCTCCGGGCGCCCTGGGAATGGATTTTTACACCTACCTGCCGTTCCTCGCCAGTGGCAATGTGGCGCAACAGATGTTCTGGTACACAGCCTTTGTGCCCAGCATGGTCGCACCGGGGCCCACGGTTAACCCGGACGGAACCCCGAAATGGCGCATGGCACCCTCCCCCCACGGACCTTACTGGGAAGAGGGCATGAAGCTGGGCTACCAGGATTGCGGTTCCTGGACGTTCATGAAGAGCACACCACTGGATCGACGTAAGGCTGCCTGGCTCTTTGCGCAGTTCTGCGTGGCCAAAACCACATCTCTGAAAAAGGCCCACGTGGGTCTGACACCGGTTCGCGACAGTGATATCCGCGACAAATCTTTCACCGAGCGTGCGCCGAAACTCGGCGGATTGGTGGAATTTTACCGCAGCCCGGCGCGGGTCGCCTGGACCCCCACCGGCGTCAACGTGCCCGATTATCCGAAGCTGGCCCAGTTGTGGTGGCAGAATATCGGCGAAGCGGTCTCCGGTGAGGTGACTGTGGATACGGCCATGGACAACCTGGCAAGGGAGATGGATCGCGTTATGCAACGCATACAGCGTGCAAACGTGCAGGGAGATTGTGGACCGATGCTCAACCCGGTAAGGGATGAATCCTACTGGCTGAACCAGCCCGGATCGCCCAAGGCCAAAGTCAACGAGAAACCGCAGGGTGAGACAGTCAACTACGACAAACTCATTCAGGCCTGGCGCGAGGGTCGCGTTAAATAACCGATACGCCAGAGCAGTTCAGATAGACGAGGGGTTAAGGTTTCGATTTTAACCCCTCTTTTTTTCCTATATTCGACCTTATAAATAGCCACGAACCAGGTTTCGCCTAAAGGCTGCGCCCCGGCACGTTAACACGAACCCGCCGTCGCTGAAGCTATGGCGCGGTAAGCTTTTCACGAATTAAATAACATTAATAAATATCGTCCCAAAGCAGTTTGGCATGATTGGTGTCGCCATCAGGGATGGTTGAAAACCCGCGCCGTCAGTCGATATCAACCAACGAGTGAAACCACCGTCTTTCAGACGGTGGTCGTAAAGTTTAGCAACGCTAACGAATTTGACCGGAGGTATCGTGCAGGGGCTGGATAGTTATAGTAGTTGTCAAAAATGTGTTCCGTTTAGATAGACCTTACACCAGTTGAAAAGCAAGCCGGAACATTTATGGCAAAAGTTCGGAGTGCGGAGTGCGGAGCCCGCCCTGGTGCTCAGGCGAAAAACGGGGTCGTTATGTCAAGATTATTTTAATTGCTCAGATAATTCGAGATCCGATCTGTACCCAGTTCTGGGCCAGGGTTGTGGAAGCGCTTGCGCGCGGTCTATTATATTATTTGTCTGTGCTTCGGTCGATCAGCTGAATGCCATCGAATTGTCTACTCATCCTCAGTACAGTTTTTTTATAGTTAAAAACTTTTAGAGCGTTTGGAGGATTAGACGTTATCGATAATCCGCACAAAACTCAAAAAACTACCCATATCGGAACGTTATTCTGACAAACGCTCTAAGCCGATCAATTCGGATCACCGGTCAAGGACGCGACTCAGTCAGAAGCTCGAGCCATCGTGGATTGGGAGGAATAAAAAAAAAGGTGAGTACCGGCGGAATGCCCTTAAAACGACAGTTATCGTATGAAAAGACGAGGTTTTCAGAGTTACAATAGAATAATACCGCATTGCACAAAGCATCGCCCGATGGGCACTTTACTGTAATTAAATGATAATTTCAAAATTACCCCCTGCGGACCAAAGGTCGGATTCAGAGCGAAAACACTAAATTTACTGAATGATTACTGAAGCCTTGACGCTCATTTAAACTGACCCGCCTTTACTCAACCGAGTTGACCCACCTATAGAATTATTCAATTCGCTCAAAGCAACCTATTTTCTTTGAAATCATAAACCAGGATCTTTTCGGC
>Ga0126335_1000134_pt1 | contig 33878 bp, 32 predicted proteins | sample OlaspJWI45metaG_FD_108409 | JGI IMG/M metagenome (GOLD analysis project Ga0126335, IMG submission 108409) | Marine gutless worms symbiont microbial communities from Oahu, Hawaii - Olavius sp. 1 OAHU.JWI-45 metaG | ecosystem: Host-associated > Annelida > Digestive system > Unclassified | place... | reverse complement strand
CCTAAATACTTTTTACTAATCAAAAACAGTGAGATAAAATTTTGCCAAAATTACAAGTTGGATGCGTAGTAAAATTGTATCATATTGATATTATTGAATTGTTACCCGGACAGTAGTGAATCCCTATATTAATTTCAAATATGAAATTATTAACCGGTCACAGCATAAGCTTAAAAATCGATTTAATAAGCTGTTTCAGGTGTTTCCCGGGAGAGCGGCATAGCAGATGCAAATAAGAAGAAGAAATAGGGGTGTAAGGCAATTATATCAGCGAGAATTGGTGAATGTAATGAGATCGAATATCTATCAATTAACTGAGGCAGGGTTTGTTGTCAATGGCTTTGTCGGATGAAAAAATCGCGATAGAATGGATCTACCAGATCGTTTGTTTAAAATTAGATTGAATATTTTTGTCTGCCGAGATTAAGTTATGTTTGGAGACTTTGACTTCTGCCACTATCAACCGATCGAATATATCCCTTGTCCAGTTTATTTGCAATGCTTCATCTATAATTTGGCCCATGGCAACATCCGATAACTTTAAATGAATCGATTTTGACAAGGTTTTAATAATTCTATCGGGTTTAATTTTAATGCGGCCGATTTCATACAAGTATTGTAGTTCCAGACGAACTATTTGAGACACAAAAAGGTCTGAATTATCGATCGCCCTTTTTGCGGTATTTGTGACTTTATTTACTAATCCCGCAAAAAGCCAAACAACGACATGGGTGTCCAGGTAGACTACAGTTTGTCTGTTTCGAGCCATTCGGCAACTTTCAAATCAATCAGTTCATCCGGATTTCCGACGATACAATCATTCGGTTTAAGATTGTCCAATTTACTCTTTTTCTCTTCCAGTACAATCTTTAAACGATGTCCTTTCCTTTCCAATTCAACTGGATTGCCTGATTGTATAACCTCATCTACAATTTTAAATAGATTGTTCCTTAATGATGTTAGTGAAATTGGGCCCATGTGGAAGCCTCCTTTAACGTTAGATAAAAACATGTCCTGTACGTATATCATAGTACGTACCGGACGTAAATCAAGGCACATATTTTTTGGTTTTTTGAGAGGAGGCGTTTAACGCAGGTGGACCTGCTGGACCGATATCATGTTGGGCAGGGCCAGGATGTCTTCGATTACTTTGTCGTCGGCCGGCGTATCGATGTTGACCATACAAAGGGCGCGATCTCCCAGCCGGCCAAGTTGAAAACGGCCGATATTGATATTGTGTTTCCCGAGGGTGTGACCGACGTTGCCGATGACGCCGGGTTTATCGATATTTTGAATAACGATCATCGAGCCGTCGGGTATGGCATCCATGTAAATTTTTCCGAGCCGGACGATGCGCGGGTATTTTCTACCGAAAATCGTGCCCCAGATTTCGTTGGTCTCCTCTTCGTGACCTTCAAGTTTAATTTTGATCAGATTTGAAAAGTCACCGGTTCTCTGGCTGGTGGTCTCCTTGAAATGAATGCCTTTGTCTTTGGCCAGAAGCGGGGCGCTGACGAAGTTGACCGTGTCGGTGGAGGCGCTGAGCATCCCCTTGAGTACGGCATGGGTCAGAGGACGGGTATCAAATCGGGTCACATCACCGCTGTACGTTATACTGATGTCATGAGATTTTTTAACCAGCTGTCCCATAAGCGATCCCATTTTTTCGGCCAGATCCAGATGCGCCTTCATTTTTTCCATAATGTCCTCTGAAAGGGATGGAAAATTGACCGCATTGGTGATGACACCATCGATCAGGTAGTTGGATAACTGGTGCGCGATCATGTAGGCCACCTTGCTCTGCGCTTCACCGGTGCTGGCTCCCAGGTGAGGGGTGAATATGATCTTGGGATGCTGCAAAATTTCCAGGGCCGGATCCGGCGGCTCTGTGGGCAGCACATCCAGGGCCGCGCCGGCCACGTGCCCACTGTTGACCGCCTGCAACAGATCGTCCAGTTTGACCACTTCGCCCCGGGAGCAGTTGATGATGCGAACGCCCGGTTTCATCATGGCCAGCGTTTCGGCGTTGATCATGTTGATGGTTTCTTTGAGACGCGGTACGTGCAGCGTGATGATATCGGCTTGTTGAAGCACTTCATTCTGGGGCATCAGCTTGACGCCAAGCTCTATGGCCGCCTCTTCGCTGACAAACGGATCACTGGCGAACACCCTCATCTTGAGCCCCAGGGCCCGCTGGGCCACCACGCGGCCGATCTGTCCCAGGCCGATCACGCCCAACGTCTTGCCGGTGACTTCCATGCCGATCAGTTTTTTCTTTTCCCATCTGCCGGCCCGCATCGAAGCGGTGGCCTGGGGCACGTTGCGGGCCAGTGCCAGCATCATGGTGATGGCATGTTCGGCCGTTGTAACGGTATTGCCGCCCGGGGCGTTCATGACCACCACACCGTGCTTTGTGGCCGCCGGCACATCGATATTGTCTACACCGATCCCGGCCCGGCCGATCACTTTGAGCCGGCCGGCATTCTGCAGCACTTTTTCGGTGACTTTGGTGCCGCTGCGCACGGCCAGTCCGTGAAAATCACCGATAAGTTTGGATAGATTCTCCGGTTTGCCGGTCTCTTTGTCGTTGTCGACAACGACTTCGATTTGTCCGCTGGCCTCCAAAATTTCTTTGGCCAGCGGGGACATGTTGTCCCGGATCATGACTCTGAACATGCGCTCACTCCCCTTTGAATAATTTTTTAGTTTATCAATATCTCCGATTCGGGTGTAAAACCGTTTTCAGCATTACGATACTGCTGTTATCAACCTGGAGGCAAGAAAAACCTCGTAACGCAACAGCGGAAAAATATCAAGGACAAGAGGCGGTTTCAAACGAAATTTTACGGGTCACGAACTGATTTTACGATTGGCAGGTGCTAATGGGTGGCAGTTTTGCGGGAAGCAAGGTCGCCGGATACTGGATGCTTGATACTGGATCAAGGAATTCTGTCTATTTTTAACACTGTAAACATGGATACCAGTGTTCCAGAATGTGTCGCATACTGTCAGCCAGGCCAAGTCCCGCCAGGGATCCAATCCGGGATCCAGCAAAACCGGATGGCATGAGAAGAGACCGGATCGCGCAAAAGCTTCACTCTCGTTCCCGGCTTTCGGATCAGGCCCGGCACAGGCCCGGCCGAAATGAAGCTTTCAAGTTTGCAGACTTTTTAAGAAACTATCTTCTTTACTTGAATTTCGGTTCGTGTAATTTTTTTCTATGAGCTATGAGCTATGAGCTATGAGCTATGAGCTATGAGCTATGAGCTATGAGCTACCCGCTCGCGCCCTCGGTGTGTTATCGTGAATCCTGAATCTTGTATCCAGCCGCGCCGCCGGGCTAATATGATCTCGGATTGAACGAATCTGAAACTTTACAATCGCTATCTCGGTTACCAATGTCGTTATATCCGTCATTCCGGACGAACCCCGTTGGGGCGAGATCCGGATTCCATATGAGTGCGGCAAGGCTTTTACCCAACGGTCGATGTTGCTGGATCCCGGCTCGCGTCGCTGGTGCTCCTTGGCCGGGATGACGGAACTTACAATCTCGGGGTAAGTTTCATACCAGGATCCAGAGTCTTTACGCATTCGATTCGGCGGCCACGGCTTCCTGCCAGAATGGTGACATGGCGCGCAGCCGTTCGATAATCGGAGGTAACTTGTCGATAATGAAATCCATTTCCGCTTCGGTGTTGTAAGGGCTCAGGCTGAAGCGAATCGAACCGTGGGCCGCGGTGAAGGGCACACCCATGGCGCGCAACACGTGGGATGGTTCCAGGCTGCCGGAGGTGCAGGCCGACCCGGATGAGGCGCAGATTCCGTGCTGATCCATCAACAGCAGGATCGATTCGCCCTCAACATACTCAAACGCAATGCTGGTGGTGTTGGGCAAACGATTTTCGCGATTACCGTTGACCATGGAATTGGAGATTCGGCGGAGCAGACCTTCCTCCAGCCGGTCTCGCAAACCTGCCACCCGGGGCATTTCCTTCTCCAATTTGGCTACAGCCAATTCACAGGCTTTACCCATCCCGATAATCGAGGCGACATTTTCCGTGCCGCCCCTGCGACCGCTCTCCTGGTGTCCTCCCACCATAAATGGTGCAAACTTGGTGCCCTTGCGGACATACAGGACGCCGACACCCTTGGGTGCGTGGACTTTGTGTCCGGACATGGACAGCATGTCCACCCCTGTCCGGGAAACGTTTATGGGCATTTTGCCGGCCGTCTGGACTGCATCGGTGTGAAAGACGATACCGCGTTCTTTGACCTGCCGGGAGAGTTCTTCAACCGGAAAGATGACCCCGGATTCGTTGTTGGCCCACATCATACTGACAATGGCCGTATCGTTGTTCAAATGATCGTAAAAGTAATCTAAATCCAGGTTTCCTTCGCGGTCCACCGGAACCATCGAAACCCGATAGCCATGCTTGACCAGCCCTTCGCACAGGTTTTTAACCGCCGGATGCTCGACCCGTGTGGTGATAACGTGCTTGCGGTCCGGGTTGGAACGCAGCGCCGCCCAGATGGCGGTGCTGTCGCTTTCGGTGCCGCAGCTGGTAAACACGATCTCATCCGGAGAAGCGCCGATCAGTCGGGCCACCTGGACACGTGCTTCTTTGATGGCATAGCCGACCTGACCGCCAAAGGTATGCATGCTGGAAGGGTTTCCATACAGCTTGGTAAAATATGGCATCATGGCTTCCACGACTTCCGGGGCGACCTGGGTTGTGGCATTGTTGTCTACATATATCGTGTTCATGAGGCCTCCTCTACGATAATCTCCGGTGCGACCAGTTCACGCAGTTTGGTCTCCACATACTGTTTCAATGTTATCTCGGCCGCGCTGCAGGCTGCGCAGTTCCCGCGCAGTGAAACCAGAACCGTGTTACCGTCGACATCCACCAGTTCGATATCGCCGCCGTCCTGATTCAGGGATGGTTTGATTTCTCGTTCCAGGGTTTCTTCGATCAGCCGAATTTTCTGCAGGTTGGTGAGCTTTATAATTTTAGGTTTGGGGGGCGTGACCTCACCCAGCACGCTGTCTATGATTTCCTGTATACGATCGTGGCAGTTTCCACAGCCGCCGCCGGCTTTGACATAGGAGGTCACATCTTCGATGGTGCGCAGACTGTTTTCCTGCACGACCCGCTCGATCTCGAGGTCGGTAACCCCGAAACACTCGCATACGATTTCACCTTCCACCTCTTTTACGGCCTCACCGCGGTAGTGGGCAATCGCCTGTTCAAGCGCATCGCGGCCCATCACCGAGCAGTGCATTTTTTCCTTGGGCAGGCCGCCCAGGTAATCGGCGATATCATCGTTGGTTATCCTGGCGGCCTCTTCCAGGGAAAGCCCCCGGATCATTTCGGTCAGCGCCGAAGAAGAAGCGATGGCACTGCCGCAGCCGAATGTCTGAAACCTTGCGTCTGCAATTTTTCCGTTCTCATCCAGTTTGAACGTCAGCTTGAGCGCATCACCACAGGCCAGGGATCCCACCTCTCCCATACCGTCAGGATCGTCAATGACACCGACATTGCGAGGGTTGAGAAAATGTTCTTTGACTTTATCCGTATACTCCCACATGTTTGCCTCCCGTAGATTGGCGAAAGTTTCATTTTGACTTTGCTTGACACCATATCGTAATCACGGAATCCGAAAAAGAAACCCTTTCCGATAGAAGTGCCGGATGTGACCTTTTATTAAGCCTTAGATATTGTTTTGATTATGAAAAGGGGCTATGTTAAAAACAGTTGAGCCGGTTGAGCCGGTTGAGCCGGTTTAGCCAGTTGGCCTTAGGATTTTGTAAGATCAGAATTTACTGGTGTTGCATGCAGATACACGGCAATTGGGTATGCAGCTGTTACCGAGATCACTTCAAATCTAACTGGCTCAACGGGCAAAACTGGCTCAACTGGCCCAACTTAACTATATAGGAGGTGCGCCGATGCGAAAGAGAGTCAGGAAGGCCAGTTTTGCCGGGAGTTGGTATCCGGCCAAAGCGCGAGCGTGCGAAGATGAAATTCGTGCTTACCTGGAAGATGCGATGCTGTCGGTGCCGGCCGGGGAATCATTGGTGGGGGGCATCGTTCCCCATGCCGGCTGGTATTTTTCAGGCAGCATCGCCTGCAATGTCATTGCCTCGTTGCGGGAGCAGTCGCCTTTGGATGTAATCGTGGTATTTGGAATGCATCTGAATTAATATTCACCGGCTTATATCATGCCGGCAGGTGCCTGCCAAACACCTTTCGGTGATATCGAAATTCACACCGAACTGGCGCAGAAACTGGCCGCAGACTTTCCATTTCAGATTGAAACCGTCGACAATTATACCCCGGACAATACGATCGAACTTCAACTGCCGTTTATCAAATATTTTTTCCCGGATGCGCAATTGGTGCCCATGGGCGTTCCCCCGGCAGCTTCTTCACTGGAAATCGGCCGCAAGACCGCAACCTATGCCCGTGAACTGGGGCTGAAGATCAAAGTGATCGGTTCGACTGATTTGACCCATTATGGCATGAACTATGGGTTTACGGGTCACGGCAGCGGCACGTCAGCCGTGGAATGGGTGCGCGAAGCCAATGACCGCCGCGTTATCGAGACCATGCTGGGAATGAATCCGGAATCCGTTATCGAAGAGGCCTTATCCAGCCAGAACGCCTGCTGCTCCGGGGCGGCCGCCACGGCCATCGCGGCGGCCAAACAGCTGGGAGCCGCCAGGGCCCACCAGTTGGCCTATGCCTCCAGTTACGATAAGCATCCGGGCGACAGTTTTGTGGGGTATGCGGGCATCGTATTTGAAACTTGAAAGCAGACTGCGTACCATCGGGCAATCAGGTCACGGGCCAACGGGCACGCGGGCTGCGGGCCAACGGGTCACGGGCCAATCTGCCTGTCGGCGGACTTCACATCTGATTTTTAAGCTGTCTGTGTTCAGCGGGCTAACTTTTCTGCGCTTTCTCAATCTTGGCCCAGGTATCCCGCAGTGTTGCGGTGCGGTTGAACACCGGCTTTCCATCTGCACTATCTTTCGTGTCGACACAATAATACCCCAGGCGCAGAAACTGGTAGCGGCTGCCCGGGCGGGCATTGGCCAGGCTCGGTTCCACCTTGCAACCTTTCAGCACCTCCAGTGAATCCGGGTTGATATAGTCCTTAAAGTCCTTGCCTTCTTCGACCTCATTGGGGTTCCTTTTCAAAAACAGGTGGTCATACAGCCGTACTTCCGCATCCAACGCATGTTTGGCCGATACCCAGTGCAGTGTGCCTTTGACCTTGCGGCCGTCCGTAGACCAGCCCCCCCGGGTTTCAGGATCATAGGTGCAGTGCAGTTCTATGACTTCGCCGGTGCTGTCATCCTTGGCAACGTCGGTGCAGGTGACATAGTAGGCGTGTTTGAGGCGGACCTCCCTGCCGGGGGCCAGGCGAAACCATTTTCGGGGCGCTTCTTCGCGAAAATCATCTTTTTCGACATACAGAACTTTTGAAAAAGGCAGGCTGCGTTTGCCCATGGATGGATCTTCAGGGTTGTTTTCGGCCTCCAGTTCTTCCACCCTGTCTTCCGGGTAGTCGTCGATGATCAGCTTCAGCGGTCTGAGCACGGCCATGACCCGCGCGGCGGATTTGTTCAGATCTTCCCTGACGCCATACTCCAGCAGGGCTCTGTCGACCAGGCTGTTGCTTTTTGCGACCCCGATGCGGTCGCAGAAATTGCGGATGGACGCCGGCGTGTAACCCCGGCGACGCATGCCCGAGATGGTCGGCATGCGCGGATCGTCCCAACCTTCCACATAGCCGCCTTCGGCCAGTTCGATCAGCTTGCGCTTGCTCAACACCGTGTAAGACAGGTTGAGCCGGGCGAATTCGATCTGCTGGGGGTGATACACCTGCAGTTGATCAAGGACCCAGTCATAGAGTTCACGATTGTTTTCGAACTCCAGCGTGCAGATGGAATGGGTGATGCCCTCGATGGAATCCGACAGGCAATGGGTAAAGTCGTACATCGGGTAGATGCACCACCGGTCGCCGGTGCGATAGTGGTGGACGTGCTTTATGCGGTAAAGGGTCGGATCGCGCATCAGCAGATTGGGTGCCGCCATATCGATTTTGGCCCGCAGTACGTAGGTGCCCTCTTCAAATTCACCGCTGCGCATGCGTTCAAACAAATCCAGGTTTTCTTCGATCGTGCGGCTGCGATCCGGACTTTCTTTGCCGGCTTCGGTCAGGGTGCCGCGGTATTGGCGTATTTTTTCAGGACTGAGGCTGTCGATGTAGGCCTTGCCGGTCTTGATCAGCGCCACGGCATGATCGAAGAGCTTTTCGAAATAGTCGGAGGCATAATATTCACGGTCCTGCCAGTCAAAACCGAGCCAGCGCACATCTTTCTTGATCGAATCCACGTACTCGATGCTTTCCTTGCTCGGATCGGTATCGTCAAAGCGCAAGTTGCACAGCCCTTTGTAATCTTGGGCCAGGCCGAAGTTAAGGCAAATCGATTTGGCGTGACCGATGTGCAGATACCCGTTGGGCTCCGGAGGGAAGCGGGTCATCACCCGCCCGTCCCATTTGTCGTTCCGCATATCTTCATCGATTATCGACCGAATAAAATTGGACGGCGGCGACACGGATTCATTGGGCGGGTTCTCCCCTTTGGGTTTACCCGAGAATATTTTTTCTCCTTTGTTGTTGCTCATGTCCGATTTCCTCTGCTGTGCTGCGTCCGGGATTTTTATTGGATTGAGTACGCACCAGATCAATTTCTAGTCTTGCAGTACCAATGATTCCAAGAAAAGGTACGTTTAGGGTTTAAATCATTGATAATTGAGATTTGTTTGAAAGTTGGAATTTGTCATTTGGGATTTCAAAATTCAACTTAAAAAAATAACGATACAATTAATGACGGCCTTTGTAAAATATTTATGGTTTATAGCATAAATGACACTACCGGTGAATTTTGACACTGTCTATTTTTCGCCGGCATTTTTTGCCATCGCACGGTTGATAACAATTCCGCACGGTTGTGCAAACGGGCGGATCTTTTCAGGATCGAATCCACCGTTCAGATAAAAATCCCTGAAGGCGTCATCCTGCAGGAGATGCAGGATATAGCTGATATGCCCGGAATAGCCGTTGGGATCGAGTTCCTGCAGCTTTATAACCGTATCTCCGGCTAGGTCTGCGGCCTGGCGATGGATCGTTGGTCCGCATTCACCGCATTTTTTCAAAGAGTAGAGTTGCCGGCAGCTGAACGGCCGGACGGCATAGATCATACAAGTATCGCTTTTATTCAAAAACGGGCAGCGGGCTGTTTTACGTTTCGCCTTAAGACGCCGGTTACGGGAGACCGCTTTTTGCAGCTGAATTTTCCGTTGCTTCGGCAACCGGCTGATATGCCTATGGATTATCATTCCCTCCAGGGTGGTGATGTCCAGGTTGCCGTAATGGGTGCAACAGAAGGCACAGCCTTTGCCGCAGACTGCCCCGGCTTTATATCCGTGCACCTCTGATTCGTAGTCATCATATATCTTTTGCAGGTCTGCCTTCAGCCGTTCATGATTCATTGTTGTTTATCCAGGATGATCAATCTGTGGATGGACATCATCATATTTAAAGTTATTATAGATATTGGTTGCTGTGCTTATTTTGTCAATACACGTTACCTGGATACTTCGTATGGACCCATCCAAAAGTTAGGTCAGTTTTGACGCTTTAGTCAGTTTCGTCATTCCGGCCAAGTCCCCCGGGGACGCGAGCCGGAATCCAGAATTGTCGACCGGTGTGATAAGAGAATATGAAACTTAAAACGTCGACGGATACTGAACTGAGGAATTCTGTCTATGCTTGTTTTTTTTGCGTGAGGAAATTTTCTCCATACGCTTATATAAAACTTCATTGAGTCCCAAAAATGCGCAAAAACAATCATTCTTTTTTCTCCATACGCTTGCATTCATTTAATCTGTGACAACGTGCCGCGCCATAGCTTCAGTGACGGCGGGTTTGTGTAAATACGTGGCTATAATTGGGAACGATTGGTATTCTTTAAACCAGCCGAACGGAGGCCGGCGTGATCATAAACGTTGACGACCTTTTGGATAAAGATCTTCATCTGACCTACGAAGAAACACAGGACGTCTTTGAATCCCTGGCAGACCCCGTGTCCACCGGAGACATCGCATTCATTCAGCCGATCCGTTTTGACCTGAGGGCCTACCGGGTCGGCGAGTTGATCGTAGCCGACGGCCGTTACAATGCCCCGGTAAGTTTAAAGTGTGCACGCTGTCTGACAGAATTTGAATTCATTCTGACTTCCGATTTCAGGCTGACTTACTCCGGGGATGCCGCTGGGCCGGATGCCAAAACGGATGCCCGCGATGTCGAGTTAGGTGCCGATGAAATCGGTATGCTGTCTTTTAACGGACAACACATTGACCTGCGCCCGGCCTTGCAGGAAGAGCTGGTTTTGGCCCTGCCCATGCAGCCGCTGTGCAAGGATTCCTGCAAAGGCCTGTGTTCGAAATGCGGCGCCAACTTGAACACGGGTGAATGCGGTTGCGCAAAACAGCAAATCAATCCTAAATTTGCGGCGTTGAAGAATCTGAAATTAAACTCCTGACACCCTGAAAACATCAAAAGGGCTGCGGCGATCGTGCCACAACCCTTTAAGTTTAAACGAAAGGGGTTCCCGGTATTCAGGAGTACCCCTTTTCACGTCGAAATGGCTGAGGGACCAGGATTCGAACCTGGGTTAACGGGGCCAGAACCCGTCGTCCTGCCGCTAGACGATCCCTCAGAAAATATCGAATTGTTTTTTATACCAATTATTTTAGTGCGTCAAGTTTAAGTTTCAAGACCCGTTACTGAAATTTTTATCGTTGCTGGATACTGGATGCAGGATGCTTTGATACTCTTTTGTAATCTAACACATCGAACGACACTGGATCCTGTATCCTGGACTTGATCCGGGACCGGCATGACGGAATTGCTCCAATAGACAATATGATTATTAATTCGTGAAAGACTTGCCCGCCATAGCTTTAGCGACGGGGGGTTCGTGTTAATTCGTGGCTATATTTTTTTTGATTCAATATATTCGATCGCTTTCTCCAGCCGCCTCAGCACCTTCTCTTTGCCGATAATTTCGGTGACTTCGAATATGCCCGGGCTGGCCGTGCGACCGGTCAGGGCGACCCGCACCGGCTGGGCGATCTTGCCCAGTTTCAGGCCGGTTGCGGACATGACGTTTTTGAACGCCTGTTCCAGGTTTTTCTCGGTAAATGCATCGATGCTTGCCATTTCGGCCTGCAACTGTTGCAGCGGCTCCAGGGCTGACGGTTTAAGAAATTTTCTGGCTGCTTTCTCTTCATATTCGATATCGTCTTGAAAATAAAACAGTGCGGCGACCGCCATATCCGCCAGGGTTTTGCTGCGGGGCTGCAGGGTCTGGATAACTTTTTCGACAAAAGATCGGTTTTCGACAGCGTATCCGTGCCTGGCCAAAAAAGGTGCCAGTTGATCGACCAGATCGGCCGGCTTCAATGCCATGATATGATCGGCGTTCAGCGCCAGCAGCTTTTCCGTATCAAAAATGCCGGCGCTTTTGCCGATGTTTTCGAGGGAGAATTTTTCAATCAATTCGGTGCGGGTAAAAAATTCCTGATCACCATGCGACCAGCCCAGTCGGGCCAGGTAGTTGATGAAGGCATCCGGCAAAAAGCCCATTTCCCGGTATTCGGTAACCGACATGGCCCCGTGGCGTTTACTCAAACGCGTTCGGTCGGGTCCCAGAACCATCGGCACATGACCGAATATCGGCAGCGCCCTGTTCAGCGCCCGGTATAGCAGGATCTGCCTGGGGGTATTCATGACATGATCGTCACCGCGTATAATAGTGTTGATGCCCATGGTAACGTCGTCTATCACCACCACGAAATTGTAGGTCGGCGTTCCGTCACTGCGAGCGATGATAAAATCATCCAGTTCGCTGTTTTGAAATACGATATTGCCTTTGATGACATCTTCAACAACGGTCGTCCCGGTCAATGGGGCCCTGAAACGCACGACTGCCCCGGGGCTTGCGGGCAGCCCTTTTTCACGGCAGGTACCGTCATACTTGGGCTTGCCCCCCGTGGCCATGGCCTTGCGGCGCATCTCTGCGATCCTTTCAGGGCTGCAGGTGCAGTGGTAGGACTGACCGTTGTCGATCAGCTTATCAATGTGCTGCCGGTAGATGTCGGAACGCTCCGATTGAAAAAACGGTCCTTCGTCCCAGTCGATGCCCATCCAATCCAGGGATTCGAAGATCGCATCCGCGCTTGCCTGGGTCGAGCGTTTGACATCGGTATCTTCGATGCGCAAAATAAATCGCCCTCCGGTGTGCCGGGCGTAAAGCCAGTTGAACAGTGCGGTACGGGCGCCGCCGACATGCAGGTATCCAGTGGGGCTGGGCGGAAATCGGGTCACTATTTCTTTCATGCTTCTCCTTCAGGGTAGTTGACAAGCGTATAATACCGATTAGAATGTACCATTCAATAATCAGCCCGGAATATTGGGGCATTATGCCGGGCGTCGGATACAGCTCCAAAAATCATTTTTAGTATATTCAGAAGATTATAGACGCTTTCAGGTATTGCTAACACCTCTTTGGTGAGTATAAGTCATAAGTAATATAGGTTGGTGGCCTTCGCGCGGACAGCCGTCCGAAGCGGCGGAGGTGCAAATTTTTTAATTTTGCGTCAACAAAATTATAAAGTTTACTTGATATTCATCAATAAGTTCTATAAAATAACAATTTCAAATTGTTACAGTATGTGCTGCGACTCGGCGATCTCTACGGCAGTCCTCTCTATCACATCGGTAACCCTAGCACAAGCGATCTGAAAAAAATTGTCGAAATTCCTTGACATTCGACTCGATTTCAATTACTTAACCTGTTTGCTTTTGTGAAACGGGTTGTTTGAATTTATTCATTATTATTTCAAATGGTTAGGAGATTACTTATGGCGGTACCAAAACGCAAAACCTCTAAGTCAAAGCGCGATAAACGGCGCACGCACAAGAAAGTCGCTGCGCCGAATTTATCGACCTGTCCCGAATGCGGAGAGGCGACCCTGCCGCATCACGCATGCCCTAATTGCGGTTCCTACAAAGGCCGCACCGCCATTGACACCGAGGAAGATTAATTCCATCAAACAATTTACTTAAGGATTACGACTGATGTCTGCATCAACGACAAAAGAGCTTTACGGTCTTGATTCCGAATCAAGGCAGATGGTGATCGATACCATTGGTCAGTTGAGAAAAAAGTTGCTGTCCCGTGAAAAGGTCATGGAGTGGGATTCAAAAGAGATTTTCCCCGAGAAGACTATCCGCGAAATGCTGGGGCCGGAGATCGGTTTGCAGCTGTTGATGATTCCGGAGCAATACGGCGGTATGGGCGGTGGCGCGCGCGACAGCTGTGTTATTACCCGTGAAATGTCAAAAATTTGCCTGGGGATCACGACGGCTTTTTTTGCCATTCAGCTGGGTGCCGATCCGCTGGTGGTCGGCGGTACGAAAGCGCAAAAGGAAAAATGGCTCGGGAAAATAGCCGATGGTGATACCCTGGTGGCATATGCGGTCACCGAGCCGGGGGCCGGCAGCAATGTGGCCGCTATTAAATCCAAGGCCGAACCGATAACCAATGATGCAGGTGAAGTAACCCATTATAAACTTAACGGCACCAAGCAGTTTATTTCCACCGGTGGCGCGGCCGATTTTATTACCTTTCTGGCCAAAACCCCGGAAGGACCTACCTTTTTTGTGGTCGAAAAGGGGACCGCGGGCTTTCAGGTCGGCCGTAGCGAGGAAAAACATGGTATCCGGGCCTCCCAGACATCGGTGCTCAACTTTGAGGACGTCATTGTGCCGGCGGAAAACCTGATCGGCACTGTGCCCGGTAAAGGCCTCAAACAGGCCAACGCCGTTTTTGGCTATACCCGTCTGATGGTGGCGGCCATGGGGCTGGGTGCCGGTGAGGCTGCTCTGGAGATTGCCATCCCGTATGCCAAAGAACGCGTGGTCAGTGGTTCTCCGCTGTCAGAAAAACAGGGCTACACGCATAAACTGATCGTGCCCCATGCAGTGCGCCTGGCAGCGGCCGCGGCTTACATCGACCACCTTGCCGAGCGCCTGGATGCCCGTGAAAAAGATCTTCAGGTGGAAGGTTCGATTGCCAAATACTTTGCCACCGATGCCGGCAATCGGGCTGCTGAAGACTGTATGCAGGCCCTGGGCGGCTACGGCTATATCAACGAGTTCGAAGTCGAAAAGATCAAGCGGGATGTCAAAATCACATGCATCTACGAGGGGGCCAACGAAGTCCAGCAAGGCATCATCAGCACATTTCGCTGGAGGACGACGGTAAAAACAAAGGGCGGCTACTACACCGACATTGCCGCCGACCTGGACCAACTGGCCACCGAAGATGTTGACGCCGGCTGTCAGATCATCGCGATGGCAGCCAGGGCGCTGAACGAAGCCATCCTGCGGGTGCATGCAAAGCGGCTCACCCGTCAGCAATATCTGATGTTTACACTGGCTGACATGATGGCCAATGTCGAAGTTGGCTCTGCTTTGGCCCACCGGGCGGTAGATGCAGTAAAATCAAAGGCTGCCAATGGTGAGAAGCTGCGCCTGATGGCCAAAATTTTTACCACCGAAGTGGCCCAGGTGGTCACCCAGGGTCTGGTCACAATACTGATTGGCAGCGGCAGTTTTGAACAACCGGAGATTGCCGAATTCATGGAAACCTACCAGCACCATGCCCTGATCGGCAGTGCCAGCAATGGTTTGGCCGATATGGACCGGTTGGCTGATTTAATTTTCGAGAGGTGATTATGCCGGACCTGGAAAAACGTGTGGCCGTTGTTACCGGCGGTTCAAGGGGAATTGGTCGGGCCATCTGTCTGGCACTGGCAGATCCACAAACACACATCCATTTCAATTATTTCTCACCGGTCAATCCGGAAGCCGAGGAAGCTGCGGCGGCTGAAACCGTTGCGGCCGTAAATTCTGTTGGCGGCACGGCTACCGGTTCAAGTGTCAACGTGGCTGCGGAAAGTGAATTGAAAGCATTTTTCGACAGTGTTGTCGATCAAAGCGATCGGATCGATGTGCTGGTCAACAATGCCGGCATTACCAAAGACGGCCTTCTGGTGCGTTTGAAGGAATCGGACTGGGATGTGGTTTTGGACATCAACCTGAAAGCGGCTTTCCGTTGCATGCAGCTGGGCGCTAAAGTGATGATGAAGCAGCGTTCGGGCCGTATTGTCAATATGGCCTCCATCGTTGGCGTGATCGGAAATGCCGGACAGGCCAACTATGTCGCTTCAAAAGCCGGACTGATCGGCCTGACCAAAACGGCCGCAAAAGAGCTCGCCGGTCGCGGTATTACCGTGAATGCCATTGCCCCCGGTTTCATCGAGACTGATATGACCGCATCCTTGCCGGGCAAGGTCAGGGACGCCATGCTGGGGACTATTCCGCTGGGGCGTGCCGGCACGCCCGAAGACGTGGCTGCAGCCGTTGCATTTCTGGTTTCCGGCAGCGCCGCGTATATCACGGGCCAGGTAATTCATGTTAGTGGTGGTATGTATATTTAAGCAAAGGAGGGAAATTGAATGTCTGTTGAAGATAAAGTTAAAAAAATAATCGCAGAAAAATTGGGCGTCGATCTGGAAGAAGTCGTACCTGAAGCGTCATTTGTAGATGACCTGGGTGCTGATTCGCTGGACCTGGTTGAGCTGATCATGTCCATGGAGGAAGAGTTCGATACCGACATTTCGGACGAAGACGCCGAAAAAATACTCACCGTCAAAGATGCGATCGCATTCGTCAACGCACAGTCTTAATTGTAACGACCGGACAACACTCAGTAGTTGCTCTGCAGGCGGTGCGCGTGGCGCTGAGAAGTGACGGATCCGTCCTGTCATCACTTTTGCCGAAAGCATGCCATCGGTCTGCTAATATTGACCGCACCCATCGCAGCACAGACTCACGGGCGAGATCACTTAAGTGATTGGTTCGGGCGATCCCCCTGGGGCGCAGCCGCAGGTCGCGGGCGTTTGAGCCAGGCGTTATATTTTCTGTTGTATCGTATCCTGTGTAACGGTAAAAGGAGGTTTCCTTGAAAAAACGGGTCGTTGTTACAGGAGTTGGTTTGATTACTCCGCTGGCCATCGGTGTCCAGGATACCTGGGATGGCCTGATTGCCGGTAAATCCGGCATCGCTGAAATCACCAAGTTTGATCCGGCAATATATTCCACCAAAATCGCCGGAGAAGTCAAAGGCTTTCGAAATGCAGACCATCTGCCGGCCAAAGAAGTAAAAAGGACCGAGCCGTTCATTGCCTATGCCATTGCGGCAACCCGGATGGCCGTTGAGGATTCGGGCCTGGTCATTGATGATAAAAACGGCGACCGTGTTGGTGTGATCACCGGGTGCGGTCTGGGGGGATTGGGTATCATGGAGAAAACCATTCTCCAGGTGGATAAAAAAGGCCCCAAACGCGTCACCCCGTTTTTTATTCCGATGATGATCGGAAACATGGCCCCGGGCATGATTTCGATTCATTTCAATGCAAGGGGACCCAATGCATCAATTGCGACCGCCTGTGCGGCGGGTTGTCACGCGGTGGGCGACTCGTTCAAGACGATCCAACGTGGCGCGGCCGACGCCATGATCACCGGCGGGGTTGAATCGGTCGTCACCCCGTCATGTATTGCCGGGTTTAGTGCCATGAAAGCGCTGTCCACGCGCAACGATGATCCTCAGAAAGCCTCGCGTCCCTTTGACCGCGATCGGGACGGTTTTGTGGTTGGCGAAGGCTGCGGCATTCTGATCCTGGAATCTCTCGAACATGCGCAGGAACGCGGCGCCAGTATTTACGCCGAAATGTCCGGCTATGGCATGAGCGGTGACGGATATCACATGACATCTCCGCCGCCGGATGGCAACGGCGCCATTCGTTGTATGGAAGCGGCCCTGGACGATGCCGGCATCAGCTATGACAAAATAGATTACATCAACGCTCACGGCACCTCCACGCCGCTGAACGATCTTTACGAGACCCGGGCGGTCAAGGCCGTGTTCAAAGACCATGCCCGCAAACTGGCCATCAGTTCGACCAAGTCGATGACCGGCCATTTGTTGGGTGGGGCCGGCGGAATCGAGTCGGTTTTCACCGCCTTGACGCTGCATCACGGTATCATGCCGCCCACCATAAACTATGAAAACCCGGATGAGGAATGCGATCTGGATTATGTGCCCAATGTGGCCCGTAAAAAAGAGTTGACTTACGCCATGACAAACTCGTTCGGATTCGGCGGTACGAATGCATCAGTGTTGATGAAAGCTTACAGGGAATAAACCGGGGGAGGGTGAAACGCTCGCCTGCAAACGACCGACAAACCCAACAGCTTTCAGATAACAGGCGTTTAAGTGGAAATTAAATAACGGCGCACAACCGACCGCTGCACCCACCCTCGGGCTGTGGCCGACCGTGCGCCATTTTTTTTTACAGTTACGCTGCCACAATTTAACCCCTCTTCTGCCAATTGGCCCTTTCTGACCGTCCGTCCGGCAGTCTGCTTCGGGCCGCTGCAACCGACCCGGTGCAGAAAATTTTCCTTGCGGTTGGCCGGTGAATTGGATATTGAAAACGATTGCGCTTAATTTCATCTGCCGCCTGCCGGCGGGCCATATGAGGGGGAATTGGACGATGCCAAATGAGACACCGGCTCCTGTATTAATCGGCTGTGATCATGCCGCTTACCAGCTGAAGGAAATCATTAAAGCCCATCTGCGGAAAAATGCTATCGAGGTTGAAGATGCTGGCGCCCATAGCGAAGATTCGGTCGATTATCCCGATTTCGGCATTAAAGTCGCTTCACAGGTTTCACGCGGGGATTACAGTCGCGGAATATTGCTCTGCGGAACCGGACTGGGCATGTCGATGGTGGCCAATAAATTTCCAAACGTAAGGGCGGCACTTTGTTCGGAGCCTTTTTCAGCCAGATTAAGCCGGCAGCACAATGACGCGAACATACTGGTTCTGGGAGGACGGGTTCTGGGTGATATCATGGCGCTGGAGCTGGTAGACATCTGGCTGAAAACGCCTTTTGAAGGCGGTCGGCATCAGGCCCGCCTGGACAGGTACAACACCATAACTGCTGAGGATCGGTTAAAAAAATGAACCTGAAAGTTATCGAAAAAGTAGATCCTGACATGGCGCGGACGGTCCTTGAGGAGCTTAATCGCCAGCGAAACACCCTGGAGTTGATCGCGTCCGAAAATTTTGCCAGCCCGGCGGTAATGGCTGTCCAGGGCAGCGTCCTGACCAATAAATACGCTGAGGGCTATCCGGATAAGCGTTATTACGGCGGATGCGAATTCGTGGACATTGCCGAAAAACTCGCCGTCGATCGTGCCAGGCAGCTGTTCAACGCCGCTTATGCCAATGTGCAGCCCCACTCGGGCTCGCAGGCCAACATGGCCATTTATTTTGCATTTCTCGAAATCGGCGACACCGTTCTGGGCATGGATCTGGCCCACGGCGGCCATTTGACGCACGGCAGCCCGGTCAGCTTTTCCGGGCGGCTGTTTAATTTTATCCCTTACGGCGTCAATGCCCAAACCGGAATTATCGATTATGAGCAACTGGCCGAGCTGGCCGAACGGCATCGGCCTAAAATGATCGTAGCCGGCGCCAGTGCTTACCCGCGTCTGATCGATTTTGAGCGTTTTGCCCACATCGCCCGGTCGGTGGATGCCAGCCTGATGGTGGATATGGCCCATATTGCCGGATTGGTGGCGGCCGGCTTGCATCCTTCGCCGGTTCCCCATGCTGACGTGGTGGCTTCCACAACCCACAAGACCCTGCGAGGTCCCCGCGGGGGGTTGATTCTGGCCCAGGCCGATCATGCCGCCCGGCTCAACAAACAGATTTTTCCCGGAATTCAGGGCGGACCCCTGATGCACGTGATTGCGGCCAAAGCACTGGCTTTTAAAGAAGCCCTGGATCCGGCTTTTAGCGCCTATCAGGTGCGTGTTGTTAAAAATGCACGAACTCTGGCGGATGCGTTGATTGATAACGGTATCCAGATCGTATCCGGTGGTACGGATACACATCTGATGCTGGTGGATTTACGCAGTCTGGACATTAGCGGAAAACTGGCCGAAGACGTTCTGGGCCGGGCCGGTATCACGGTGAATAAAAACACGATCCCCAATGATCCTCAGGGTCCCGCGGTGACCAGCGGCATACGTGTCGGAACGCCGGCCGTGACCACCCGGGGCATGGGTGTTGAACAGATGCAGGCGATTGCCGGATTCATTGCCGGAGCGCTAAAAAATCATGCTGATCGGCAGAAAATAGACAACATCCGTGACGGCGTTCTCCAGCTGTGTTCAGAATTTCCCCTGTACCAGCAGTTTCCCTACGAGGCGATTTAATTATGCCCAAAATACAAGCACGACCGTCATGGGAAGAATATTTTATGAATATTACGTCCCTCGTGGCGCAGCGTACCACTTGTACCCGTCGTGGCATCGGTGCCATTATCGTTAAGGACAAACGTGTTCTGTCCACCGGTTACAATGGTGCCCCATCCGGAATTCGGCACTGTCTGGAAGTCGGGTGCATGCGCGAGCAGCTCAACGTGCCTTCGGGCGAACGGCACGAGTTGTGTCGGGGCATCCACGCCGAGCAGAATGCGATCATACAGGCCGCCTATCACGGCGTTTCGGTAAAAGGGGCGACGCTTTACTGCACCAATCAGCCCTGCTCCATTTGTGCCAAAATGATTATCAACGCAGGTATCAGCAAAATATGCTATCAATCCGGCTACACAGATCCGCTTTCTCAGGAATTACTGCAGGAGGCCGGTATACGGGTGATTCACTTGACGACAGATAAACAGGGAGATCAGGAATGAAATGCCCCTACTGCGGAGAAATCGACAACAAGGTCATCGACTCCAGGCTCAGCAAAGACGGCAGTGTGATTCGCAGACGCAGAGAATGCATTATTTGCATCCGGCGATTTACAACGTACGAGCACATTGAAGAAATCCCCATCATGATCATCAAAAAGGATGGTCGCCGGGAGGTTTTTTCAAGGGATAAAATTCGCCGGGGGATCAATATGGCCTGCCAGAAACGTAACATCAGCATGAACATCATTGAAGAATTTGTTGATGAACTGGAACGGGATTTGCGGGAGACCGGCGAAAAGGAAATCGCCTCCCATTTTCTGGGTGAAAAGGTCATGGCCAGACTGCATGCGTTGGATGATGTCGCCTATGTCCGCTTTGCCTCGGTGTACAGGGAATTCAAGGATGTCAACGACTTTGTCTCCGAACTGAAAAGTCTGCTCAGCCAGCAGTAAAGCACCGCATGAAAGACGCATTCTACATGAACATGGCCCTTGACCTGGCCATCCAGGGGCGGGGCTACACGTCTCCGAATCCAATGGTTGGCGCGGTGGTGGTCCGCAACGGGAAAGTGATCGGCCGGGGCTACCACGCGGCCGCCGGCCAGGCCCACGCTGAAATCAACGCCCTCAATGAAGCCGGTCCAGCCGCTCGGGGGGCCACCCTGTACGTTACCCTGGAGCCCTGCAATCACACCGGTCGTACGCCGCCGTGCACCCTCAAGATCCTCGAGGCCGGAATCAGCCGGGTGGTGGTGGCCATGCGGGATCCGAACCCGGACGTGAAAGGCCACGGAATCCAGTACTTGCAAAACCGGGGTATCAAAATCGAGCTGGGTGTCGAAGCGCCACGGGCCCGGCGGATGAACGAAGCCTTCATTACCTTTGTTCGCACAAAACGCCCTTTTGTGATTGTCAAATGTGCCGCAACCCTGGATGGGCGTATTGCCACCCGCACGGGTGACTCGAAATGGGTCAGCAGTGAAACCTCCCGTGCATTCGTACACCGCTTGCGACATGCCGCAGATGCCATTATGGTTGGAATGGGGACGGTCAGATCCGACGACCCGAGCCTGACAACGCGGCTGGCCGGTGCCCCGGGATCCGATCCGAAGCGCATCATCCTGGATACACACTTGTCCATTCCCCCCGAAGCCAAACTGCTGCATCTTCAATCAGATGCCGAAACCTGGATCGTCACCGGTCCGAGTGTGCCGGATGCAGACCGGCAGGCCTTTGAATTGCCGGGTATCCGTGTCGTGGCAGCCCCCTTGCAGCACGGTCGCATCGATCTGAATTTTCTGATGGATGAACTGGGCCGGGCCGGGGTGACCAGCCTTCTGATCGAAGGCGGTGGCCATGTGATCGCAGCGGCGCTGCAAGCCGGCATTGTCGATAAATTATTTTTTTTCTATGCCCCGAAAATTCTGGGGGGCGACGACGGTGTGCCCATCTGTCGGGGGACCGGTCCGGAACGAATGGCCGACAGCATTGCAGTTAAAGATGTTCAAATCCAACAGCTTGAAAATGATGTGCTGATCGAAGCATACATCGAAAAAGAATAGGTAAAGGGTAATCGGTGATCGGTAATGGGTTGAGGAATTTTATTCCGGTTTTATTATGTAACAGTCAACCTAAATGACCCAATCATTTACCAATGACCCAAAACCCATAGCCAAGTACCTGTTATCTTGGCCCATAACCTATTGCCTATTACCCGTTTTGGTGGCCCATAACCTATAACCCATGACCCAGTTCCTAAAACCTGTTATTTTGGCCCATGACCCATTGCCCCGTTCCTATAACCCATAACCAATTACCTATTACCTGTTTTTTAGGCCTATAGCCTGATTTATTGCTTATGTTTACAGGCATCATAGAAGGACTCGGCACTGTGACCGGTATACGGCCGGTCGGCCAGGGACGACGTTTGACCATTGATTCGGATTTTGTGCTGAAGGGCACCAAAATAGGCGACTCCATCGCTGTCAGCGGTGTCTGCCTGACGGCGGTGACCATTGCTGAACGGCGTTTTGAGGTGGACGTGTCCCCCGAAACACTCGATCGTTCAACCCTGGGGAACAGTAAAATCGGTGAACGCGTCAATCTGGAACGGGCCCTGTGCCTCTCGGACCGGCTCGACGGACATCTTGTCTCGGGCCACCTCGACGGAATGGGTCACATCAGGGAACGCGAAACCAAAAGCAACGCCATTATCATATCTTTTGACGTACCGGCTGCGCTGACACGCTACATGATTGAAAAAGGCTCGGTGGCGGTTGACGGGGTCAGTCTGACCATCAATGTGTGCGACAGGCAGGGCTTTGAGGTAAGTATCATACCGTACACAGCCAAATGGACCACCGTGGGCACCAAAAAAATCGGTGATCCGGTTAATATCGAAACCGATATGATCGGTAAATATGTCGAGCGATTTGTCACCGGACGAGGCGAGGCTGAAATGCACGATACCCCGTCGCATTCCGGTATCGATATCGATTTTCTGACGAAAACCGGTTTTCTCTGATACCATACTGTGCTAAAACGCCGTACGGGCGTAATAAAACAAATGCACTCCGGGTTGGTGGTATTGCCAGAAAAATCATAGGGAAATATTTTAAAATAATTTCATTTGTGAAAATCAATAACGAAATTTGTAAGCGCTATGCTGTACATACCATATGAAGGACACCATCCTATGACGGTGCGAAACCAAGGAGTGACTCATAAAAAATGCCACATCTTACAATAAATGAAACCATTGAAGAAATCAAAGCCGGTCGAATGGTGATCCTGGTGGATGATGAAGACCGCGAAAACGAAGGCGACCTTTGCATGGCCGCAGAAAAGGTCAGTCCGGAGACCATCAACTTTATGTCAAAGTACGGTCGTGGTCTGATCTGTCTGGCCTTGAGCGGTGAGATCATCAATCGTCTGGATCTGCCCATGATGGTTGACCATAATACATCGCCGTATCAGACTGGATTTACGGTTTCGATCGAAGCGCGCTGTGGTGTGACCACCGGCATTTCAGCGGCCGATCGGGCCACTACCGTGAAGGCCGCCGTGGCCGTTGATGCCAGACCCACCGATCTGGTCCGTCCGGGACATATCTTCCCGTTGCGGGCCCGGGACGGGGGGGTCATGGTCCGGGTCGGCCAGACAGAAGGGTCGGTCGATCTGGCCCGCCTGGCAGGTTTGCGGCCGGACGGAGTCATCTGTGAAATTATGGATGAAGACGGTACCATGGCTCGCATGCCGGCCCTGGAAAAATTTGCCGAAGAGCATGGAATCGGTATTTGTACGATCGCAGATCTGGTTCAATACCGGATGCACAATGAATCATTTGTGCACGCGGCCGCCGAAACGATGATCCCCACGCGCTTTGGTGGCGAGTTTCGATTTATCGCTTATGAGAACGATGTGGACAACCTGACCCATATTGCCCTGGTCAAAGGGGAGATCGATTCCGGACAGCCGGTTTTGGTTCGGGTTCACTCCGAATGCATGACCGGTGATATATTCGGGTCCCAGCGCTGCGACTGCGGCGACCAGCTGCACAAAGCGATGGAAATCATTGCCAATGAAGGCACCGGTGTGGTGCTCTATCTGAGGCAGGAAGGGCGCGGTATCGGGCTGGTGAACAAACTCAAAGCCTATGAGCTGCAGCGAACCTGCGGGCTGGACACGCTGGAAGCAAACCGCCAACTCGGATTTAAAGGCGATCTGCGTGACTATGGTCTGGGCGCCCAGATCCTTTCCCATCTCGGTGTGCGCAAGATGCGCCTGCTGACCAATAATCCAAAGAAAATGATCGGCCTGGAAGGATACGGCCTGAGTATTGTCGAGCAAATGCCGATCGAGGTACAGCCCAACGAACACAACCGCTGTTATCTGGAGTGCAAGAAACTCAAGATGGGGCATTTGCTTGATATGTTGGAAGAACCGAAAGGCGAAAGAGCCTGATTTAATAATGTTGCGGTTCAAGCCGATTTCTGGAAGGAGTGATAATGTTGAGAACAATAGAAGGCAAACTTCTGGCGGAAGGTAAAAAATTTGCGCTGGTGGTCAGCCGGTTTAATGATTTTATTACCGAAAAATTGGTCGGAGGTGCGGTCGATGCGCTGACCCGCGCCGGTGCCCGGCAGGAAGATATTCATGTTGCCAGGGTTCCCGGTGCCTTTGAGATTCCGTTGGTGGCAAGAAAGATGGGGCGCAAGGGATCCTACGATGCCGTCATCTGCCTGGGGGCCGTTATCCGAGGTTCCACACCACACTTTGACTATGTATGCGCAGAGGTCAGCAAGGGCGTTGCCCAGGTCGGGCTGGAGGTCGATGTACCGGTGATCTTCGGTGTTCTCACGACCGATACGATTGAACAGGCTATTGAGCGCGCCGGTTCCAAAGCCGGCAACAAAGGCTGGAGCGCGGCCATGGCCGCCATTGAAATGGCCAATCTTATCGAGGCTGTCGATCAGGTGTAGGCATGGGAATGCGTCGTCGAGCCAGAGAGCTTGCATTGCAGGCTCTTTTTTGTATGGACATCAATCAAGAGTTCTCGGCAGAGATGTTCGATCGGTTCAACCACAACTTCGATCCGCCGGCCAAATTATTTCCGTTTTTCGAAAAACTGGTTCGTGGCGTGCTGAATATACAGCCCGAATTGGATGCCATGATCGAGCGATACTCCATGAACTGGAAGATCCGGCGCATGGCCTGCGTAGACCGCAATATTTTGCGGATAGCCGCCTTTGAAATGTTATTTTGCGAGGACATTCCACCCAAAGTTACCATCAACGAAGCCATAGAAATTGCCAAGCGTTTTGGAACCGAGGAATCCGGGGCCTTTATAAACGGTATTGTCGACAGTATCCGGCTGGCACTGGAAAAAAACCCGGAACTGGTTACATTGCAGCCGGCAGCCAGCCAGAGCGGTGCTGAAAGTTGAGCCCATTTTACACCTTGGTGTTAATTTGGAAATATATTCACCGCAAAGAGCGGCTTGTCGGGTCGTCTTGTCCCGTCGTAGCTCGAAGAGCGAAGCCTGAAGCGAGTGGGCGGTGTATTAATCCTCTGAAAAAATGCAACTGACAGGTCGCCGGGGTGTTGCCCGTAGAGTCAGTACTGCAAGGAAAATAAAGGAGAATCGATAGTGATCATAAAAGCGATGGCCCTGGGGCCGATCCAGGCCAATTGTTATATTCTCGGTTGTGAAGACACCCTGCATGCCGCCGTGATCGATCCGGGCGGAGAATCCGATCGGATCCTGGCGGTTCTGTCCGAATCCAAACTGACGCTTAAAAATATTATCAACACCCATGGCCATTTCGACCACGTCGGCGCTAACCTCCGCCTCAAGCAGGTAACCGGTGCTGAATTGATGATCCATGCGCTGGATGCACCGATGCTCGCGCAGCTTTCCAGCTCGGCCACCATGTTCGGGCTGTCGGCCGAGAATTCCCCGCCTCCCGACCGGACCCTGGACGATGGGGATACGGTTTTGGTGGGCAAGATCAGCCTGCGGGTAATTCATACCCCGGGCCATTCACCCGGCGGCGTTTCGCTTTTTACCGATAAAAGTGTCTTTGTCGGCGACACCCTGTTTGCCGGAAGTGTTGGACGCACCGATCTGCCGGGCGGGGATGCAGCTACCCTGAAAGCCAGCATTCAGAACAAACTTTTTACCCTGGGAGACGACGTTACGGTTTACCCCGGCCACATGGGCCAAACGACCATCGGCCAGGAAAGGCGCCACAATCCGTTTGTGGGCGAACGTGGGATCCTTTAATCAAAAATGAGTGCCGGGGGCACTCATTTTTGATTTGGACGTTATTCTGACAAACGCTTTAAAGCCTCAGATCACGTCGAAGATCCCCGACTCAAGTCGGGATTTTGCATCTTGGTTGAGGATTGCAAAGAGGCAAGAACGCCGCCCCGGGTCGATCAGTCTTCGCCCTGCGGGCTTACGTCTACGCTTAAGCTACGCCGCACAAGTCGCCGGACAAGAAGATGCTGTTTAATAAAAAGTGTTCCGCGCTAAATAGTAGATTTCGGCCCAGGGCAAGGCCGCAGCCTGCTTTGCACCCGGAGGCGTAGCGCGCTACGTTGAGGATTGCAAAGAGGCGAGAACGCCGCCCTGGGTCGAAAGATGCTGTTTAGCGCGGAACACTAGAAGGCGCCCAGCTGACAGGGCTTAATCTTAATCCCTGCGGCTTCGCAGATGGCGCTGATCCTCATTTTGCGCACACCGAAACGGTCTGCGATTTCCCAGGCCGTGCGGCAGGGCAGGCGTTCAGCCAAAAGGCCTGTTTTTATGGCTTCCACAAGCGCCGCATCGTCCGTTTCAAGGGGTTTGACGATCTTTTTCTCCGGCTGATAGCCAAACAGGCCGAGCTGACATTTAACCAGTCGCATATCAATCAAATCAACCGTTTTCCCCACTTCTGCCGCTTCAACGCCCAGTTTCGCTGCGATGTCAAACGCGACCGCACAGGCCAGCAAACCCTTACCGGCTCGATTTTCGATTTCCTTTTGAATTTTGGGATCCGGTTTAGCGTTGTCGCCATGTTTCTTCGAAAAATCCGTTGAGCCCATTATGATACTGCCTTTCAAAGTTAATGGATAAGTGGATTGGTTAATTGATGAAATGATGCGTTTTGAGAGGATCTTATCCGTTTTAAAGGCGATCGTCAAACCCAATATTGTCCCATTTCACTTGACTCCCGCGACCGGTTTGTTAGTTTACTGAATACGCTTTACTGAAAATTCATGTTGTTGATACCCTCAGTTGATTTATTTTTGGTTTCCGTATATTTTGAACCCGTAAAGCAACCTGTGTCCCGGCACAATGCATATATATTAAGAAAATCATGACATTTGCCAACAATCGCAAGCCTACCCGTCAGATATCAGTCGGGACGGTGAAGATCGGCGGTGGCGCCCCTGTTGCCGTCCAGTCCATGACCAACACCCAGACCCAGGATGTTGCCGCCACAGTGCAACAGATTCTCCGCCTGGAGGCCGCCGGGTGTGAAATCATCCGGGTTGCCGTCCCCGACCGGGACGCGGCAGCTGCGGTCAAATCGATTAAAGCCCAGATCAATATCCCCCTGATAGCCGACATTCATTTCGACCACAGTCTGGCCATCGCATCCGCCCGCGCCGGTGCCGATGGTTTGCGAATCAATCCCGGCAATATCGGCGGACGTAAAAAGGTCAAGGCGGTGGTCGACTGCGCCAAAGATTTGAACCTGTCGATACGAATCGGTGTTAATTCGGGATCCCTGGAAAAGGATATACTGAAAGCATATGGCGGCGTTAGTGCCGAAGCTATGGTTGCCAGCGCTGAACGCCACATTGAAATGCTGACCGAATTGGATTTTCAGCAGATCAAGCTTTCCATCAAGGCCTCCGATGTGGAGCGCACTGTAGAGGCATATCGGTTGCTTTCGCAGCGTACCGATTTTCCGCTGCACGTGGGGGTGACCGAGGCCGGCGGACTTTACTCGGGCATTGTCAAATCGTCGTTAGGGATCGGTATGTTGCTGGCCGAAGGCATCGGCGACACGATCCGGGTATCCTTGACCCGGGACCCGGCAGAAGAGGTGCGTGTCGGATTCGAGATACTAAAAGGCCTTGGATTGCGCCAGCACGGCCCGGAGATTATCTCCTGTCCGACCTGCGGGCGTTGCAACATCGAGCTGTTCGATATTGCTGAAAAGGTGGAAAAGGCGCTGCTGCTCAAATCGGTGCCGATCAAGCTGGCTATCATGGGCTGTGTGGTGAACGGGCCGGGCGAGGCCGCCGAAGCCGATATCGGCATAGCCGGCGGTAAAGGTGTCGGTATTCTCTTCAAAAAAGGCGAAGTCGTTAAAAAAATTCCCCAGGAACAGCTGGTCGACGTTCTACTGCAAGAGGTGGAAAAATTAGAAGAAGAATGGAAGGAGGGTGGGGAGAGCGGAGAAGAATAACTGTCGAACATTTATATACTGCAAAAAGTTATTCCGAGGTTTTGAAGCAAAAAGTGCCTAAAGTTGGAAGTGCACTAAAGTGCCTAAAGTTGAGGAGTCGCTGCGCTCCAACAGTTTGAAATTTGAAACTGGAAATTAGAAATTGGAGAAAGGAATTCTATCGTTTTCACTTTATTTAACGCCTTTGATTATATTTATCCAATTACTATAGATGTTGTCCAATTTATCGATAGAACGTCAATAAAAAACGACAACGCGAAGCGTTTCCTTAACTTTAGGCACTTTAGGGCACTTTAGTTCACTTTAGGCACTTCTTGGTGTGGCAACATGAACGCCTCATCAGACTGAATAAACGCATTTAATCAGAATGGAGATATCGAACTTTTATGGCAAAGAAACCAAAAACAGCGGTTACACCGACACGGGCAGAGGATTATCCGGAATGGTATCAGCAGGTCATCAAGGCCTCCGATCTGGCGGAACGCTCGCCGGTCAGAGGATGCATGGTGATCAAACCGTGGGGCTATTCTCTATGGGAAAACATCATGCGCTCGATGGACGATATGTTCAAGCAGACCGGCGTCAAAAACGCCTATTTCCCACTATTCATCCCTTTGAGCTTTCTTGAAAAAGAGGCTGAACATGTGGAAGGTTTTGCAAAAGAGTGTGCGGTTGTCACCCATCATCGCCTGGAAAGAGGTCCGGACGGCGGGCTGGTGCCGGCCGGCGTTCTGGCCGAACCGCTGGTAGTGCGTCCGACTTCGGAGACCATTATCGGAGATTCTTTTTCCAAGTGGGTGAGCAGTTATCGGGATTTACCGATTCTCATCAACCAGTGGGCCAATGTAGTCCGGTGGGAAATGCGCACTCGGATATTCTTGCGGACAAGTGAATTTTTATGGCAGGAGGGCCACACGGTTCACGCCACCGAAAAGGAGGCTCGCGAACGCACCCGGCTCATGCTCGATGTTTATGCCCGGGAAGCCAGTGAATATCTGGCCATGCCGGTTATCAAAGGCTGTAAGACACCATCCGAGAGATTCCCCGGGGCCGTGGATACCCTCTGCATTGAGGCCATGATGCAGGACCGGCGCGCCCTGCAGGCCGGGACCTCCCATTTTTTGGGGCAGAATTTTTCCAGGGCATCCGGAATCCGCTTCCAGGGTGCCGATGAGATAGAGCAATTTGCCTGGACGACATCATGGGGTTCTTCAACCCGACTGATCGGCGGTGTGATCATGATCCACGGTGACGATGATGGTATTATCGTTCCGCCCAGAATCGCTCCGGCGCATGTGGTTTTGCTGCCTATTATCCGCAAACCGGAGGAAAGCGAACCGGTCCTGGATTATGTGAATCGTCTCGCCCAGGAACTGCGGGATAAACGCTATCATGGGAGAGGCCTGGTGGTGGAAATCGACAACCGTGATATCGGCGGGGCCCGGGGCTGGGACTGGATAAAGAAAGGCATTCCTGTTCGGGTTGAAATCGGGCCGCGGGATATCGCCAAAGACAGTGTTTTTGTCGGTCGACGCGATCGATCTCACAAAGACAAGCGCAATATGGTTCGGGATCAGTTTGTCGGCGGGATTGTGGGGATTCTCGATGAGATTCAAACCGCCCTGTATGAGCGGGCTCGCATCTATCGTGATGAACATACAGTAACGATCGATGATAAAGGTGCCTTCTATCGATACTTTACACCGGATGATCTGGAAAAACCCGAAATACACGGCGGTTTCGCCCTTTCCCACTGGTGCGGTTCGGCTGAATGTGAAGAGAAGCTAAAAGATGACCTGAGCGTTACGATCCGTTGCATCCCCTTTGAAGGAGAGTTCGGGCATAGTGCTGAAACCGGCAGATGCATTGTCTGTGAAGAAAAAAGTGCCCAAAGAGTTGTCTATGCCAAGGCATACTAAGGTAATTTGAAACTTGAAATTTGAAATTTGGTGGTGGCTGATTGTCGGTTTGATCCCAATTTCCAATTTCCAATTTCCAATTTCGATTTATGATCCGTATCACCGACATACTTGATAAAGTCAGCGAAAATCAGCCGGATGCCGATCTGGATCTGATCGAAAGGGCATATATTTATTCGGCCAAAGTTCATGAAGGTCAGATGCGTCTGTCCGGGGAACCGTATCTGTCGCACCCTTTGGAGGTGGCCGGCATCCTGGCCGATATGAACCTGGATGTTGTCAGTGTGGCATCCGGCCTGCTGCACGATGTAATCGAAGATACCGAGGCGACGCCGGAGGAAATCAAAGAACTGTTCGGGCCTGAAGTGATGCTCATCGTTGCCGGTGTGAGCAAACTGAGCACGCTGCGGTTCAAGAGTTCCATGGCCCGGCAGGCAGAAAGTATCCGTAAGATGTTGCTGGCCATGGCCGATGATATTCGCGTTATCCTGATCAAACTGGCCGACCGGCTGCACAATATGCGCACCCTGCAGTATCATCGCTTGCCGGGAAAACGGCGAAAGATAGCACAGGAGACCCTGGACATCTACGCCCCCATTTCAGCCCGGCTCGGGATATACTGGATTAAAAAAGAACTGGAAGACATTTCTTTCAAATACGCTTCGCCGGAAGAATCCGAAAAGATCGGCAGCATGGTTGCCATCAGCCAGGAAGAAAGAGAAAAGTATGTCGAGACCGTCAAAAAGTACATCAACATAAAAATGGCTGAAGCCAATATTGAATGCACCGTGCTGGGCCGCAACAAGAACCACTACAGTATTAATCAGAAGATGATAAAGCAGAATCTGGAATTCGAAGATGTCTATGACATCATTGCATTCCGGATTGTCGTGGATACGATTCCCCGATGCTACGAAACCCTGGGATTGATGCATTCCCTCTGGAAGCCGATCGACATTAAGTTTAAGGACTACATCGCCCGACCCAAGCCGAATATGTACCAGTCTTTGCATACAACCGTTATCGGTCCTTTCGGCGAGCGGATGGAAACCCAGATTCGCACCTGGGAGATGGATCGGGTAGCCAAGTCAGGGATTGCCGCGCATTGGAGCTACAAGGAGGGCAAAGAGGCCGACCCCAAGGCGCAACAGACCTATGCCTGGATTCAGAACCTGATCGAAAACCAGGAAAATTTCAACAACCCCGGTGAATTTCTCGAAAACGTGCGCATCGATCTGTTCCCCGATGAAGTCTATGTCTTTACCCCCAACGGCGAAATAAAAACCCTTCCCAAAGGTGCCACCCCGATTGATTTTGCCTACCAGATTCATTCTGAAGTGGGCAACCAGTGCGTGGGCGCCAAGGTGAATGGACGGATGGTTCCCCTGCCATACGAGTTGAGCACCGGGGATATGGTGGAAATCGTTACTTCAAAAAACCATCAACCAAGCAAGGACTGGCTTAATTTTGTCAAAACCGTCAAGGCCCGCACCCGTATCCGGCAATGGATCAAAACCCAGGAAAAAGATCGCAGCCTCACCCTGGGCCGGGAGATGTGTGAAAAGGCTTTTCGCAAATATAAACTGAACCTGAATAATCTGGTTAAATCTGAAGAGATGGAAGCCGTTGTGGGACACTTTGGCTTTAAGACACTGGAAGATCTTTTTGCCAATGTTGGTTATGGGAAAATTACTCCTTTGCAGGTTGTCCGGCGTTTTACTTCCAAGGTGGAAGCCGATGGTCGCCAGCATTCGATATTCGACAAAATCATCGGGCGGGTGCGGAAGAAAAAACCGAAAGGCGGGGTGATCGTCAAGGGTGTCGACGACATTCTGATTCGATTCGGCAAGTGCTGCCAGCCAGTTCCGGGCGACTCGATTACAGGCTACATCACCCAGGGACAAGGGATAACGGTCCACCGCACCAGTTGTGTCAATGCGCTGCGTATGAGTCCGGAAAGACAGATCGATGTCGAGTGGAATGTGGAAGCGGCCGAAACGTATCCGGTCAAAATCCGGATCCGTTCCTACGATCGGGTAGGATTGCTCGCAGATGTCGTCGGCAATATCAGTAAAAACAATGCCAATATTTTAAGCGCTTCCACGGAAACGATGGACAATAGAATGGTGCACAGCTATTTTACCATTGATGTGGAAAACACCGAACATTTGAACCGGATTCTGTCATCCATAAAAAAGGTCAGGCATGTAATGGATGTTTTGCGCATAAAATAAGGCGGTTTACTAAACCGCCGCTGTATTTGTGAACTGTATGGTTATGATTAAATTTGTACGGGATCCGACCGGGTTGCCCTGCCCAAGAAAATATTATTGAAATATCCCGCCGATATAACTCTAGGGTGCTTTGACTACGTGACCGGACTTGATGCAATTGGTGCACACCACCATTTTCTTGACACGACCATTGGAAATGGCGCGAACCCGCTGCAAATTGGGATTAAAGAGGCGTTTGGTCAGGTTGTGGGCATGGCTGACATTATTGCCCACCATCGGTTTTTTGCCGCAAACTTCACACTGCTTGGACATGGGTTAATCTCCTTTGGAACCGCTTTTGATAAGCGCATTTGCAAAATCAAAACTTATACCTTCAATTTTAATTCGTGTAAAGCCCTTTTTACAGGAATAAGCGATTTCACTTGGCGGCAAGATATGCTTCACATTTGGCGATATATATCAGTGCCTCCCGGTGAATACCGACATCGGGATATTTTTTTATCAGGGTCTTGAAGCGGTATATGGCCGCTTCGTAGTGCCCCATCTTATAGTAGAAAAATCCGATGTAATACTCACTCCGGGCAAGTTTTTTAAGGCAGGTGTTGATGTGTTCGGTCGCTTTATCGGAATAGCTGCTTTTGGGGTGTTGCGACTGGAGGCGTTGAAAAGTGGTCAGGGCTTTTTGAGTGGCACTCTGATCGCGATCGACGGCTTCGATCTGGTCGAAATAGCAGCGGCCGATTTGATACAGTACATAGGGAATGGCTTCGTTGCTGGGGTGCAGATCCGCAAACTCGCGGTAGGCCAGTATGGCTTGATCATATTCTTTCAGATAGTAATGGGCGTCGCCGATCTTTAATTCGGCCATGACAACATAATTGCTGAAAGGATACCAGTCTTTTAGTTGCTGGAATTTGGCCAGGGCTTCTTTGTAATCTTTTTTGTCATAGGCTTCCATGCCGGTTACCGCAAGAATATCTGCCGGTTCGGTCTCCTTTTCTTTTTTGAAATAAGCACACCCGAAAAGGAGCTGTGCGGCAATGATTAATAAAAGCCATTTGAATTTCATGTCCAACTCTCGCTGAATCGTTTTGCCGGCGTGGGTTATAACCCTGCCAGAGCAGTGTCGGCGGCAGCCGGTCAAGACTGTGGCCGATTGGATTGGATATTGCTTGCTGACTGGATTGGGCCGCAACAGGCTAAAGTGCCTTGTTAATCGCGTCTTCCAGCTTCGACTTTGCCACCATGCCGGTAATCTGCTCGACCACATCACCGCTTTTAAAGACGATCAGGGTTGGAATTGCTTTGATGCCATACTTGCCCGGCGTGACCGGATTGTTGTCAACGTTGCATTTGCCAAATTTCATCTGATCGCCGAACTGGCCCGCCAACTCTTCGACCACCGGTGCTATGGCTTTGCAGGGACCGCACCATGGCGCCCAGAAATCAACCAATACCGGTTTGTCCGATTGCAGCACTTCGCTTTCAAAGTTGCCGTCTTCAATTTCCATCATACCTTCAGCCATAATATTGTTTTCCTTTCGTTTACATAAACCGTGATAGCGAGCGCATGCCCCGTTTCGGCAGTCCGCAACAGGCGGTCGGGGTCAGCAAGCGGTTCTTTAAAATGTTGACGATTTCCGGTAAAGCCCAAATGCCGGTCGGTCCCAATGCCATTAACTTAAAGATAACACGTTGAAATTAAATAACTTATTGCCAAAAACCGATCCCTCTCCAACCCATTCCTTGTAAAATCTCAGCCACTCATCTCTTCACGCGGTT
>Ga0126335_1000133_pt1 | contig 33889 bp, 32 predicted proteins | sample OlaspJWI45metaG_FD_108409 | JGI IMG/M metagenome (GOLD analysis project Ga0126335, IMG submission 108409) | Marine gutless worms symbiont microbial communities from Oahu, Hawaii - Olavius sp. 1 OAHU.JWI-45 metaG | ecosystem: Host-associated > Annelida > Digestive system > Unclassified | place... | reverse complement strand
TCCAGGCCCAGTTGAGCAAACCTCACCTGGGAACACCTGCCGGGTTCGGCAAGCGGCTAATTGCCCGCGGCAACCTGCTTTTTCTGCTTGACGGTCTGGACGAGGTGGCTGATCCGGATCAGCGCGCAAATGTTGCCCGGTGGATAGACGATGCCCTGCGGGTGCACCGCACCTGCCGGTTTGTGGTCACCTGCCGCTTTGCGGGATTCACTGACAAGGCTCGACTTTGTGAACAATTTATGGAAATGCACCTGCGCCCGCTCACATTTACCCAGGTCAAGACGTTTGTGCGCAATTGGTACCGCATTGTCGAGACGGGCCTGTCCAAAGACGCCCGGCAGGCCGGGGTGATCGCTGAAGAAAAGTCTTTTGATTTGATAGAAAGGCTCGACAATCCGGAATTTCGCGCCCGACGGGTGTTTGAGCTCACCCGCAATCCATTGCTGCTGACAAACATTTGTCTGGTCCACCGCGACCGCGGCAACTTGCCCCACAGCCGCGACCGGCTTTACGAGGAGTGCACTGATGTACTGCTGGAACTTTGGCGGGCCGCCATCGGATACCAAACCCGAATTGATGCCCGTTCCGGGCGAAAGGTACTGCAGCCGGCGGCCCTGTGGATGCATCAGGAAGAAGGCCGCACCCGGGCCCGGGCAGAAGAACTGGCGTCGGTTATGGAGCCGGCACTCAAGTCCGCAGGTTGGCCCCATGGCAGTGCAGAGGAATTTCTGAACATCGTTCGCGACGAAAGCGGTCTGCTAATCGGATGGGATCAGGCACATTTCGGTTTCATGCACCTGGGCTTTCAGGAGTATCTGGCGGCAAGGGAGATCCAGAACAAATACCATCTCGACCCCAATGCGTTGAGAGATCTTGTAAAACGGTTCGGGCAAAGCTGGTGGCAGGAGGTGACCTTGCTGCTACTGTCCTTGGACAATCCCTGCCTGTTTGTCCCGTTCATGCGGGCCCTGGTCCGTCAGCCCGCTTTTACGCAACACCCGGCGCTGGTAGAAATGTGTATAGACGATGCCGCGGAAAAACCGGTACGGCCATTTGTGGAGCTATTGCAGGCGGATCCGGGCCAAAACGCGACAAACCACTGGCAGCGGCAGTTGGCCGCGCTGAAACTGGTCGAACGTTTGGACAATGATGCCCTGACCGGGTTGATTGAACAATTGACCCAACACCCTTATGACAAAATTCGCGAGCGGGTCGGCCAGCGCAAAGCTCGGGTGACACAGGAGATCGTTTACGCCACCCGGGGAGGCTATGAACTGGTCCGGATAACAGGTGACGAATTTCGCATGGGCTCACCGGATTCGGAAGAGGGGCGCTATGATGTTGAAGGGCCGCAACATGCAGTTCGAATTCCTGACTTTTTCATGGGGCGCTATCCGGTTACCAACGAAGAGTATGGCCGCTTTTTGATCGAAAATCCCGAGATGCCGGAACCGCAATACTGGGCCGAACGTCAATATAATCGACCCCGACAGCCGGTGGTCGGAGTAAGCTGGAAAGATGCCCAGCAATACGCGCGCTGGGCAGGCCTGCGACTTCCCAGTGAAGCCCAGTGGGAATATGCCTGCCGGGCCGGCACACAGACACGTTTTTACAGCGGAGATGCAGATAAGGATTTGGACAGGGTTGGTTGGTATGCTGCTAATTCGGGAAACAAGCTCCATCCGGTCGGGGAAAAGGAACCCAACGGATTTGGCCTCTACGACCTGCACGGAAATGTATGGGAGTGGGTCGAGGACGCCTGGCACGATGCTTACGAGAGGGCACCGGAAGACGACAGCGCATGGATAGATGGTCATAGGAGCTCGGCCCGGGTTGTTCGGGGCGGTTCCTGGATCAATACCGCCCGGGACTGCCGAGCTGCTTGCCGCAACTGGGGCGGGCCAGGCTTTCGTGGCAACATCATGGGTTTCCGGCTTGTCCTGCTTCCAGGTCAGCCAGGGTGAGCCAAGCAGGGGCGATATCGAAAGGCGCAGCCGTATGGAGAGCCGCGCGGCTGCCGGCCCGCAATCGGCTGCGCCTTTCGATGGAGTCTATGTGGTGACTTAGCAACGTAGATCAGATTATTATTTCTTGCTGCCAAGAAGGTCATATCCGGTTGCGTTGACTAATTTTTCTCCACTTCTTACCGCAGTGCTCACGGCGGGTTGTGAAACCACAAATTTTTGCGCCAATTCAGTCTGGCCCATCCCAATATCCTTTCATGAGCAGCAGCAAACCAGACTTTTGTTCATATATTTCAACTGATAATCCGATATACGTCTCCCATCAAATCATAGCTATCCGAGGCGGCCCTGGATCAGTTTGCGCCAAACATTGTCTTTGCCTTGCAACCGGGCGCTTTTATCCAGCACACATTTGATCAGGTAGTCCGAAACCTTGTCCAGACCCATGTCAGCCAAGTGGGCGCCCACCGAATTGATGTCGAAATCGCAGGCAAAATTCAGAAAGTCGATGGCATAGGGGATCCCGTCCTTGACCAACAGCTCGGTTGTATTGATCTCATAGCCCAGGGCCTGGTTCAGTTTACTGACATACCCCTCGATACGCTCCAGCAGTTCGGGGCCGAAAAAGTCCGGATCGACCGAATAGCGGCCCAGCCGCTCACCTGCGACACGGTCCGGCGGCTCGAAACGGGCCGTGGTGACATCGCCGGCGATATAAAAACAGCGCGCAAACTGCTGGTAGGCGATGTCTTCCTGCAGCATGAAGACCAACGTGCGGCTGAGCCAATTACGTACCGCATTGTCCTGGCCGGCGTCCTCGGGGTAAATTGGTTTGGTATGGAAAATTTCTTTGTTGTAAAAGTGGAAGAATTCATCCTGGCTATGGACCTTGCTAACCGCCAGCCAGCCGCCGCCGGAACCGGGCTTCAGCCAGCACGGAAAACCGATGTAATCGAAAATGGCCTGCCATCCGGAATGATTCAGGTACTTTAAGTTGCGCAGGGACTCGGCCGTGATGTCGTACAACCGCGTTGAGCCGGCGATGGGCAGAAGGCAGGTCCTGGGTATCGTTAATCCCAGTCCGGCAGCCAATGTAAATCCCAGGTATTTATCGTCCGCACTCCACAGTAAGGGGTTTGGGATCACATAGGTGCCGCGTGCCACTGCGGCCTTGAGCAAATAACGATAATATGGGTAATCATGTGAAATGCGGTCGTAAATCAAATCGTAGACCGGTGGTTCACCGAGGCGTCCGGCGCCCATTGTCGCCATTTCGGCCACCACTTCACCCCTTCCTTTATGGTTAATGGCTTCCACCAGCGCATTGGGGAAATTATCTTCCCGGCCTCTCAGAATTCCGATTTTTTTGGTCATTTTCAACTCCCATGGTTTGAATCGATGATTGACAATCAACGTTGGCGGGCCATCCTGATCCCGGACCTGAAGACCTGTGCGGACGCCACAACAGCTCCAATTCTTATTCACTCAACATTTTGACCCTGTTAATGCTCGGCCATGATATGGTCGAGGTTGACAAACCTGGAAGGGGACTGGCGCCAATAATCAATAACTGTCGCATGGTTGGGCCCCATGATCCATGTGCCTTGATAACTGTAGTCCGGCGAAAAGATCCTGATCAGTGCATCGCCGCCGTTAAAGCTCCACTTGCGGCCGTCGTGGTAAATGTGTTCGATGCCCATTCCCTGGCGGGTCTTAATGTGAAAATCGTCTTCCGGATAATCCCAGGAATTGTCGATGATAAACTGCAGTACCTGCCATTTGTTGCCCGAGGGAAGAAAACCCTGGTTGGAGGCAATACCGGCATCGTTAGGCAGGCCGAGAGCCAGATGCCCCGGATACCTCCAGGCCAAATCGCGCAGCTCCGCTTCCCGGCTCGATTCATAGTGCAGAGTGGTGGTGACATTGTGAATCAAGGCGTAACAACGATGGTAATCATCCAGCGCACAGACATCTCCGAGTTGGGCGGCCCCGGCCGAAAATCCTACTGTCAATTTGCCGCTATGCTGGCGCTGGTGCAGATAGTATCTAAACCGATCATAATCATCGAAGAAATAACCGCCCATGGCGTCGTAACGTTCGAAACCTAGATTTACCTCGCCGCCGCCCAGAATGACGACTTCGGTATTTTCGACCATGTTGAAAAAAATTTCAGCATCATTGCGCGAAAGGTCGTCGCTCCAGAAAAAGACCATGGAATTGAGGCCAAATGGTCTGAATTGGTCGAAATACCAATCAAAGGTGCCCCATGAAAAATCCTGAGACTCGCGGCTTTCCATGCCAAAAGGCAAGTATAATACGCTTTTGTTGTGGGGATGGTCCAAAGCACGCTGGACGATCCAATTCCGATGCAAATATTCACAGCGGTTGTGGGAACTGTAGATCAAGGCGGTCGGTCTAAGATCCACGGGAACCTCCTCCGGAGTCAGTTTAGGGACATCCTATAGTTATATAGTTCTTATCCTTTATCATTTTTTCACCGCGCTTTATCGAAAGACTTATACCTGATATTGAAAGTTTTAGTTGCCTTGAGAGTTCCGCCATACTGATTCCAAGTTCCCTGACAGCCCAAAAGCAGAACACACTTCGTGCCGCAACCCTTCTGCACTCCTTGCCCGCTGCCCATATCTCAGATCGCTCCAGGTTCATCAAGTTCGATACTATTTCGGTGACCTTGTCAAGATTATATCCTTTTGTCTCCAATATATGTTTTCGTTCCATCTGTTCCTGGCAAACCGATAACACCTGCGCCGCAAAATCGCTATCACTTAAAATGCTCTCATTGGATTTTTGAAACATTATTGTATACAAAAATATTCCACCGGAGGATGAAGCCAAAACAACCCACAATCTATTATAATTGCTATAATTTATTTGTATAGAGAATTAAATATGAATATAATTACACACAATTATATGGTTCCCTATAAAAATATGGAAAAAACTTGACATATAGAACGATAAAATTGTATGCAATTAAAAACCCTGTTTTTTGCCAATAATGTTAAGTATTAATATTATATATGAACTATTTCGGCATCAAACATAATAGGAATTAGAATTAATAATGTATACAGTGTTATGAAAAATCGTCCTATCATTATGAAAAAAACCACTAACAGACCGCTATCATTCCAGGTGGCAGATAAAATAAGAGTCCTCATACGAAAAAACGAACTGGTAAGCGGGACGAGGCTGAATGAAAAAAAACTGTGCGCGCGACTCGGGGTAAGTCGAACACCTCTCAGGGAAGCATTCAGAATGCTTAGTGCCGAAGGATTGGTTAGTATACTTCCGAATAAGGGCGCGTGCGTGGCGGAACCGTCCCTTGACGATGTGCTTCACATGTTTGAAACCATGGGCATTATGGAAGGCAATTGTGCTCGCCTTGCCTGTGAGCGCCTTGTAGATTCAGATTTAATGGAGCTGGAGCGATTGCATGCGCAATTGGAGACGCACTTTGAAAACGGTGACCATGAAGGTTACATGGACTGCAACCATGAATACCATACGTTTGTGCAAGAAAAAGCTGGAAACCCTGTGCTGAGCAAGATGGTTTCCAGCCTGCGGGATGTGATCTTGCTGCATCGCTATCGTCAAATATACCGTCCAGGCAGATTCTCAGAATCAATCGAAGAGCATCGAAGGATAATTGAGGCTTTTCGGTATAGGGACGGTGAGCGCGCAGAACGACTCATGCGGGCTCATCTGCAAAAGCAAGGTCAAGCGCTCATTTCTTATTATGCCGAATTAGGCTACTCAAATGTGTCCCCTAATTAATACCTGTCAAAAATAAAAAACCGCGCATCTATAATGTTCTAAGACCTTTGTATTGGACAACGGAGCAGACCATGAGAACAGAATCCATAAACCACTGGCTCGAAGCTGTGGTCGCCGAAAACGGCCCCAGGACCGCCATAACGTTCCTGCGCAATGACCGCGCCGAAACCGAAATGAGCTATGCGCAGCTGCAGCGTGATGTGAATCAGTTTGCCAACACACTTCTGGATCTCGGCGTGCAAAAAGGCGACCGGGTTATTCTCTTCATCCCCAAAACACTGATCGCCGTCGTTGCCCATTTTGCCCTCCTGGCGATCGGCGCGATGGCGGTGCCGCTGAATCCAGGATTCAAAAGAAATGAGATGGCATACCTGCTCGGGGATGCCGACGCTAATTTGATCATCGTCGAACCTGAAAAAAAGGCGTTGGTCCGCGACATCGATCCTGACGTGCAGCTGTTGGAGATAGCCACCGCGCAGCCATATCAAGAGATCGATTTTTTCCGATCGGCTCCGGAAACCGTGCCGGCAATCGACATCAAGCCGGATGATCCGGGCCTTTTTATCTACACCTCCGGAACCACCGGCCATCCCAAAGGCGCGGTCCTGACCCACAGGAATCTGGTTTGCGACGCCCGCAACATCATCGGTATCTGGGAGATCAGCGCCGATGATGTGCTGTGTCACACGCTGCCCCTGTTCCATGTGCACGGGTTGTGTTTTGCCCTGCACACGGCATTGCTCAGCGGCGCCCATGTGCGCCTGCTCGATCAGTTCAAACCGGAAACCGTGGTGGCCGAGCTGTCTCGCCGCGGGAACGGCGATGCCCGCTGTACGGTTTTCATGGCGGTACCGGCCATGTACACCAGGCTGATGGATTTTCTTGGCGACCAACAGCTGGATTTCAGCCACATGCGCCTGTTTACATCCGGTTCGGCGCCGCTGCTGGTCAAAGAATTTGAACGCATCACCAAAGTCTTTGGCCGGGAGCCGGTCGAGCGTGAAGGTATGTCCGAAACCGGCATGAATTTTTCCAACCCCCTTTCGGGCCGGCGCATTCCAGGTTCCATCGGCCTGCCCCTGCCGGCAGTGCAGGTGCGAATTGTCGATCCGGAAACATTTGTCGATGTTGTTCCGGGCGAAATCGGCGAGCTCTGGCTGAAAAGCGCGGCCATCAGCCCGGGCTACTGGCGCAAGCCCCGGGAAACGGCCGACACATTCAAAGACGGGTGGTTTCGCACCGGGGACCTGGGTAAAATCGATGCAGCCGGTTACTATTATCTAACCGACAGGATCAAGCACATCATTATTTCCGGCGGCGAAAATATCTCGGCCAAAGAGGTGGAGACGATCATCAACCAGCTTGACGGGGTCAATGAATCGGTGGTGGTGGGCAAACCCGATGAGAAATGGGGCGAAAAAGTAGTGGCGGCCGTGATGCTCAAACAAGACGCCAGATTAACCGCGGCCGATATCAAAGCGTACTGTAAGACGCACCTGCACGACTGGAAATGCCCCAAAGAAATAATATTGCTCGACGAAATTCCGCGCAATACCATGGGGAAGATTCTCAAAGAAGAAGTCCGGAAAATTTTCACCGGTTAGGAAGAAACTAAGAGCCTATATTTTTTATGCGTCTAAGCAAAATAAATTTATATAAATTTTGCATATAAGCAAAATAAGTTGACTTCTTGGCCATTCATGGTCATTCTCATATCATGACCCGGCAACGATATCTGACAGAATATGTTCTCGCAGACCTTACTGACAAGATGGTATTTATTGGCGGTCCACGTCAGGTTGGCAAAACCACGCTCGCGCTAAAATTAGTTTCAAATCATTTCTCGAATTTTGGATATTACAACTGGGATAACCGGCAGGATCGGCGCAGCATCATGCAATCCAGATGGCCCGGCGATGTTGAGTTGATCATTCTTGATGAAATCCACAAATATAAAAAATGGAAATCCTTCGTAAAGGGTGAATACGATAAACTGAAAGACCTTTACCGCTTTCTAATTACCGGCAGTGCGAGGTTGGATATTTACCGCAAAGGTGGAGACTCCATGCTTGGCCGCTATCGTTATTATCGTTTGCATCCTTTTAGCATGGCTGAGGTTGTTGGCAGGAAATCCATTCCAGATGTATTCAAAGAGATTCCCATCGGTTCGCAAAAGAACCAGGCGCTATTTTTGACCCTGGATAAGTTCGGCGGATTTCCCGAGCCGTTTCTAAAGCAAAACAGTCGTGTTCTTAGAAGATGGCACAACGAGAAGGTCCATCGATTATTCAGAGAGGATATACGTGATATCGAACAGGTCCGGGACATCGTCAGTATGCAGCTGTTAGGTGATCTGTTGCCTGATAGGGCTGGTTCTTTGTTATCGCTTAATTCCCTGCGAGAAGATCTGGAGGTCAGCCATCGAGCCATTACGAACTGGATGAACATTTTAGAATCTTTTTACTACTGTTTCAGAATTTACCCCTATGCCGCAAAAAATTTTCGATCTCTCAAAAAAGAGGCAAAGCTTTATCTATGGGACTGGTCGGAAATCGAACATGAACCGGCAAGATTTGAAAATTGCGTTGGGTCTCATCTTTTAAAACTGGTGCATTTTCTCCAGGACTGGGAAGGGTACAGAGCACAATTGTACTATCTGAGGAGCATAGAAAAAAAAGAAGTAGATTTTTTGGTGACCATTGATAAAAAGCCCTGGTTGGCCGTGGAAGTTAAAATCAGTGATATCAATCCCTCGCCTCATTTATATTACTTTAAGGACAAATTAAACATTCCATTTTCCTATCAGGTCGTTAAACAAGATGGTGTCGACAGCTTCACCAAAGGTGTCAGGGTTGTTTCGGCCAACCGGTTTTTGGCAAGTTTGATATAGCCTCTTAATTTTATTATTATCAGCCGGCCTTTTTGTTAAAAGTAAAGAATCCACTTATAAGACAGCTGTAATTCTAACGCTGAAATCAGAAAACCCCGTTCCTTCTCGTTGCGGTAACGGGGCTTCATTTTACTATACCAAGCGCCAAGGGTTGTGTTCTTTTAGCCCGGACGTTGCACCAGATGGAGACTTTCATTCTAAGACGCACTCTTTAATGCAGCAATTCAGTTGATATTACGCCCAGGCTGAATATTGTTGTAGTTGTTACCAGAATATGGGTTCAATATCCATACCTGATTAGCCGATGATTCGGATTGAAGGAGATAACCGGATGAGTTAACATATATCACAGGATCAGATCAGCGCTGCGGCCGGATATGAGGATCTTCTCGTGCCGGCTTTGTTCGAGCAATGGGTCGAAAAGGTGCTTGACGCTGTGCAGATCCGATTGGAAGAAAAAGTTCTCGATGTGGCCTGCGGGACCGGTGTGCCTGCTCGCAATGCGATTGCGCGTGTGGGGTCCTCAGGAATTGTGGCCGGGATCGATCCGGATCCAGGCATACTGACGGTGGCCGATCGTCTGTCTCCGACCGTCGATTGGCGCCAGGGGACGGCCGAGTCGCTGCCATACCCGGATGCGTCCTTTGATGCGGTTGTGAGTCAATTCGGGTTGATGTTTTTTACGGATCGACAAAGAGCCCTGCAAGAAATGGTGCGCGTGTTGAGGCCCCGGGGCCGTGTGGCCGTCGCTGTCTGGGACTCTCTGGAAAATGTCCCGGCATACGCAACCGAGGTCTCCGCTGCTCGATCGCATGGCGGGGGCAGATGCCGCCAATGCGGTGCGGGCGCTATTTGTGCTCGGTGCTCGCGATAATCTGCTTGCGCTGTTTGAAGATGCCGGCGTGTCAGCAGTCGAAATTGTGACCCACACCGGCACGGCACGCTTCCCGGGCGTCAGGACCATGGTCGAAGCGGTGGCTGCCAGTTTTGGGGGTTGTTCTGGATGAGCAGCAGATTCAACGCATCCTTGCGGAGGCGGAAAGTGCACTGGGCGCTTATGTGACAGCCGAAGGGGCCGCTGTGTTCGAACTATCCGCGCACATCATCAGGGGTGCGAAGCCATAGGCAGGCAAAGCCGCGGCCGAAAACCCGCATGCCCCAACAGATGGAGACGTTCCGGGCAAGACAAATAGTATCCAAAATTTACGTCTAACCTATTTTTGTTCAATGAACAGGTCTTCTCAACGAAGTGCAGGCGTAGCTGAAAAAGTTCTTCTTTTCTCCTACTTGAAACGCCACTGGAACGTTATTCGAGGCTTAAATAAAAACTGTTCTGGAACCGGGGAGAGCAGACTGCGTAAAAGATAAGATCCGTATTACACGTATTCGTAATTCTTTGTCTTGTGCCGGCCGGTATCCGAACCACGTCTCCCTCGCAAACATCAACCGGTTCCAGGTCGCCTATTTCGACTGACCCATTGCCTGAAATGACAATGTAACGTTCAGATATTCCTTTTAATGAATGCCAGGCAGTGGTGACCCCCGGTTCGACTCTTGCTCTTGCAATCGAAACATTCTCGTCTCCCGGGTCATTTGCGGTTTCGGTAATATAGCACCGCTCCTGTGTCCATTTCTCTGCAGCCAGTGCATTTTTCTTTACTTCCGGTCGCATGGGTTCCCCCTTGTCCTAACTAATAAACAAATATTCAGTAAAAACAGTAGAAGTATTTACGCACGGTCGCGATTATTGTCGCTAACCGCTCGATTGATCTGTCGATTTGAGTGACGACGGAGTCATTGCAGATCTCACCCGGGTCCGGCCGGTGGAATCACCGGAGCGGGATTAGGGAGGTAGATCAGATTATAATTTCTATGGCGCAACACGAGTATGAAGAAAGCCAATGTTATATAATCTGATCTACCTCCATGAACACGCGCGCAGGTCTATCCCCGTCGCTGATATAACACGATGAGCACGATGGAGAGGACAAACAGATGATAGATTCCTTACGTACAGGCATTTCTTTCGGGCTGACATCAGCGGTCATCACGACCCTCGGTCTCATGGTCGGTGATATTATTCACTCTATCCACTGCCATTGTTATTAGTTTGATATGGGGTTGTCAATTCTTGCGCTATTGAGCTACATTATCGCAAAATCCCAGCGTGAACCACCTTGGAAAATTGTTGGGTAACGCCTGATGATCGCAATCGTAGTGATTGGAATTACACATTGGGTAGGCGATTGGCTTGGTAAGCTTAATGTTTGAACCATTATGTAAATACGGAATCATAGGATGATAAAAACCATAATATTGACTCTGGTTATAGGATTTTTCCTCTTTGAGTTGATTGAGCATGTGGTCTTTCCTCTGTTCTGGTATATCAAAAATCGGAAGAAAAAATCTGTCTGTGGTGCGACGGGCATGTTGGGTAAGGTCAAACAGTGGCAGAAGAACGAAGGAAAGGTTTTCGTCAACGGTGAACTTTGGCAGGCTGTCAGTGATGCCTCTTTATTGCCGGGTGATAGAGTGGTTATTCAAAATGTGGAAGGGCTAACATTGGAGGTCAACCCTTGGAGGGGGTGAAGTATCCATTATGAAATGACTTTTAGGTCTTCCGGTCCGGCTTTCCGAAAACCCGAATATTCATAGAATGATGCCAAATTAACATCGCGGAGGCGAGAAAGATAGAGGGTCAGATCTTTTAAATTGATAAAGTAACGTTTGTCAAAAATTAAACGGCCTAAATTTTTTCAGAATTACTTTCCGAATATTGCATGAAATCTTTCCAGACGGCTTATAGAGTTGTCACGAACAGTGTCATCCTCAAGAATCGATCGGCGCTCAATATCTCGTGCGATGATATGATCCAAGGCTCCGTGTGCGCCAATTCGTGCTTTGCGTGGCGTACTACCGTCGTTCCAATGTTTGAGTATTTTTGAAAACCAATATTACAATGGGCGTGCCGGTTTCCTCGTTTCTGCATCGCATGTTCATACGGGAAATCAGCCCGAAATTTATGTCGCATTATGGATGCAGAGGCATGTTGACTGTTCACTTAAGGCGATACGCCACTGTTCCCTCAGGATGATTATACCATCCCGGGTCGCGATCATAACGCGCGAGGTGGTCCCGTATCTTGATGACAGTAAACATGCCGCCCATTTCGATATTGCCGAAGGGTCCTTTGCCCATCATCATCGGCAGCGTGTTTTTCGGCCCGGTCATATGCGTGATATGCTCGGAGTGCTCGGCCATACCGGTTTCACCCATGGCCATATATCCGGGAATGAGCTCCCGGATTTTTTCTGCCAGCTGCTGCTGATTTGCTCCCAATGTGTTGGGAATCGCATGGCCCATCGCATTCATGGTGTGGTGTGACTTGTGGCAGTGGAAGGCCCAGTCACCCGGGGCATCGGCAATGAACTCGACATCACGGGTAGCGCCCACGGGTATCAGTGCGGTGGTTTCGGGCCAGCGTCCATTTCGCGGTATCTTCCCGCCATCGGTCGCCGTCACCCACATTGAGTGGCCGTGAATGTGGATCGGGTGCTCGTCCATGCTCAAATTGGCCAGTCGAATCCGTACGCGATCTCCGGTCCTAACGACGAGGTGATCTGAGGCCGGGAAAACCTTGCTGTTGAAGGTGAACATATTGAAGTCCAGCATCACGGCCGGATCGGGACGGTATGTTCCCGGATGCACTGCCCAGGCGTGCAGCATGATGGCAAAGTCTCGATCGATCTGTGGATTCTCCTGTTCCCTGGGGTGAATGATAAAGAATCCCATCATCCCGACGGCCAGCTGCAGCATTTCGTCGGCATGCGGGTGATACATGAAGGTGCCGTGCTGACGCAGGGTGAACTCGTAAGCATACGTTTCTCCCGGATTGATGTGGGGTTGGTTAAGTCCGCCCACACCGTCCATGCCGTTTGGCAGAAAAATACCATGCCAGTGAATAGTGGTGTGCTCGGGAAGCCGGTTGGTCACCAGAATGCGCACACGGTCGCCCTCTACAGCCTCGATTGTAGGACCGGGGGTTTGACCGTTGTAGCCCCAGCATTTGACGCTCATTCCGGGTGCAAACTCGCGCAGCACCGGTTCGGCGATCAATCGAAATTCCTTTACACCGTTTTTCATTTCATAAGGCAGGCTGGTTCCGTTGGGGGTCACTATTCGTGGTGTTGATCGTTGCTGCCGAGCCCTTGAGGGCTTTTGAACGCCCTTATTCTGGGCATTGGCCTTCGTAGATTTCAACATGGCGCCGCTACCGGCTGCGGCAGCGATGGCAGATTTCAGCCATTGACGTCGCGTCAGCATCTTATGGTCTCCTTAATGTTTATGATGGTCGGGGCCGCGATCCTGGTCAGGATTGCCGGTCGGTTTGTCGACCGGTGCCGGCGGTGGCAACAAGGTTTCGCCGGAAGCGGCCGCCGGCAGTCGACCGCCCACCGCTTTGCGCAAATCAGCGCGGATGGTCCAATAGTCCCTGACGGCCCCAAGATATTTGGTGTAGGTGTCGAACTCCTGCTGCTTTGCCAACAGCAAATCGAAGGCACCCACCAGCATATAGTTGTATTTTTCCAGAGTCAGCTTCACGATGCGTTCCCGTAAAGGTATGATGACCTTTTTGTAGTGATCGATCAGATATCGCTGCATGACCAGTTTGTTCCGCAAGGTTCTGACTTCCGAACGCATGTCTACCGCCAATGCGGTCAGGTTGTTGACCTTCTGTCTCAGCAGCGCCTCGCCATGAGCAATCTTTGCCTGGCGCTGATCAAACAACGGCAGTTCCAGCACCAGCTCAGGACCGATGACCCATGTCCGGTCCGTATCTCGTTCCGCGCTGATTCCCACGTCCAGTTCGCCGATCCAGCGCCAGGTCACAGTCGTACCCAAAGTTTGTGCCAAAACGTCGATATCTCTGCGGGCCGATTCCAAATCCAAACGGTTGGCGACAGCCAGGGCTTCCAATTTTTCCAGCGGAATTTCCTGGACCGGGATATCCGGCAGCCGTGGGGGCATCTGCCAATCGATGCGCGCGCCCCACAGCCCCATCAGGCGGGTGAGCCGCTCTCTGGCGGTCGATAGCAGAATATCACTCTCGGCCAGGCGCACCCGCATCTCTTCATATTGCCCCTGTTCGTTCGCCAGGCTCAACTCGCTGATGTTACCGGCGTCATACAAACGGCGCGCAAATCCGTGCGAAGCGCCGGACGTCTCGACGATGCCGGCGCGCACCTGCCGGATGTTGGCGGCCCCCTGAACCTCGAAATAGGCCTTTTCAACTTCCGAAACCATCGAAAGTATTTCGTGGGCCACCATTGCCTTGGTCTGTTCGAACCGCGCTGCAGCGATCTTTTTGCGGGCCGGCAGCATGAGAAGGTCCATGAAATTCTGGACGATTCCGAATTCGAGGTTGTTGGCGGCCGAGGATACATCGGGAAATCGAATGCTTCCGAAGACATTCGGGTTTTTGAGTAGACCGGCTTGGACGACCTCCGCCTGACTCACCCCCAACTCCTCATAGGTTGCCTGCAGCCGGGCATTGTTAAAAAGGGCGATCTGAACAGCCGAATCGACGGTGAGCTCCTTTTCCAGCAACGAATCGACGGCCTGCTGCACTTGCCGATCTTCCGGCAGGCCCTGGTTCCAGGACACGCGGTAGTCCACGCGATCGTCGACCATTCGCTGCACGTCGTGGAAGCCGCCTTTGCGGGGGACCTGGGCGCATCCTGTAATGATAAACCCTATCACGGTGAAGATGACACCTAACTTGCGGCCAGAGACTATCATTGCCCCTTCTCCATGTTATGATGATGGGGCATTTCAGCGGGAGACCGATCAGCTTCTTTTCTTTCTTGCCCGGGGGGCGCCGAGTGGCCGGCCGGCGATTCAGATAGATTTCCGCGTGTCTTAGACTGGCCCGCAGGGCTTTCGAACTGATCGTGTACTTGGGGGTGGGCACCTGTCATTTCGTTGCCGAACGGATCCGGCGGGAAGATGAACCGAGATTCGGGTGCACCTGGATCAGCAGGATGATTTTGCGGTAGCTCAACCGGTACCGGATTTCCGGAACAGCCGATCACCAGAGACAGAATAACCGCTAAAAAATATTCTTTTATTGCCATTACAGGCCTCAGTTTTCGGTAGGGATTATGAGTCTGAATTTTTTTACATTTATACCTTCACATAATAATTGCGCATCATTCCCATGTCTTCGTGCTCCAGATTGTGGCAATGGTAGAGGAACATGCCCGGGTAGTCGTTAAAGTCGACCAAAATTCTGATTCTCTCACCGGGCATGATCAAAACCGTATCTTTCCATCCCTCATCCACATAGCCTTGATGCGCTACGCCACTGCGTTCAATAACCCTGAACTGTTTACCATGCAGGTGGATGGGGTGAGGCAGGTTCATCATGCGCATCATTCCGCCACCGGTGTTGTTAAATTCCCATATCTCTTTTGTGTCAAGGTGAACAATCTCGTCGTTGGCCACATCTTGCATTTCGAAGGTGCGACCATTGATCGACCACTGCATATGGTTCATGGTCAGAAAAAATTGTTTAGGGCTGGAAAAATTAACGGCCGTATCCACTCGAAAGGGGGCTATCAAAGAAAGTTCCTGTGGTAGGATGCGATCATTTCTCTCTCGTTTCGCGACTTTGATTTTAAATATTGAGAATCCGGCTCCGTTTGGCAGACTCTGTCCTTGCATCGTTCCGCGGCCCATCATCATGCCGCGCCCTGCGATACCGGCGTCAAAGGGGAGGCTTACCAGGGCGGTGTCTGACCCGACTGGATCATCGCTGAAGTCCGCCCAGAGTTCCAACCTTTCGCCAGGGCTCAAAAATACATACCGTCGTTGGACAGGCCTTTTTAGCAATCCGCCGTCCGTGCCGATAACAGTCAGCGGTCGATCGTCTTGCCAGGCCAGACAATAAATACGGGAGTTGGATCCGTTTAAAAGACGCAACCGATAAGCGCTGGTTGATACGGCCAGCGTAAAGTCAGGCATTCCGTTGACCATGATCCTATCACCCAAAAATCCGGTCATCTGTTCCATCCGGTGTCCCGATGTGTATACCAGCTGATTGTTTCGATCAAAGATTCGGTCCTGAATGACCAGCGGCACATCGTATTCATTTGAGGGCAGTCCTATGGATTGTTCCTCTTCATCCGAAACCAGAAAAAGGCCGGCCAGACCCCGATAAACCTGGGGTCCGGTTCTCCCGTGAGGATGAGGGTGGTACCAATACGTACCAGCCCTGTTTTTTACCTCGAACTCGTAAAGATAGGTCTCTCCCTGTGAAATGACATCGCGGGGATGGCCGTCCATAATGGCAGGCACGTGAAGACCATGCCAGTGAACAATCGATTCTTCCGGCGTAGCGTTGGTAAAACGAATCCGAACTTTCTCTCCCTGGTGTGCTCTTATAATCGGCCCTAAATAGCTCCGGGGAAGCTTCATCACCCTGTTTTTGTCGCCTTGATGCACAATTGCGTGGTATTGCCATACCTGCGTCGGATCGCCGGGAAAGATGGGAATCTCAGTGGGCCGGGCGATGAGCGAAATGTCAAGGTCAGGCAGAAACTCTGTGTCCTGGGTCGCTCCTTCATTTTGGCTTGCGGCTGAAAGATCAAAAAATGGCCACCCCACATTAAGCCCTGTCAAAGCGTTATCACTACCAGCAGTAACCACCGCCGCGGGGACCGTAGCCCATCATCGGACCATTGTGCATGTACCCACGGCCCACGTTGGGATTCAATTTTCTCATTTCGATCATGTGATCGATGCGCTTCTGGTCGAGCTGGGACTGAAGCCGGGAAATATCCTTCTGCATCCCGGATGCCTTGGCGGCATCCGGCTCGTCTTTAGCCAGCTCGTTTTGAAGCGAACGCTCTTTCTCATAAAGATCGGCCCTCAACTCCCGGGTATCCTTTAAGAAAGTTTCTCTTTTCTGCTCAAACTGCTGGTACTGCTCCTTACTCATTTGATCATCGTATCCGGGGCTGTAGTCACCTTGATAATGCATGCCCATGCCACGGTGTCCCATACCGTCACCCCAGCCCATACCGCCGTGGGCGAAAGCATGAACGGCAAATCCGATTACAGCCACAGCCGCGATGGTGATGATAATGGTTACTAAACTTCGCATGATTAAAATCCTCCCTTCGAATTGTGTTCAGAATAAATGTTACTGATTGTCAGTTTCATCTCATATATGAGCAAGCGGTATGCCATTATGGGGTCACAGCCCAGGAAAATTTTTAACTTATTGAAATCGTTATAACAAAAAAATTGGTCCGGATTGCTTCAAAGATTGTTGGGGCGGAGATTCCAGGTGATCGTGTAATTCTTATACGATTTTTGGAAATCGGCCGAATGTGCGTATAAATATTACCCGCCGCGGGCATTTAAAACGGTTCGAAAACCAACATCATAAAACCCTTCCCAGGGATGGCGTTTGGTTATGTTCTTCTCTGCACCCCCGGTAAACCATTCAACGACACGACTGTCTGAAGATCGATCCGGGCTTCTGACGGAAAGCCATTCCTTGACGATCCTCTTTTCACGTTGTGTACGGATGCCGTTTTCAGACACATCGTCCGTTTTCATATGGGAATGCATTATGCCGTTGTCCGAACCCCTGATAGAATCCGGTACGATGGGAAACTGTTTTTGGATGACCTGCCATTGATCGTAGCTGGGAAGGTGTTTTTCGTACTGACGGGCATAGGCTTGCGCACCCAGCCAGGTAACCCGTGTAACCGGTTTTGCAGCCCACTCTGCCTGGCGCAGGTGAAAGCGCGAATGCTGGTAGATAATTTGATCGGATTGAGCGCCCCCATCACCCAGATAGATCCAGATATCTTCATTGTGTTTTACGACACCATCATTTACTGTCAGCGACTCATGCACCTCGTTTAAAAATTCGGTATAATGATGAAAAGTAACCAGTGAAGGGTCGGCATAAAAGATCAGATTTTTTCCCGGATGCTTGACCAGTTTCACCTCGCGTCCATCCCGGGCAATCAGGGTTGGCTCCAGTTTATCAGGAACAAGTACCGTACGGATTTTCTTTTCAAACGAACCCCTTGTATTTGCGATACCAGCCTTTTGCTGTTCACTTCTGTCAACCAGATGATATATTGTCATGGCACCCACAGCGATGAGCACCAATGCCATGCCGGCCCAAAGCCAACGGAGATATGCGGGGGTTGGGCCGGGATGCTGCGGCTGTTTTCTTTCTGCATGCATCAATTGCAACGCATGCAAAAGCGCCTGCCGCAGCTCCGGTACGGTTTGGTATCGATTATGATGATTTTCGTCGGTGGCTTTGCGGATAATGCCGTCTATGGTTTTGAGAAACTGCGTATCGGGGCTGTCCAGGCCGACCGATTTGAAGGGAACCGTTTTGGGATCCAGCTTACCTGTGATGGCTTCGTATATAATTTTTCCAAGCGCGTAGATGTCGGCCGGAATTTTTACCTTGCGGAAATCTGCAAACTGTTCCGGCGCCATATAGGGCATGGTGCCCTTTATATCCCACGAATTGGAGACGGCCCTCAGTTTCGGCGATCTTGCCAGGCCGAAATCGGCAATTTTGGGGGCGTCCCCGTCCATAAGAATATTTTCGGGCTTTATATCGCGATGAATGATGTCATGCGCGTGAATGGCCTCGAGTCCGTCCAGGGCGGGCAGGAAATAGCGCTCCAGCCATTCTGCGAGAAGCTCGGTCTCATCATCGAAACCTTCTTCGGACATGGTATACCGGAACGTATTGCCGGGCACATATTCCATGGCGATATACTGCACCTGTCGGGTGCTGCCTTGCTGCTGAAGGGCGACCGAGCCATAATCGTAAATCTGCAATACGTTGGGATGACGCACCTGCGCCATGGCCTCGACCTCGATTTGAAGCCGTCGCATGGCATTTGAGACTTCTTCCGGATTTTCTTCAAGATCCTGTAGAATGTCTTCGGAGATAACCTTGATGGCAACGTCCCGCTTCAGATTGAGTTGATGGGCACGATAGACCTCTCCCATGCCGCCTTTTCCGATGCGTTCGATGAGAACCCATTTGTTGTCGATCACACTGCCGGTATCCAACAGGGTATTATTTGAGGTTTCCTTTGGTGTCATTGTGGGAGTATCTGTCCGGTGTTCCGGCTTCGGGTGCAAATTGGTGTTGTGTTAACAACAACTGCCGTGATGTTGTCACGAGCCTGGTTCTGCAATGCCCTTGTTACCAGTTCGGCCGTCGTGTCCGCTGCGAGGGCCTGTTCGACAACCTTTTTTGTTATTGGGCCGAAACAGCGGCGTGTGAGATTTTAAAGTCATTTCTTTGCCTCTATTCACATCGTTTTCCCGGGTAAAACACTTCCATCCACACCTTACAGCGGCCGATAGAAAATCAATAAGATTGGTGAAACACCTGCAGCCAGTCCCCCTGCGATCCAAAAGAGAATTCGGGGAATCTTTTTTGCCCCCTCGTACGCCTTGTGTAAAAACCCGGAGCCGGGGCTAATCGTAACGCTTGCGTTTATCCCAAACCAGATTCGTTTGTATCGTGTTTCGGAATCCTTGGTTTTCATGCAATGAGGGCTTTCAATATCTTTTTTTAAACTGTCAAATTCTTCTTTTGATGCCTCCAGCTGCGTTCCTTTTCTAATCACAGCAAGATCCATCTTTAAAACTCGGCATACCCACCGCCGGTCTCAGGATAGCCGTTATGGTCGGCATGATCCTTCGACGAATACGGGGGCTGCGATCCAAAACGACCACGGCCGCTATCCCGGCACCCAATCCCGTTGCGGCCCCGCCTATCGATCCGAACATCTCGGTAAAATCAAAAATTGTCGATGTCCAGACCCCCGTAAAGGCCCCCAGCGCAAGCCCAAGGATCGGCAGCAGATACAGTATCGCCGCACCGGTGTACAGGTTGGTCGATGATAGACTGATCTTGACCACATCACCGGGTTCGGCTCCCAATGGATTGGCCACCCGACTCTCCATTTTTGCGCTTGACAGACAGCTTCGGCAGCCGTGCGGTGTCGACTCACATCCTCCACAGGCACCTTTACGGTCCGTGACTACCTGGGCATACCGGTCCGATTCTTTCTTGATGACAATGCCGATGTGTTCAGCCATACGATTACCTCGCCCGTCGTTTTTGTATCAAACCTGCTGGCCCTGAATGTTCTTCGACCGACGCTTCTTTTTCCGGTTTCGGCAGTCGAGCGTTGAGCATTTTCCCGGGATGTTCATCTGCTCGCATTCCACGGTGCATCAGGAAATGCAGTGCCGGGCATAGCAGAAGCAGAAGATAAATGCCCCAGCCACCTTCGCTTGTCATAATCGTTAGTGCAAAGACCGCAAACATCGCGCCAACACAACCGGCTGTCATCAACAGGAAGCGGCGATTTTTTTGAATGAATCTCATGATGTCTCCTTGAATCCCGAAACTAACCGCCGACATTTACGAGCCGGCAGCGTTTCCAGGGTCTTTCTTTCTGTTGTTGGTTTGATGCGTTACCGAAGGCTGTACTTTTGGGTCTGGATCGGTTGAGTGTTCAGTGCTACCCGTTACTCTCCAATTGCCGCATATGACTTCATCTTCGGGCTTTTTCTTGCTGATGTACTTTATGCATATAACATGCCACATTGTGGCATATATCCGGGAAATGCATTTGTGTCTTTTTAGCGGAAGTATACGACTGCAAGCTGTACTAAAATAGAAGGATAACCAGTTGACAGCTTCCACGTATATCAAGTAGCGAACAGATTGGAGTAAACCCGATGTCACCAGACAATGAAAAAAGAAGAGAAAGTCGTTTTTCATGCCACTGCACTGCCCGTTATGCCATCTTTGCCAGATCCGTATTTTACAACTCACAAATTGTGGATTTCAGCGATGCCGGATGGCGTATGAAAACCAAAGTTCCTGTGAAGATCGGCGCCACTCTGATGATCCACGTGACCGGTCCTTTGCAGGATGCTCGATCGGACGTAACCTTTCACTGCCCGCCGAACCGTTCTAACGGAATCGGCCAGGTGAGATGGTGCAAAAAGTCAAGCCAGTATGAATCGGGAGGATACGATTTCGGTCTGAAATTTCAAGTGGCATAGAATTGGAAGGAAAATTCCGTGATGTCTGATTTTCTTCGGCATTGTGTTTTGATGCTCATCTCTCACGAGGCAAGAGGGTCCAATTCGTGCTAATCTTGGGCGGAATACGAATACTATTAAAAACAGCCATTGCCGTTTTCTTATGTTGGCCTTACGAGTAATGCCTGCGTATAAAATCAGTTTAACAGCAGATTTGGTTTCGACCGTCGCTTTTTGCCCGATAGAGGCATTCATCGGCTGCTTTGATAAACCCATGAATATCTGATTGGCAGGTTGCGTCAAATTGAGCACAGCCGATACTGACAGTGACTTTACCATCCGGCTGGTTTTCTCGCAGTTCAAAAGGATATGTTTCGATTTCTCTCCGGATGCGTTCGGCCAGATGGGCCGCCACAGCCTTGCTGGTGTTGGGCAAAAGAATGAGAAACTCCTCGCCTCCGTAGCGTGCGACGATATCCGTTTTTCGCGCCATGGCTCTAAGACGGTCGGAAAACTGCTTCAGCAGCCGATCGCCGGGCGGATGCCCGTGAATATCGTTGAATTGTTTGAAATGATCGATATCGATCATCAGCAGTGACAGATCGTCGCCATAGCGCTCTGCCCGCTGGACATCCCGGATAATGCTCTGCATTATAAACCGCCTGTTGTATAAGCCGGTAAGCTCATCGGTAACGGACAAAAGTTTGAGTCTCGAGTTAAGAATGGCTTGCCGGTGCGTGTTCAAACCGATCAAAAGTCCGAACGCTGCTCCGATGATTGAAAAATAGCTCGCCATTTGAACATGTTCCCCGCCAAACGCCGCTAGCATCGATGCTGTATATGAAATCATATCACCCTCTGAGAGGCTGTGAATAACCACCGAAGCCGGGTGCAATACAGTGTAGCCGAATACTACGCCCAAACCGATGTGCAATATCAACCGTTGGCCAAGCTCATGTTTGCCCATTTTCATCACTTATTATCGTTTTTGCCAGAAATGCAGCGGAGCTCAAGAGAAATAATCCTGCCAATACATAGGGAAGATGAATCGATAACATTAACAATAAGCCTCCAATTAATGGTCCTATTGCCTGGCCCAAAGTGTTTACGGCGTTTTGGAAACCCAAAACGGTCCCCGCATTCGTTCGAAATTTATTTTTGATTCTCCTTCTGTCTTTTTTTCAATTGAACCGGATCCTGCGCACCGCAGCCAAAAGGGGCGGACAGCCACGGCGCCGGCGAATATGTCTCCCTTCTCCAGCGCCACTTTAGTTCGACGATCACGCCCGGTGTATTGATCGTGTAGAGCACTTCCAAGGCTTTGCCCAGAACCGCCGCCTGCTGGTTGACGTTGCCGGGCTCACCGAATGGATGGCCAAACGGCCACCGCAGATAGATTGATCGCGGCGGCTTGACCTTTTCGGTGTATTTGCGCACGATCGACACGCCGATGGTGGGAATGCCGATTTGTTCGATGGCTCTTTGGATCAATCCAACGGATTGATTGCAGATCCCTCAGGCCGGGGTCAGCAAGACAGCGTCCACGCCTTCTTTTTTCAGCAGATTGGCCGCCGCCGGGGCTGTTTCGTCGATTAACGTTCGGATGTTGGGGCCGTCGATGTGCCCCATAAAAGAAATGTGCCGCTTTGCGGCTGCACCGATGCAGCCGGCGGCCTTCATCTCCTTTAACCGGGTAATCGGAAAGACGATGTTCAGATCCTGCCTGGCATCACTGTGATCGTAATAATCGTGGGTGATTGTGTAATCGTTTTCGATCGTATCGGCATCGAGGACCCGAAACGAAGGATCGCCATTGTTATCCGCCATTTCAAAGGGCTGCTGGTCCTGGTGATGAACACCGGCAGTGGTGACAATGGCAAGATTGCTCTCCTTGAGCGGCTTGGAGACTTCGGCCCATGGTGTGTCATCGAACTCCAGTGGTTGAAAGGCCTCTACCAGTCGACTGGCCAGCGCCGGAATACGGGCGGCCAGAAATGACAAACCCCGGTGAATCGATCTTTTCAACGCCACGGTAAACCTCCCAATTCAAGACGATCGTTTTTGAACCGCCGATGACGGGCCTGCCCCTGAGGCTATGGGCCGGCCCTGGCGCGGGTCAAATGTCCGCGTTTTTCAGCCGCAAGGCATTTCCGACCACCGACACCGAGCTGAAACTCATGGCAGCTGCGGCGATCATCGGCGACAGCAGCAGGCCGAAAACCGGATAGAGCACCCCGGCTGCGACCGGAACCCCCATTGCGTTGTAGACAAAAGCGAAAAACAGGTTCTGTTTGATGTTGCGCATCGTGGCCTTGGAAAGAAGCACGGCCCTGACGATCCCCCGCAGATCTCCTTTGACAAGCGTGACCCGTGCGCTCTCCATAGCCACATCGGTGCCTGTGCCCATAGCGATGCCCACCTGGGCCTGGGCAAGGGCCGGTGCGTCGTTGATACCGTCACCGGCCATGGCAACGATCTTGCCCTGCTCCTGGAACCGCTTGACGGCGTTGGCCTTGTCTTCGGGCATGACCCCGGCCACAAAATCGTCGATACCCAGCGTGTCGGCCACGGCTTTTGCTGTAGCATGGTTGTCGCCGGTGAGCATCACGATCCGGATGCCTTCCTGATGCAGCTTTTTAATCGCCTCGGCGGTGGTTTCCTTGATCGGATCCGAGACGCTGACGATACCGGCAGCTTCCCCGTCGATGGCCACGTACATGGCGGTTTTGGCTTCGCCGCGAAGATCTTCGGCTTTGCTGTCCAAGCCGCTGGAAGAGACCCCGAATGCTTCGAGCAACCGCATGTTGCCCAACAGGACCTGTCGTCCATCGATTTGCCCGGATACGCCTTTACCAGTGTGGGACTCGAAGTCCTCGGATTTTGCCGGTTCGTAGCCCCTTTTCTTGGCACCCGAGACGATGGCTTCCGCAAGGGGATGCTCGCTGTTTTTCTCCAAACCGGCCGCAAAACCGAGCAACTCTTTCTCGCTCCACCCTTTGGCGGTGATGACATCGGTCAGCTGCGGTTTGCCTTCGGTCAGGGTTCCGGTTTTGTCGACCACCAGGGTGTCCACCAGACGCATGGTTTCGATGGCCTCCGCGTCCTTGAAAAGCACCCCGAAGGTGGCACCTTTGCCGGTGGCCACCATGACTGACATGGGTGTGGCTAACCCCAGAGCGCATGGGCAGGCGATTATCAATACCGATACCGCCGCGATCAGCGCATAGGCCATGCTCGGTTCAGGACCGATCAGGGACCAGACGATAAAGGCCACCACCGCCGCTGCGATTACGGCCGGAACGAACCACGCCGCCACCATGTCAGCCAGTTTCTGGATAGGGGCCCGGCTTCGCTGGGCTTCGGCCACCATCTGCACGATCTGTGAAAGGACAGTGTCGGCGCCGACTTTCTCGGCCCGGATCACCAAAGCCCCTTTGCTGTTGACTGTGGCCCCGATCACCGGGTCGCCCTCCTTTTTCTCCACAGGTATCGGTTCTCCGGTGATCATCGATTCGTCCACATTGCTGTTCCCTTCCACGATCTTGCCGTCCACCGGAACTTTTTCTCCCGGCCGGACCCGAAGACGGTCGCCCACTTCGATTTGCGCCAGCGGGACATCGTGTTCAGTACCGTCTTTTTCAACTCTTCTGGCAGTCTTGGGTGCAAGCCCGAGCAGGGCCTTGATGGCCGCTCCGGTTCGGCTTCGGGCCCGCTGTTCCAGCATCTGGCCCAGCAGCACGAGGGTGACGATCACGGCCGCCGCTTCGAAATAGACCCCGACGGTACCTTCAACGGTGCGGAAGGAGTCAGGAAATATCTCCGGGAACATTACCGCGACCACACTGTATACATAGGCCACGGACGTCCCCATACCGATGAGGGTGAACATGTTCAGATTCCAGGTGATGATCGATTTCCAGGCCCGCACGTAGAAGATCCATCCGCCCCACAGCACCACGGGGGTAGCCAGAACAAACTCGGCCCAGTGCAACGATTTCGCACCAAAGGTTTGTTCCAAAAACCCCAGGCCGAAAAAACTCCGCATGGCGATAAGGAGCACGGGCAGCGACAGAACTGCCGAGATCCAGAACCTTTTTCGCATAAAAATATATTCCCGGTTGTCCGCCTCGGCGGACATGACCGTTTTGGGCTCCAGAGCCATGCCGCATTTGGGACAATCACCGGGATGATCCTGCACGACTTCCGGGTGCATCGGACAGGTGTACTCGGTTATGGTATTGGCAGCCCGGGTGGCATCCGGCTCGAGGGCCATACCGCATTTGGGACAGTCACCGGGTTGTTGCTGGCGGACCTCCGGGTGCATGGGACACGTGTAGATTTCCCCGGGTCTTTCATCTTTCGGGCCCGAGGCATCTGTTTCGGCATTTTCGGAACCGGGTCCGATAAATTTATCCGGATCGGTCTTGAATTTTTCCAAACAGTGTTCGCTGCAGAAATAGAAGGCCTCCCCACGGTGTTCATAGGAGATATATTCTTCCGGCGATTCGGTGGTCATACCGCAGACCGGATCTTTGACTTCTTCTGTCGAATCGATAATTACTGTCGTTTCTTCCATAAAAACCTCCTTACCTTAGAAACGAAGCACTGGAATCGCGAAAAGGGGGTATTTTCGGTCCACGTTGCCGATTCCCAATCCGAGGGTTCTGGTTTTAAACAGCTCAAGTCCCCCATACTAGATTGCTTTTGCGCTTTGTGTTTTTCTTAAGACAGTCGAGCCTCGCCTCAGTGACAGCACGGCGGTTTGCCTCCTGTTGCTTTGTTAAGCCGATCCAGATAGCGGCCCCACAAGCCTTTGCGCTTTGCCGGCTTTGATATCATGTATTTTTCAGGATCGGCCATAAACGCTTTTCGGCATGAATCAGCACAAAAATGGTACGTGCCCGAACGAAATTCAAATGGCCGCACTTTGCTGTCCCCGGCAACCTTCATCTGACATACCGGATCGATAAAATAATGGGCACTGTTTTGAGCATTCATGTTACACCTCTTATACCGTTAAAGTTCGACGTTTATCCTCGTATTCAGCCCTGTCGATTTCACCGCGAGCATAGCGCTGCTTGAGGATTTCCAAGGGATTTTGCACTTCATCGTCATTTGTTTGAGACGCTCGGATGCCGTTGATCGCACCTGAGATCAACAGGATAAAAGCGCCGATGAGAACGATCCAAAAAATAATCATAACGATACCCATGCCGCCCCCCATCATGTGGCGGTAACCCATTTCCCAGCCCCCATTGCCGATCCATATCCCGGCATTATGTCTGTATAGCAGCCCTATCGCAGCGGCAATCAGCACAGCCGAAACCCCGAGGCTAAGCAGGGTTGAAGTTTTGCGGTTCATTTTAAAAGCATCCTTTCGCTTGTTGAGCAGGTCGTTTTCGAGGGTGTCGCAGCTTAAATAACGCTTTCACCAAGATATTGAGCAAAGGGTATGCCAAAGAAGTTTAATACTTACCCGGTATACGTTTAACAAACTGAATTATATAAGATATTTTGGATATTGAAGATGAAGGAAACGGTTGCTCACCAACCGTTGAAATCGGAAGGCGTGTAAAAATGACCCGGTTGTTTAAGTGCCATCACCGGGCAGAGGTGAAGCGGAGGGATTTAGCCCGGATGTGGGGGTTGAGTTCCATATTAGCTCGAACCCAATCCATAGCTTTTTAATTTATTGTGCAATGTTTTTCGAGTGACCCCCAGTCGTCGGGCCGCTTCGGCCTTGTTGCCATGGCTGGCGGAAAGTGTCGCCAGGATAGCCTCTTTTTCAATATCTTCCAGGGAATGGGTACCGTCCAATATCTGTGTTTCTCCCGTTGGTCGTATCTCAAGGTCATCATATTGCTCTGTGATATTCAACGGCAGTTGCACCTCGGTGATGTGCTCGCCGGTGGCCAGAATGACCGCCCGTTCAATGGCATTTTCCAATTCTCTAACGTTGCCGGGCCAGTCGTAATTGACCAGCATATCCATGGCCAGCGGGACAAGGCTTTTAATTGCCTTGCGGTTTTTGTCAGCGAATTTTTTCAGGAAATGCTGTGCCAATAAGGGGATGTCCTCCCGCCTTTCTTTCAAAGGCGGCACGTTCAACGGCATCACATTCAGGCGATAAAATAAATCTTCCCGAAATTTCCTTTCGGCCACGTCCTTTTCCAAATCCCGATTGGTGGCCGCGATGATTCGAACATCCACTTTCAGCGTCTCCTCGCCGCCAACCCGCTGGATCTCTTTTTCCTGGAGCACCCGCAGCAGCTTGGCCTGCATCGTGGAAGACGTTTCGCCGATTTCATCCAGAAAGATGCTGCCCTGGTCGGCTTGCATGAATCGGCCTTCGCGGCGCTTATCGGCGCCGGTGAATGAACCTTTTTCATGTCCGAAAAGCTCTGATTCAAGAAGGGTTTCAGTGATGGCCGCACAATTAACCACCACCAGCGGTTTGTCTTTGCGCAGGCTGTTAAAGTGCAACGAGCGGGCAATCAATTCCTTGCCGGTACCGCTGTCGCCGGTGATCAACACGGTGGCCTCGGAAGGCGCGATCATTGACACCATTTCCAACAGCTTCTTCATCGGTTGACTCCTGCCGATGATGTTGGCGATGTCATAGTCTGTTTGCAGGTGTTCTCTTAAGGCCCTGTTTTCCTCCTTTAGCCCGGCATGCTCACTTGCCCGCTCGATGGTCAGTTTTAACACTTCGAAATCCAGGGGCTTTATCAGATAGTCGTAGGCGCCGGATTTTATCGCTTCGACCGCTGACCCGACGGATGAATATGCGGTCATAATAATGACCGGTATTGTGGGATTGTATACCTTGATCTGCTTGAGGGCTTCAATGCCGCTCATTTCTGTCATGCGCACGTCCATCAATATCAGATCCACCGGTGTGGATTTGACCCAGTCAACGGCGACAGAACCGTCATCAGCAGTTTCAACGGCATAACCCCAGCTTCGAATAATGGTCTTTACCGAAACCAAATGACCGGGATCGTCATCCACGATCAAAATCTTGGTCGTTTTAGGCGTTGCCATTTGGCCCTCCGACTGTTTCACTTTGTTCGCAGGGAAGTCCGATTATAAACGAAGTCCCCTTGTCTATCGCACTGTCTACCTCAATGCGTCCGCCGTGGGCCTCGATGATTTTGTGAACAATTGCCAAGCCCAGTCCGGTTCCTTTGCTTTTGGTGGTGTAGTAGGGGTCGAAGATTTTTTTTATCTGCTCGGCCGATATCCCTCTGCCGGTATCACTTACCATAATGTTAACATTCCCGGCTTGACCTGAAGTGCATTTTACCGTCAGTGTGCCACCGTTTTGCATGGCCTGAATGGCATTCAAATAAAGGTTGAGCAGGCACTGGGTGAGCCGGTCCGGATCGATCCTGGCAGGACAGATGTCTTCCTCTGTATTCACATTGAAATCGATTTTCTTATTAGCGGCGTCTTGCTGGACCAATTGGATCGATCGGGATATCAGCGACCCGATATCACTGGCGTGTCTTTTTAAATCAGTAGGGCGCGAGAATTCCAGCAGTTCGGTGATCACCCGATTGAGTCGATCCACCTCCTGTACCATTACCTTTGCGGCGTCATGGGATTCACTGCCGTCGTCAAACTGACCGGCAAAAAAGGTGGCCAAGGCCTTAATGGAACTCAAAGGATTTCGGACCTCATGCGCCACACCAGCGGCCAATCCGCCCATGGCGGCCAATTTCTCCTGACGTCGAACTTCATCCTGCAGACGACGGATCTCACTCAAATCCCTCATGATTAAAACCTGACCCAGGAAGTCCCCATCTTCATTGGCGATACGGGCGGCGCTCACACTGACCGGGACTTTCTTGTTGGGTGCAAACACACATTCAACTTCCTGTTCGGTGACAATTTCCCCCTGATCGAGTTTTTTCTGAATGCCGCATAAGCCTTCCGGCAAGAGCGCATCCGGCTGCCGGTTTTGAATAAAATGCTTGTTTAAATCGGTAATTTTTTCGGCCGCCGAGTTGAAAAAGGTTACCCTACCTGATCTGTCGGTGGCAATCAAACCTACCGGTAGATGACTTACAACCTCGCTGGCAAATGCGCTGGTGTCCTGCAAAGACCGCCTGGCAGCGCGATAACTATGCATCCAAAACAAAGAAACAAATCCGCCAAATCCCAAAAGAAGCATCACGGCAGATAAGATGATGCTGGTTTGAATATCGCTTCGGATTGCTTCTTCAAAAGGAGTGACATCCAACCCCACAATGATCAAAAGCTGTCTTCGCATTTGAGGAGAAAACCAGTCATCGGACCGGTCCCTCATCATTCCGTGGTGCTGCAGCATGTCTTGCATATGATCGAAACTGCTGTGGTTGTCTGCATCGATTGGGCGAAAATGCCGGTGGACCTCAAATATACGCTGCCCATTATCCAGTGTGACCAATTCCCAATTTTCATGTTCATCGGGCCCCAGATGCGTAATTTTGCGATGGGGTTCAAAGGGCTGGTTGATTTTTGAAGGGTCGCTATGCGCAACTGCTTGACCGGTTTGATCGATCACGACCATGTAGAGCACATCCGGTAATCGAGCAGTCTCTTCCAGCAATCGCTGTATCTGTCGGCCGCCCCACATCATGCCCAGCATGCCTGTCCTGGCGCCGGCCTCTACCGCACGGATCAAAGCCGCACCCTTGGCGCTCATGAGCTGGGACATGTAGCGTCTTTCCCGGTTGGTGTTCTGAAATGCTAAAACCAGCACCACGATCAACAGAATAGCCGTCGATCCCAGAATGATCCACGGCGATGTCTGCATCCCGGCACTGACGCTGCCCTTGGAGTTTCGCATTATTTTTAATCCTTTTAATCGAATTGCCCGATTATTGCTTCAGCCTAACGCAAAAAATAGCTATCAGCGTGTAAATTGTAAACACATATCCATTTCGTCATAATAAATCGTATAAAATTTACACTCAATCGACTGTTAGCCGGCATATCAATATTACTCATTTGGTACCATCAAGAATAGTGCTTGCCGCAACTGCCTGAGATTTTGAAGTGTTCTATCAGAATTGGGGGATAGAATTTTGGTGAGACAGAAAACGGGATGCTTTTAACATCTAACCATTTGAATGAAATAAGACAGCCGGCGATATGGAAGGAATAAATTACTTCTTAAACACCGTTTTTGTCTTATCAATTCAGGGGAATCCGAAGAAACGCCCATGAATTTTGGGGAGTGAAAAGGGTTGCCCATGATTTAATGCATTTCTATAATCACAACGCGTATTTTAATTCTGTTGCTATCTTTGGCCCTCGCTGGATAGTCCGGCTCATCACAGATCGGGTCAGCCCCAGCCGGTTTCCGACCGCTGTCCCATGGAGACCCAATGCCTGAAATGATAATGTAACGTTCAGATATCCCTTTTGATGAATGCCAGGCGGTGGTGACACCCGGCTCTACGCTTGCTCGCGCAACCGAAATTTTCACGTTCCCTGTGTCATTTGCAACTTCTTTAATATAGCACCGCTCAGCCGTCTCTTTAATTATACCCATCCACCGATATTCATCGGTCAAAACGTTGAATCGGTGGGTGACTTCGGGTTGAAGTTGCCGGCTATGTTGGCGGAACATTTCGCGACAGCAGTCGCGGCAGATACCAAATGTGCCGTATCAGATGACCCACGATCGGTGGCGGCTCGGTTGGATGGATTTGGGTTTCTTTCGCCGTCTCGGGCCATTCGAACGGCAGGTGCTTGATACGGCCCGGTACCTTCATCTCGGTCACTGCTGCAAGCACGGCCTGCAACACTGCCCGCTGGCCGGCACTATCCCCCGGCTGTCCCATTATGCGGCCAAAGGGATACTCAATCGCGGCGATCCGCGGCACACCCACCGCGGCCGTCAAATCGGGAATGTTCGACAACGTTATGCCCGTTATCCCCGCCGCTTCTATCGCCCTGTGCGCCAGTCCCACGGACCAGCAGCATATGGGTCAGGCCGGGATCAGAACGACCACCTCTACCCCTTCGTCGCGAAGCTGGTTTATGATCGCCGGGATGCTTTTTTCCAGCAACGTTTCGGGTTCAAGAATGTACCCCATAAAAGAATAGTGCGACGGCGCCGTTCGGCCCACCTGGCCTGCTTTGACCAGTTCCTCCAAGCGATCGAGTGGCAACAGACAATTCAGATCTTGCTCTGCAAAGGCCGGATCGATGTGCAGATGATAAACCCCGATATCTTCTGCTCTGGCTGTCCGGGGAATGACGCGGTAGGAGGGATCCCCCCACCATGGGTTTTGGCGCTCGCCTTCCTGATCGAAAGGGCGATCCGTTTTAAGCGCAATCCCGCCGGTACTGATCAGGGCCACGGTACATTCTGATAGCGGCTTTGACAGTGGTGTCCAGGGAATATCGCGCGGTGATTCGAGTTTGATCCACGCTTTGACGAGTCTTTTGGTCAGACCTCCGATAAAATGATACGAATCGACAATTTTTTCCATCATCATATAGCCTCATTAGCGCTAAAGGAAAATCCGTGACCTTTCATATACCAGTCATTTTGTCGGCTGTCCAATCCGTGAGACATCATCGGGTGTTACTTGAAATATACAATAGGGATGACCATCATCAAGGTAATGCCACGATTACCCCTCCCCTTAATCCCCTCCCGCAAGGGGCGGGGAAATCTATGCTTAGGCGTCCACACAGATGCAATTGAAAAGTCGCCTGGACCAGGTCACCGGCACCGGGCGTGAACCGAAAATAGCCCCGGAGAATTTATTTAACGGTGATATGATTTGAAATGTTTCTTTTTCTCACAGCCTGATCTCAGGCATCGGCTTTCGTAAAATAGGGCATGACGATGGTGCGATATATACTGGTTTTTCTTTTTTGGGGGTTGGTGAGTGGCGTAAGCGCGGCGCAGAACGTCCAAACACCTCCCACGCGCGAGGTGCCGTGGGGTATTTACCAGATCTTCTGGTCAACCGAACAATTTGAAAAGGAACTGGATCAGCAGCTGGCGCAACTGGGCGGCACACCCCGGTATGTTCTGTTCTTTCGAGACCTGCATCGCGGTCGCGGCTTTCCACTCAAAGCCGTGGAAATCTGTGACCGAAAAAATTTAATACCGGTCATCAGCTTTGAACCGGCGCCCTGGCGGGCGCCCAAAAATCATGCTGGACTGCAGGATATCGCCGACGGCCGCTACGACACATATTTTCAGCAATGGGGATACGCGGCTGCCCGCTGGGGGAAACCGGTCATCTTCCGCTTTGGCTTCGAAATGAACGGCAACTGGTTTTCATGGGGGCAGAAACCGGAACAATACAAAAAAGCATGGCGACGAATACATCGTCAGTTTCGACAGGCTGAAGCGTCCAATATCAAGTGGATGTTTGCGCCCAATGTTGCACCGGTTGACGGCGATGTATTGAGAAACCCGCTGACCTACTACCCGGGCGATGATGTCGTCGATTATGTCGCTGTCGACGGTTACAATTTCGGTGATCATTACAGTCAGTGGCATCGGTGGAAAAGCTATGCAGCGATTTTTGAATCGACGCTGTTACTTCTGTCCCAATTCAATAAACCGTTGTTTATTTCGGAAATCGGCTGTGCCGATGACTCTCGCAAATCGTTGTGGATAAAAGATTTTCTGAACCGCGTAGCAGCGGATCAACGCATAGCGGCCTTTATTTACTACAACTATTACCCCAGGAAACGGGGATATCCAAACTGGCGGTTAGACAGCGATCTCGCCACCTTGCAGGTTTTCAAAAAGTGGGCGTTTGATCAAGCATGTATGAATGCGGGGGCGGATGTTAAATGGTGTTCACAATGAACAGACAAATAATTGGAATAATCGTCTTCACCATCGTTGGTTTTGGATATTTCTTTGCCGATATCCCCGGGACACAGGGAGCGGAACCCAAAAAAAAGGCCGCCCAGCCGGCTCCCATACCAGGCAACCTACCCGCGTTGGACCATGCAGATTTATTAAACCAGCTGTTATTTGATGTTTCTTCTCAACGCGAAGCGCAGGATATACTGGACGCCATGACCCTGTCCGCAGATACCCGTTTTGTGGCCGGTTTAATCGATACGCTGAGTTATCAGAGGGCTTTAGCCGTAGAAATTGGCCGTAGTTTGAATCAACTGACCGGCCAGAACCTGCCCCCGGAGTGGCACGACTGGGTGGAATGGGCCGGGAAAAATACCGAAATTAAAAGCTTTGCCACTTATCCGGCCTGGAAGGCCAGCCTTTACGAAAAGATAGACCCGAACTTTAAACGCTTTGTGCAACCCGGTATGAAAATAGCCCCGGGCTCCCGTGCGGAGGAAATCGTGTGGGGTGGTGTCCGGGTGGATGGAATTCCGGCTTTGGACAACCCGAAAATGGTCGATCCCCGTGAGGCCGACTACCTGGTTGCCGATGAACGTGTATTCGGCGTGAGCATCAACGGTGATACGCGTGCCTATCCGGCCCGGTTTTTGGATTGGCATGAGATGTTCAACGATGTTATCGGCGGCGAGCCCGTCGCCCTGGCCTACTGAACGCTCAGCGGTGCAGGGGTCCTGTACCAAACCCGTGTCGATGAAGACCAACTGCCCGCAGGGTATAGCCTAAGCGGCGGTCGCGGACCGCAATCCAAGCCAGCTGGCCATTTGACCTTTGGCTCGTCCGGTTTCCTTTATCGCAGCAACAAGTTGATGTATGATCGGAACACCGATACGCTATGGCATCAGTTATGGGCCACACCCGCCTTCGGCCCTTTAGTGGGCAGCGGTATTAAACTGAAGCGCCTGCCGGTTACCTTGACGACCTGGAAAAACTGGTATGCAAAACATCCCGATACAAAGGTGATGACGTTTGATACCGGATTTGTAAGGGATTACAGCGTCGGGGCGGCATATAAGGCATATTTTGACAGCCCCGACACCATGTTCCCGGTCTGGCGGCGCGACGATCGCCTGCCGACCAAAAGTTGGGTATTCACACAATTGATCGACAGTCAGCCTAAAGCCTATCCGTTAGCATTGATTGAAAAAGAGCAGGTCGTCAATGACACCGTGGCCGGACAAAATCTGGTCGTGATCCACGACAGGGGCGGGCATGGGGCCAGGGCATACG
>Ga0126335_1000132_pt1 | contig 34115 bp, 23 predicted proteins | sample OlaspJWI45metaG_FD_108409 | JGI IMG/M metagenome (GOLD analysis project Ga0126335, IMG submission 108409) | Marine gutless worms symbiont microbial communities from Oahu, Hawaii - Olavius sp. 1 OAHU.JWI-45 metaG | ecosystem: Host-associated > Annelida > Digestive system > Unclassified | place... | reverse complement strand
TGGAGTGGTTCTGGTGGGACTGAAGCCTATCTTAGTGGCCAACTGGCTTCCTTCAGTGCTTTGACGCTGTTGGTTGGGTCATTTGGCCTGTAAAAATCGTCCCCGAAATGACCTATAAAGTGTTGAGTGGGACATTAAACCTCTGCTCACTCACTCACTCACGCTAATTGTTTCTGACATGAATCATTTATGTAGGTGTTGTTCGTAAATACAGTATAAGCAATACATTTGCTGATACCAGCTCAGTGTCATTGCAATGGCATGTATAGTATCAATGCTTGCTGTATGCTGTGTGTAGTTTCTTGAAGTTGTGCAACTTTTTGTATGCATCTCCTGTATCTGTGTGTCTCTAGTGTGTGTGTGTGTGTGCAGCTGGTTGTCAACTTTGATTCCATTTTATCTGTTGCAGTTTATTTAAATTCTGTCCCGTGTGCTGCAGAACTGTGTGCTACTTTATGAAGTTTGGTTTATCAGACAGTAAAAAATAATACAGCATTAATAATTTTGTTTGAAAAATTTATTATGTCATGTTGTTGGTATTGTTCAATGAGTAAATGTTGTTTATAAATGACATTTGTTGCTGAACTTGTTCGTTTTCTTGCAGAAGCACAAAGTATTTTCAGTGGTGTCTTATGAATGTTCTTTATTGTGGATGAAGTGTGTTCTATGTGGAATTTTTAATGAATTTTTAATGTGGTGAAATATGTGATTTGTCAGTTTCTAAAATCTCACAGATGGTGACAATGATGTAGAAGTGTCTGTGTTTGACCTCTGGTATATTGTTATGTACTGTTTAGGAATAAATTTTGTCATTGGATGTCGGCAAATCATTTTGTTTCAGTGGATGTTAAACTTTTATAATCAAAACCATGTTGATAACTTGATATCTAAATCCATGTATAACATTTCACTATATTGATAGATGTAAATGAATTTGATGTTGCAGATGACATGTAAACGTTTGACTTAGTACTTTCATAATCGTTATGTTGATATTGGAACCGTGCAGTGAATGATAGGTACACTAATGAAATGTATCACAATTCTGCTTGTTGTAGTTTCGTCTTATTGCTGTTATGTGCTACTGTTGATGTTGTAATAACTTATTTCTGTCTCTAGCTCTACTTTTTGTGTGGTTATGTCGTTGAAAATTGACTACTGAATACAATACCTCAATACTGGTGTGTTTTTAAATTTTTATGATATTAACTATCAAATAGAAACTTGTGGACTGTTTTTTTATCTTTTCAGTGATGTATCATTTCATGAAATAGACCGAAATGACACAGTATGTTAAGTGTATTGTGAAATTTCTGCAAATTCACAAGTTCTTGTAAAAGCTAGCATGCGATAGAAACTTGTCAATATTCAACCTGAATTGTATGGCTGAACTTCTCAAGCTTATTTTTGACAACACAACAAAGAAATGCTGGAAAAGGATAATGCAGATCCAGGATGTCACGATTGAACTAGGTAGGATGTGTAGACTAACTAGAAGAACTAGGTTTTTACAAGCCGGTTCACAGCCATCTTTTGCTGCCAGGTAAGAAAAATCTTTCAACGTAGGTTTACTTACTTTACTGCTTTTGGGCTTTAACATCAACGGATGTGACGTCACGAAAGTGGCGGTTGTTTGGTTTTTTGATAGTTTTTAACGTATTTTCAAATTTACCCTGTATTATAAGATAGCAGCTTGGGCACCACGGACGATAGTAGCGAGAACAGTCTCTATAAGAAACGGACAGCGCGAGTGATTGTATACTGAAGTGGCAGTAGATTCCATCCCTAATAGTGTTGGGTAATACTAGCGCTTTGACGCCACGCCACGATATGTGTCGTGAAAAAATAGCACGATACTCGATGGTATCGTGTTCTACTGGCAGCGTGAGAACTGCATGGGCGGTTGAAGGCCCCCCTGTATTTGTTGTTCTTGGATGTCCATTTTGACAATGACAGCACCTTCTGCAAAAATGTAAATTAAATGTGTCACGGGCAAATGGTACTAAACTGTACACATTAAAAATACAAGTGACAAGTAAAAGTATTGTCATCCACTATCGTGATACTAAAAAGTATCGTTGGGTTTGTGATACCGGTGTCGTCAAAAATCGGTATCGCGATACTAGTTAGTATCAAAGTATCGCCCAACACTAGTCGCTAACCCCAATTCCCTAACTGTTGGTCTTCCTCGTCCTCCTTTTTCGTTGCAGTAATGGCCACAACTTTAGTAGGATGAAGACTTTGGAGCACGAATGAATTGTACTACTCGGCTCACTGGAATTCAAGCAGTAAGCAGGTGCAAACCTAACTTGATGGAACAGTGGTGCAGGTGCAGATGCTGGTTAAAAACAGGCAGTTGTATATATTGTCCATCTACTCTGGGTAGAGACATTACTTCCTACACTGCATAATGCTAGGACAGTATCTTGTCGCTAGGCCACGGAGTTAGAGGTGTGCACGGGGATGGGACTAAACCCATCCCCACACATCCCCGCAAACTTCACACCCATCCCCGCAAAAAGTTCAATCCATCCCCGCAAGTCCCCACATATTTTTTTGTCAACCAAAGGCAGTAATAGCAGTCACCATAGTGGCAATACTGAAAATACCCCACAGCACAGCTTTAACTGTTAATTTCAAACTGTGAAGAAACACACCAATTTATTCTATGAGATGAAACAAAAATTAAAGGCGTACATCACAGACTCGTAAGTGTCTATCCTTGTCGGTGCATTAGTAATCAAATCATTATATGACGTAAATGGTTCAATGCTTGTGTGACTCAGTGAGTAGTCATAGGCTACAAATTCTCAGTTTATTTTAAGCCACGAAGGAACATCAGGCCGTCCACAAGTTCAGGTGACAGTCGTGAGCACCGATCAGCCAGAGTGTTCTCAGCGAGGGAGAATGGTCTCTCATATGAAGTGCTGGTTGTGGGCACACTGAGCAGGCCCCTGGTGACTTTAACAAGCTTTCTCTACACTTTGTCCTTGCTGGACCAGTATGCCAACAAGTCGGAGTCACTGGCATCAGCACTACTGCTGGTCAAGTAAAAAGAATTTTCACAGCCAGTTAATTCGCCCACTGTTCCCACGGGGTTCCCACCGTAATACAATCCATCCCCGCTGGAATCCTGCAATTGTCAAATCCATCCCCGCAGTATTCTCGCAACATTCATACCCACACCCGCGCAAAACCCGCGGATTCTGCAGGATTCCCGCCATCCCCATCCTCGTGCACATCTCTACACGGAGTGAACTGTGTTTGAAGCACTTCAAACTGTTACTGATTCAAGTGACAATCCTACTGTGCATACTCATGCTTTACTGCCACTCTAGCCTGTTTCTGCCATTTTTCTGTAGCTGTAGGGTATTTGCCACCACATGAAATTTATTCATTAAATACTGTAGTTTTTGTAATACTTGGTTGACACTGTTATAGAAACCTACATTGCTGAAGTATCTGTCTAATGCTTCATCTAATTCTATAGTCTGTCACTGATTGGTTGGTGTAGAATGTATTGCATCAATGCCCAGTTATTGATGTGTCAAACTGTTTTATGTAGCTAATATCATGGAATAATGAGTGTTGACTTGGATCATTTTGGTGGGATCCGCACAATTGTGGAACATTCCAACTTGGTAAAAAGAAGAGTAGAACATGGGAGTCGTTCTGTTGATGGTGTTGACATGAATATTTTTATCAGTGAAAAAGCCTTTGATGTTACAAGCAACCACAAAGTTGAAGTGGTAAAGCACAGTTCATCTACACACTCTGGCCAAGCGGTTAGTTCTAATGATGCAGCCAAGGATCAGATTGAGCAATCAGTTGGTGAATCTAGTGATGTTGTGATTTATTGTGATGATGAATGTGATGCTTCTCAGCACATTGACAGTGTCTTTTATGCTTGTGACCACACTAGTGCTGGAACTGTTGCTGTGTCTGATATCATCACATACCTAAGAGATACTCTGCATGTGAGTTACAGTTGACATATTTTGTGGGATAACTCTACACTTTGTTTAGTTTGAACTAATTTTTGTATTATGATAAATCTGATATTGTAAGAAGTGATAGGTTAATGACTACATTGAGCTGTGTTGTGTTAATGTGTATTTGTTATAAAGGTTGCTAAGACAACAATGCTTGAGTATTGAACAAATGTAAGTGGGAGCTTGTAGGACTGGGAGGATGAAATGCTCATGGATTGGGATAGCTAACAATTGTTTTCACAGATAAACATTGTTGAATGTGCTGAACGAATTATATCACAGCTGATATTACAAAACTTTATGGATAGTTTAGTTTTATCTAGTGTCTCTATCTCTGGTTAATGTTCATTTTATATTTGTCATTATTGTGAATTGCAAACATTACTAATGAATGGTTGCAGCTAAAAGTTTCGTGTGAAAGTCTGGAAAAATTACGAAAATTTCTGGATGAACGTGATGAGAATCTGACTTTGGATTTACAGCAATATAGAGCTGGCATGTTGTTATGGATGAAGTCTTTTGGCATTGATATATCGTACAGGTAAAGTTGTACTGCTATCATGCTATGGCTTACTGATGACTTTGTTGGTACCAGGTACTAGTAAGTATTATTGTGAATGCAACTTTTGTATTTGTCAAGTGTACTTGTATGTCAGTTATGCTGCCATGTCTGTGCAGTGATGTGAAACTGTATGACACTGATAGTGCTTTGAATAGTTTGTATAAATTATTTTCATTTAATACTTACCATTATTTGTAACATGCTATATTGAAACTGTTAAATCTTCAGTGTAATATAGCACAGTAGTTAGGCAAACTGGCATTTACTTTCCACTGTCAGATGGTTGCTGGTTGTTGAAAATGGTACATTAGTACAATGAGTAGTTATGAGGCTAAAACAATAAGTAAGTAAGTAAGTAAGTAAAACGTGAATTTATATAGCGCATATCATTTTTAAAAAAAAAAACCTCTAATGCGCTTAAATCTGAATAGATTGACAGCCAGTTTCTTTATTTCATTTTTTCTTGAAAGTGGTCGACAGTATAAATTATGCATATTTTTCCAATTTTAAAGTGTCCAAGCATCATGTGTTTTAAAATTTTGAGTAACTGCACATTGCATTGTTTAAAGCTTATGTATCAGAGAAACTGTTTTAGATTCATGGCATGTATAGTGGGTATAGTCGTGTATCATTCTAAGGTTTTTTGTTCACTGCACTTGTCTCTTTGTCTTTATGCAATATTTAGAGATGATGAAGTCTGTGTTTCAATGGGCGGATTGGTAAGCAATTCATTTACGAACACTGGTGATGAATCACAGCTTAGTTCTGTTGATGGTGATGCCGGAAGTGAGTTAGGAAAGAATGATAACAACAACAGCAACCACAACAACAGTAAATTTATTACTGCTTAGCTACTATAATTCTTCCTTTTGCGAATAATCTTAAACTAATGTGACAAGTGATGTGGTTTACGGAGTAAGTATCGATTATTTTGTTGTCGATTATCATTACAGCCTAGTGCTGTTGACTGCATTGTATCATCAGTCATTGCGTCAAAGTAGTTTTGCTGTTTCCAGGCCATCACTGTGTTACTTGCTGCTACAAACAGTTTGTCACCCATCATAGGCACTTACTGTATTTTCTCAGCTCTTGAAGACCATATTATATTGCAGAGCCAGTGAGACACTATCGTAGAGCCTGCCTGACAGTTTAGTCTGTAAGAAACATTGTACAAATGCAGATTCACTCATAATAGTTTATATTTCACTTGGAGTAGATTTTGTGTGCACATTTTGTAGGTTTTCATTATTTGCGAGTAGAACCAATAGGAGCAGAGTCAACTTTAGAGCCATCAAATTGCTCCAGTGAAGAGTGAGTCATTAGTGTAGTGTTTTTGAACTCATATGAAAGTATACAGTATCCTAGGATATCCTGACTCCTAGTATTGTATGGACATAGATGAATTTTGTATGGCTAATGCACTTCACTTATTGCTATCATTTTTTGATTGATAATTGATCTTTTAATTGATAATTGTTTTTTTAATTTTTTCATTTTTTGATCAGTGATGTCATGAATAGGTTGTACAATTTTCCGTAGTATTAAACTGCCAAACTTTGCAGTAAGTCATTAGTTAGAGAAGGTGTTATGAAACGTGAGTGCTGAATGAAGAACTGAAGTGTTGCTTGTACTGGCAGAGATGTGTCTGAACTGCAAAGCCGACTGGCAGCTGCTGAGCAAGAAAGCAAGAGACTGACTGATGCTCTGTCAGTTGAGAGAACGATAAAGTTGGAGCTGAGCGAGAAGACTGATGAGTTAAACTCTCAGCTGGCGCAACAGAGGGAATGGCTGCTTGAATCTCACAGAAGGTGTGCAGATTTTCTGTCTAATGCGTCTATGGTCATTTCTGCCTAAAGATTCAAGTAGACAAGAGTTATTGTCACAAGAGTAAGGCTGGTAATGATTAAATTTTTTTTAATATCCGCAGCTCTACACAAGAGTAAACAAGAGGCAAAAGTAATTTGGCAAAGACTGCACAAATGCACTATACACAGTTGAGCCATGTGACGGACAGACTGATGGACAGAAACTGCGAACATTGGTAACAATAGTCTGCATCTCATGCATTCGATGCAGCCTAAAAATTTTAATATAATACATATTTATCATCTTTTGTTAGAGTTTAGACATTGAATATTGTAACTAAATCAGGCCATGTGGTGATCAGTAGTTGTTGCTAACTGAACAAATGTGGACTGTGTTCTTTAAAACTCTATTTTGTAAGAGTGCAGTCTGTACAGAGTAAACTTGTATTCTCTAAATATTTTTAGTAATGAGCTAATGTACTTTTTTGTCAGTTGTCATTGTGTTCATATGTGGTGCAGTCATCAAGTAACTAATGAACGCATGACTGAAATAAGAAATGAGAACGAACAACTGAGGTTGGCAGCTGAAGTTGCCGAGGAATCTTATCAGAAACTGTTGGCTGACAAGACAAAGCTGGAACTGGAGTTTAATCGAGCTAAGCTTGAAAACAGTCATTTAATGCAACAGGTTAGTTGCTGTAATCATATTTTAATTGTGTAACTTCTAAATGTGCTTGAAAATTTAGTGCATGGTTTTGTGGGTTTGTTTAATGACTGAAAATGTCAAGATTTATCAGTATGTTAGTAGCAAAAATGTAGCTTTGAATGTTCAGATTTTTGAAGTGTATTTTTAAGTGTATTTTGCCGAACAGAAGCTCGCTTACTTACTGAAGGACAAATTATGTGATGCTTGTGCTTGTTCTTCTGTAAAACTTGACTTTATATTAAACCAACTGTTAATGTCTTTTAAGATGAAAGTTTTAACAAATTTTATCGACTTGTAGGTTTAAAGTACCATTAGCGTATATTTTTATGAATTAACTGTACAGATTAAATTTTTATTATTTGGCCATCATGAGTCTAATGTCTTATATAAGTGTAAGTTGATAAAGTTTTTAATACTAATATAGTAAGTATATAGTTGATGCGAGATTGACGATGTCCTTTGGTTGATGAGTATTTCGGTTGTCATTGTAGTGTGTGTAAACTGTTGAACTAGTCTTGCTGTGTAACAGATTGCCGAGTTACAGTCTGATGTTGAGTCATCTGCTGAGAATACAAAACAGCTCCGAGAGTCATTTGAACACCAGTTGGTACGGATGTCGTTCATTGTTCACAGATGTGGCATGTGATAGTTGTGACACTGAATTGTTTCTGCCATTTAACGTTTTTAAGCACGTGATACATCTTTGTATTATTGTGTTGCTAATTTGTTGCTGATAATCCTCTGTGTTGTGTTTGCCATTAATCTGTCATGTGTATTGATTGTTGAAGGAGATACAGAGAAAAGACGTTACATCGTTATTTGAATGTCAGATTACTGAGGTAGCACCTGTGTTGTTATTTAGTTATTACTAGCCTACGCTTCAAGTCTGGTTTAAGGAGATTGAAAACACTTATCCAGACAAGTAACATACAACGGAAGTGCAATGGAGTCATTTCAGTCCTTGGGTTGTCCAATATGTCCAACTATATACCAGTATTACAGGAATTTGCTATAGAGGGGACAAGAAGGGGTCTGGGGGATGGAAGTCCCTCAGTGAGGTCCAGGGGCATAGCCCTGGTGGGGGTCTGTATGTGCATGTAGACTTTGAAAATATGTGTATATGAATACCAACTACACAAAGAGTGGGGATATTTTTGTGCAACTTCAGTTTATTATTGTCAGATTATTGGTCAACTCAAAATTCACAGATGATGATGGGTGGAGGGACATGGGTTGTGGAGGAGACATGCACCCATGTCCCCTCCCCCTCTGACTGTGGCTATGCCCCTGGCCAGAGTAAAAATTTATAGAGTGATTTGAAATTGTGAAAAGTAATGTGAAATTGTAAGCAGCTGAGAACTTGTCACATTTCACATTGTGTTCAACTGAGTTTTTAAGAAAATACAGTTATCCCTATAGTGTGTATGAGCAGCATTTTTGACTCTGGATCAATAACAGCCAGCGAGCTGACACCCAGCCAAGGTATTGTCCATGCTATGACATGTACTGTAGGCCTGCATTGAAATGATTGATTGGACAGATGTTATGCCAGATAAAAGAACTGATGAATGAATGTACACAACTTTCTGACTGCATTGAGGTAACCATTGTTTCACTCATTAGACATGTGTAACTGCAGTTTGTGAAATGAAATGCATGAACACTGGAGTAGTGGTCATTGCCTATTGTTTGAATACGAACTTCTGTAGCAGAGATTAATGACTTGAGGTGACAGTCACTTGTGATGGCATTACAGGATGAATATGCAAATGAGTCGTAAATTAAGACAGATAGGTGTATGTCTTTAACTATAAAAGATGTAGAGAGTACTTTTACTTTTCTATGGAAGTTACTTACTAAATACGATTATTACAGTATGTGATGTATAGTTCTGTATGATAGTTAGTTTGGTGTCACATTATTTTGCTGTTTGGTCTTGACACAAGGTTGAAATAAACTTGACTCACTGACATGAACTAGGAAGTGTTGTGAAACTGCAGTGCATGAGGAAGGAGAAGAGTGAGTTAGAGGAACAGTTGGCCGAAGTTACTCAGTCTCGCAGGTAAGGAGTACAGGATTGTGTCATTGTGTAATTTTAGTGTTTGTTTACAAACAGTACCTGGTTAGTTGGTATAGTGTATGTCAGTTGGTATTTGTGCAAAATAGAGCAGTTGAAAGTACAGCTGTCAAATTAATGCATTTGTTAACACATTACAGAATTAATCGCGATTAAAAAGATTAATTCCATTATAAAATTTAACACACTGACAAAAAACTGTTGAAATTCTTACAGCAGACTTGGCAGAATTGAACTACAACAGTCAGACTAAAATATGGCAGGACACCAGGGACCTAGAGACAAATGCCAGGCAGTTTTTAAGTTTAGTTACTCGTCAAAATACTGGAGATGTCGACCTTCGGCTCTGCTTATTTTATACCTACTCATCAGCTGATCTAAAGCTTTATGCTCCACCAAGCCCCTTTCATTCACATTTTATGAAATATTGTTCATTTTACTTGTTTTAGTTGATATAGTTTTAATTGGTATTATGTTGGTTGCTGGTTTGTCTGTTGGTTGGCACCTATTATTAAAATAGTTAAAATAGTTAAATTTATTCTAAGCTTGCTTAATGTGCATATGAACAGCTGCGGTCTTGAGCCTATGAAACTTGACGTGATGACAACTGATCCAGAAAGTGATGATGAAAATGTTCAGTTATATCCACCGTCAGATTTTCTCCATACACCACGTGATGCCTCAAGATCTCTCTGCTTTGAACTCTCATCTACTATTGTGTGTACTTTTGGTTTTGTTCCAATAACAGTGTAATTATTATTATTATAATTATGCAGCGTTTAACGCGCCATGTGTCGGTCATAAGGCTGACGAATCGCAGGCTGTTCAGCTGTGTGTGGTATTATCATTGTTAGTGCAAATGTTTTGTTTTGTGCCAGGTACGTCAGATATATGTTAAGTGCTTGACATTTTGATGGCCTGATAAAGTCTTCTTGTCATGTCAGTCATACAGTACACAAGTGTTTGTTCGTGTTTCACTGACATTTTGCTGATGAAAATTGACTGATTACTCATATGAAAACTGAAAACTTTTTTGTTTAGTGCTTTGTTGTCTGATTTGATCCTGTAACTGTTCTTCTTTGGTTTGTGCCTTGTGACACTCTAGTGGTCCTAGAAGTAGCCATTATTTAGGCCACTATAAATATTATCATTACATTACATTACGTGAGTAACATGGCTTGATACAAATTAGTTGATAGTTAATTATTTGCAGAAATTGGGCAGGTTGTAGTAAAATTGAAATCTTAATGCATATTGTCAAATCATGTAGATCACACTGTTAACTGAAACGTTTGTAGTGAAATTTAAAATGTACCTCCATATTTTTTCTGTTGCTTATTTAGTGTCGGTGTTTTTCTATTTTGCAATGTAGATGCAATCTCCTATTTTGCAGTCTCCTCTGTGTGATAAAGAATGGGAAGACATCATACGCAGTGCAGGTCGAAGCCATGTGAATGGCGACAAAAACAACTGTTCTGAAATGAATAGTGAAGTTGTGATGAAAAGCAACCCATGCCTGCCGTGTTGGACTAGTCCTTCTGTGTTGACTGCCAAGGTTCAGTGATTAGTCTTTCTTAAGCCACACTTCATTATGTTTATGTTGTGTTCACTGTATTTGCTATTTCAGAGATATTTGTATTGGTTGGAAAATTAACAATTTTTATTGATTAAAAAATTTCAGTTGTTTTGTCTAGGAAAATATTGTAGTGGCAAAAATTGCGTTTTGAACGACTTTATTTTTTCTGCAAGAATGATTAGCATATTCATTTGTATAAGCGCTCACTGATTGTGTCTTGCTGCATGAGCAGTTAACTGTGCAATGAAAAATAGTTTCTGATCGATTTGTGGTGTTTCATTTTAATTGTTTTTATTAACTATTTATTAATTATTATTTTTGTAAAGTTGCCTTAACTGTTTAAGTTAACTGTTGATAGACCTGTTTATAGTGTGGTTTAACATAGGTCAATTTTATGTTGTAAGCAGAGTTCTCATGTGCTTGTTCGTGGATTGATTTGCGGAGAACTGGATGAAATAATGCGATTTGCTTCTACAGCAGATGCAACAGAAGTTGCTGCAGCCTTGGAGCTTTTTATTGACAAAGTGCTCACAGTTGTCAGGGCACGAAATGACTTTGAGGAAAAGTATGAAGTTGTTGAATTCAATTTTTGCAGTTTTGATCAGTTTGTTTAAACAAAGTGTGTGTTGTTTATATACGTTAATGGATTGCTGACTAACTTACCATTGGGTTGATTGGCTGTACAAATTTAGTTGGATTAAGTTGGCTGTGTTTATTTGTTTTTTCTTTCCTCAACTTTGTGTATTCAGCTTGTGTTTATGCTGTTGTACAACCAGAATGTGAAACTTTTCACAGCTTGTTGCTAGTTTTGAGTGTTGACTCATGGCACGTTGAACATTGCCTGTGTTTTTGTCTTGCTGTCCTTTACTGTTGTTTCTAAAAAAATCTTTCGGAATTTTCTTTTGTGTGATTGTGAGCACTTTGTGTACATATTCATTCTAAGTTCAGAATGGTTTGGCCATTTGTGTTGCAGGAGCTGCAAACAAAAGAAGCTACTTCGAACATTGAAACGTATTTGGTTTTGCTTGCTGATATTTTTGGCCAGTCTGTTAGCTTACTGTGGCACAAGAGCTTTACAGTTAATAATTAGTCTTGAGTTATGTGTACACAAACCTGGAATATTTGATACAGCCAGAAAATGTAGAGAAGTTGAAAGCAGCTTCAGGAAATTGATAAAAGTGCACGTATAATCTGAAGTTGGAATCTTGTATGTTATACACCATGTGTGCATAAAGAAGGTAATGTAATGTGCTCTAACTTTGTCAAATCTTAGCCACTGTATGGTATAAACTATTAACAACTAGCAATTGTTGATGTACAGAGCACAGTGATGCTGAGACGGCATGTTATCATGACAGCCAGAGCAAGTTGAATGCCGACATTGAACTGCTGGAGAAGTGTGTCAGTGACTACACTGAACAGCTGATTGTTGAACGTGCCAAGTCTGAACAGCTTGAACTCATTGTTAGTGTCTGAGCATTTTTTAGGTTTTTTTATAATCTTTTTTACAGTTTGGTTTCTGTAGGTAATGCACATGCTGACTATTTTTTAATGATATAAAATTTTGTTTGTAATGCACAGCATGTCTTCTGGCTGATGAAACCATTACATCATCTCTCATCTTCTGCCTTTATTTAGTCTTTTTTGTGCTTATTTAACACTAGCGATTCTGCCCATCGAGCTAGGCATTATACTCATAGTTTAAGCCCTGCTCCATCTCTCACCCGATCCATGCTCTCCTGCTGTTCAGTCAAATGCTGCCCACTCGCAACGTAGTGTGTCACACCACCAGCAGTGAGGCCCACCAGGCTTACATGTAGCTAATGCTGTCAAGGCTTAGGCTATCGGCTAGGGCTGAGGCTCTACATATGTGGGATGGTAGTGTTTACAGTTGCATTTGTTTGTGTGTCTTACTGTATTTGTTCAGCCATGTTTGCAAAGTGAAGCTGCATGACAGACAGACTTACAGAAGACGAGTAGGATCATCGATCGCAATAGTCCACATCTTGTGTATTGGAAGCAGCCTAGTAAAGTTATAATGAACAGCTCCAGTTGTGCATACGTTTACTATAATAGTGTACTTTACAGATTAGTATTTAAATAAACACAAGACTGTGAATGGCGTTACTGCGTGTCTTTTAATGAAGCCCCCGGCTTCTATTTGTACTATTAAGTCTGACCCCCAGCTTGTATTAGAGGCCCACTTTCTATTTGAGACCTGGCTTGTATTAAAACATCTATATAACAGGACGCTGGCTCATTTTTTGTTATAGAGATTAATTGTAAGGGAAAAACTTGATGTTCTAAGTTAGCAGTCACACAATCGCTAAATCAGTACAAACAAGATAAATTTTCTTATTACAAATGTCTGAGCAGTATGCACTGGTTACTAGGTGTAAGTAGGTCTGCCTGGTGTCAGCTGTCAACAGTAGTTCTTGCAGACATTAGATAGCAGCTCTGGCTAAGAGTCGTCATGAAACACTTATAGAAATCAGTTCATTCAAGTATTTGTTCTTAAACATCCGTATTGTCATTGACGTCATGTACCATCAGTGGTTCATTAATTTTCTTCGTCCTCCGGAGTGCCGAAATTTCTACCGTCAGCTCAAGGCTCAGCTTGTATTGGAGACCTGGCTTCTATTCTATTTTACTGACGAAAATATAACCACAGCAGATGACTGCTTTGCGGTAGTTAAGATGTTAGACATCGTATAGGTCACAGATTGAATGACTGTCTTGTGTAGATAGAGCAATTGGAACATGGTGTGGAAGTGACTGACATTGCATGTGGCTGTGATACGACTGCTGCAATGGCTGATGGCTGCTGTGGACCTGATGTTGCCGGTGTTGTGGATGTCATCGACGTTGGCTGTGGACTGGATGATGTGGAACACAGCTTGCACACGGACCATTGGTCTGACAGGCATACTTGCTCATTCTGTTGATTTATTAGTGTACTGTTATGTTATGTTATGTTATTAATTGCACAGGTTATAGTGACACTGTCGCAGCAAGCTGCAGGCCACTGAACAAAACAAAGAGACAAAAGTAATTTGGCACAGGCTGCATCAAATGCACAACACACACTGCGTGTGCTGGAGTCTCTAACTTTACAAATTGCTCAGATAAGGCCTACGTAGGGGATCCCAGAAGTTAAAAGTAGGTCACGACACTGCAATCATCGGTAACAATAGTCTGCATCTCATGCATTCGATGCAGTCTAAAAGATTGATAGCATTATACATCTACAGCTAGACAGTCATGTCCGGTCTGTGAAAGATACCTTAAACAGAACTGGCACCATCTGTGTGTTGTTATTGGTGAATTTTATTTCGGGCATATTCTGTTGAAATTTTTGGGCCGAATGCATTCTGTGTGGCCTGTTGCAACCGATAATCCTGTAGTGTGGTGTGCCAAGTTGGTCTGCCTGCTACACGGCTGCAGTGTGCAAAATGCCTGAATGGATTGAGGTTCTGTTTGGAGTGGAGACTGATGGGGACCCAAGGCACATTGTGTTAGATGGGGTCACAATCCGCTATTGCGAGGGGGACGGGGGAGTGGGGGACAGTTTTGCCAATTGTAAAGTACAGGAATATTGATGGCAGCCACTAGTGTATGTTCTTAGAGCAACTAACTTTGCTATGAAATAAAATAAATATCTTGTTGCGCTTTTGTTGAGAAACTAGGTCAACTAGGCCTTCTGAGTTGACTTAGTTTCTCAACTCAAAATGAGTAACAGCTTCAGATAGGAAGTAAACAGACTAGCCCCATGTCCGTGGTCTTGCAGTATAAGCTGGTGTCTGGCTGAGTGCTATGGAAATGGAGATGAGTGCAACCCATGTGGCTCAGGAAGGACTTAACTTATTGTTGAGACACTGTACTAATTGTATGTGATTTGTTCACTGTCAGCCATGTCTAGTCGTGAAAGGTGTGGTGGATTGGAGAAAATGCATGTTTGATTTGATCACAGTTTCAGGCTGTACTGTGTGTACCTGAACTGACTGTAGTATGTATTGGTAGTGTTTATGGTAGGTCAGCTGTTTACATGGATCTACAGAGAAGTGCTTGCAAAGCACCTGTGATGTCTAAGGATGTTGTTGCATCTACAGCCATTATGCCATGCAAGTTGGTACAGATTGCCATTTAAACAATTACATTATAGTCTATAAATATTATCATGCACTCAGTAACTGTAGCTGGTCTGGGTTTACTACTCTAAAAAATAATATCATTCAGTAGTTTTCCTGAAAATAAGTTACAATTCTGTGCAGTGTAAACAAAAAGTTATCTTGATTTGTGAACTGCCTGGAGTAATATTTGTAGATTACATGCTGTTATGTGTTAGTTAGTGGTAGTAGACAAAACACCCAGCCAGTTCCATTCCATTTTCATAAACTCAATTCACATCATGACTGATTTCTTTACATTGAGTGTATGGAATTCTGTATTTCTTTGTAGCATTATTATATGAATAAAGAGTTTATGCATGATTTCAGCATCCTCGAGAGCTGTGATGGTGTGTGGAGTGGACGGCTTTGTGAGATGTTGAAATTAGCAGTCACAGCCGTCATCACTGTCGTTGCCGCGCTATACATGCTGTTGAGAGCTGAGTGGCCTGTCATCACACTGCGCCACTTGTCACCTCCTCCCACTTGATGACTCTATGTGCCCCGCAGTAAGTGAGTGACTGATAAAAAAAGATTAGAAGGAAGGTATAACCCATCCTAAAAACTACCATAATTAATATTCATGAGCTGCACTAACTAGTGCTTGCCATAGAACAGTTACACAGACTTTGTAAAGTGCAATGTTTTATTTGGTGTCATATTTCATTTGTTGTATTTTAAACCAAAATCTAAACTGTTTCATAATGGAGAAATAAGTGAGTGAGAAAGTGAGTGAAAGGCTTAATGTACAATGAGTACAGTAAGTACAATGTGACATTGTAGGTTATCTTGGAAACGAGGAAGTAAGACGCGATGAAAGTATTTGCAGATCATGAATATTAATTAGCTCTTAGACTTCTAATTAAGTTCTTTGTGTTCCTTTTAATCTTTTTATCAAGTCGCCCACTGTAGTAGTGGATTAGTACAAGACAGTATGTAAGACGATTGTTTGACTGAAACCAGAGTTTGTTCTAACGTTTTATGGTGCCAGCTACTGATAGTATTTAATAATGGGTTGGCTTTGATCTCAATATAGTTTCGTGAAATTGTTAAGAGTTACTGTTGTCTTGCTGTAGCCTATTTAATACCATCCAGTGCACACTGATGTAGTTATATACTGTGTAATATGTGTCACAAGATGTATTGCTATTCTGTGGAGTTGCAGAACATTATTGCATTGTTGATGTGCCGTTGCTATTATGTTTGTTTTTATCGACAGTTAATTACCACGATATATTGGACAGATTTATTTTGCTGTTATAGCAAAGTTGTATTAATTAGAAATTACAAGTTATCGAGTTGTGGTTCGTACAACCACGACTGGTTGGTTTTCAGCTTTTGTTTAATCAAAGCTAACTACTGGCATCACTTGTGTAGTGTTATTGATTGTAGGCTCAAAGGTTATCAGCAAGGTCTCTGAGCATGTGTGTCTTTTGAGTCTATGGCGGCTAAGGTAAAGGTAGAGAACAATTGATATGGTGCCTCATCATGAGGGAACCTCATATGATATGGCACGCATTCTCAATGGATCAGACAGTTTTACCTGTCGCCCACATTTTTATCCATGAGTGAAATGAACTATACCTGCCTTTGCCTTCCCTGCCCACATCTTGAAGGGATACTACAGTGGTGAAGAGCCCTTCAACATGAGCCCATTTTACTGATGCTTGCTCTACTTAGCTGCCATTCAGCAAGCATCAGTTGGGAAGTACCTGAAGCTGGGACCACAGCTGGCAGAGTGGCTGAAGTCTATTCTTCGAAACAGAGAGGGCCTTGGCTGTGAAATAACATTGTTAGCTTCATGTGGTGAGGAAGCAGTAGAAGAACAGTGTCATACATCCTTGACTCCTTATCCTCGGGCAGCTAAAGTGGAAAATAGTGGAACAGCTGAACTGTGCAGTATTGAACAATTTTACTCAATGTGAACCATTGTAGACAATAGACAGACTAACAAACAATAATGAAATTAAAACGCGTCCTAGGGAAGCACAAACCTGTCTACGGCAGCTTTTCTGTTGTCTCGCATACATGACATAGATATTCCGAAGACGCCTCCACGCCAAAATATTTATGAAGTTGCCAGATCAGCTAAGCCTGAATTTAAGCTCAAGTGCTCAATGACAAAGGCCAAGATCAACTAACTAATTTCTCACCACTTCGAGGGTTTGCAACGAACGCCTATCAAGTTACATAAATGCATATCAGTAGTTTTCAAGGACATGATGTTTGCTGCATACTGAATAGTAGGCCGGTAGGACGTTTTAACTGCATGCATTTGGTGCCGCAAGTCTGCAATGAGACACGCCACGGCGGCGGCTGAAGCCTAAATGAAGTGTTATATATGGACGGGCAGCGGACAGATAAACATACAAATTAATATCTTATATTGCTGTCTGTGCCGACGTATTAGCGGTACAAGTCATTTTTGTCAAGCCGGATTGCACAAGTACTACAAGGATCCCGGCCTGACTATGCTGACTGAAACAACGGATTTTTTGTTTCATTCCTATCAGTTTGTTATTTTTTATATTGACCTGTAGTAAATTAAGTAGTCAGCTTTTAATTAGTCAGCTTTGATCGCACTTTTTAGTTTAAACAATTCATTGAGTTGTTTATCGTTACGGTATCGAATACCGCATCGTATTCAAATAATAACTCTTCTGGACCGGGTAAAAAATGATCATTGACCCAGCTCTGAAAATCGTGCAGGAGGTGTGTCGGATATGATGTAAATTCCCAGAAGAAAATCGCTTAAGTGAATTTTTAACATGTTATCACAGTATAAGTGAATGCTAGTTTTCAGGTGCGAGACAGATAAATGATGTTTTTGATGCGCATCATATAATTTACTGCTTTCAAGCAGGTAAAAGGCTGATCCCTATGCTTCGGTGAGTAGTTGGTCCAAAAAGACTAGAGTATCACATACGATTGAATCATCTGCCAAGGCGGCAGGCACAAAGTACATGTTACATGGGTGTTGGAGCAGTCGTTGTTGCGGTACTGAAACAGTGACATGCTCAGAATTCACCTCATGACGCATCGTCATATTGGAGCAGTGCCAGTGTTTGTAACTTTATATAGCGAAAACGCGTCTTGATGGTGTGCGTTGATGTTTTTGTAGAGAAACTTTCGCAACACAACAATGAATGTGTTGAATCTGGAGGAATGTGAGTTGTTGACAGACTCAAAATATAGGGCTTACGTGTCACAAGTGGAGCGGGCTTTGAAAGCATTTGAATACACCAGCGAATGGGCAGATCTGATCTCAGCACTTGGAAAACTAAACAAGGTTTCAAACATTTAGTTTAAAACTGTGAAGTATTAAATTTGTTGCATTAGCACATTATTTGGCCATATGTGTTATTAGTTATGTGGTCAAAACAACAACCATACCATGGTTTTGATCACTGATTGCAGTGTATGAACTGAATGCTTTGTGTTAGTGTTCATGTCAATTAGGCGATATTGCGATATCAATTGCGGATGTGCCCACTTTACGATATCGTGGCCCACAGATATTTATGATATCGCAAACGACCATCACAGATCGCATTCACAGAAACACTGAAGCGTACACGTGCACTTGCTGCTCCGGCGTTCGACAAACAATGCAGATCAATGACAATAATCATGTCATTTGATCGTGAGAAAAGACGGCCAGTCAGTGACAGGATGCCGCTGTGGTGGCTGATGCCCTGCCTTTGCCTGCGCCTAACATCCAGACCACCCATGCATCTGCACCACGCCGCTGAGTTGGCGCCGAGAATGGCATAACTTTGTTGGTAGTCTCTTACTTCTCACCCATATCTGTGTGGTTGTCTGGCAGTCTACATCAGTCACACAGGTGTCCACGACTACAGGACAGGTGTGTGGACTGCAGATTGCTAAATTTGGCTGATCCAGGAACTAGCCACACAAGCTGTTTCACGCTTTCACGATATGCATTCCAAGAATCGATAATAAAGATGTGTGTTGCAATGCCTGGGCACTCTGTTGTGTTACTGTGTAGATACTACAGTGTAGATATTGTACGATGTGAAACGCCACGATATATGGATTAGCTCTCTGGGCTATGATATGAACACTTCATTGTGCATGTTTTAATGCCTGTTCAATGCATCATTAAATAGTTGACAAGTTAATGACAGTGTTTGTCATGCATGGCAGCTGTTACTGATTTATTCACACAATTTGTTACACGGTTTCAGTGAAATATTCCTCTTGTTTGCTTGCTTGCTTGTTTCCACCTCATTGCTGAGGGTTAGAGACCACTTCATGCACCAGTGTTCTCTACTGCTGTCTGTCTCTTGCGAACTGTGAACAATCTACCACTGTTCTGTTTGTCACTATACATAGTGGCATACATTTAGTGTCACATTGTAATATCCAATTGTACTGCAGTGTAATGTACAGTAAATACTGTGGGTCTTTGTAGGTGTTGGGGAATAACATTCGATATCCAGTAATACCACGGCGTGTGACTATTGGCAAGCGTTTAGCTCAGTGCCTTCATCCCGCCTTGCCAAGTGGTGTTCACCTCAAGGTCCTTGAGACGTACGACATCATATTTAAATGTATCGGAACACAGCGGCTTGCATCCGACCTCTTCACTTACTGCTCTGGCCTCTTCCCTTTACTTGGTTATGCTGCGATGAATGTGCGGCCGGCATTGCTGTCTTTGTATGAAGCTCATCTCGTATCGTTGAGGCAGCATATAAAACCAGCTTTGAGTGGAGTTATCATGGGATTACTGCCTGGTCTTGAGGAAGGCTCAGAACACTTTGTGAAGTAGGTGCTGTCAGTTTGTGTATGAACTGTTACTGTAGTGTTTGTTAATTGTCTGAGCATCTATGTGCAGTCAATAATGAGATGCTATTGATGTACAATACATACATGTATGTATATTTGTTATTATAGTTGTCATGCACATTTCTTGAAAAAGTTGGTACCTGTGTAATGTTTTTTTTGACTGCAGGCTGTTGATAATGTTAGTTGCAATAAAAAGTAGACACATAACACGAAACAGTTCTTCTGATTGTATTTTTGCCATCCTACAGACGGTCTGTGTGACAGATATCTGTTAGAAAAGACAGAGACAATAGAGAATTTGCATTGGAAATTAACTGTATTTTGCTTCTGGCTGCACATAGGAGCATACTGACTAAGGAAAAAGTTTAAAGTAATTGTTTTATGTCGACAGAAAGTTGCTCTTTAAAATGGGTATTTTATTATACTGCTTGTGTTTGTGTGTAATGCCTACAGGACAACTCACCTGCTGGAGGACTTTTGTGAAGGAGCAGAGCCACAGTTCTTCTATGGCTGTCTGTGGGAGTGTGTGCTTGCAAGTCCTGCTAATAGGCTTGCTGCAGTCAACTATGTTCTCTCACACTTCAGTCGGAAGAAGAGTCTGGAAGACCAGATATATTTTATTGGCTCCAGTGTTAACTTGCTGGTAAACTACTGTTGGTGTTTTTTGCACATGATTGAAGTTTTGTGGATTGTTTATAACCATCTCATTGTTTGTAACTGATAAATATTTTATGTTTTTTCAAATATATGGTCATCATATCCCTATGTGTCTAGACTGCTGTCGTCACCGCATTTTTCATATTCTTGTTACTGCAATTTTTTTAACAATGTTTCGTTGGCAGTAATGCTGTTCTAGAATTTTTGTTTGTTATAGCCAACTTTTGTCAAGTAGTTTATTTTTCTTGTTATAACCATTGGTTCTATCTTTTGTATATACTAGCATGTGAAATCATACGGAGTATACCAGTGTATACATGTTCATAACTCTTGTAAATAGCATCAGATTTTAACCAAATTTTGCACCAAGAACACAATATTTAATTGCAGACAAATCACCAAATTTCAGTGAAATTTGTCAATGTTTGCAAAAGTTACAGCAAGATTAGTAAGCTCACTCGAAAACATGAAGTGTCCACTATTGGCAATGCTTAGACGTGTGACAGTGAAGTGCAAAAGTCAAACGTGGAAAGTCTGTGTTCAAAATATTCTCCACTTGCTTAAATGCAAGCTTAAAGATGTGAACATCGGTGTCTGACTGCTTTGTCGATGATCAGTTGATCATCTGGTTGAAATATTCCCACTTTTTGATAAGATGCGACTTCAGCTGGGTGACATCATGAATCAATCTGCGGTACACACACTCGTGCAGCTTCACTTAGATCCAGTAGTCTACTGGGCTGAGGTCAGGACTGTTGGCTGGCCAGAGAGTTGGAACGATGAAGTTTTGTGTTTCATGGGTTAACAGTTGCACAGTTTTCATGCACCCTGTGGACCTTAGCATTGTCCTGTCAGCAAAGGTCACTTCCAGACTAGTGACTGCACTAATTAACATGGCGGAAACTGGTTTATTTTGTTACCAATATTTCAAGATTAATAACTCCAATGTTAATGAATGTTTCCTAATGAAATTTTGCGGTTTATTCAAAGATATATTCAGAATCCAGTGCACGTAATTTTGTTAGGATGCATCAAGATTTGACATTTCTATCCAATATTGTCTGTGGTTTACCTTTTTTCCGGACACAGTAGTGTGTCGAGGCAGTTTCATGATATATGATATGGTATGGTATGCCGAGATATAATGTGCTTTGTCTAGCACACAGTTAGCATACAGTTTTGTGCATAGTGGCTGCACAAGTAAATATGGTTAGTAGAACTAGACTAGATGTCATCATTCATACTCATAATATAAGTGTTTTTGTTCAGTTTGACAGTTTGTTGTTGCTGCATGTGGCCGGTTGCAGGTAGATGCGCTGTGTGCGGCGCTTCAGGACAGCAATGTCCTCGTCCAGCGCAGTACCCTGGACCTGCTACTGCATGTGTTTCCCATACACTGCTGTCATCTTACGCAGTCTGACACTGTCACAGTTCTCACGGCAGCCATTGGCGTTGTGCTGCGACGTGACATGTCACTCAACCGTCGTCTCTATGCCTGGCTCACTGGTACCGATGCTAACGGAGTGCCGATCAGCATCATGGCCAGTGCTTCGACAGAGACGGGCAGCTTGGACCGACAAGACAGCGAGCCTAGTATGGACTACTTCGACCGACATTCAAAGTCATTGCTGATCGAGGCCGTTAAGAGAACTCTGAATAGTTATACAGAGGAAGCTCAGAAACCATCATTCAAACTTCGTCCATTCAAAATACTGATGAGCTTATTGGACAAGCCGGAGATTGGGTCAGCTATTTTAGAAGACATCTTCCTTGATGTTTTGCGTTGTATATATCGTGAGTGTGTTACAAAGACCAATGACCATTGTGCTAGACCTAAGAACTTTCAGTCGTCATCCAGTCAGAAATTGGATGATTCTGTAACTACAGTCGGTGAAGCCGTTAAGACAGCCAATCTGCTTCTAGGCAGCCTGGAGCCTAGCTTCATCTGGCAGTTTATTGGTCAGACACTTGAATTAGCATGTGCAGGTGTAAACAGTGATCAAAACAGTGATCAACAGCAGCAAATGGCCGGCAGTTCTGTGCCTTTGATGGAATTGTGTACAATTGTGGAATTCGTGCTCGACAAGCTGTCTGTGGTATGTGATATCGTTTCATTTCATAATCAGCAATCACTTATTTCTGTTTCTGCATTATATCTTCTGGATTTTTTGCACTTTTGCAATTGTTTATTCCGAATATGATAGTGATGATAATTTTTGGATAATATTTGATACCAGTAGCTGTTTAATTAACTGGTTTTCTTATATTACTTTATTTAGTTCCAGTTTTGTATGTAAGTTGAACTCTGATATCTTTCCTGTGGTTATGTTCCATTAAGTTACTTTTTGTTGTACTTGTGACTTTGAATTTGCATTATTTGTAGAATAGACATATGTTGACTATATTTTTTGTGTAAGGTAGGCAGTTTGATTAACATGTATGTAAAATTTGGTAGTGTTTAGATAATTTAGATAGTCTTAACAGTTATTGTGGTACTGCCGATGAAGGTAATGTTATCATGACACTGTGCTGATTAGGGTTTGCCTCGATTACTTACACAAGTGATCGATGATCGTAACATCATCAACAGCTGATCGCGATCAGTCACTGATTGTGATCAAAGGTGCCACTTAGCATACAATAGCAGTTCAAGCTATGTCAGTGTGAAACACTAGTGTAAATGGATGGTGGGTCGCCTGATGGTAGGTAGTGCAGCTGATCAAATGTACTGAACGCACTCACTCAGTCTCTCTGACTCTGTTGTTATGTGAGGCAGTATAGACCTACAGCAATGAGTCACTGAGTGCTCCTACAGACCACACTACACAGACCCAGGGTACACTGCTGCTGCAACTGACTCTACTGCCTACCTTCTCCCTTTCCCCTGTCTTCTCTCCGTGCTGTGTCTGTACACAGTAGTAGCTGCTCTGTGGCTGAGGTGACAACTGACGTGCAGTGTCCAAGGCAAAGTGGCGCTAGTTCAGCTATTAGCAGTAATTGCGATCAGTCTTGTTGTTGATCAGATGTGATCGCAGACAATAACCAACGATCTGATCATGATCAAAAGCTGATCGAGGTAAGCCCTAGTGCTGATGTTCTGAACAATAGATGTACAACTGCAGCGGTTGTGTGGACAGGAAGCTTACAGAGAAACGCAGTCATTGCATGTGCCTCGTCTCCTACTGACATTCTGTGGCTCGCTCACCAATCACATCAAGAGGTTTTCAGATGTTGAGCTGCTGGCATGTCTGCAGCTTTTAGCCAAGATCTTCTCTCACGTTCAGTCTCCTGTAACTCACGTTATGTCGTCCAGCATGTCGGACTTAGCCAAGTCATTTGACACCAGAGTTGGAGACCAGCTCGAAATGACTACCAATAAGCCAAGTTTGAACGGTTCTGATGTGAAATCTTTTGTTGAAGGCAACATCTCTGTTGATGCTGATAGGTAATTGCATAGTTTGATGTTGTGATGTATGGCAGTAAAATCAGTGTGTCAAGCTATGTGCTCAGTGTTGATGATGATAATAATAATAATAATATTATTATTTTTATTATTGACTCTCTGTTGGCCACTGACTGCACGGACTGAGTTATCGTACCCACATTGTCTGACTTAGACCTAATTTTTAAACTCCCTCGGGAATATACCTACCGAGGGTTAAAAAAATAATGGTTTATTTCCTTTGCCAGCACAAATGCTGGATTGCACACAGAAGATTTGTGAGTTAACAACGAACATTGTGAACTAGTAGGCCTACTATAAATGCAAATCAATTGTCATAATACATAGTTACCTATTGTCTATATAAGGTGAGTAAAAAGTGGCCAAAGTGATTTGACAAAGGCCACACAGAACCCCTCTCCCTCCTCGTGCTTCCTATGTCCCCACGAAACTACATTCTAAGCAGGACATTGATTTGTCCAGCCAGTTTTGTACAGCCCACCAGTGAGACAATCAGGGTGGCAGTCGATACACACACCAAATTACTGTGGCGACTTGTGTGTAGTGTGGTAGGACAAAGCACTCATTTGTATGGATTGATTGACTGATGTGCAGTGTATCAGGAATGACACGGAGCACTGATCCCACAGAGCTTGCTATCGTCAGTCACCAGGCTGACGTCAGCGATGCTGGAGATGGTGTCAGAGACCAGGTGAAAGGTGACGTCATTGGAACCTTGGTCGTCGAATGTGATTCATTCTGTGACTTTGTCCGTTTTGAGCCAACTGTGACAGACCAGACTCTGTCGGCCAGGAGCCGACTGGCAGATGACAATGGCGGGACTGCGCCATTACTGCGGGCGTGCATTGAGAAGTACAAACTCTTGTTTGAAGCACTCGTTTCATCTCGTATTTTACAAGACAGTCAGTCTGTAACATCAGCTTTTATGGATCAGTTTGTTACTTACAGCTCTGACAAGTCAGACCCTGACAGGAAGAATGTCAGTCCATCATGTGTGAGATGTGTAGATAGGGTTGAGCTAGCAGGTCTAACAAAGACAGTGATTGAGGCATTTTCACTGTCCTGTCAGATGCTTGTCGATTTCTCTGCACTACCAATATACAGCGAGTCGGCCATATCGTCGCCGACTGCTAACAGTTCTGGTAAGAACTTCTCATCAAAATTTAGTTAGTTTGAGAAATAATTTTGGTTATTATCAAGCAGTGAGCCAATATGACACTTGACTGGCTTTGTGAATGAGCATATACAATACAGTTGATGTGTGTCTCATGCCTCACTTAGCTTGTTTGTGGAGACGCATTTGATTAGACTGGTTATCATTTTAGGCTGCATCGAATGCATGAGGTGCTGACTATTCTTACCGATGTTTGCAGTGTCTATCAGTCTGTCTGTCACGCGGCTTAAATCGGCAGCACATGCAGTGTACGCCACATGCCGTGTGCACAGGGTCATTCAGTGCAACCTTCACCAAATGCCTTTGGCCTCTTGTAAATTATTTTGTTAGTGTACTATGTTTGTTTTTACAATAACAAGTAAGGTGACTATCGTCATGGAGATCTCAGTAAAGTTCTGGTATCATCCTCACACCATGGGCTATATTTGTGTCAGTTTCCACATTTGTACTATTTTTGGTTTCTGAGGTATCATGTTGAGAAGAATGTGCTCATTGTTCGCGTTTTTGGTCTATTTTTTGCAAATTTTGCCAAAATTAAGAAACTTTTTCCAAAAATCCAAGTGCACACATCATCCTTGTACTAGATGCCACCTTTGTGCCAAATTTGACATTCTTAGGCATGCTTAGTCTTGAGATATCATTTAGAGAAAAAACAGTCAAACACCCAGACACCAGCATGAAGAATATAATTCATATTTTCAAAAATTTTTTCATTTACACTGTATTAGGTGTGAAGTATAAATAAGTAATTTTGTTGTAGTTCCTGTTATAATTAACTACTTCTGAATTTGGGTGTAATTTTATTATGGTTTGTTTGGCAAAGGCATTTTTGCTCTGAGTAAGAAGCAAGTTGTTATGGTTGCAGCTGGTGTTCAAGGTTTTGACATTTGGCTTTGCCATTTGCTGACGTGCGCCTGTTGTGTCAATAATTTTGACATCGAGTCAGGTGCCATCTCGGCACTGTTTGATCTCATCGTGTTGGCACAGTCCGCTCTTGTATTCCGACATGGTGAACAGAAACGCACAAACAGTGGAACAACCCCAGTGTTGATTTGGCCACTTCTACGTTTATCAGACCTCAATACTCTCAACTCCTGTACTAATTTCTACCAGGTACGTACGGCAGCTTATTGTTCTGTCAATTACTGCATTTGTCACAGCTCTCTCACTGTAGAATGTTTTAACTGTATGTGATGTTTGTTGCATTCTGAGAATTATCACAGTGAATTGTGTTATTGTTTGTAGAGACGAGAATAGTAACTTTGTTACTTGCACATTGAGCAGAACAATGTCGTATCATAATATCAGTTATCACAAATGATTTATTATGTTGAAGAATTTCATTTTTAGAATCAGCTATAGTGTTTGTAATTCACTTTGTAGCCGAGTAGCCTTATTTTTTATTTTCTCTTTTGAACCTCAGCCTTATTTATATTGAGCCCTAACATAGCACTTATGGCACTTAATTTAAAGGAAGGCATTGTGTGATGGAACTGTTGAACTATTATACACACAGATGGTGGCTGTAACACTGTGGAATTACTTGAATGAAGAATATGCAGAGTGTCATTGCCGTGCTGTAAGCCTACTCTATCAGCTGCATCAGTTGTCTCCAAACCCGTGGACTTGCGAAGATGTTATCTGTTCAGCACTGCTGTCACCTGATAAGGTGTTATAATTTGTTTGACGTTTTTCTTTCACTTTGCTTAATAATTGTGTTTTGTCATTTCCATTGGAGAGAAGGCCGCAGACGCCAGTCTCAGTTCAGTTCTGTCTTGTGCTGCCACCTCTGTCTTTCATATCGGTTAGCCACGTTTCTTTTTACAAGTCAGTTATAAGGGTTTTTGGTCACCTGATTTCTTTGTGGCTTTGTGAATGTGATGCCTGCTGTGCTGCTTGTATGGCAGTGCTATCATCGTTTCGTGAATCATGGCAACTTCGTTGGAGATTTACTCTTTCTTGTTTGTATTGCTGTCGTCATTGTGAAATATTCTACGCACTGATATCATCAATTTTCACAAGATGGTACTCTGTGGCTCCAGGAAAGCTGCGGAATTGTGAAAACCCACTAAGGCTCAAATACCAGATGGTGGACGACGTCCAAATTTTTAATATACGAACCCCGGTATATCTGGAACGGCTAAAGTTAGAGACTTCAGGTTTGGTGTGTTCATTGACTGTGAGGAGTAATTTTGACGGCATGCAAAAAACTAGGTCAAAGGGGACATGACCTAGATTTAAATTTATGGACCCCTGTGAATATCTATCCAATGGCTAAAGCTACAGGGTTTAAATTTGTCTTGCAGATAGAATGTAAGGAGTGAAAAATAAGCAATACAAAATTAGGTCAAAGGGGACATAATCTAGGTCACATTGACCTGCCTTTAAATTTGGGAATTTTGTCTATTTTTCTGGAATGGCTACAGCTACGGACTTCAAATTCAGTGTGCACATTGCTTATATATAGTACTATCCACTAGTGCAAAACTAGGTCACAGGAGGCAAAAACTAGGTCACGTCGGCTGTAAGTGGCCATACATCTTAATTGCCACGTTTTCTAGTTTTTTGTATCTGTTCTGTATACGGTGTTGCAGTGACTGATCTGGTGTGTTATTAAGAAACCACTCATTTACTCATAGTAACCAATGCACGTTATGTCATTGCAGACTGTCAAGTTACAGGCACATTTGTGTTTCACTGTGTTTTGGCACATGCTTCGTGACAGAATGACCACTTCCGTCCCTACACATGACTCTCAGTTTGGCTTATTTGACAGGTCATTTGCAGTATTTATGTCTACTGTATTATGCAATAATTTCAATGTATTGCACATGCTTATGGCAACGTATTGATTGATTGATAGATGACATACTTTTGAACATACAGTATGGTAGGATGCTTCAATTACTGTCATGATTTGGCAGTAGATGGTGGTAAATAAATATTGCATAACTGTTGGTATGCAATATTGTCAGTGTTGAGCATTGGTATTTTGTAGACTATAGAATATGCCAAAAGCATTTGATGTTGCTTGATGCATAATTCATTATTTCGCATATAACTTTTGAAAATGTTGAATTGACTTAATATATGAGTAAATTGTTAATTGTTTAAGTCTTAGTTACCATTGCTGTTGTGTAGTATTCTAGGAGAAAACTTGGAGCATTTATTCTGATTCTGAATGATAAACACCATATCTGTTTTGGTTTTGTGGTTGTTATTAGTAGCACAGTTGATGAATTTGTATTTCTGATATTTGTGTCTATCAGGTCGTTGATGGTGATGTTGGACAGTCTGTCGAGTGATGGAAGCCGAGATGCATATTTGTCGACGACACTGGCTCAAGGCTGGCTGTTGCAGGCTGTCGACCGCGGTGATCTCATACGTGTCCTGGAGCCGTTACTCATTATGTTGCTGCATCCAGACAGTGCCAGGTATCTACTGCTGCTGTGATGTACATTATGTATCAGTCTTATAATGTTTGTGTTGCATATGTGTATTGTGTTTGCTTTTAGACTCTACTTGCTTTCTATTGTGAATTTAATTGAAAATTATGTTGGTATTCAAGAAATAACAAGCTGCCCATGGGCAGTGACCACTCAGCTAGCTTAAGTAGGTCAGAGTGACCATGTCGGTATGTCAGCACATGCAAAATTACAAGTCTCAACATCCAGCAGTTACAATGCATGACCAGGACCACACGGCAGCCTGCCGACCACCTGGCTTGGCACTTGCAAGCACCTGCGTTGAAGGCAGGTGGTGCAACTGAATGCATCAGCTTGTTGGCAGCAGGCAAAATGGCGGCAGTGAAAGTAAACTATACTCCAAAAACTGCAAATATATAGCTGCCATAACAAAATATAATAAATTATTACCGCAGCGATGTATATCTTCACCATGCAATATTTTCCAATTCACAAAAGAAACACGATGCATGTTTATAATACATTAATTTACCTCACCACCTCACAAGGTTGGCAGATGGGAATATCCCCTCTTTGCACCTTCTTGTGTTTTGGTTTCATAAATGTTGTACTTTAAGTAATGCACCCGTTACAAATGGTAGAATTGTTGATGATCGTTAATTTCCATTATTTTTTATGATCGGTAAACAGCCACATGAAGTGTGAGGACTAAAATTCACTGAATATTTTTGTAAACATCGGCCACGTTTGTTTACATCTGCCGGACAAGTCTGTTCGTGAAACCGCCTGCTATGCTTTGCAGGTAGCATGCAAGTCGGAATGTACTGAACGCATCACCAGCAGGGTGCCTGCACGGTGCCTTGCTCCTGAATGGGCTACTGGTTAACAGACAGACACACATACACACAGACACCATTTGAACAGCTTCTGTATGATAAGCTCAACGAATGCTAAAAATTGTAGTCATTTGACTTTTGTCATTTTGTGTGAAGTATATTCAGTTGTTTCCTATAACAAGAAGTGTATGGAATATGTATAGTTGAGCATGTATTACATATAGAACAACTAACTTGTAGTTTTAGTGAAATTCATTTCACTGTCTACATCAGTGTTCTGTACTTAATCCAGTTGATTGTTGGTTGCTTTCTGTTATACAGGGTCTCAATTCAGCATGTGAATTTTCATCGATCTTTTTATCTTAAGACAAACAAACACCAGTCATTGGCAGCAGATGAATCAAAAGCTGATGAAGATGATGTCCGAATTTATCCAATCAGCAGCGAAGGTGGCTACGTCATTTACCATGTTGGTTCCACTGTGTCAAAGCAGTTCATGGAGGACTCACAGTCACATGATGTTTTCATGTCACGTACTGTTGATGTTCGTGATGACATTGTGACCAAGAACCATTTAGATGCTTTGAGTATCGACTTTCCAATTGACGTCTTTGGCTCACAGGCTTCTCTGGATAAAAAGTTGGCTTTGTGTGGGAAAACTGCCGAATCTTCTACAGCTGCCTTCAATAATGTCCGACGGCACTCGGATGATGCAAGTGTTGAGAACTGTGTTGGTGACAGTGACTTTGTCTGCCATGTAAGCAACTCTGCAGAATCCATTGTTGATGCAGTGATCAGTGAAGTGATAGATAACGTAGTGACAAGCTGTTTCAATGTTGAGAATGGTGTAGACCAGGTAGCCAACGGCCAGCTATCAAATGGTCTGGACTATGAAGGCGAAGTACCATCGGAGATGCATTGTGACGGTGTTGACTATACTTCAGATCAGAGCAGTGCTATAGCACGGACGTCTGCAGGTGATGTGAGTCCTGTCATGCACCCACTCTATGCACACATTCTGCTGTATGTTCGCAAGTTTGACACGAATCGTGCGCTGTACGCTCTGAGTCGTCTGCGTGCTATCATTGCGACCAGTGCAAACGTCATTGTTCGGTCTTTGACAACGTCTAATGTCGGAGGGACAAGCACGCCACGTGCACTGCTACTGCAGTCACTGCTGGTACAGCATCGCCGCTCTGTGCTTGGCAAACGCTTTTGCACTGACGACACGGAGTCGAGTGCATCTGGCATTCGGAGCAGCATGTACATTGACGTGTTGGTCACTATCTGTCTGTACTATGTGCGTGGCTACTACCCTAACCTTCTTGCTCCGAGTCTGGTGACACTTGATATAGCAGACAATGCAAGACTGCAGGTTACTGCGGCAGACATTCTCAGTACAGTTCTTGATGAGCTAGCAGTTATCACTCGGACTGGTGGCCGTGGCTTTGCTACGTACATCTTTGATCTCCTCGACAAATGCAAAGTAAGCTGGTTGTGTATTGAGGTTTTTGCTCTCAGAGTGCATAATAAGTGTACTTACTGCCTTAGATGTGGGTGCTAAGACTGATTTCAGTAAGACTAACACCATTGTCATATGTAGCTGCATTGTGACAATTTTATTTAAAATTGCATGATGGCAGAAATGTTGGTTTGTGTTAGTTCACGTTATTGCCAGTTTTCTGCACTTGAATTAGTCGTGTTGTAAATTTGTTTACATTTCATATATTTGCTGTAGTAGATCTGAAACTCAGTTAATGGTCAAAAATTGTTATTTTGTCATTACTAAAGATATCATTGTCTGGAACTTTTTCTGCGATGCACTGTAGTGTGAGTTCATTTTATGTACTTGGGACACTATTTCTTTAATTCTTTTATTACGTCTGTTCATTATGTTGTTGATGATATTGGTAGGTTCAGAAGACAGTGTTACATGCAGTAGTGTCAAGTGTCCACAACTGTCGTCGACGAGGCAATGTATCAGACAATGTGTTTGATGTTACTGATTCCGTCGTCAGCTTTAACAATGTTCCTGGCAGTGTCTCCTGCTGCACGTTTCAGATGCATATTCTTCGCCTCGTTCTTTCAGTCATGGCTCTCGAACACCAACTTGTTGCCAGCAGAATTGAATCTTTGCAGGTCTCTTTTTTGATTGATTTTTTGTAAGACGTGATTCTTGCTTTTTGATGGGGCTTTGTCTGACTGATTTGCTTGCCAATGATTGACAGCATTTTTGGCACTTATGAATTGATTTTTTGTAAGATGTATGTAAAGTTATATGTGCAGTGTTAATTCACAATTTGAGCAGAATTAAAACAGGGTAAACGTTTTGCTGGCGACAGAAGACTTCATGTCTAAAAGTTATGTAAGCACTAAACAACTCTGTATCAATGTCACTTTGTGTCTGTTTTGTGTAATAGTAATAGGTAGGTGCAAGTTGATGCTGTTGTTATAAAATACTTCTTTCGTACAGAACAGACTGTTGGTTTTAAAACAGTGAAGGAAGAATTATGGCTGTCATTGTCAGCACAGTCATGCTACAGTATTACAGAAGACAAGGCAAAATCTAACCCTTTGTAATATTGTTTTTATTCAAAATGTTACATTGTGTTAACTGTTATTGCAGACATCATCTTTGCCATCCGAGTGGGACAAGTTTGATGCGGGTGCTCCATTGACGTCACCCATTGCACGGTTTGTGACTGGACGACCAGTGGTCTATCAGCCAGTGTTACTGCTAGCCACAACGTATGCACTGCGTCAGCAGCACATGTCTGCCGTGCATCGTCAGTGGGTCACATTTGTCGTCTCCGCCATGCCGTACCTTGGCCGAGCACTCGCACATTTTGTCTGTGCCACGGCAACACAGATCTGTCATAACTTGGAATTGCTAGCACCACTGTATGAGCTGGGACATTGTTACAGAAAGTACGTAGTGCTGGTTTTTAGTTTCTGCTAGGCATTTTGTATGTTTTATGCCACTATGTAAATAGGCGCCAGAGGCATTATGTTTTCAGATGTGTGGGCTGTCTGTCTGGTGCAGTGATGTTGACAATTGCTCAAACCAGTCCTGTGTGACTAGTTTTTTTGTCTTGCAATCTTTCTACTTAGCTGGAAATATACTGTCGGGTAAACTTGGACATGGGGTACAGATGGAAGTATATGCGTCGACGACTTCTGTCGAGTTATTTTGTTTAATTATGAATTTCTTCATTAATTGCTAGATTGTGGGAATTTTAATGCTCTTCAAACTAGTTCTGTAAGTCACTATTGCATAATCTATGTGCCATAATTATTAACTAATGAAGACAAATGAGTAAGTAAGTAAGTGAGCAAGTGGATATCAACAAGACGATGACTAGAACAGCTTATTAGTAGGGCTGTCAAATTAACGCATTAACCAACTCTTTAACACGTTAAAAAATTAATCACGATCAAAACGATTAAGGCTGATAAAAAATTAATACAATAGCAAAAACCTACAAAAAATGGTACTACAGACTTCACAAAATTGACACCTGGACAGTTAATTGGGAACCGTCATGTCCGTCAGTGTGGGCCATGCATTGAGACAAACAGTCACTGTGGAGCTGCCGTACAATAGTAGCCTCCATGGAAGTCAATTGAAAACAGCTATTTGGCGTTTATTGTACAGGAACTATCAAGTCTGCAATGTGCATTAAAAGTGCATTAATGCACGATTAAAAAATTAATGCAATTAAAAATTTAATGCTTCGACAAATCTACCAAGTAGCACATCTGTAGTGTTTGATTAAACTCGCATTGCTGAAGAAATACATTTAATTTTCTGGTCTTACCCCAAAGAGCATTGTTTCCAGTACGAAGCTGTTGCATTACTCGATAGCAGTAATTGTTGGGTTGTATGTAAGCAGTGTCGGCTATCAGCCTTGCAACATGCCTCCGGACCATGTCATTGTATTATTGGAGGGACTGACAACCTTGTGCCAGTATTGTCTATTGGATGGCTCAGCACAACAGGAGGTCGGCATCGTCTCACAAATGTCTCCACTGACCAGAACTGGCTTCAGTACAGACAGCGGTCTGCTCAGCAATCTTGCTAACGTCTTTCATTTTGGCAGCCAAAGGGTAAATCACTATCTATGTTAATATTATTTTGTTGTGTATTATACCACTATTTATGGTATAGCATGTTTAATACTCTCTTATTTTAGTACAGAATCATTTACATTTTGTATTTAACATTTAATAGCATCACATATGAAATTTCTTTATCTTGTAAAAAAGTAAAAAGTAAACTTTGAAACGTGTTGATGGTTATCCATTATTCTGTCTATAATATACACATTTGTTGATTTTTTTGTATTTTCTTGTTTTTCTTCTGTCATATTGTTAACGATGAGGTTTTGACAAGATTTCTCTAAGCTGTCTTTTCAGCTGTATTAGTTTTTTTATCAGTTACATTGACACAAAGCAATGATGATGTGTGTAGGAGTCAACTCCAACCAAAGATGACAACAGCACATTCACCCCACGTCTGGACGCTCGTCCGCTGCTGCTCAGAATGTTGCCACAAATACTGAGTTCACTGACTTCTCTGTGGAAGGCTGTGTCAGTGTCAGAATCTCGCTGTGAAGGCCAGACTTCAACAGAGACATGGTGGACACTCGGCAGTCCAAAGGTGCTGACAGTTTTGAACAAAGTCCAGTTTCTTCAGTATTGTGCTGATATTTTTAATTTGTGTTTTGACGGGGTGTATGCCTGTATAAAACTTATGAAAATGCTTTTTAAAGTTTGTGTATTTGTACAACATGTATGGGGCCATAGTCTTTAGTAAGTAGATTGGCCGTGACATTTTGTTTTGCAGTTGTTTTTGAACTAGTGGTTC
>Ga0126335_1000131_pt1 | contig 34191 bp, 46 predicted proteins | sample OlaspJWI45metaG_FD_108409 | JGI IMG/M metagenome (GOLD analysis project Ga0126335, IMG submission 108409) | Marine gutless worms symbiont microbial communities from Oahu, Hawaii - Olavius sp. 1 OAHU.JWI-45 metaG | ecosystem: Host-associated > Annelida > Digestive system > Unclassified | place... | reverse complement strand
TCCACAACCCTGGCCCAGAACTGGCTACAGATCGGGCATCGAAATACCAGACTTTTGAAAATTATCTTAACGAATGCCGCCACTGTTCGCTGAAGCGCCAGGGCAGGCTCCGCACTCCGCACTTTTTCCATAATTGTTCCGGCCTGCTTTTCAACTGCCTTAAGGTCCATCTAAACGGAACACATTTATGGCAACTGCTATAAACCGCCATTTCCGCTATCCATCTATCCTCTTTATTTCATTAAAAACCCGGGATTGCAGGTCAAAAAATGATGCGGCCGCTGCGGGTCGAGACCCCTGGCACCTTTTATCCCGGCATCTATCGCCGCCGATTGCCACGGATGCGTTCGAGTGCGGTTGCGATGGGTCGTGGGTCGATATGCCGCATGAGGGCTCCGATGTACTGCATCTGTCTGCGCCGGGCTCCGTGGCTCCTTATTTTGCGTGCGAGTTCTATGGCCGTCAGCAGGTCCTCGGGCAACTCCATTGTCTCAAGCTGGCTGAACGGCAGGTCGACCAGCTGTTCGCCCAGTCGTTGCAATGCCCGGTCTTCATTTTTTTTCCGGGTTCTGCTTTTAAAATCCTTATCCATTTTTAAGGCTTTCTCCTGCCGGTTTTCTCAACCTCAATACCTGTTTAAAAATTTCTTTGGCCGGCACACTCGTTCTCTTCCCACCATTTGCCATCTTTTTTATGCAGCATTGGGGTTTATTCTCCAATAGAAACGTGAATGCTGCCTAAATTTGAGAACGAAACATCGATGGTATCATGCGGCCCGACAAAAAAGAACTCTGTCAACGATCCGGTTAACACCACTTCCCCTTTTCGGATATACCGGCCTGAACGCGCCAGTTTGTAAAAATCGGATGCGTGGACCTTCTTGAGAAGCGAATAACAGGAATCGGATGTCATGCACCCGTAAATCGGTTCATGAATCTTTAACTGACGCATGACTGACTGGCTGGTGGCACCCACTTTCCAGCCGATGTGTTTTTGACCTTTCTGGAGGCGGGCCGCGATAATCTTATCCTGGACACGGTAGGCCTCTTCGATGGACAGTTTCCCCATGCTGGAAGCCAGCCCGTCAACCGGTGCGGCGTTTTCCTTTGCCCCCTGCAGGCTGTTGAGCCATTTTTGTCTGATCAATTCCTGGTTATCCAATGGAACCCCCATGGTTGTTAAGTTTCCGACGATTCGATAGATCATGATGTGCTTTAGAGCGTTTGTCAGAATAACGTTTCGAAACTCCGAAACTCCGCACTCCGAACTTCACACTCCGAACTTTTTCCATAATTGTTCCGGCCTGCTTTTCAACTGGCGTACGGTCTGCCTAAACGGAACATAATTATGACAGCCACTATAAATGCATCGATTGGCATTTTATATTTTATTTTGAGGTAATCAACCCCATTGATCGATTTTCAAATATCGCCGTGGTTCTGTGATCAGCAAGGAAAATATTAGACTTCCATGTCCGCCTGTGTCAGTCTGCAGGTGTTTTTTCAGGAGAACAATCCTGATTACAGATAATTTTTTAAACATCCAGTATATTAAACCCTATATGGGCGTAAACAAAAGGGAGAACGTGATAAACTAACCCAATTCATAGCTTTTTAAAGTAGAATGTATATAATTTAAAACGTTTGAATCAGTGAATTACAAAAAGTTTAAAAACCACTCCATTTTGTTTACGCCTATTTAGGGTTACAGGAGTTGAATCCGTATGAATATTGGCCTCATCATAATTCAAGTTGTGGCGCTGTTCATGGCCCTGACCTTTCATGAGTTTGCCCACGGCTGGATTGCGCGTCAGCTCGGCGATCGCACCGCCGAAGCCCAGGGCCGCCTGACGCTGAACCCCAAAGACCATATTGATCCGTTTGGCACCCTGTTGCTTCCGGTGATACTCATTTTTATCAATTCCCCGGTGGTTTTCGGATGGGCCAAACCGGTGCCGATCAATCCCATGAATTTCGGCAATCCGCGCAAAGGGATGATGTGGTCGGCCCTGGGCGGGCCTGTCATAAATTTGCTGCTGGCCGCCATCATGGTTATCGTGTTTAAAGCCCTGCTGATGCTCGGCATTTTTATCAAACCCTTGCTGCTTTTTCTGATCGTGGCCATTCAACTCAATCTTTTTTTAGCCATTTTCAACCTCATCCCGATCCCACCTCTGGACGGCGGCCGGGTGATGGTGGGCCTGCTGCCGCCTAAACAGGCCATGGTCTACAGCAAGATCGAGCCGTATGGCTTTATGATCGTGATCCTCTTGATGTACTTCAATATTCTCGATCGGTTCCTGTTTTACCCCATCGTGACGGTATTGCGGTTTTTAGGGATCGCTTGAGCCCTGAATGCTGCCAAAGCCAGATACCCCGGTGGCAGATCGGGCGCGGCCTGAGAGATGGCAACGCTTCAAATTAGAAAAGATATTTCCAATCGACCCGGAAACAGAAACTTAATCATTCAGTAACCAACAATCAAAGGATCCGACCATGAGGCACTTTGATACCGAAACATTTATCCGTGAATATCAGCAGGAACTCCGCGACATCCTAGCCGAAAACCCGGAGATCGAAACAGTCAACCACCTGGAGGGCATACCCCGTCAGTTTTTAAATAAGATCTTTGCCCCGCAACCGCTTTCTATTTTTATTCCCTCGGCGTTCGAAGGTCGAGGGGATAAACCGATTCATTGTCTGTCCTTGCTGGAGGCAACGGCCTATGAATCTATCGCTGTGGCGCTGATGATCGGGATTTGCGGTTCTCTTTTCCTGGAGCCAGTTGCCAAGTATGGCCGCGAAGATGTCAAAACCCACGTTTTCCAATCATTCCTCAGCAATAAATCCCTGGGCGGATTAATGATAACTGAACCGGATTTCGGCACCGATGCGCTTTCCATGCGCACTGCCTTTTCCGAATCTGACAACGGTTATGCGATCAAAGGATCCAAGCATTGGGGCGGATTGACCGGGTTAGCCGATTTTTGGCTGGTCACGGCCCGAAAAGAAAAGAAAGGTGGCAAGCTTGAACGTGACATCGGTGTGTTTGTTGTTGAAAAATCTCAACCGGGACAGAAGATAGATGTTGAAGCGTACTACCACAAACTGGGTCTGTTTTTGATTCCCTACGGCCTCAACAAGATAGATGTCACTGTTCCGACCGCGTCCAAACTGGTCCCTCAAACCAGCGGCCTGAAATTGCTCATGGACCTGTTGCATCGCAGTCGACTGAGGCTTTCAGGAATTGGTCTGGGCTTCATCAAGCGGATGCTGGATGAAGCTGTCAAGCACTGCCAGGAACGTTATGTCGGGGGTAAACGTTTACTGGGCTATGACCAGGTGCAACATAGACTTTCGCAATTACAGGCCTGGTATACAATTAACTCGGCCATGTGCCATTATACAGCCAGGGTTTCCGGGGTAAAAAAGGATCTGGCCCTGTTCGGGTTGCAGGCAAACGCCACCAAAGCTGTATTGACGGATATGATGCAGAGCGCAGCCCAATCGTTACTGCAGTTGACAGGGGCTGACGGGTACCGCCGGGATCATATCGCCGGTAGAGCTGTGGCAGACAGCCGTCCGTTTCAGATCTTTGAAGGTTCCAACGATGTCATGTACAGCCAGATCGCCGAAACGATAATAAAAGAAATGAAAAAGGGAAAAGAAACAAATTTATACACCTATCTTAGCCAGTTTAAACTGACCGAGCAAATTGCCGGTTTCTACAAACACCTTCTTAATTTCAAACTGAATTTAGAATCATTGCAGCGAAACGGGGTAGCACTGGGTAAGATAGTGGCCAGGCTGATTACCGCCGAATTTACATTCGATTTAAAGGCAGCAGGCTTCCGCGCTGACCTCGTAGACAATGCGATTCAAGTTGTGGGGGATACCATCGCTGAGCAGGTGTCATCGGTTACCCATCTCAGGCAGATTCATGTGATAGAAGACTACCAGGACGGCAGTGACTGGAAATCGGGATGTTACAGGGAAACATAGGAGGTTAAAATGTCCGCTGAACAACAAACATTATTTGAGCGCGTAGGTGGTGAACAAAAAATTGAAGAATTCATCCATGAATTCTATGATCGCGTTTTGGCCGATCCTGAGTTAAAGTCGTTTTTTAAAAACACATCGATGGACAAAATTCGCCGCATGCAGCGCGAGTTCTTTAGCGCGGCACTTGACGGCCCCATCACCTATAGCGGCAGACCGCTCAGCCATATCCATCATGGAAGAGGCATTACCCAAAATCATTTTGCTCTATATGTCGGTCACCTGCTCGATACGCTCCAGGACCAGGGTATCAATGAACAGGATGTGCAGGCGATTATCAGCCGGATCAATACCTACGTAAACAATATTACGGGTGATATTGGATCAGCGGGATGATGACCGATACAGCCTGAATGCGAATTCCCATGCTATGCTGACTGTGAACGGTAATTTTGTTGCCGTGCACAAAGCCATAAAAGTCGAGTATAAGTTAACGCATCGATCCTGGATGTTTGATCTATATCGATTCTGGGTACAAGATGTGATAGCATTCCCCGAGCTTTTACCAAGCACAAGAGGAGATAAACATGGAAGTATTGAACTTCAAAAGTTGTGAAGATGTGAAAATCGAAAAGTTTCCGTTTAAAGGTGCGAAAAGGGATGTTACCGGAACGAGTATCCGCTGGCTTTCCCGCACCGGCGACGACGGCTCCGGCAATCCCGAGTACGGACTGCGATATTTTACCATCCAGCCCGGCGGGGAGATTCCGATCCACAATCATTTCTACCACCAGACCATGTACATTCTGAGCGGCCGGTGCGAGTGTTACTGCTACGACCTGGAGACCGAAGAGAAAACCGCCACAAGGGAAACCGGACCCGGCGATTTTATTTACGTGCCCAGCATGGAAGCCCACGGAATGAAAAATACCGGCGATGAACCCTTAACTTTTCTGTGCTGCATCGCCAATGTATACGAAGACGATGATAAATAATTGTCACTTGTGACAATTATTTAAGTACAAAAATGTAAAGCTCCCTGGGGCCGTGGGCGCCGTGCACGAGGGTTGCCTCGATGTCTGCCGTTTTGCTGGGGCCGGTAATAAATATCATGGCGTCGGTCAATCCTTCAGACCGGTGAGCAGGGGCCCATTTCAGCAGGGTGTACAATTCGTTAAGATCCGCCAGCACCTGTTCCAGCCTGATAACGGCGATGTGGATGGAGGGCAGCAGTGATACGCACCGCGGTTGTCCCGCACGGGTTTTCATCACCAGCGTAGCGCTTTGGGCGAGGCCGTAGTCGGCTGAGGTGACACCGATCAATGCGTTTGCAGCCTTTCGGCGAAACGTTTCCTGTCCGCGAGCACCGGATTCAGGTTCCGAAAAATAGACCGGTATACCGAGCAGTTTAAGGCCGGTGGAAAGATTAAGACTGTTTACGAGCGGGTGATCCCAGGCAACGATAGATTTCTTATCGCCCCATTCAGAATTTTTTGTTGCAGCGATTTGCGAAATGGCGGCCGTTATCTCGGCCGGATTGCTTTTGGAGCTGACGACCAGGTTTAACGATTCACCCATGGCAATCATTTGGTCGAGCAGGTTCAAATGCGTTTCAGGGTCTCGTTGATTGATTGATTCGACAAGCGCGCGTTGGGCCTTATCCGGTTTGCTTTGAATAAGATCCGCCAGCGTCAGGCGATCTTCTTGTTTACGGTTCAGGGCCTTTTTTATTCGATCGATAAACTGGGCCTGCTCGATGTCAGTCATGCGGCTTTCCAATCCCGGGGTGCCTCAAACTGGTAATAAAACTGCGCGCGGCAATCGGCTGCAGGTCGCGACTTTGGGTCCAGCCCCGACCGGCAAACGGGAGGCGTTTGATCATTTGATTGTTTGCCGGCATCAATTTTTGTCCTAAATATGCGAATTTAATCAAAAGGTCGTAAAGACGCCGGTTGCGTATCAGGTATGACCAGGCTACAAAAGCGGCCTGCTCGGTGCGGCTGTGCACTTTTACGTTCCAGGCCTTATCGCCCCGGGCAAGTTTTGATCGCAGCAAAAGCAGCATGCGGGGAATATCGATATTGACGGGGCAGGCCTCCATGCAGGCGCCGCAAAGGGTTTCACCGAGGCAAAGGTCAGCGTAACGGTTGATTCCCTGCAAAAGCGGATTCACAACGGCGCCCACCGGACCCGAATAGGCAAATCCGTAGGAATGCCCGCCGATTTTAGCATACACCGGGCATACGTTCAGACAGGCCCCGCAGCGGACGCAGCAGAGCATTTCACGAAAATCGCGGTCTGCCAGAATTCGGCTGCGGCCGTTGTCGACGATAATCAGGTGGAATGTTTCCGGGCCGCCGCTTTGTCCATTTTTCCCCGGGCCCCGGAGGTAGCTCACGTAACCGGCCATTTTCTGCGCGGCAGCACCGATCGAAAGCAGCCTGAATAGAATAGCGTGGTCCTTTAGATCGGCAACCACGCGCTCCATGCCCATGAAGGCAACATGTACTTTCGGCAAAGTGGTGACCATCCGGATGTTGCCCTCATTGGATACCGTTGTAATGTGTCCGGTTTCCGCGCAGGCCAGGTTGCAGCCCGAGATACCCATATCGGCCTGCAGGAATTTTTTGCGCAAGGCCTTACGGGCGGCCAGGGTCAATGCGGGCGGGTCATCCGTGTAGGGTATGCCGAGTTTATCCTTGAATAGGCGGCCAATCTGTTCCTTTGTCTTGTGAATGGCGGGGGCGACAATGTGGGACGGCGTTTCGCCTGCCAGCTGAATGATGTATTCGCCCAGATCGGTTTCCACCGTTTCGATGCCGGCGCCGGAAAGTGCCTGGTTGAGCCCGATTTCTTCGGTGAGCATCGATTTGCCTTTGACCGCCAGGGACACATTGTGCCGGCGGGCAATTGCAAGGCAATGGTTTACAGCCGCCGCACCGTCCCGGGCAAAATGGACATGTCCGCCGTGTCGCCGGATTTTTGCGGTCAGGGCATTCAACAGGATATCGAGGTTTTCAATCGATTCCATCCGGATATCATGGGCCTTCAACCTGAGATCCGGTCCCTCCGGAAGTTCACGGTAGCCCTGCGCGGCGCCGCGGCCCAGGCGCTGCTGAAGATTTGCCAGTGCTTGTTGAAGCACCGGGTCATCGATGGCCGCCCTGGCCGCGGCTTTGTAATTTATGGTGTCCTGTTGTTTCATTTTTTTGAAGCGTTTGGATCAGGCCGTTTGAGACCTTATCGACAATGACGAAATAACTACAAACCCTCTCTGACGAACGCTCATATGGTCAGGTACTTATCCCTTACCTTTTCGTTATCCCTCAGATCCTCTTTGGTGCCCTGATATTTGATGACCCCGTTGTCAATTACATACCCCCGGTCACTCAGTCGCAGGGCCACTTCCAGGTTCTGTTCCGCCAGAAGAACGGTCATGCCGTTTTGCTTGAGGCTGGCGATTTGCTCCTCCAGCATGTTCACGATAAGGGGCGCCAATCCCTCGGTCGGCTCATCTAGCAGCATCAGCTCCGGGTTGGTCATCAAGGCCCTGGCGATGGTCAGCATCTGCTGCTCGCCGCCGCTGAGGAATCCGGCCCTGCGATTGTCGATCGACCCCAGGGCCGGGAAAAAGTCATACACACGGTCTCTGTTCCACCCGTCTTGCCGAAAGTTACGGGCGGAGATCTCCAGATTCTCGCCGACGGTAAGATCGGCAAACACGCGGCGATCGTCGGGAACAAATCCGATTCCCATCCGGGCCAGTCGATACGGTTGTTGCCCGGTGCAGGTCTGGCCCTTGAATTTGATGACACCCTGTTTGGGCGGCGTTAAACCCATGACGCTTTTCATGGTTGTGCTCTTGCCGGCACCGTTGCGTCCCAGCAGGCAGACGATTTCTCCCTGACCGACCTTAAGCGAAACACCAAAAAGGATATGGCTCAGCCCGTAGAACGTATGAATATTTTCTACGCGGAGCATTGCGCGCCTCCTCCCAGGTAGGCATCACGCACCTGCTGATTGCTGCGCACCGCAGCGGGCGATCCCTGGATAATCGACTGGCCCATTTGCATGACCATGATCTGGCTGGCAATTGAGAAAACCATTCCCATATCGTGTTCGCAAAACAGGATCGTCAGTCCCAGTTCTCCGGACAGCTTTTTCATTAAACGGAGTGTCACGGCCGTTTCTTCGGGCGACATGCCGGCGGTGGGTTCATCGAGAATGAGCAGTTCGGGACGGTTTCCCAGGGCGATGGCAATTTCCAGAACTTTCTGATCGCCATGGGACAGCGAACCGCTGGTCATCTCGGCCTTGCCGAGCAGGCCGACGCTGTCTAAAATCTGCCGGGTTTCTTCGACCGCCATGGTCTTTGCCGGCCGAAAGATATTAAAGGTTTTCTGACGGCGCGACAGAATCGCCACCTGTGCGTTTTCAAAAACGGTCAGGCGGTTGAAAATGTTGACGACCTGATAGGAGCGGCTGATGCCTTTACGGCACACCAGATGGGGGGCAAGACCGGTGATATTTTCCCCTTTGAACAAGATGGTCCCCGAGCCGGGCGCGAGCTGGCCGGTTATCAGGTTAAACAAGGTGGTTTTTCCGGCGCCGTTGGGCCCGATGACAGCGACCACTTCGCCCCTGTCAACCTTTAGCGAGGCATCGTTGACTGCCAGAAATCCATCAAACGTCTTGGTCAGGGATTCAACCTGCAGCATCTATCCCTCCTGTTTATCGGCCGGGCCGGTTTGGCGCAGAAAAAGACCGAGGGCGCCTTCGGGCAGAAAAAAAATGACCAGCATCAACACAACGCCCAGAATCAGGGTCCAGTACTCGGTGTAGATCCCCACGAAAGTTCTCAGGATAATGATAATTGCAGCCCCCAGCGCCGGTCCCATAAAAATAAACCATCCGCCCAGCAGGCACATGATCAGAATTTCCAGGGACAGGGTCCAGAACATCAGGTCCGGGAATACCGAGCCTTCCACGGTTACAAACAGGGTGCCGGCAATGCCGGCAAAAAAGGCGGCCAGCACCAGCCCCACGAGCTGCTGTCGTTTTACATCGATCCCGACCGCCTGGCATCGCTCGGGATTGTCGCGTATCCCCTGAAATGTTCGGCCGAAAGGCGAATTGACGATTATGTACATCAACACCAGGCAGGCGGCGGTAACGATCAGGTTGAAATAGTAGGCGCCGGTGGACGATCCGATCAGGTCCGGTACGGGGATGCCGTGGATACCGTCGTCACCGCCGGTGAAAGAATACCAGCGGTAGGCCAGGGCCCAGACCAGTGATCCCAGTGAAATCTGGAGCATGCCGAAATAAAGTTTGGTCAGCCGGACCGTGATCAGCCCCATAATGAGCCCCAGGGCAGCCGAACACAGCGGCGCGATGATGTAGCCGACCCACAGCGGCAGACCGGATTTAGTCGCCGTCAGTGCCAGGGCATAGGCGCCGAACCCATAAAAAACGGCGTGGTGAAACTGGTACATGCCACCGAAGCCCAGGACCAGGTTGAGGCTGGTGGCCAGCAGAATCATTGCGCAGATCAGTGCTCCCAGGTAGATGTAAAATCGGGACATGAATTGTGGCAGCAAAAGCAGGAGTGCCAGGAGCACAATGCCAGTGATCGTTGATTTCTTATGTAAGAGCGCTTTAAGCAAGATCGGTGCTTCCTACCAGGTTGACTTTAGAAGTCCGCTGGGCCGAAAAAGCAATACCGTAACCACGGCCACATAGGGAAAGACAATGGCAAACTGGGGCCATACCAGAATCCCGATGGAATCTGTCAGGCCAAAAATCAGGGCGCCCAGCAGGGCCCCCCAGATATTGCCGAGCCCGCCGATGATAACGATCAGAAAAGCTTCGATGATGATGGTATGATCCATGCCCTGGGTGATGTTCTGGGTCGGGGCGACAAGGGCCCCGCCCAGACCGGCCAGGTAACATCCAATGACAAATACCGCGGCAAAAACCCAGCTGACATTGATTCCGATCGCCCCGACCATCTCCCTGTCCACGGCGGCGGCACGGGCGATTTTTCCGATTTTGGTCTTGCTGGTCAAAAACCACAGGCCGGCAGCCACCAGCGGGCCCACGATCAGAAGAAACAGATTGTAGCGTGGAAAAGGCGACCCGAAGATCGAAAAGGATCCCTGCAAAAAAGACGGTGCGCTCAGGCTGCGGTAATCGGCGCCCCAGATAAACTTGACCATGTCTCCGAATACCAGGGTAAAGGAGAAAGTGAATAAAAGGAGCATCAGATGCTCCCTTTCATACAGATGGCACAATAGCCCCCGTTCGACGATCAGGCTGAGCAGGGCCACCCCCAGCGGGGCGAAGATCAGCGCCAGACAGAACCCCAGGGTGCTCTGGCCGAAAAGAGTGGCGATGGTGTAGGTCAAAAAGGCACCGATCATATACAGCGATCCATGGGCGACATTCGGTATGCGCAGAACACCGAGGACCAGGCTCAGGCCGGATGCCACGATAAAAAGGATCGTGGTCCGGCTCAGCCCGATGAGGATCTGCTGACTCAATGCTGCCAGGCTGATGTTTGCGGCAAATTCCATAATCGAATTGAAATTGGAAACTTGAAACTGGAAATTGGGAGAGGCGTTACTCCGCTCCAATTACTTGAAACTTGAAACTGGAAATTGGAAATTAGATAGCGGAAGCGCTGGGGCGCTATCTTATTTTGCCATCCATCCGGTCCTATTATCTCCCAGTCTTACTTTGACCCGGGTTCACTTGTCACCCCGTCTCCCAGTCTTAATCTGGTCCGGGATCACCTGTCCCCCCGTCTCCCAGTCCCCTTGTCCCCCGGTCTTACTTTGATCCGGAATAACTTGTCACCCCGTCTCCCAGTCCCCCCGTCTCCCAGTCTTAATCTGGTCCGGGATCACCTGTCCCCCCGTCTCCCGGTCCCCTCGTCTCCCAGTCTTAATCTGGTCCGGAATCACTTGTCACCCCGTCTCCCAGTCCCCTCGTCCCCCGGTCATACTTTGATCCGGTGTCCTATTTTCCCCTCGCCTTCTTAATTTCGGCTATGCTGGGCATGACGTCTTTTCCGGGAATCGTTACGATGTCGGTGGCGATCAGAAAGTCATATCCGGCAGCCAGTTTGGTGACACCCATGTACATCGGCAGCATGGCCTGATGATCATAGGCCCGCATGGTGACCTTGCCGACCGGGCTGTTCACCCACATGCCCTCCACATGGTCGATGAATTTGTCGGTGTCGAACGATCCTGCATTTTTGTAAGCGCCGAAAATGAATTTGGCGGCCAGCAGTCCGTAGACGGCCCCGACGGCCGGCTTGCGATTGTAAGCCGATTCGAACTCGCTCACGAAGCGGTTGTTGGCCGGTGTATCGGGATAATAAAAGAAGTAGTTGGACGTTCCGAGAACACCTTCGGGTGCCTCCAGCCCTAAGGGCTTTAAGGTCGAGAGTTCGGTTGCCGTGTGCATGTAAAAAGGGACGCGCTCATTGAAACCGGTGGCTTTGGCGGCTTTTAGAAAGGGCACGCAGTCGCGCCCGCCGGTGGCCACGATGACCGCATCGGGTTTGGCCGATAAAATGGCGGTAATGTAGGGTGTGAAATCGGGTTCGCCGACTTTCCACCAGGACTGTCCCAGCAGGGTGACCCCGGGTTTCATCTTCAAAAGATTATTCCAGACCCCGTCGGCAATGGCATGGCCGTACTCATAGTCGTCTCCGGCGATCCAGTATTTCATGTACGGCTTTTTGGCCAGGCCCGCCGCGGCGGCCTTGCCGGCCAGGGCCGTATTTTCGGTGATCGAGAAAACATAGCGGTGTCCTTTGGCGCCGGTGATTTTGGCGCTCTTTGAAAAGGTGGCAAAAAATGGGATTTTTTCTTTTCTGGCCATATCAGAGATCGCCAGGGCCAGGGCGCTGTTGATGGTGCCCATCAGGATATCAACGTTTTCGCGATAGACCAGCTCTTTGGCCGCAGACAACCCGATGTCGACTTTGAATTTGCTGTCGCGGGTCAACACTTCGACCTGGCGCCCGTTGATGCCACCGGCCGCATTGATTTTTTTGACCTCCAGGTTGAACGCATCGCGAACATCGTTGGTGTATGTACTGGGCGGCCCCGAATAGCAATCGACGATTCCGATTTTCAGCGTTTTGGCCGCGTGGGATGAAGGTGCGCTTACAAACAGGCATGCGATGAGTACGATGGCCAGACCGATGTTGAACATTGACGATTTTTTCATAATACACCTCCCGGTTAAATTGTTGGCCCAATGCTTCAGACGCCCACAACCCCTTCCCCCTACCGCAAGCGAAGGGAAAATCTTACTATTACGAGATCATTTAATATTATGCCCGGCAACAATAACGGGTGTGCCGCGGCTTGTCAATCAGCAAGCGGATGTGCTACGGGCAGATAAGGATATGTGACTTAGCGGGAGTAAAATATGCACTGGCGCTTGATTAAAACGATCATCGTATTACCCGGCAATGTGCTTGTCTTTATTCCGGCTCTCATTTTGTGGATTGCCAGAGACACGGCATTTTCAGCAGCGTTGGTCACGGCCGACCGGCCATCTTTCTGGTTGGCTCTGGGAGCCGGCAGCATCGGTTTCGGGCTGTGTGTCTGGACCGTCACGATTTTCATGAAGTTTGGTCAGGGCACCCCCGCACCCTGGGATCCGCCTAAAATGTTTGTTGTGCGCGGTCCTTACTGCTATGTTCGCAATCCGATGATCATCGGGGTCCTGCTGATGCTTTTGGCCGAGGCGATGATGGTGCAATCCTGGCCGATCTTCGCGTGGATGATCGTCTTCTTTACAGGTAATACGATCTATTTCCCGCTGGTAGAGGAGAAAGGGTTGGAGAAAAGATTCGGCCAGGACTACCGGCAATACAAAGCCCATGTTCACCGTTGGATTCCCCGCATTCGAGCCTGGCAACAGGCGCACGATGGTGAGAACACCGGTTCAGTCAACGGCCCTTCGGCCTGAAGTTGTCGGTATCCTGAAAACACTTCCCGGTTTTATTTGTCGGCAGGGTATGATATGGATATGCATTAATTAACTGACATCCTATATTGGCATGCCTATCACACAGTACAAAGACAACGCCAGAGATTTAACCGTTTTCAAGGCCACAGGTACGCTTCGTTTTGAGGAGGCAATGCCCGTTATAAAGTCATTTTATGAGGGCGAACCGACCCAACATGTACTCTGGGATCTGACTGGAATTTCAGATATATTGCTTACTTCAAAAGAAGTTGAATCAATTGTGGCATACCTGCCACGCTACGATGGCAAAAGGCCTGGAGGTAAAACAGCCTTCGTTGTTCAGGAAGATTTAGTTTATGGGATGTCAAGGATGTTTCAAATTCAGAACGAACTTCGGAATAGTCCCTATCAGGTCGAGATCTTTCATACCATAGAAGAAGCCACAAAGTGGCTCGACGAGATCTGGACTGAATAATATCCAGGGCTCCTTGATAAAATGCAGTCCTTATTGAGCCTTGTATAAGTTGAAATCCGCAACAGTCCGGTTGCGCGGCAGGATAGAAAACATGGATTGAAATGCATATATAGACTTTGAGAATTGCCATGATGTCAATCACAGATGATGCCTTCAATAAATTATTCCCCATCTTCAAAACCGCCGCCGGCCCACTTGTCGATCACCTGTTGCTGTCGGCATCATTTAAGCAGTTCAAGCAAGACGCTTTTCTCTATCATGAGGGCGATCGATGTCCGGGCATTGCATTTGTTCTTTCAGGAGAAATCCGGGTATACAAGATCGGTGAAAGCGGCCGAGAGATTACGCTTTATGAAATATTTCCCGGTGAAACATGCATTCTGAATGCCTCCTGCATTCTTGCCCGCCAGAATTATCCGGCCAACGCGATGGCGCTCACAAACGGTACGATGCTGTATTTGCCCCAAAACATTTTTCTAGAATTTATGGCCGAATTCGAGCAAATGCGACTGTTTATCTTTGCCCTGTTCAGTCGACGTTTCAACGAGATTATTGAACTGATAGAAACGGTGACGTTTGGCAAAATGGATTTGCGCCTGACCGATTATCTGATCGAAAAATCCGAAGACAATCAGTTGCAAAGCACCCACCAAAAAATCGCCTACGATCTGGGAACTTCCAGAGAGGTTGTCAGCCGCCTGCTGAAAGATCTGGAAAAAAAAGGTAAGCTCGCACTTTCCAGAAACCACATCCGCTTGATCGAGCTGTAATCCTGCCTTCAATTTATCTAGTCGCTCATGACTGTGATAAAATCACAGACACCGAAAGCCCGAAAAGCTATGTTGACTGCATATGGGGTTGGGGTTTGAATCCTTTCCTTATTCTATGGAAATTAACTTAATAAGGAGGCAGCAATGAAAAAGAATATTGGGAAAATAGATCGCCAACTTAGAATCCTTTTCGGTTTTGCCATTATCGGGATAGGCCTCGTTTTTCAAAGCTGGTGGGGTGTGATCGGTCTGGTGCCGGTTGTGACAGGCATGGTAAATAGATGTCCGGTATACGCGATCTTTGGAATAAACACATGTGGCCTGCTTGGTGTGAAAGACGCCTGCAGGGCCGGCGAAGCGGGTTGATCTCGGTTTGCGATATCGTGTTTCACTAAGGCAGACTTTTAAGTCTGCCTTAGTCATTCACCGGTTTCAATCCACGTATTTCAAAAGGCACCTATTTAATTCTTGCCCCGGTATGCTTTATGGCAAGCACTGCACGCATTTGCCAGTTCTCCCATACCCTTGCCGATTGCGTCTTTATCTCCGGCCTCACCACCGCGCATGATTTGCAGCGCGGCTGACTGCATTTGTATGGAGATGCGCTCGATGTCGGCCGCCGGGGCGCCTTTGAAGTATGTATTGGAACCTTTTACAGGGTACACCTGCTTGTGGGTGTCTTTATATAAAGGAGGAATTGACCCGGCCAGAGCTGCAACGCTGGCGCCATTAACAGCCACTGCATTGGGCTGGTTACTTTCGAGCTTGGCTTTCATGTCACCAAAATTTGCTTTTAAAGCCTGCATTATAAATTTGCGTAATTTTACGATCTGCTCCGGCGCACTTTGGTCCGTTTTCAAAACTTCCTGGGCCAGCAGAGCTGATGTGACAACTAATAAAAACAATACTGTCAAACCGATTATAAACGAGCGCTTGTTCATAACAGCCTCCTTTCCTGTTTTCAATTTATGGTTCAAACACCGATCACATTGTTGTTTCAACTTAGCCATCCACTTTTATTTGTCTGTGACAATGTCACAAAACTTTTCCTGATTTAGATTTGACATTCCTAAAATTTGGGAATAATTTCCCAATTATGAAACCGATCAATCATAATGCTCTCTTTGCCGCCGTATTGAAACTGTTGCGGCCATTGACCCGAATACTGCTGCGAAACGGCATTCCTTATCGTACGTTCGCGGATCTGGCCAGGTGGGTATACGTTGATGTCGCGACCGATGAGTTTGGTATCGAGGGCAGAAAGCAGACCGATTCCAGGGTATCCATTATCACCGGCCTTTCGCGCAAAGAGGTGCGTCGATTGAAGCAGGTGAATTTTCCGACCAATGAGGAGGCCCTGTTTCGATTCAACCGTGCCGCAAGAGTCATCGCCGGTTGGGTCAAAGACAAGCGATTCGTTGATGCCGCTGGCAAACCAAAAGAGTTATCTATCGCCAGTGGCCACTCCAACTTCAGCCAACTGGTCAAATTATACGGAGGTGACGTTCCCGTCCGTGCGGTTCTGGATGAACTGATGGATGTCAGTGCGGTACAGATGCTCGCTAACGGCAATATTCGACTGCTGGCCGATTCATATATTCCTGCCGGTGACGAACCGGCCATGCTGGGCATCCTTGGAACGGATACCGCCTACCTCATCGAAACGATTGACCACAACATTTTCCATCCGGATAACAGGCGTTTTTTCCAGCGCAAAGTTGAATACGACAACCTGCCGGCAGAAGCGTCCGAAAAATTCCGTCAATTGAGTGCCGGGAAAGCGAAAAAGCTTCTGGAGCTATTGGATCGCTGGCTGGCAAAACACGATCGAGATGTCAATCCCGAGGTCAGGGGCACCGGTAGAATGAAAGCCGGCCTGGGGATCTATTATTTTGAAGAAGTCCTGGATGAAGAGAATCCGGATAAAACAGGTCAGGGAGGCCAATTATGAAAAGGTTAATTTTCGCTATTGGAATGGCTGCTGCTGCAGTTTTCATTCTGTCAGGTTGTATCGGCGGCGGTGGCGATGGCGGCGGCCTGCTGGCAGGCGGCGGAACCGGCGGTAGCGGTTCAATTATTTCCGGGCAAATCACGGCCAAGGGCAGTATTTTTGTCAACGGCGTCAAATACGAAACAGCCGGCGCCCAGATATTGGTCGACGGCGTCAGCGTCAGTAACGACGATTCTCTGAGAGTCGGCATGATCGTCGAAATCGAGGGCTCGGTGAACGACGATGGCACTAACGGGACAGCAAGTATCGTCCGGTTTGACGACAGCGTTGAGGGGCCGATTTTATCCATCGATACGGCCGCACGAAAACTGGAAATCCTCGGCCAGGCAGTGCTGGTTGATGAGCGGACGGTCTTTGACATTTTTTCGGTATCGCCGCCGAATCTGTCCGGGTTGAGTGCCGGTGATGTCATTGAAGTCAGCGGTCAGATCGATGATCTGGGTAACATTCGGGCCACCTACATCGAGAAAAAGCCACTGGGCGCAGAAGTTGAAGTGACGGGATTTGTCAGCGCCCGGAGCGGCAACACGTTTAAGATCAACAATCTGACAGTCGATTTCAGTTCTGCGACATTCTCAGATTTTGGGGGCGGTGAACCGGTCGACGGTGATTTTGTGGAAGTCAAAGGACAGGCCGCAAACTATGATGCGGTCACCAATACGCTTGTGGCTGCCAGTGTCGAAAACAAAGCCAGAGATTTCGATGATGGCAACGAGGCCGAGGTGGAAGGCTTTATCGACTCCCTGACAGCCAGTGGTTTCACCATCGTTGGCACCTCGGGCCGTTTTGAAGTGCAGGTTGACGGATCCACGATCTTTTCAGGAGGCACAGCCGCTGACCTGAAAGTGGGCATGAAAGTCGAAGCTGAAGGACAGTTTGCCGGCGGCGTTCTGGTGGCCGATAAGGTGGACTTCAGGGATAACGTGCGCATCGAAGTGGCGGCAGCACAACAATCGGACGGCGACCCGCTTACGGTTGAACTCAGGGAGTTGCCGGTTATCGTTGTAAGGGTGGACGACCGTACGCGTTTGGAAGACAAGCGCAGCGGGGCCTCGACGCCTGCCGGACCTGAGGCGCTACTTGCCGGCATCGCAGAAGACGACGCTCTGAAGATCCGCGGGCGGCTGTCAGGCACTGAAATATTGGCCACAGAACTGGAGGTCGATGATCCGGACAGTGACCTGGACCGTGCTGAATTGCGGGGACCGGTGGATGAAAATCCCGGGGACATCCGCTTTCTGGACATCCTGGGCGTAACGATCGATACGGACGCTGCCTCCTTCGAAGATATCAACGGAAATCCTATCAATCGAACGGATTTTTTCGGCACGGTGCTAGCCGGATCCATCGTGCAAGTCAAAGGTGACCTGAGTCCGTCGTTAAATAATCGCATCGACGCTTCCGAAGTGGAGCTGGAGGATTAAAGGGATCCATTCGCAAAAAGTTGCCGCACTTTCTCCGAGCCGGGGAAAGTGCGGCCAAAGCAGATCGTGCGGATACCGATTAGAGCGTTTGTCAAAAAAAGTTCCGTTAGTGATGTTTTTGGATTCTTTCGGAACGGTCTTTGATATCTCGTACGCCCTGGTCCAAACGCTCTAATAAATTTCCCTTCGGGGAAAATGACATTGGGTTCAATGATTTACCTTTCGCACCAGTGAATCACAACAACTTATCATGATTACCCATTACAGAAAGAAGGTGACGGGGGAGATTTATAACCGACATGCTGTCATTCCAAACGGAACATATTTATGACAATCACTATAGCACTTCGCTTTGGACAAAAAGGCGAATTGCCATTCGGACACTTTGCGATGCATACGGCCTACCCACAAGGACTGGCGTTATGTCTTGTTTTAAATGCGCTCAAATGCTTAATGTCATATTACTGGCGACATAAGCGTCTTTTAAAATCTCCACCGGATGCGATACGGGATAGGGCAGGAGCTGCTGGAATTGCAGCCGGCAGCTCAGGCAGTCGGTTACGATTCGGTCCGGTTTAAGGTCGCGGATTTTTTGCATCAGTCGTTGGCCCAGCTGCTTGGATGCTTCGTGGAAGTCCTGTTTAAACCCCATGATGCCGGCCATACCGCAGCAGTAAAAGTTGCCTGCGATGGTTTCCAGGTCGATTCCCTCAATGGTGCGCAGCAGTTCCGGGTAGGGGCGTCCGATGCGCTGCTCCCGGCCGTGGCAGGGCGGAAAATAGACCAACCGGTCAGCCGCGGGCGCTGCCGGTATTTTCAGCTTTCCGGTCTGATGCAGGCCTGTCAGGTATTCGCCCAGGTCGAAGGTGTGTTCGGCCGCCCGAATCCGGTCCTGCGGACTGAGGGTGGAAAAATAACCCGCATCTTTGAGAATTTTTCCGTAGATGGACTTATTCAACTCGACAAACCCGTCCGTTTTATGCCCGTCAATCAGGTCCTTTCCCGCCGGCAATTTCATGATATTTTCCCCGCCGCCGGCTGCCGACTGGTATTCGGCAGAATAGTAGGCGCCTTCTTTTAGAATGTTTTTGAAAAAGAATCCACAGGTTGGACACGAGCAGACAATGTCATAGCCGTCTTTGACGGCGCCGGTTAAATGCCTGAGATTAAATTCTGCAAATTCCAGGGTCTTATCCCGATCACCCTCCAGCAGCGTCGGCATGCCACAGCACTTTTGCTGCGGATAGAACACCTCGATGTCATTGGCTTCGAGCACGGCCACGGCCGCTTTGGGAACATCGGGGAACAGGTGCCGGCCGGTGCAGCCGGCAAAATAGGCGACTTTTTTCCGTCGACCCGGATTGCGTTTCAGGTGAAGTTGCCGTTTTCTGGCCCAATTTACGAAATTTTCCGTTGGAATTTCGGGGAATACGCGATCTGCGTGAATCCCGGCGGCACGCTTGATAAGACTTCCGGTCGACCGATGACCGAGCAGGTTGTTAATCAGGCGTGGAAAAGAGCCGCATATTTTGCCGATACGCTCCACGTCTTCAATTGTCCGGATGTTGAACGGCAGGCCGTCGCGATCGATAAACCGGGTTTTGGCTTCGATGATATCGGCGCGAATGTTCGGACACGGACACAGCGCACAAAAATTACACAAATCCACCAGGTCTCGGAGGGCGCCGGCGGAGATTTGCTTCCCCGTTTCGCTTTCATTGTCGATGAGCCGATAAAGCTGCGGAAAGAACAGGCAGTCGGCATCCATCAGGTGCCGGCATACATCACAGTCCGAGCAGGCATCGACGACTTCGCGGATTTTTTCTTCGGGGTTGTTGTCATCCATATTTTTTTCCATTAAATATTCGATGCTGGACGTTCGATGCCTGTCCGCCTCTGGAGGGTTCGATGTTCTTTTTTTAAGCAAGCCTTCTATTTCCACCACCAGACTATTAGCAGTCGATTCCATAGCACATAGTGCTCGAAAATTGTAAAAAAACAGTTGACGAACTGCGTGCAAAGATCTATAGTTCGATATATGTCGAACCATAAGAATACAGATCCGGAAGTTATGGCCGAGATATTCAAGGCCCTTTCCAATCCAAACCGCCTGAAAATATTCCTGCGGTTGGCCACCTGTTGTAAACCCGGAACCATCGGTATTCTGGAGAGTCCAGATTCGGCCTATGTCGGTGAATTGGGCGAGGAACTCGATATCGTAAAGTCGACTGTTTCGCACCACATCAAGGAGCTGCGCCAGGTGGGTCTCATACGCACCCGGCGTCGGGGACAGAAAATCGAGTGCTGGGTGGATCCGAACCTTGTTGACTTGCTCAGAGACTTTTTTTCTTTCTAAAAAAATTTTGAACAATTTGTTCGATTGTTATCGAATATTCAAACATGGAGGTGCCCTATGGAAAAAGATTTAAAAAGCCGTATTCGCAAAGCCGTCCGCGATCACTATGGCAAGATTGCGGTAAAACAGGGAGCCGGTTGCGCCTGCTGCTCGTCTTCCGGTTCCAAGGAGATTGCTTCTTTTCCGGCCGACATGGTCAGCAGTGCAATCGGGTATTCTGAAAAAGAACTGAAAAGTGTGCCCGAAGGCGCCAATCTGGGACTGGGATGCGGGAATCCGCAGGCAATAGCCGATCTCAAACCCGGTGAAACCGTGCTGGACCTTGGGAGCGGGGCTGGTTTCGATTGCTTCCTGGCGGCCAACCAGGTAGGCGCATCCGGCCATGTGGTCGGCGTGGATATGACCGGCGAAATGATTGAAAAAGCGCGTCAGAATGCCGACAAGATCGGCCTGAAAAACGTTGAATTCCGCATGGGGGAAATCGAACACCTTCCTGCGGCCGACAGCAGCATTGATGTGATCATCTCCAATTGTGTGGTCAATCTATCGCCGGATAAACCGGATGTTTTCAAGGATGCGTTCCGGGTGTTGAAGCCCGGTGGACGCCTGGCCATCTCGGACATCGTTGCGCTCCAGCCCCTCCCACAGCAGATGCGGGAAGACCTGGCGCTGATCAGCGGATGTGTCGGCGGCGCTTTGCCGATCGAAGATTTAGAGCAGATGCTGCACGCCGCCGGTTTTGCCGAGATCGATATTCAACCGCTTAACCGCAGCCGCAAAGTCATTGGCGAATGGTTCCCCGGGCGCAAGATCGAAGATTACATTGCATCGGCGACCATCCAGGCCCGCAAGCCTGGGGAAGAATGAAGATTTTTATAGCCACGAATCCGCCGTCGCTGACGGCTATGGCGGACAGGTCAACACGAATTTTCACGAATAGAATGGTTACGATGAACACATTTTCCCGTCCATCGCCGACAAACTGAACGGACTTCAATTGCCTTGACTCCACACATATTGATGTGTAAATTAATGTGTGAACTTTAAAGGGGGTGATATTTGTGGCAACCAACCTGCAAATTGATGACAGCCTCATTCAAAAAGCCGTTAAACTGGGTGGTCACAAGACAAAAAAAGCAGCGGTTACACAGGCCTTAATCGAATATATCGAGCAATTAGAGCAGGGTAAAATCGTATCGTTGTTCGGAACCGTTGAGTATGAGTCTGACTACGATTATAAAAAGCAAAGACAGCGTCCATGAAGGTCATCGTCGATACAAGCATTTGGTCATTGGCTCTCAGGCGCGATGTTCCCCGAAACACCCAACCTGTGCAGGAATTACAGAATTTGATCGAGAACCATCGTGTTCAAATGATGGGGCCGATACGCCAGGAACTTCTTTCAGGTATTCGTCATCAGACTCATTTCAACAGTCTCAAAAAGCATCTCGATAGTTTCCCCGATCTTCCGATTCTCACTGAGGACTACGTAATTGCCGCCAGATTTTTCAATCTGTGTCGTTCAAAAGGCGTTCAGGGTTCGAATACGGATTTTTTAATCTGCTCAGTCGCGGCACGAACCAAATTCTCCGTATTTACTGCGGATAAAGATTTTGATTTGTATGCAATGCACCTCCCCATTGCTCTCCACCGGCTAACGGCTTTCCAGAAGGGGAATTGAATCGGCCCCTGAAACACATCCATATTTTCCACAGCCGAAAAGTAATTACCGAAGGTTGCCCCAAACACAACATCGCAGATTATATTGCATCGGCAACCATCAAGGCCCGCAAGCCTGCAAAAGAAGAAAATTATAGCCACGAATTAACACAAATTTTCACGAATTAAATATTTTCCTAATAAATTGTGTTCCAAAATTTTAGATTACGTTCAAAACTCCCGCTTTACAGTCACCATTAGGGACAGGCATGCACGATGCGCCGTGGCAGGATAAAGGCAAGACTCTTGGGCTATTCGCCGGCAGGTTGAAATCGGCCAGGAAAAAATACCGGAAGTTCGTGGAAAACGGCATCAGTCAAGGTCGCCGGCCGGATTTGATAGGGGGCGGTTTGGTCCGCAGCGCGGGAGGTTGGCAAGCGGTAAAAATGCTGCGCAAATCAAAAGTTCACATCAAGGGCGACGAGCGGATTCTTGGCGACAGTGACTTTGTCCTTGACGTGTTGAAGGGACAGGACGAGCATCTGGAGCGGCGATATCGATTGCAGAGCCTTGGTTTTGATCTTGAAATGGTGATCAAACGCGTGTCGTCGCTCTTCTCTATGAGCCGATGTGAGATTATCAACCCGAGCCGACAGGCGCACCGGGTGAAGGCCCGAAGTATTGTCTGCTACTGGGCGATTCAGGAGTTGGGTTTGAAAGGCACGGAGGTTGGGACAATTCTCAGCCTGAGCCAGCCGGCGGTCTGCCGTGCCGTTGGCCGCGGAGAGAAACTGGCCAGTGAGATGCAAATAAGCTTGCTCGGATAGTTGTGCATCTATGCATGTCCGTCCCCTAATATGATAAAGAGTAAACGACTAAAGCACGATTGTATGGTGTATCAAGGAGATATGACCTTGAGTCCCTTAAAGTATTCTCTGTAAAAACCGCGGTCGCGGGTCAATAACCGGTCGCCAAGAATCAGGGCATGTCCTCCAACCAGAAAATCAGCAACGATACGATCTCGGACCTTGTTTTTCTTCCTAAATGCGAACCAGCAGGCGGCCGCTTCCAATGCAGCTTCAAGCGGCATTGGAGAATATTCAATTCCAATCCTGTTCAAAATGTCCACCACTTGATTTTTCTTGTTACTGTAAGCGGTCACAACCTCGGCCCAAACCACCTCACATGCGATGACAGAACCTTCCTGGAGGCATTGCCTGAGCACTTGTTTAGAGGCCTGGCCAAAGACTGGATCAGGTTCAAGAATATCAATGAGGATGTTGGTATCAATTGCTGTAATCACGGATTACCACGAAGCTCCCGCATGACATCATCGGTTCGCCGACCGCTACCAAGTTTGCCATAGAATTGATCAATCGTATCCAATGCTGTGGTTTTAACTGCAACCAGCTTGCCTCGATCTTCTTTAAATTCCAAGACAGTACCCGGTCTAATGCCCAATCGATCCCGCAAGGCTTTTGGAATCGTGACCTGACCTCGTTCTGCCACTTTAGCTTTCATCAAAAAATACTCCTTGTGGTGAAAATAATATGTAATCTACATAACGAATACATATTTGTCAAGTATGAATCAATTTTCCAAATATAGGGGAATGTAACGCGACGACGGCAGTCGCCGTTGCGGTGGGTAATATTAACTAAAATCGAAGCGTCCCAGGTAAACTTCAAGGAACTGTCTCTCTTCCGGGTTGATGGGCGGGCAGGCGTCAACGCCTTTGGCGCCTTCGGCCAGGCGGGTGGCAAACACCAAACAGGTGGGTTGGCCGCATTCGCGGCAGTTGGTTCTGGGAAGATGCTTTAGAATTTCGATGATCTGTGGCCGGGGAGTGCTCTTTGTGCTGGGCGTGATATCTTCCCGGTTTTGCCAGGCAGCATTGATTTCACGCTTGAGCCACTCAATGATTTTTATTGCTTCAGCTTCGTCTTTCAAGGCGTTGACCGCGATTTTGGCGCCGTGCACGGTGATCAGCTTACCGTGCGCTCGAAAGGTGACCGAAGGCGGATCGTCAATATATTCGAACCCGCCCAGCACGGTATTCAAGTAAGGCAGTGCCGGTCCAACATCCTGATCGAGGTGGGCGATGCACTGCACTGACATGGCCCCCGGCATGCATTCGTTGTTGAAGAGCTCAAGGCGGTAGCTTTGTAGCAGCATACTTCGACTCCCATTTCGCCTGGCGACGGGTCTGATCGTGCGCTTTAATATAGATCATCTTGATGATATAAATGAATCAGCGCCAATCAGCAATACAAAAAGGCGACCGGATGGCCGCCTTTTTGCAATGAAGGTGATGATGGAATGGATTAGGAGAAAAAACCTAAATTGAACAATACATAACAGACATCCGGGTGTCAAGCAAAAAGTGTCACGATGTGGTATTTTTTGTGTGGTGGCCAGAGCCGACGAACCCGGATGTTGCACCAGACGGAGGGTTTCATGGACAAGGCATTTCGAGGTGAAGCTGTAGCCGTTTACCGCGAACCTCGAATAACGCCGGCCATGGAAGCCTCCGTTTGGCCCGGCTTGTTGTGGCGACTTGTCACGTCGTAGCTCGGAGAGCGAAGTCGGAAGCTCGAAGAGCGAAGACCAAAGGGTGAAATGTTATCAGTTTTTACTGGTTGTTGCGCTTAGCAAATTGCGCACTGGCTGACACCATCGAATTTACGGATAACACAATAAAACTGTTTCACTTTAAACACTTGCTGAAAAGATTTCATGCAACATTCGGGCTAAATTTTTTCCAGCACGGCAAGTAGCTTGTCCTGAGGTATATATCCCATCAATGGTCCCACCTTTTGACCTTTTGGATTGATAATATAGGTGGCCGGCACGCCATTTGCCGGGAATTCTTCAAGAACTGATTTTTCCGTATCGTAGTCCACCCGGATGGAAATATAATTGGCATTGAGGTGCTGGATCACTGACTGATCCTGAAAGGTCTCTTTGGCCATTTTTTTGCAGTACTGGCACCATACGGCATAAATATGCAGGAACACGGATTTGTGTTTGACCTGTGCTGTGGCCATTCCGGTAGTATACGGTTGCCAGTTGATGCCGCCTTCTTGTTCGACATTGTCCCAGGAAAACGGCATTTCTATGGAAGTTAAAGCAAACGCCACGAAAATGAGCAAGATAAACCAGCGAGATTTTGACATTCGTATATTATCCGTAAATATCAACGCACGACCGGATACTTTTTCATGTACCACTCAACTATCCCGTAGCGAAGGTTGATAATCTGTTTGAAATCGGCGTCGATCAAAATTTTTGAGGCGACCGTGCTGCGATTTCCGGTAGCACAATAAATCAGGATATCCCTGTTTTTGTACCGGGCCAGTTCTTTCAGACGTGATTGCAGCTCCTGCACCGGTATCAGGACTGAATTTTTCAAATGCCCCTGCCGATATTCTGGCGGTGTCCGCACATCCAGAATGAGCGGATCTGATTTTTTTATCAATTCGGCGGCCTTTACCGAACTGACCTCTTTATAACTGGGTTGTCGATATTTGATGACCGTAATTGCGCCGGTCACAGGTCCAAGTGTAAAATCATAGGTCCCGGTCGATTTCATTTTAAAATATAGCGCTTCGGCAGGGTTTTCCGAAAGTGTCTGTACAATCGACATTGCCGGTATTTTCAACACGGGGTTTTTTAACGATTCATCATATGAAAATTTGATAGTGTCGCCGCGATACACCGTCAAAAGCATCTTTGGAGACGTGTCTTGAATTTGTAGAATGCGTAATCCACCCACCAGTGTTCCTGACACAGTCCGGTCCTGGACGGCGGGCTGCATTTTGGATTGGACGTTGCTCAGCGCCAGCATAAAAAGGACAATTACAGCTGTAAGAAACCGAATTTTTTTCATAATCATCCCGTAAAAGGCATTTTTCCTTTGTTTAGCATGAATTTATAATAATAAGCATTGATTTGCTTATAAGAACCCTAAAAATGGTCGGATCCTTAAGACTATCAGCTATCAGCCATGAGCTATGAGCTACTCTGAATAAGTTAAAAATTTTCGCCAAATCACAATCCCGCCGCCAGGCGGGAATATCGAGCATTTGTTGGGTATAGTCTATGACGTCGTTTCTGCCCACATCTGCCGCAAAATCAGCACGGTCTCGATCACAAATACTGCGGCAAACAGCATGCCGCCGGGAATGTGCAGCCAGAAGAAGGCCGGGTGTACAAATATTTTCAGCCAGACCGAGACCAGATCGATAATGATGCCGATAAAGGGCAGCGCGATCAGCCAGGAACGGACACGCGAAGAAAGGTCCAGAAACAGGACAAATGTACCCATGACAATGAAAATGGCACTCATGCCGAATGTGTGGATGTGGGTAAATTTCAGCGCAAATATAAATTCGTCGGTTTCATGCAGGGGCTTTGCAGCCGGTTTTTCAGGCACGGGCGTTTCGTCGGCGAACAGGTCGCCGCGACCTGCGTCGGCCGGTCGCGCCTGATCCATTTCCATCATGTCATGCTGGTCTTTTCCCCAGAATGTCGGTACAACATCGTGTACGATAATCTGGCCCAAAGCGCCGGCCATACCGATGGTAAGCATCACGATGGTCATCGTGACCAGAACTTTACCAGGCAGGGGCCAATCTTTCAGTTTCAGGCCTAACTCTACGGTTGTCGCATCATCTGACATGGCCAATCTCCATGTTTTTCAAAATCACTCGCCGCTAAAATTCGAACCGCTGTAATCGCCTTTGGCATTAAAAAAGATGTATACCGACCGTGGTTCGCCCTCCGTACGGCTGAACTGTACGACGATCTCATTATTTTCGCTTTTGGTCCGGGCATATACCTGAACGTCGGCCAGCGCGATTTCCCAGGACTCATTCAATTTACCCTTTTCGATTAGTTTGTCGTAAAGCACAAGCCCCTTTTTTACAGCCTGCAGGTGAGTAAATTCATTTGCCCCGTGTCCCTTGGGACCATGCCCCATTGCCGGCTGGCCGTTCAGCAGCAAAAATGTTAGCAAAACAGCCGGTATTAGGGTTTTGACGTATATTTCGGCGGTTGATATTTGCGCATTCATCTCGACCTCCTTTTATGCATGCATTTCGGCAGTCAGTTGAGCACTTCCTGCCTGCCACGTTCAATTCGCTCAGTTTCGGCGTAACGATTGAAATAAACGGTTTTATCAGGACAGAAAATATGCCAGTTGCAATAAAACAAAGTGCGTCACAGTCGGCCATTTGTAAACAGGTTGAACCGCAATAGCGGATACATCCCTGATGCAGACTGAATATTATGACTTTACGACATTCGTACTTATTATTTAACAATTCTTTTGGGCCGCGCTGATCGAACCGATAAAACTTCATACACCCTTGACTATTATGGTAGTTGTCAAAAGCCAACAAGGATCGCTATGTCAACAATTAGACTCATTACCTGTATGCTAATCATTTTATGCTTGCCCTGGCGCGCAGCCGGGGCCGATTTGACTTTGAGGCTGATCGCTGCAGAAAGTGTTCATAAATTTCCATTTTTCAGTTCCGAAACACCTGTCTGGGCTTACAACGGAAAAACCCCGGGGCCGGTCATCCGCGTGAGGGAAGGCGCGATGCTCAACATCGAGTTTATCAACAAGCTTGCGGAACCCTCCAGTATTCACTGGCACGGCCTGCGCATCGACAACGCCATGGATGGTGTGCCGGGCGTCACCCAGCCGCCGGTGGCACCGGGAAACACATTCAACTATCAACTGTCGCTCAATGAAGCCGGCACCTTCTGGTACCATCCCCATCTGAACGCCGGCGAACAGATCGAGCGTGGGTTAAAAGGTGTTCTGGTCGTCGAAGAGGCCGACAAAAAGCCCTGGTCGGACGAGTGGGTCTGGCTGTTCGACGACTGGCTGCTGCAAAAGGATGGAACCATCTATGCCCATTTCAATACCCACCACGACCTCATGCACGACGGGCGCTGGGGGAATGCGCCGACCGTCAACGGCAAATTCCGGCCGATATTTCAGGCCGTGCCAGGACAGCGCATCCGTATTCGCCTGATCAACGGCGCCAATGCCCGAATTTTCAATCCCTACCTTGGCGGCTTGCGTGCCAATATGATCGCGGTGGACGGCAGACCGGTATCCCGCGTGTTTGCTTACGAAGGTTTTTACCTGTCGCCCGGCAACCGTATCGATCTGGATGTCACCATTCCAGCCGACGCGGCCGGCAAAGAATATAACATCGAAAACCTCTACGGCCGAAAGCCTTTTGTGATGGGGAAAATCAAAGTCGCGGACCGGGCACCGGTCAAAACACCGCTCCTGGAGCCGCCGACCGCCGAAACATTTATTCCGGCAGAAACCTTTCAAGATGCACCCGTTTTAAAAACATGGGATCTGAACGCCATCCGCGGGGGCCAGTACGGCATTGGTTGGTCGATGAACCAACGCCTGTGGCCCCAGGCCGATACGGCCGCCGTCCAGATGGGTAAACCGTACAGGATCGTTTTCAACAACAGCAGCAGCCGGCTGCATCCCATGCACATTCACGGTGTTTTTTTCAGGGTGCTGGAGCGAAACGGGAAAAAAGATGTCGAACCGTTTACCCGGGACACCGTACTGGTGGGTCCCAACGAAAACGTCGTGATCGGGCTCGTCCCGGAGCATCCGGGTATCTGGCTGACTCACTGCCATGTCCTGTCCCACGCCGAAGCCGGGATGAGGACGACCATCAACGTTTCTGACTGAAGGTGATATGTCGCTCTCAGGGTTTTGGAAAGCTGGCGACGATATTTACATGGGAAGCGTTATCGATGCCCGGGCGAACCAGTATTTTTTCTCCGCCATGCTCGAAATAGAACGTTTTTACAGCCCGCAGTTTCAAAAAAAAGCCATAATACTTTTTCCCGATCTTCAGTTCTTTGGCATTCTTTGGTTCGCCCAGCCAGTGGAAATGGCTGTAAGGTCCGGGTTGGGGTATGTCATTGCGGCTTTTTACCAGCCAGATGGGGTGATCTTTTTTCTTTTCTTTTGTCTGCTGGTGTGTGTCAAAGTGATTGCCGAACAGAAAATCGTAAGGCTCAGCGTGGTCATTCCACGGATAGTCATAAGCTTCGACCGGTTGAGCTGAGGTAAATCCGAGAATCAGTATTGCTGAAAGGGATCTAAATTGAGGCTGTTTAAACGAAATTGGAAAAACCACTGGGAACGTGTCTATCAGAAACACACACCTACCGAAGTTGGCTGGTACCAGGCCGATCCTGAAGGCTCTATCAAACTTATCAATAATACAGGTGCTGGAACAGATAGCCGCATCATTGATGTGGGTGGTGGAACATCTAAGCTTTCCATGCATCTGCTCGAACAGGGGTACTCGAGATTAACCGTTTTGGATATTTCGGGGAAATCAATCGAAAAAGCAAAATTGCAACTGGGTGAAAAGGCGGGAATGATCAGTTGGATTGAAGCCGATATCACAAAATACAGCCTCACCGAACAATATGACATTTGGCATGATCGTGCCGTATTTCATTTCCTGACTGAATCTGAAGAAAGAAAAGGATATATAGACGCACTTAACCAAGCCCTGAAGCTGAATGGATATATAATCCTGGCAACTTTTGGATTGGCTGGCCCCAAAAAATGCAGCGGTCTTCCTGTTGTGAGGTACAGCCCCGAAACGCTACTTAAAGTGTTGGGAGATAATTTCAATTTAGTGGAAAGTGTCGCAGAAGATCATGTGACACCCACCGGTGTAACGCAGAATTTCATTTATTGCAGATTCGTCAAGCAATTATAAAGGCCCAGTGACGCGGATCAACAGCCAGTATAATGAAACTGTACCTTTCCAGATAAATCTTAAATCAACCAGCGAATCTTAAATTTCATTCTTGATTCAGCAACCACAAAAAAATCTATCTTTGAACTTGACCTGTACCAAGGTACAGGTCTTATAGTATTCAGGGTGCACAAAATGGATAAATTTTCAATCGGTGAACTGGCCAGGCAAGCGAATGTTCACATCGAAACCATTCGCTACTACGAGCGCAAGGGTTTGCTTGCCGAGCCGCGACGGAACAAAAGCGGGCACAGGCGGTATTCGGGAGAGGCGGTCCGGCGCACGGAATTCATCAAACGCTGCCAATCACTCGGCTTTTCGCTGAATGAAATACAGGAAATTTTGGAGTTGAGGATAACACCGCAGTCCACCTGTGCAGACATGCAACTGCGGGTGTCGGAAAAATTGGCCGACGTGGACCGGAAAATTAATGAACTGGGTAAGATCCGCGACGCTCTGGGCCGGTTGCTGAAAAAGTGCAGCGGTAAAGGACCCATCGGTAATTGCCCGATTTTGGAGGAACTTTATAAATGAATCAAACCGGAGGTTAGGCCATGAGTTCAACACGTAAAATCGAAATATTCAGTGCCGGTTGCCCGGTATGCCGGGAGGCGATAGCCGCGATAAGGTCGAATGCATGCACCTCCTGTGACGTGACGGTCCTGGATATGAACGATCCAGGCGTATCGAGCCGGGCCAGGCAGCTTGGCATCAAGTCGATTCCGGCAGTTGTGATCGACGGGAAACTGGCCGACTGCTGCACAGGACGCGGCCCTGATCTCGAGGTTCTCAAAGGTGCCGGACTTGGCGTACCGCTTTCGTGAAGATAAATAAAAAATGTCGCCTCAAACTTCAAAGAAAAAAGTGATTGCGGCCTTTACGGGCACCGTTCTCGTGGCGCTGTGCTGTTTTACACCGATTCTGGTGATCCTTTCTGGCGCAATCGGATTGAGTGCTTTTACGCCATATCTGGATTGGGTGCTGCTACCGGCGCTGGTGATGATGATCGTTTTATCCATCGTCTCCTACCGGCGCTGGCGAAAATCGATCAGACAGCAATAATGGTCAAAATACCCGAAGACCGGTGCGAACAATGCGGCCAAGTAAGGTAATAGTAAAAATCAGATATGGCGTCTTGATATGAAACCTGAAAATATATCCAGCCTGGGGACGATAGCGGTGTCATTTTTAGCCGCATCCTGCTGTCTCGGACCGGTTGTATTCATCGTTTTCGGGACAACTGCCGGATTTTTAGGGGGCCTGACTTTCATGGAGCCGTTACGGCCTTATTTTTTGACGGCAGCAGCCATATTTTTAGGCTTTTCCTTCTGGAAATTGTACTTAAAAAAATTTGATTGCAATTGCCGGGAAGATATCAAGACGCGGAAAATCGCCAGGGGACTTTTCTGGGTCGGGACGGCGGCATTCATTGTGTCGGTATCGTTTCAAACCCTGCTGATCCTACTTTATCAATAAAATGAGTCATTAACCATGAAAACAAATACTGTGATAGTGCTATCGGCCATTTTCACCCTGATTACCGTTGCCGGCGCTGTGGCCGAGCAGCAGATCATCATGGGAATCGAAGGCATGAACTGCAAGCTCTGACCGCTGGCCATCAAAAAATCTCTGTCGGCGACAGAGGGTGTCAAAGAGGTTGAGATTTCCTATGAACAGGCCAAAGCCTGGTTGACCGTAGCTGATTCGATTGAAAACCAGGCACTGATCGATGCCGTTTCAAGGGTAGGGCCTTACAAAGGGAAAGTGATCGAAAGAAGGTCCCTTCACTGAGTCTTTTTGGACCAATAGATGGCTTCAAAACGGAGATAGCCATGAGCGACACGTACGATAAATTACGCAGAATGAGCTCTAAAGTCACAGGCAGCCTGGTAAGGATGCGCGCAGAGACATTCAGGGATGCGGAGGTATCGGGCAAGTATAAAATCCTGGCGGCCCTGGCAATTGTGGTTGCCACCCGGTGCGAGCCGTGTATAAAAGGGTATACCAAAATGGCATTCGAGGCCGGCGCATCTGAGACCGAACTGGTTGAATTTTTAAATGTGGCCATCACCGAGTCCGGTTGCCCGGGCGAGCAATGGGCCATGATCGCGTTAAATGCCTATGCGCAATTAATGTCCGGCGTGAAGCTCGATGCCGAAATCTGTTGTAATGAAGGCACTTTGACCGCGTAAGGGCGAAGACTGTGAACGATTTCATCTGCTACTGTTTCGAATACTCGGGCGAAGATATCGAGCGGGACTATCTGGAAAACGGCGAATCGATGATCATGCAAAAAATCCAGATGGAAAAAAAGTTTGGCAATTGCCAGTGCGTGACGAAAAACCCAAAGGGGAAATGATGTCTGGGTGATGTCCGCCAGGTGGTGGACCGGATAAGAGGAGCCATTTCTTTCGACCCAACTGGCTGATAATAAAAAGGGTAACAATATCCCAATATGATGAATAATTACAGTCAATCGATAATCGTTTTGGACGGATCTCTGGAGGAACTAAAAAACAGGTTCAACTCAGATAAGGAAAAGGTTCGTTTTTTAGCCCTGCTTTCACCGACGTGTCCTTTGTGACGCGACAAAGGTGCCCGTGCGGTACACGAGAATGTCATCAACAAATTCCCCGATGCAGAGCTGAGTGCTTCCATCGTCTGGATTCCCATTCTTGAAAAGGATAGTATCGAAGCGGCCATCCCATCTGTAAAAACCCTTGATGATTTTCGAACGTGTCACTATTATGACAATAATAAAAATATCGGCTCTGCTATTGCCGACAGCGTGGGCTGGAAAGGCAAAATCGCCTGGGACATCTATCTTTTTTATCCGCGTTCCGCAGTATGGGCGGACAATCCGCCACCCCCGCTCTACTGGATGCACCAGTTGCCCGATGACTGGGCTACCAGGGACAGGTATCGAACCGGCGATGACTTGAGTTCGACGCTTTTATCTTCGATGGAGAAAATCCTGCTTATTTGAAACATCCAAAATCCGAACAAGGTTCATCCTGGAGGGCTTGCAATGCTCAACCAAGTATTGCTTTATTCAGGTTCGGTATTCATTTCTTTTTAAAGATTTCCACCTGGTTATACCGCATCGCCACCAATACCGCTATCGATAAGTTCAGGAGTGCATCATATAAACGTTCAACTGAAAGTGCCAGCTTCGATGACGCCCTGGGAATTGATGATCAGAACACCCTGATCGGTCATGGGAAATCTCCCACCGATCAGACAGTCATACGCAAAGAGATGAGCGAATGTGTACGTGAGTTTATCGACAGGCTTCCAACAGACTATAAAACCGTTATATTATTGAGTGAGCTCGAAGGATTCAAAAACAGGGAAATAGCAGATATCCTGCAGATTTCGCTGGATACTGTAAAAATAAGGCTGCACCGTGCCAGAGCCAAATTGAAAGAAGCCCTTGATGAAGGGTGTGATTTTTACCACGACGAGCACAATATCCTGGCCTGTGATCGAAAACAAGCCCGGATTTTATCCAAACCTCCCAAGTAAATGCCTATCCCACTTCGATTCAATCATTTTTCCCATTTCGTATAAAAAATAATTGCATGTGTATCCTTTTCATTCACGCATCCGTCTACAGTGATAAAGGGACAACGCCGCGTCGTATGGGCAGATGTGATAAACATAATTATAGATCAATAGGAGGTGCTGCAAATGTATGTTTCAGAGCTTACCTGGAATTCTTTTTGGTGGATAATTCCGATTTTCATGATGCTGCTATGTTTTTTCATGATGAGGCGTAGCAGAGGATTTAGGATGTGCTGTTTTGGCCCCCGTGACATTGAAGACCATGAAACCAGGGGGTCGGAATCAGCAGCAGAGATACTCGACAAGCGGTATGCTTCGGGTGAGATCGACAGGGATGAGTACGAAGAGATAAAGCGGACGATAACCGATTCAATGGATTCTATAAATTAATAAATGTATATGGTTATCCAGAAAGACCAAGTTGAAGGAATGCGGTCTATTATATCCCCCTCCCTCAATCCCTCCCGCCAGGGGAGGGAGGTACTGTCCCGTTTACCTGGGCTTTGTGGATAACCGGGCAAATGTAATTGCCTTAAGGAGGTGACAAATGCCGGTATACTTAAAAGACATCGAAGAGTTTCCTGAACTCGAGCGCTTCAAATCTGTTTTGATTATCCCTTGCCGGTTCTGCCCGGCCGCCAGTATGGCCGTGAGAACGAAGCGACCTTATTTTGAATCCCTGCGGAGGTTTCTAAAGACAGCATCTTATGAGGAACTCATAAAAACGATTAAATCAAATTTGGAGAAAAAGGGCGTCAAAACGGATGTTTTCAATAGCAGGTGGCTACACCAGTTTGTTGTTTGCATGTGGACGATAAGGCGGCGCAAAAAGCTTTTAAAGCGAGCCAAAGAATATGACGCTCTGGTCGTTTTAGGTTGTGAAGCTGCCGTGGATACGGTGCATGATGCTGTCAAATCGGCTTCGTGTAAGGTGTTCCAGGGTATGCGCAGCGAGGGCATTATGAGTATTCAACCGCGGTTGCACATGCCGGGTAATACCTGAATTTTGCACGCAAATCAGCGCTATGAACACTTTGCAGTAATTTTCTATTTTTACTGCAGTATTTTAAGGTCAATCTAACGGATAATTTTTTCTTTTATAATTACTTCTTTT
>Ga0126335_1000129_pt1 | contig 34409 bp, 29 predicted proteins | sample OlaspJWI45metaG_FD_108409 | JGI IMG/M metagenome (GOLD analysis project Ga0126335, IMG submission 108409) | Marine gutless worms symbiont microbial communities from Oahu, Hawaii - Olavius sp. 1 OAHU.JWI-45 metaG | ecosystem: Host-associated > Annelida > Digestive system > Unclassified | place... | reverse complement strand
GGCGTGGGATCACTTCCTCGCAGGTCACCCCGACCTTGCACCGTCGTGCCGGTTCGCCTGGGTCGATCTGCTGCGCGACGTGTTCTCGACCGAATGTCATCTCCTCATGGCAACGGATGACATGGGCCGCGTTCTCGGCGTCTTGCCGCTCTATCCGTCAAGGACGGCCAGCCGCGAGCTTGTCCTTTACTCACCCTACTGCGGGCTGGTTGTGGACGATCCGATGGCCGAGCGCCTGCTGCTTGCCCGGGCCGCCGAGCTTTCCCATCAGCTCTCCGCCACCCGATGCGAGATTTCCTCGCGGGCTTCCATAGCTTCGGCCCGGGACGGGCTGGCCGAGAAGTCAACGGTGGTGCTCGAAATCAGTGGCGGACTGGAGGAGGCGTGGAAACGCATAGGCGCGAAGAGCCGCAACATGGTGCGCAAAGGTGAGAAGCACGGGCTTGTGGCTGAACGCGGGGCGCACAATCTGCAGGCGTTCTACGACATCTACCGCGAGAGGTTGTTGTCCCTCGGCGTTGCCATATACGGGTACGATTTCTTCGAGGCCGCTGTCCGGTACTTCGCGGACGATGCGGAACTCATCGTCGCGCGCCATGACGGGTCGGTGGTCGGCGGCATCCTGATGCTGTATGGCACCGGCTGCGCCATGTACCCCTTCCAAGCGGCCCGAAGCCGGTACATGAACATGGCCGTCACGCAGTTCCTTATCTGGGAAGCGGTTCGCAGCGGGGTTGAGCGCGGCGTGCAGCGGATCGATATGGGGGAATCCCGTGTGGGCAGCAGCGTCTACCAATCCAAGGTGAACTTCGGCGGCACGCCCGAGAACATCAACTATCTGCGGCAGTCGTTCGGCTCGACCAGCGGTACGGCCTACGGCAGGTATCTGGCACGACTTTATGGGGCGCGGGCGCGCGTCGCTCGCTTCATGGTGACGAGGGCAGCGATGCCGCTCCGGCAGCCATTCGCGCTCTGGCTAAGGCGACAGGGCAAGCTGCTGTTCTGATGGCCCGCAGTGAGCAAACCGATCGGATGCTCAGGACCGTGCGCGAAGGCCCAAGCCAGGGCCGCTGCTTCGCCGCGAGGGCGGCGATGTCTCTCGGGCACCGGTGCCTGTCGGGGCAAGCGCGCGCGGACGCCAGCAAACACGGGCTGGCCCGTGCGTCCACCGGAGGTGTCAGGTGAGACCAAAGCCCGGCTCTATGCGTGTCTTGCTGCTTGCCAACCAGGGTCACGGTACGACGGCCTTGCGGACCACGCAGCAGTTGGATGCCGATATCGTTGCTGTGGTGTCCAAGCCGCGTCCCGCGCTCCGCGCCCGTGTCAGGCGCCGTCTCAGACGCGTGCTTTCACCCTTTCATGACCCCTTCGTCGGTTTCGACCACCCCTCGCGACTCGGTGAAAGATGGCTTCCGTCCCGGGATCTGAACCGGCTGCCCGACTTGGTCGAGGAGCCGGATCTGTTGCTCTGCTGCACGTTCCATCGCCGCGTGCCGGAAGCCGTCCTGGACTGGGCCGGGCTTGCGGTCAATATCCACCCGGGCCTGCTGCCAGAACGGGGCGGCGGAACGCCCAACCGCTGGGCTGTGCTTCAAGGAGACAAGGAATCCGGCGTAACGGCGCATGTCATGACGCCCGACTTCGATGCCGGGGACATTCTCTGGCAGAGCCGCACGCCCATCCCGCCCGACGAGACATGGGGGAATCTGGAACTGAGGCTCACGCCGCTCATCCGTGACGCGGTGCGTCATGTCCTGCAATCCCTCGGCGAGGGCCGCCCACTGTCTCGAACGCCACAGACCCCAAACATCGACCCGCCCCTGCATATCGCCGATCTTGACGAGCCGGAAGCCCCGAGCGAGGTGAACGCCTACTGCCGGGCGTTCTGGCCGAAGGGCTGTGCGATGAGAAGGTGCCGCTGGCGCCAGCTCTCCCGGCGACCCTGTGGGCTCTGACGATCGATGGCTGCACCTGGTGCTGGCGGTCGTTGCCGGTCGCCGCAGCCGAGGGGCCCGGTCACGCGCGGCTGATGCCTCCCGATGGACAGCGGCAGGCCCTGTGCCTAGATTGCCGAGGCGTCGCGTATTCGCGGTTCTGCGATGAATCTGACCAACGGTCTTTACAACTTCTACTACCATGACGTGTCGGACTGCGAAGTCGTGCCGGCCGGCTTTCGCACGAGGCCGTCCCGATTCCGCGAGGAGATCCGTTTCATCGCGGACAACTTCGCCGTCCTGCCCTTCAATCAGGCAATCGCCGAGCAACGCCGTCACCTGCAGACGGGCACGCACTGGCAGTGCCCCACGGCCACTGTCACCTTCGATGACGGCTATCGTGGCGTACTCAATGCCGCAGCGCCGGTCCTGCAGGAGTTCCGCGTTCCGGCCACTGTCTTCCTGAACAGCGCCTATCTGTCAGGCGGCTACGTGTGTCCCGTCGTGCTGGCGAGCTATGCGGACCGCCATTGGGCTCGAGCGCAAATCGAAGAGGCTTTCGAAGAAATTGCACCCGGACAGTCATTGCGCAACTTCGTGCGCAACAGGCTCGACAGGACGGTGTTCGAGAAGATGAATGCGCTGCTTGGCGCAAGCCTCCACGGCAGCGAGCTGTACCTGACGACGGCCGATCTGCATCGCCTGCCGACGGATCTGATCCAGTTCGGCAATCATACCTATCATCACCTGCGTCTGTCCCTGCTCGCGAGGGCCGAGCAACGCGAAGAGATCGTCAGCAATGACGCAGCTTTGCGCGGAACTCCCGGCTACCAGCCGTTGATCAGCATCCCGTTCGGCGGGGCCGACAGTTTCGACGAGGACACGCGGGCGCTCGTCCGCGAGCTTGGCGATGGCTACCTGATCCTGGCCACCGGAAGCATCCGTCATCGCGACCAGGACGGCCTGTTGACAGTCGAGCGTATGGGCATGAGCGACAACAAACCGCCCATCCGCCGCTTGATCGAGAGGCGCCTGCGCGGACTGCCCGATCGCAGTGCCGTTGCCAGCCGCTTCCGCTCGCTTGGTGCAGGTCTGCGCTGGGGCCGTCTGCGCCAACCGATCCGCTAGCGGCCGGCGGCCTGCCCGGGCCTTGACCGGCACCCGCATTCCCACCAATCCACCGCCGATGTCTGCCTGAAGCGGGCTCCATGGCGGCAAGTTGCCGAAACAGACCAACGCTGCTAATCCTGTGGCCGCGCTGCGGCAGGGAATCGGCCCGTGGAATCAGATAAGCGAATTGTCCTTCACGTCGGTGTGGGAAAGACTGGGACCTCCAGTCTTCAGCTCAACCTGTTCAAGAATCTGACGACCGTGGATTGCCTGGGCCGTCCCAATCACCACGGCAAGGAGTTCGCTTCGTTTTTTCATAGCCTGCATTTTTCGGAGGATGCCGAATTCGAAAACAAGGCCCGTGAGTTTCGGGACTTCACCCATCTTTCTCCCAACCGTCGCGTGATTATTTCGCACGAGGGATTTCGCAGCGATGTCAATTCCTTCGTGGCTCGTCGGCTGCATACGACATTTCCTTCCGCTCAAATACTGATCACAGTCCGCAACCAGGTGGACGCCATAACCTCCCACTACGTCAGCATCGGCAGGCACCTGAAGGGCATACCGCACAAACAGCGGGTCAATATGCATGTCCCGTTCGACGACTATTTCGACTTCAACAGCGGAAGCCCGCATCGGGGTTATTTCAGGCAGCTTGATTACGATCTGTTGAGGCGTGTGTACGCCGACTTCTTCGGTGCAGAGAATGTTCACATCCTGCTGTTCGAGAACATGGCGGCTGCCCACCCTGCGTATTTCGAAGAGTTGGCCCGCATCTTGGACGCTCCGGTCGATGAAGTGTCTGCGCTCATGCTGGGCAGCAAGAAAAAGAACGCCGGCGACAGCGCCAGGCAGGTGCAGTACGCAAAGCTCCGCAGCTTGATCCCGATCCGCTCGATCAGGAAGAAGCTGTTCCTGCCGGAAGCACTGGGACGACGGATCGACGCCTTCCTGCGGTCCGGTAACCGGATGGATGTTGTCTTCACCCCCGAGCACCGAAGCTGGATAGAAGAGTTCTACGGCCCTGGAAACCGCCGCCTGATGGAGGAGCTGGGCCTGCCTCTCGACCAGTTCGGATACCCTGGTGCCGTCAGCACTGCTGGTGCCGTCGAGCCGGCGATGCAGCGGATGGCGTCTTAAGGGCCGACCTCAGGGCAAGCCTTTCGGATCGCTGAGTTGCCAAGAAACGGCCGGCTCGCGTACGCGGCAATGGGCCAGGGCCACCCGCCGTCACAGGCCGTCGGCCCGGACCATCTGCCTGCATCGCATGGGCTTTGGGGCCCCGTCGCCGGCGCGCACGAGGCGGCGTCGTGTGGTTGACAAACGCCGACATCGGGATGTATGCAGACGGCCTCGACCGCGCGCCCCCGGTTTCACCGGGACTGCGGCAGCAGTGGGCAGGACCTTTCCGCAACAAGACGATTGAGCGCTCGCAAGGTGATTGCCAAAGCTCCGTGCTGGCGCCGGATTCGGGGCGAGATGCCGATGCGCCGGGAGGAGCAGTCGAGGCTGCTTCGTCGTCGGCGCGTTGACGGGGACGGGTCACGCTGATGGCCACGATACTCGTCATTGCCGCCCATCCCGACGATGAGGTGTTGGGCTGCGGTGGGACCATTGCCCGGCATGCCGACATGGGTGACGACGTGCACATCGTCATCGTCGCCGATGGCTTGAGTTCGCGTCAGGCCGGTGCAGACAGAAACATGCCTTCTGCGGCGCTGGAGGCGCATTGGGACTGTGCCCGTGCTGCGGCAGCGAAGTTGGGGGCCAGTACGCCGGTCTTCCTCGGCCTGCCGGACAACCGCCTCGACACGGTGGCGCTGCTCGACGTGGTGCAGGTGCTCGAGGCCGAGGTCGCCAGAATCGCCCCGTCGGTGGTCTACACGCACCATGGGGGCGATCTGAACATCGACCACCAGATCGTGCACCGGGCAACGGTGACCGCCTGCAGGCCCCTGCCTGGGAGCGCGGTGCAGGACCTTTATGCGTTCGAGGTGCCCTCGAGCACGGAATGGGGCCCGGCCCCGTCCGGGCAGTTCACACCCCAGCATTTCGTCGATGTCAGCCAGACCGTCGAGCGCAAGATCGAGGCATTGCAGCACTACGCCCACGAAATGCGGAACTTCCCCCACCCGCGGTCCTACGATGCGGTCCGGCAACTGGCACAGTTGCGCGGGGCGCAATGCGGCCGGGCGGCGGCGGAAGCCTTCACCGTCGTGCGCCGCGTGGTCGGCTGAGGCGTACCGCCACCGGCAAGTCGGCATGACAAGCAAACAGGCGAACAGGTACGAACCGGTCGGTTCGAAGGACCCGCGCGGCACCTTCAGCATGCTGCGTGTGCTGGTCCGCCGCCATCCTGGCAAATGCGCGCTCAGCGTCGCCAACCTGTCGCTGGCCGGACTGCTCGACGGCATCGGCGTCGCTGCGTTGCTGCCCACGCTCCAGTTGGTGCTGGCATCGGAGCGGACCGGCAATACGCCCATCGATCGGGCGTTTGCAGCGCTGTTCGAAATGACCGGCTGGCCGCAGACCGTCGGGTTCATGCTCTTCCTGGTCTTCGCCGTGGTCGCATTGAAGGCGGTCGTGAAACTGTTGGCGATGCGCCAGGTCGCGCACGCGGCGGTCTATATCGTGGCCGACAACCGGATGCGCCTGATCAGGGCATCGATGGCTGCGCGCTGGGATCACTTCATCTCGCTGTCGTCCGGCAAGATGGCAAATGCCATCAGCGTCGAAGCCGAACGCGCCGGCAGCCTCTACAACGCGGCCTGCAAGCTGTTCGCGGAGAGCATCCAGGCGGTGTTCTACTTGGCGGTCGCCCTGGCGATCTCCTGGCAGGTCACGCTGTCGAGCATCGTCGTCGGCGGCCTGATCATCCTGCTGCTCTATCGACTGGTTGGTATGACCCGCCGCGCCGGTCGCACGCAGACCTATGCTCAGACCGGGTTCACCGGCCGTCTGGTGGACGGTCTCGCCGGCATGAAGCCGCTGAAATCGATGGGTGGCGAAGAACGCCTCGCGCCGCTGCTCGCCTCCGACATCCGGCTGCTGCAGCGGACCTCGGCCCGTCTGACGTTACTGGGCTACTACGTGCGCATTGCACAGGAGCCTTTCGCTGTCGGTGCCTTGGCCATCGGCGTCTACTTGCTCCTCGTCGTCTGGGCCTTTCCTTTCAGCGCCTTGCTGGTGCTCGCCTTCCTGTTCATGCGGACGGTCGGGAGCATCAACTCGATCCAGCGTTCGGTACAGAACATCGCCTCCTACGAGGCGCCGTTCTGGTTGATCGAGGATCTGACGGCGGACGCCGTGCGAGCAGCGGAGAGCAAAGCCGGACGGCAGGCGCCTGCCTTCACCGAGGCTATCGAGTTCCAGGACGTCAGCTTCGCCTTCGGCGATCGCGTCATCCTCGACCGGGCCTCCTTCACCTTGCGGGCCGGAGAGTTCGTCACCATTACCGGACCGTCGGGCATCGGCAAGACGACGACGGCGGACCTGATCATCGGCCTGTATCGACCGGCCGCCGGGGCCATCCTCATCGACGGCGTGGACCTGGCCGATGTCGATCTCCTCGCCTGGCGCGGGAAGATCGGCTACGTGCCGCAGGACACGTACCTTTTCCACGACACCGTCGCCGTCAACGTCACCCTGGGCGAAGAAGGCATCAGCGACGAAGCGGTGGTGGCGGCCCTTGAGCGGGCGGGCGCCTGGCAGTTCGTGGAAGCCATGCCGCAAGGCATCCACAGCGTCGTCGGCGAGCGCGGTGGCCTGCTGTCCGGCGGTCAGCGCCAGCGCATCGCCATTGCCCGCGCCTTGGTGCGCGCGCCGAGGCTGCTGGTGCTGGACGAGTCGACGACCGCCCTCGATACCGCCACTGAAGCCAGCATCATCGCAAGCCTGCGGGAACTGGCCGGGGAGGTCACGATCCTTGCCGTGTCGCACCAGCCGGCCATGGTCTCGGTCGCCGACAAGGTGCTCAAGCTCGACAACGGCAAGGTCCACCCTGTGCCGGAGCCCGTGGCCGAGGTCGCGGCGAGCTAGGCCGAAGCGCCGTCATCTTGCCATTGCCAGGAACTGCATCCGACGTGAAAGATCTTCAGAACGCCTCGATCCTAATCACCGGCGGCACCGGCTCCTTCGGCCAGCGGTTTGCCCATCGCGTCCTGACCCAATACGAGCCGCGGCGATTGGTGGTCTTCTCCCGCGACGAGATGAAGCAGTACGAGATGTCGCAGGTGGCGCCGTTCGCCTCCAACGGCAGGCCGCGCTTCTTCATTGGCGACGTGCGCGACGCCCAGCGCCTGGAAATGGCCATGCGCGACGTCGACTATGTGATCCACGCCGCTGCACTGAAACAGGTGCCGGCAGCCGAATACAAACCGTTCGAATGCATCCACACCAATGTGCTGGGCGCGGAAAACGTGGTGCAGGCGGCGATCCGCAACGGCGTACGCAAGGTCATTGCGCTGTCGACGGACAAGGCCGCCAACCCGATCAACCTGTACAGCGCCAGCAAGCTCGCCGCCGACAAGATCTTCGTCGCCGCCAATCACCTCAGCGGCTCCATCGGCACGCGGTTCTCTGTGGTGCGCTACGGCAACGTGGTCGGCTCGCGGGGCAGCGTGATCCCACTCTATAGGAGGCTGATCGGCGAGGGGGCCAAGGCCCTGCCGATCACCGACGAACGCATGACCCGCTTTTGGATCACCCTGTCGCAGGGCGTGGACTTCGTCATCTCCTGCCTGGACAGCATGCACGGCGGCGAGATCTTCGTGCCGAAGATCCCAAGCATGCGTGTCGTCGATCTGGCCCGCTGCATGGCCCCCGATCTCGAGCACGAGATCGTCGGCATCCGGCCCGGAGAGAAGCTGCACGAGGTGATGGTGCCGGCGGACGACAGCCGGATGACGCTGGAACTGCCGGACTACTACGTGATCCAGCCTGCCTTCAACTGGTGGAGCAGCGAGACGCACGTAGCCAACGGTGCCACCCCGGTCCCTGACGGCTTCCACTACTCGAGCGACACCAATCCGGACTGGCTCGATGCGAAGCGCCTGCACGCCCTGCTTGCCCAGATGCCGGACTAAGGCATCCCACGCCGCCACGCTGCTGCCATGACCTTCTTGCCCTACGGCCGCCAGTCGATCGACGACGAGGACGTCCGCGCCGTGACCGCGGTCCTCAAGGGTGACATGCTGACGACCGGCCCCACGATCGCCCGCTTCGAGGACGCCTTCGCCAAGGCGGTCGGTGCGCGCCACGCGGTGGCCTGTTCGAGTGGCACGGCGGCGCTGCATCTGGCGGCCATGGCAGCCGACCTTGGACCAGGCGGGCGCGCCATCGTGCCGGCCGTCACCTTCGCCGCCACCGCCAACGCGGCGCATTATGTCGGTGCCGACGTCGTGATCGCCGACGTGACCGGGGAAAACGGCCTGATGACGCCGGCGCTGTTGCGCGAGAGCCTGTCGCGGCCCGACGCCGCCGACGTCAAGGTCGTACTGCCGGTGCACTTGGCCGGGCAATGCGCCGACCCGGCGGCGATCCGCGACCTGGCCGATGCCAGCGGTGCAATGGTCATCGAGGATGCCTGCCACGCCCTGGGCGCGAGCTGGCGCGGGAGCGACGGTCGCGAGCACCGGGTCGGCGACTGCAGCCACAGCGACATGGCGGTGTTTTCCTTCCACCCGGTGAAGACCATCGCCATGGGCGAAGGCGGGGCGATTACCACCAACGACGACGTCCTGGCCCGCCGCTTGCGCGCCTTGCGCACTCACGGCATGGAGCACGACCCGGACGCGTTCGAGGACCGGGAGGCGGCGTGCGACGAGGATGGTCTGCGGCGGCCCTGGTACATGGAGATGCAGGCTCTGGGCTTCAATTACCGGGCAAGCGACATCCATTGCGCTCTGGGGCTTAGCCAACTCGGCCGCCTGCCCGAGTTCGTGGCGCGCAGGCGGGCCTTGGCGGCGGTGTACGACGACCTGCTTGCCGGGCTGTCACCGCGACTGCGTCCGATCACGCGCATTCCCGCATGCGATGCCGTCTGGCATCTCTATGTCGTCCTGATCGACTATGGCGATGCCGGCACCACGCGGGCCCGGTTCATGGCGGCGCTGCGCGAGCGGGAGATCGGCTCCCAGGTCCACTACATCCCGCTGTACCGGCATCCTTACTTCGTGCGGCGCTATGGCCAGCAAAGCCGCCCGGGGGCCGAGGCCTACTACGACAGGGCCTTGTCGCTGCCGCTGCACGTGTCCATGACGGAGGCCGACGTGGTGCGCGTCTGCGCAGTCCTGGCGGAGCTGCTCGATGTCTAGTCTTGCGGCGTCGCAGGCGGCAACGGTGTTGCCGTTCGACGTCGAGCACATGCTGCAGACTGGCGATTGCACCTGCGCCGGTTGGCCGCTCTCAGTATCGGATCTGCAGGGGATCCAGAGGCGCTGGCGCGCCGGTATGCTGGCGGCGATCCAGAACGCCGGCGATATGGATGCCGCCGATGCCCTGTTGCTCGGGGCCTTCCAGCTGCAGACGCAGACCCTTGCCATGCTGCAGGCCGCCACCCTGCTGGCGCGGGCGCAGGAACGTGGCCTCGAGGTCGCCGGCGGTCCGACCGAGGTCGATTTCCTTCGTGCGGGCAGCGCCGATGGCACGCCGCCCGCCTCGAGCATGCCGGACCTGCGGGAAATTCCGGTCTCCCGGCGGCCGCTGGCCCGCAGTCTGGTGTCGACCGCGCAGTACAACCGCTGGATCGACGTGCTCCCGGCGCTGATCGGGTCGAACCGGTTGCTCGTCGCGCACAATCCAACCCTGGCCGAGTACCTGCGTCGCCACCCGAGACCGTTGCGGTTCCTGGACTCCGGCACGCTGTTTCATCGCTCCCTGCAGCGGGCCGGCACCGAGGTCGCGGCCACCGTCGATACCGACGACCTGGTCGCCTATCTGCTCGGCTACATTGCCTCGGATCTTGCGCTGCCAGAGCCGATCCTGGGCCGAGTGCGGGCGTTGATCGCGGCCAAGGCCCGCGCCGTCCTATCGCGCTGTCTCGCCCAGGTGCAGGCGTTGTCCCGAGTGCCGCTGCCGGACGAACTGGTCGGGAGCTCGGCGGCTCAGTATGCCGCCCGGGCGATCGCGATCGCCATGCGACGGCGCGGCGGCACCAGTTACTTCAGCGTGCACGCCGGCTCCTCCAGTGTGATCAAGCCGGAAACGTCCTTCGCCTTACAGGAACTCGCCGTCGCCTCGACCTTCGTGTTGCCGACCCGCACCATCGCGGAACAGCCGGAGCTGCAAGCGGCGGCCGACCTGCTGCATCCGCTGCCGACAGCAAAACTGGTGGGCGGCTCCGGCCTGCCGCCGCTGCGCCAGATGCCTGCGTCGTCGCCCGCCGCGACACCGTCGCGGCCCCGGGTTCTCTACGTCTCAACGATTCTGCGCGGCTTCGCCGTCACCGGGATCAAGCCGCTGGCGGATCCGATCTACCTCGACTGGCAGCTGCGGCTGGCGCGCTGGCTGGGCACCTTGCCAGTCCAACTCTTGTGCAAGCCGCACCCTGGCGGGTTCTTCAAGGGGCGCGAGCATCCGTTGGAAACGGTCGCGCCGACCAGCTACGCCATGTTTGAGAGCCTGATCGGCGAGACCGATATCTTCGTGTTCGACAACTGCACCACGACCACGCTCTGGGAAGCGGTCTGCAGCGATCGTCCGATCGTCTACTTCGACATGCGGCTGTTCGAGTTCACCGCGCTGGCGGCGCCGATCTTGCGCCGGCGCTGCCGCTTCGTCGACGTGGAATTCGACGAGATGAACACGCCCCAGTTCGATACACAGGTCGCCGAAGCGGCCGTGCTCGATGCCACGCCAGTCGATCCGGCCGAGATTCGCGGCCTCTTTCTCGACTGACCGGGACCGGCCAGATCCAACGAGCAACTCAGGTAGACCATGTTCATCCTCCCCGAACGCCTCGGCACCATCACCGAACTTGCCGGCGGCAGGCATTGGACCACCGAGGCACTGGCCGGGGCGATTGCGGCCAGTCGTTCCGCCATAGCCCGGGCCGGGATCGGCGCCGGTGACCGGGTCGTGATCCGTCATGGCGGCAGCGGCCACTTCTTTGCCGACCTCTTGGCCACCTGGAGCCAGGGCGCCTGCGCCGCATGTCTCAATCCGACGGTGACCGAGCCGGAGCTGGAAAACATCTGTGCCCTGCTCGAGCCCAAGGCGGTGCTGGTCGGCGACAGCGGGCAGCCGGACCCGACGGCGTCAACCCCGCGCCTGTACACGGCGGCAAGCGAAGCCGACACTGCGGCGGTCGACGTCACCAGCGACCAGCTGTCGGGAAGTCTCGATCTGCCGGCGGTGATGCTGTTCACCTCCGGCACCACGGGGACACCGAAGGGCGTGGTGCAGACCTTCCGCTCCCTGCTGGCTCGCACCGGGCTCAACCGGCAGTACATCGGCGACGAGGTGCTGGCGACGACGCTGTGCGTTCTGCCGACCCATTTCGGCCACGGCCTGATCGGCAACTGCCTGACCCCGCTGTTCGCCGGTCACCACCTGGTGCTGGCGCCGGGCAGCGATCTGAAGGTGGCGGCCGCGCTGGGACAGACCATCGACGCGCACGGTATCCGCTTCATGAGCTCGGTGCCATCGTTCTGGAAGCTGGTCACGCGCATGAGCCCGCGCCCCACCGCCGGGACTTTGCGACGGGTGCACATCGGCTCCGCGCCGCTGTCCGCAGAGCTTTGGGACGCCGTCATCGACTGGAGCGGCACGCGCGATGTCGTGAACATGTACGGCATCACCGAGACCGCCAACTGGATCGCCGGGGCCTCTGCGGCCGAGTTCGAGCCCGCCGACGGCCTGATCGGCCGCATGTGGGGCGGCAGCGCCGCGGTGCGGCTGGCCGACGGCGCGATCGCGGCGCAGGGTGAGGGCGAGCTTCTGGTGCAATCGCCTGGATTGATGACGGGCTATTTTCAGCTCGATGAGCAGACGGCGGCCGTGTTGCGCGGCGGCTGGTTCCATACCGGCGACATCGGCCGCATCGAGGCTGACGGTCACATGCGGCTGACCGGGCGAATCAAGAACGAGATCAACAAGGCCAGCATCAAGATTCACCCGGAAGATATCGACCTTTTGCTGGAGCGGCACGACTCCGTGGCCGAAGCCTGCGCTTTCGGCTACGACGACGAGCTCTCGGGACAGCTCGTCGGCGTCGCGCTGACGGCGGCCGAGGGTGGTGAGATCGACCTCGACGCGCTCAGGCAGTGGACCAAGCAGCGCCTGGTGCAGGAGAAGCTGCCCGACCGCTGGTACATCGTTGACCAGATCCCCAAGACCGATCGGGGTAAGGTCAACCGGCAGAACGTCGCCGCGCATTGCCTCGCGCGCGGCCGGGCGTGAGGCGGCGTGGTGCCGAAATCGGACTTGCGGCTCGCGACCGAGCGCTTCTATCTGCGCCCGTTGCTGCCGGAGGACACGATCGAGAGGTATGTCGGCTGGCTCAACGACCCGGAAGTCAATCGCTTCCTCGAGGTTCGCCATACGCCGCAGGACCTCGACAGTGTCCGTGCTTTCATCTCCAGCCACGACAATGAGACGCGCTTTCTCTTCGGCATCTTTCGGGGCGACAACGACCGCCATATCGGCAACTTCCGGCTGCAGCTGACGCCGGCGCATCACATCGCCACGCTTGGCGTCGTCATCGGTGAGCGCGATCACTGGGGGCAGGCGGTGGTGCTCGAGACTCGGGCGAGGCTGCTCGACTTCATCTTCGCGGAGCTGCCGGTGGAGAAGGTCTGCGGCGGCTGCTACCAGACCAACATCCATGCGATCTTCAACTATCAACGCCAAGGTTGGATCACTGACGGCGTCCGGGCACGCCACCTGATCGACGGTGAGCGGCGTGTCGACCTGGTGAATTTCGCGATGTTCAAAGAGGATTGGCTGTCGCGCGATGTATGAAGCGGGGAAGAAGATCCTGTCTGTCGGGCTTGAGCTGCCCGAAAGCAGCATTCCGGAGGACGCCTCGTTCGAGACCATGGACGAGTGGGACAGCCTGGCGCACATGCGGATCGTGATGGCGGTCGAAGCCGAGATCGGCCGTCCGGTGACGACCGACGAGATCCTCCAGATGCTGAGCCTCTCCGACGTCGACGCCGTCGTCTGCGGCGGCAACCTGGGGGGCGCCGGGCATTGAGTCAGCCCGCGATCGCCGTGCTTGGCCTGGGGTCGATCGGCCTGCGCCACGCGCGCAACCTGATCGCCTTGGAGTGCGACGTGTACGGCTTCGATCCCAGCGAAGACGCGCGCGGCCAGCTCGACGCCGCCGGCGGACGCAGCTGCGCAGCGCGGAGCGAAGCACTGGCCGGTGCGCAGGCGGCTGTCGTCGCCACGCCGAATGCGCAGCATCTCGACGATCTCGAGGCGGCCCTGCAACGTGGGCTGCACGTCTTCATCGAGAAGCCGCTGGCGCATACGGCCGACGGCGTCGCGGCGCTGCTACGTGGGGCAGACCAGCGCGGCCTGGTGGTGTTTCCGGCCATGAACCAACGCTTCCATCCGGTCGTGCGCGCCACCCGTGCAGTGCTCGCCAAAGGACAAGTCGGCGTGCCATTGTGGGCGCGGTTCTTGTGCGCGAGCTATCTGCCGGACTGGCGCGATGGCCGGGACTACCGTGACGGCTGCGCGGCCGATCCCGCGACCGGCGGCGTGCTGTTCGATATCGTCCATGAATTCGACATGGCGAACTTCCTGCTCGGGCCCGCGACCACGCGGGCGGCCGTGGCGCGCCGCAGCGGTCAGCTCGAGATTGCGGCCGAGGATTGCGCCGACGTGGTCCTGGAGCACGCTTGCGGGGTGCATTCCAGCCTGCACCTGGACTATGTCACACGACCGCGGCGGCGGCGTTTCGAGATCGGCTGCAGCGACGGCTTCATCGAAGCCGACCTCGGCGAGCGGCGGCTCACGGTCCGCAACGCCATCGGCGATCCGCTGTGCGAGACGGATTGGGCGCACAGCAGCGTGGCCGAGCAGTATCGTGACGAGGTCGCCGAGTTTCTCGCCTGCATGCGGGGCGAGGCGCGGCCGTCATGCAGCGCCGACGAGGCGCTGCAGGTGCTGGGTCAGGTGCTGGCGGCGCGGACCATGTGCGGGCTGCCGACGGCATGACCACAATCGCCATCGTGCAGGCCCGTATGGGCTCGACCCGGCTGCCGGGCAAGGTGTTGCGCGAGCTGGCGGGCCGTCCGGTTCTGAGCTGGGTGGTCCGCGCGGCGACCGCGACCCCCGGCGTCGACGGCGTTGTCGTCGCGACGTCGACAAACCCGCTGGACACGGCAATCGAAGACTGGTGCGTGGCAGCCGGCGTCGACTGCTTTCGGGGCTCCGAGGCGGATGTGCTTGACCGTTTCGCGGTGGCGGCGGAGCGCCATGACGCCGACATCGTGCTGCGCTTGACGGCGGATTGTCCGTTGCTCGACCCCGCGGTTTGCGGCCAGGTGCTCGCCATGCTGCAGCTGACGGGGGCGGATTACGTCACCAACGCCGATCCCCGGCGCTGGCCCGACGGGCTCGACTGCGAGGCGATGCGCATGTCGGCCCTGCTGCGTGCCCGGACGCGGGCGGACAGCGCATTCGAGCGCGAGCATGTCACGCCACATCTGCGCGATAATCGCCGTCTTTTCCGGGTCGAGTCGCTGCCCTGTCCCCTGCCGGGCCTGGGCCGGGAGCGGTGGACGCTCGATACCGAGGCGGACTTCGCGCGGTTGCAGCAGCTGACGGCAGACCTGCCGGCCGACCGGCCGCCGAGTTGGCTTGAGGTGCTGCGCGCGGCAGGACGGCTGGCATCGGCCGAGCCGGCGCAAATGACGACGGCCAGCACGGCAGGCGACGCCGGAGGCGACCGCTATGCCCGCTCGCAAGCCCTGTTCGAGCGCGCGCTGAAGACCATCCCAACGGCGAGCCAGACCTTCTCGAAGAGCCACATACAGTTCCCGCCGGGACATGCGCCGCTGTTCGTGTCGCATGGGCGCGGCGGTCGCGTCTGGGACATCGACGGCAACCGCTACGTCGATCTGATCGCCGGGCTGCTGCCGGTGATCCTGGGCTACTGCGATGAGGACGTCGATGCCGCGATCGCCCGGCAACTGGACCGCGGAATCTCTTTCAGCCTTGCCACCGAGCTGGAAGTGGAACTGGCGGAACGCCTCGTGTCGCTGATTCCATGTGCCGAGCAGGTCCGCTTTGCCAAGAACGGCAGTGACGCCACCACGGGCGCCATCCGGGTCGCCCGCGCCTTCACAGGCCGCGAGCGCGTCGCCGTCTGCGGCTATCACGGCTGGCAGGACTGGTACATAGGTTCGACGACCCGGGACAAGGGCATCCCGCGGGCAGTCAAGGAGCTGACCACGCGGTTCGCCTTCAACGACCTGGAGTCGCTGGACGCCGTTCTCGCTGCCCATCCTGGTGAAATCGCTGCCGTCATGCTCGAGCCGATGACGACGGAACGGCCAGCGCCGGGTTTCTTGGCCGGCGTCAAAGAACTGGCCCATCGGCATGGCGCCTTGCTGGTGTTTGATGAGATCGTCACCGGTTTTCGCTTTCATCTCGGCGGGGCACAGGCGCTGTTCGGCGTCACCCCCGACCTGGCTGCCTTCGGCAAGGCGATGGCGAACGGCATGCCGCTGTCGGCCGTAGTCGGGCGGGCCGATGTCATGGCGGAGATGGACGAAGTGTTCTTCTCCGGTACCTTCGGCGGCGAGGCGCTGTCGCTAGCCGCGGCGCTGGCGACGCTCGACAAACTCGAACGCGACAATGTCGTCGACGCCCTGTGGCGCACCGGGGCCGATCTGGTGAGCCGTCTCGAGCCGGAGATCGAGCGTCGAGGCCTGTCTCCAGTGCTTCGCTTTTGCGGCGTCCCTGCCTGGACGCTGCTCGCCTTCAACGATCACGAGAATGCCCGTGCTGCCCTCAGCAAGACCATCCTGCGCCGGGAACTGCTGCGACGCGGCGTGCTGATTGGCAGCAGCCACAACGTCTGCTTTGCCCATGACGCGGCGGATGTCGACCGGATCTGCTGGGCCTATGGCGAGGCTCTGGACGTGCTGGCGGAGCTGCTGACGCAGCCTGACCTGGAGGCCGGGTTCAACGAGCCGATCGTCGAGCCGGTCTTCGCCGTGCGCTCGGAGCCGGCATGAAGCGGGCCATGCTGCGGTTCGATGCTGGCGGGCCGATCGGTCTGGGTCATGCCATGCGCGCCCGCGCCGTTGCTGCCGTGCTGGTCGAGCGTGGCTGGAGCTGCCGGTTCGCCGTCAACCCCGAGGCCGTGGCGCTATTGCCCGCAGATGCCGCGGGCGATGCGTTGACCGTCGGTGGCCCCGCGGCGCAGCAGGCAGAGGCCCTGCGCGCGGCCGATCCAAGCGGCCCGGAGCTGCTGCTGGTCGACCACTACGGGCTGGAGCGCGCCTTCGAGGCCGAACTAAGGGACTGGGCCGGTCGCATTGCCGTGATCGACGATCTGGCGGACCGGTCCCATGACTGCGATCTGCTCGTCGACTCGGCGCCAAGGACGGCAGCGGACTACGCAGCCCTGGTGCCCGTCTCATGTCGGGTGCTCACCGGGCCCTGGTTCGCGCCGATCCGGGCCGACTTCGCCCGCCGGCGCGCTCGCGCGCTGCAGCGTCGTCGCAGCGACCCATTGCGCACAGTGGCGATCTCGTTTGGCGGGAGCGACAACCAGGACTTGATCGACCCGGCCTTGCGCGTGGTGCGCGAGGTTCTGCCGGACGTGCGGGTTGAGGTCTACGCCGCCGGTGCCGGCCAGGGCCGCGATGTTGCAGCCCTTCTCGAATACCTGGGCCTTGCCGGCGAGGTCCTGGCGTTCGTCGACGACCCGGCGGCGCGGCTGGCGGCGGTCGACCTGGTGATCGGCGCCGCCGGAGTCAGCGTGTGGGAGCGCTGCGTCCTCGGCCTGCCGAGCCTCGTGGTGCCGACCTCGGACAATCAGCAGGCCAACGCGGCGGCACTGCACACCGCCGCCGCCGCCCAGGTCGTGGCCTTGCCGACGGCGCGCGAAGAGGGGGGCTTGCGGCGGCGCTGACGGAACTGGCTGCCGATGGTGGGCGCCGCGGTGCCATGGGCCAAGCGGCGGCGCGGCTGTGCGATGGTCGCGGGGCGCGGCGCATCGCCGCCGAGCTCGACCCGCCGATGAGCAAGGCCGACCGGCCGGTGCGTCTGCGGCGGGCATGCATGGATGATGCGGGGGCGATCCTCGCCTGGCAGCGCATTCCCGGCATGCGCCGGCATTTTCGCAATCCGCGGCCGCCGAGCGAGGCCGAGCACCTGCGCTGGATGCGCAACTATCTGGATGATCCGGCGGGCAACCTGACCATCATTCAGCATGGCACGGACGATGTCGGCCTGTTGCGGCTCGACGGCGCAGCCGATGGCAATCGCATGCAAGTGTCGATACTCGTTGCCCCCGAGACCCAGGGTACAGGGGTCGGCACGGCCGCGCTCGGAATCGCCCGCGAGATCTGGCCGGAGGTCGAGCTCACAGCTGAGGTGCTTCCGGGAAACTGTGCCTCACGCGCCATGTTTCAGCGCGCGGGTTACAGCTGGACGGGTGAGGCCTTCCGTTATCCGCCGCTGGCCGGCATCGCGCGTGATGCCGGACGTGCAGGGAATCCAAGATGACAGCGAGACAATTCCAGATCGGCGATCGGCGTGTGGGTGACGGCGCCCCGACGTTCGTCATCGCCGAGATCGGCATCAACCACAACGGCGACCTGGACCTGGCCCGCCGCATGATCGAGGCGGCCGCGACCGCGGGCGCGGACGCGGTCAAGTTTCAGACCTACAAGACCGAAACCATGGTGGCGGAAGGCAACCCGTACTACGAGATCTTCAAGAACGCCGAGATCTCCGGGGTCGACGAGCTGCGCGGGCTGCAGGCGTATGCCGCCGAGCGGGGGATCCTGTTCTTCTCCTCCGCCACCACAGAATCCGGGCTGCGGGTCCTCGAGCAGCTTGCTCCGCCGTTGTACAAGGTGAGTTCGGCCAACCTGACCAACATTCCGCTGCTGCGCAGCGTGGCCGCCCAGAAGCGGCCGGTCATTCTGTCCTCCGGCGCCGCGACCCTGTCTGAGGTCCTCAGGGCGGCGGAACTTACGCGGCAGTTCGGCGCCGAGTCAGTTGCTATCCTGAAGTGCACGTCGATCTATCCGTGCCCGCCCGAGCACGCCAACCTGGCCGGCCTCGAAACGCTACGGGCCGCCTGGGATGGTCCGATCGGTTTCTCCGACCATACCATGGGCATCGAGGCGGCCAGCACGGCCGTCGCGCTCGGCGCGAGCATCATCGAGAAGCACTTCACCACGGATCGCTCGCTACCGGGCCACGACCAGCATTTCTCCGCCACGCCCGACGAACTCGGCGCACTGGTTGCCGCAGTGCGGAAGATCGAGCAGATGCGCGGTTCACCAGTGATCGGCCCCGTCGGCGAGGAAGTCACCTTCCGGGAGATCTCCCGACGCTACGTCGTCGCCCTGGAGCCCATCGCCGCCGGCGAGATCATCGACCCCGACAGGATCGGCGCGAAACGACCCAAGGACGGCCCGGGCATCCTGCCGGAGCACCTCGACGTGGTCGCCGGCCGGGTCGCCCGTCGCGACATCGAAACCGGCAACAGCGTCAAGTGGCAGGACATCTGACTTGGCCGCCGCCGTGGCATACGCCTTCGTGCCGTTGCCAGCCATGGCGCCGTTGGGCGCGGGGCGCTCGCCCTACGCGCTGCCGGTCGCCGGCCGGCCGCTGGCCGTGCATATCGCCGAACGTATCGCCGAGCGGCGCAGCGGCTCCATCCGCTTCCTCGTCCACGATCGCGGCCTGGCGGCCATGCAGGATCTGCTCTCTGCGCTCGCGGCCTACGGCGACGTCGTCGCGAACGCGGCCGATGCGGGTGATGGACCGACGGGGTTTCCCGCCCGCTCTGGCGACGACCTGCCGTTGCGCCAGCCGTGGCACCTGCTGTCCGTTCAGGAGGAGATCCTGCGCGACTTGTCCCCGGGCATCGCCGACGATGCGCATGTCGAGGACGGGGTGCAGCTCGAGGGTGCGGTGCGGGTTGAGTCAGGAGCCCGGATCTACGCCGGCGCGCGCATCAAGGGCCCCGTGTTCATCGGCGAAAACGTGACGATCGGCAACAACGCCCTCGTTCGCGGCGCCAGCAGCCTGGCCGCCGGCTCCGTCGTCGGGTTCTGCGGAGAGTTGAAGAACAGCCTGGTCGCCGAGCGTTTCGGCGCCGGGCCGCTGACCTTCGTTGCCGACTCCGTCGCCGACCACGACTGCTTCCTCGGCGGTCTGACGCGGCTGTCGAACTACCGCCTCGATGGCGGGGACGTCGAAGTGCTCGTCGACGGTCGGCGGCGGTCCACCGGGCGTCGGCAGTTTGGCGTCATCCTGGGACCGCAGGTCAGTCTGGGCATTGGCTGCATCGTCTATCCCGGTCGACATATCGGTGCGGGCTGCCGCGTCGATCCGCGGGTGAACGTGGTAAGAAACCTGCCAGCGGGCCACGGCGCCAGTCTCGAACAGACGGTCGCCGTCACGCCCCTGGCCACCACTGCATCGAAGACGTAAACCATGGATCTACGCCAGGCCGCCTACCTCGGCTTCCGCCTGTTGGTGCGCAACGCCTCGACCTCCGTTCTGCTGCCGCTGTTGAAGCGCGCGATTGTCGAGCGGCTGCCCGACGGCAGCATCCGCCCGGGCACGCAAAGCCGGCCCGATGGTCGCATCGGCGTGCTCTTTCTGTCGTCGGACGTGTTCCGTGGCGACAACGTGCATCTGGCCGCGGCGGGCAGCGTTCGGGTCCTGGAACTGCCTCGGCGCTGGTTGACCCGGCTCTTCCTGCAGTTCTACGACATGCAGCCGCGTCGCCCGCAGATGCCCGAATACATGAATCCCTCGCCGACGGATGCTCCGTTCGCCTACAAACAGGACTACCAGCGTTTCCTCGAACGGCTGCTTCCGCCGCTGTTCACGGAGCTCGGTATCGACTGTGTGATCGGGCAGCACATGCACCATATCATCGACGTCGACTGGGGCGAGGTGTCGCAGAGACTCGGACGGCCCTATCTGGTGTTTCATCGCGAGGCCATCGTTGTCAGTCCGGTGGTGCGCAACCGGGTGCGCGATCGCTTGACCAGATTAGGCAGGTTTCAGGGAGCCCACATCGTGGTGCAGAACGAGGGAGCCGTCGAAGCATGCATTGAGAGCGGCTTCGTCGATCGCGACCGCATCACCGCCTTGGGCGCAATCCGTATGGATGCCCTGGCCAGAGATATGAAAAGACTGCGCAACGACCTGCCGGAAAACGGCACCTGTGTCATGTTTGCCTTCGGTCTTGGCCTGTTCGTTGTGGCTGGCGATGTGCCGCAAAGCCAGTTCGACAAGGCGCATTCGGCTTTCCTCAGCGTGGCGCGCAACAATCCGAAGCGCCAGTTCATCATCAAGTGCAAGCCGGACACCGAAGGGTCCTGGCGCAAGGATTTCGAGCGTCTTTGCGGCGAAATCGGCGTCGACCCCTATGCACTGGCCAATCTGCGCATAACTTCCGATGACGATCCGCACGAGCTGATCCGGAATGCGGCCGTGGTGACGTCCTTTAACTCGACGACGCTTCTTGAAGCAGGCATCGCCGGGCGCCGGGTGGTCGTTCCGTATTTCGACGAGGTGCGGCAGCCGGAATTCCGCGAGTGCCTGTACTTCTACCCGGGTGTCTTTGACGTGTTCGTGGCGGCGCAGGACGAAGAAGAGTATATGGCCGCCTTGGAGGCGGGGCTTTCCGGGGTGAGACCGATCACCGATGCCGAACTGGCCGAGCGGGTTGCGGTGTTCGAACACTACATTTCACCTCTTGACGGGCGCGTGACCGAGCGGTTCGAAGCGTTGATACATGCTTCGGTATCGGATCTGCGGGCCGCGGCTGAGTAGGTTCTAGGGGCCCTTTGAACTATGCCGATGGCAACAGCCAGGGGATGCAAGTGATGCTAGAGACGGCAAAGAGCGTTATCCGACAGTGGAACTACCCTGGTCCGAGGTTCGTTCCGGACCGGCCGGGATGGAGAACATCCTATAGCCGCCTGGCGCATATCCTGCACCCTGTCGAGAGCTACCGCCGGAAGCGGATGCTTCGGAGCATCAAGGCAAACAGCATTCCTGACGACGTAGGGTATGCGACCATCCGTCTTGGCCCGGAGAACACGGAACGTCTGCGGGTAATTCGGGACCTGGCGCGGCAAATGGAATGGGATGTTGGTGCGCACAAGAAGCCGCACCTGCTCATGCAGGATCTGGACATCCACAGCTCGCGCGAAGTCCGGGCGTTGGCGAGTTCCAGCGAGGTGGTCGATCCGATTGCCGCGTATCTCGGCTCCTATCCCGTCTTTCAGTATGCCGCCATCTGGCATTCGCCCAACACGAAATACTACGCTGGGCGCAGTCAGGACTTCCACCTGGACGGTGAAGACCTGAGGCAGGTTAAGTGCTTCATGCCGCTTGAGGACATAGAGGAGGAGAACGGACCACTGACGGTGATCCGAGCGGATACCAGTGAACGCCTCTTCGACCAACTGGTTCAGGATGGAACGATCACCGAACGGAATACAAAGCTGGACGATGACGTCATTGAGCGGCTCGTTCCGAAGGAGAACTGGGAGAGCTTGACCGGAAAACTTGGTGATGCGTCTTTTGTCGACACCTCCCGCTGCTACCACTTCGGCAGCCGAGGGACCCGGCCGAGAACGCTCCTGCAACTGCACTACTACACCATGGCCGCCGTGATGGTACCGCTGTTTATTCGCAACACGCGCAAGTATGCCGACGAAAAGGAAACCCTGCTTTTTGGGTATCACCACGACCTCTTCAGGAACAGGCGCCGGCGCTACTGGGCCCGCGCCATGTCACAGCGTGGGCAGCAAGATGTCGCCGCGTAAGTCTTACGAGTACGCAAAGAAGTCGAGGCGGATCCGCAAATGCAGCTGACCATACGCGATTGGACAAGAAACAAGATAAACCTGTACCTGATGCCGTTGAACGAAGCCGACGTTGCAGGTTTTTCTGTCCGTCGACATTGCCCGGCGTGCGATGCAGTGGACTCTGCGGAGATCGCCCTCGAGGTCTGGATGGCTGAATGGACGTCCGTCGTCTCGCTGGCACAATGCCGGGAATGCACGCACATCTACTATCTGAATCCGCCCTCGGACGAGTTCATAGACAACTACTATCGGACAAGTTGGAACAAGCTTTCGGGCCAGACTCCAAACAGTGAGGTGGTTGTTGGCACGAGAGTTGCCCGCAAGCTGCCAAGACTTCTGCAAGAGCTCGGAATCACCGACCGCAGCACACGCATTCACGACGTTGGCTGTGGCATGGGCCATCACATGGCCGGGTTGATTGAGGCCGGATACGAGAACACCTTCGGCTCCGAACTTCAGGCATATCGCCTGGCTTCTCTCGAGAAACGTTTCCCGGGACACGCGATCGAGAGCGACTTTTCTTCCAACCTGCCGGATCGCTATGACGTGATTTACTCAAACCATGTCATGGAGCACGTTTACTCGCCGCGTGAGATGTTCGACTACAAGGTTCGCCATCTTGAGCCGACCGGCATCATCATCGTCAGCGTGCCGGACGCCAAGTTCGAGCCGCCCTTCCAACAACTGCTCGGACTTCATCACTTAAGTTCATTCACGGTGAAATCGCTGGCGCGCCTGGGCGAGAGTTTCGGTTTTAAATGCCAATTCTGGCGGGGCGGGCGCGCGGACGAACTGTGCGCGGTCTACTACCGTGACGAAGCACACATTGCCGGTGCGGCGAGCGACTGCTTCTTCAGGGAGGACGAACTTGACCTGTCCTGTTGCGATGATCAGATCGAGCGTCTGCGCAAGGCATGGCAGCCGCAGCGAGGGCAGTCGACAAAGACTTTTCACGTGCCCCTGGCGCCCTATACGGACAACAAGTCGAACTCGGCGGACGTCTGCCATACGACTTTGGAAGGTATGACGGCCCTGGCCTTTCGGGCTATCTGCCGAACGCACAACTGGCTGATCGATCACAATGCCCGACGCCTGGCGAATCTGGGCTGGAAAGCGAACCAGTTCCTGTCGGCACCCGGCCGTCGTCTGAGGGGATTCAGCTACGTCGTCGTGCAAAGGCGGGAAGATGGTAGTCCCGTGCCCCGCATCTCCTGGCCCGACAAGGCAGCTTTCGTGACCAAATGACCGCCGCCACAGTGATCGCCGCCGACCGTCTCGTGGCATAGCCGCAGCGCCAACCGCCCGTGTGGCCGGCCTTCCCGCGCACTCAGGCGCGGCAACGTCGGCCGCGGGCGCTCGCCCAGTTCGTTGACAGGGAGCCGGGGTCGCAGGCGACCGGGCGCCTTCCTGCTCACGTCATACCCGAGGGAATACGTTATGAAGAGACAAATGACCATTGGGGACTTCAGGATCGACGAGGATTCTGAATGCTTCGTGATCGCGGAGATCGGTCACAATCACCAGGGCAGCCTGGAGAAGTGCAAGGAGTTGTTCCGTGCCGCCAAGGACTGCGGTGCGGATTCGGTCAAGCTGCAGAAGCGCGACAACCGGACGCTGTTTACCCGTGAGATGTACGACAGTCCCTATGACAACCGGAACAGCTATGCGGATACGTATGGCGCGCATCGTGAGGCGCTCGAATTCGGCCGTGATGAATACGTCGAACTGCAGCGCTACGCCCGCGAGCTCGACATTCTGTTCTTCTCCACGGCTTTCGACATGCCGAGCGCCGACTTTCTGGCGGAGCTGGACATGCCGGCCTACAAGATCGCCTCTGGCGATCTCACCAACATCCCGCTGATCCGTTACGTCGCTGAAATCGGCAAGCCCATGTTCATCAGCACAGGCGGCGGCACCATGGACGACGTGTGGCGTGCCCGTGACGCCGTGATGCCGCTGAACGACAATGTCTGCATCATGCAGTGCACGTCGGGCTATCCGGTCGAGTACGATGAACTGAACCTGCGCGTCATCGAGACCTATCGCGACGCCTTCCCGGACTGCGTCATCGGTTTGTCGGCGCACGACAACGGCATCTCGATGCCGGTGGTCGGCTACATGCTGGGCGCGCGCGCCGTCGAGAAGCACTTCACGCTCAATCGTGCAGCCAAGGGTACGGACCACGCGTTCTCGCTCGAGCCGCCGGGGCTGCGCCGTATGGTGCGCGACCTGAAACGGGCGCGCGTCGCCCTTGGTGACGGCGTAAAGCGTCAGTACGAAAGCGAGAAGAAGCCGCTCTACAAGATGGCCAAGAAGCTGGTCGCCGCCCGCGACGTTCCCGCCGGCACGACGCTCAAAGCCGAGGACATTGCGATCCGCGCACCCAACGATGGTCTGCCACCGTATGAATTCGACAATGTCATCGGCCGCACGACCAACCGCGCTTTCGCCGCCGACGACAATATCGAACTGAGTGGACTCGACTGAGACACGCCGTCGGAAACTGCCATGGTTCAGGAGCAGGACAAGCTGTTCGACGTCGCCGGCCGCGTCGTCGTCGTCACCGGTGGTATGGGACTGCTGGGCAGCCGGTTCTCGCGGGAGCTCGTTCGGCGCGGCGCCAGGGTCGCGGTGTTCGACGCGCTCGACAACGAAGCGCTGTGGCACCAGCGACTTGGTGAAGAGGCCGAGGCGGCGACACTGCGACGCTTTTGCGTCGACATCACCGATCGGGGCGAATTGCAGGCGGCGCTGGAGGCAGTGAGCAAGGAATGGCAAACGCCCTACGGCCTGATCAACACGGCCGCGATTGACTCGCCGCCAGACGCGCCGGCGGAGGAGAACGGACCGTTCGAGACCTATCCCGAAGCCTCGTGGGACAAGGTCATGGAGGTCAACGTCAAGGGCAGCATGATGGCCTGCCAGGTCATCGGCGGCGCCATGGCGTCGGCAGGTCGCGGCTCCATCGTCAACATATGCTCGACTTACGGCCTCGTCGGTCCCGATCAGCGGGTCTACGAATATCGCCGCACCGCAGAGGACGTCTTCTACAAACCGGTATCCTATTCGGCCTCCAAGTCGGCGATCCTGAACCTCACGCGCTATCTGGCCGTGTACTGGGCCGAGCGTGGCGTGCGCGTCAACACCTTGACCTTCGGCGGGGTCTTCAACCACCAGGACGAGCGCTTTCTGGCCGAATACGCCCGACGCACCCCGCTCGGGCGTATGGCCGACCATGACGAATACAACGGCGCCGTGATCTTCCTGCTGTCCGATGCGGCCTCCTACATGACCGGCGCCAACATGGTGCTGGATGGCGGCTGGACTGCCTGGTGACACCAACGGTATGACCCAGCAGATGAACGCAGGCGAACGTCAAAAGGCGCGTGCGGTCGCCTTCATCCCGGCGCGTTCGGGTTCGGAAAGGATCCGGCACAAGAACATCCGCCGCCTGGGGGCGCATCCACTGATCGCCTATTCCATTGCCTCTGCTCGCGACTCCGGCGTTTTCGATGCAGTTGTGTTCTGCACCGACTCGCAGGAGTACGCCGAGATCGCCCGGCACTATGGCGCGGAAGTTCCGTTCCTGCGCCCGACGGAGATCTCCGGCCCGACCAGTCCGGACATCGAGTGGATCCGCTTCGCCCTCGACGCGCTTGCGAAGGCGGGCCGGCAGTACGACTGCTTCTCGATCCTGCGACCGACCAGCCCGCTGCGTCAGGCTGAAACCATTCGCCGCGCATGGTCCGCCTTCATCGCGGAGGAGGGGGTCGATAGCCTGCGTGCAGTGGAGAAATGCCAGCAGCATCCGGGCAAGATGTGGGTCATCCGCGGCAGCCGCATGTACCCGATCCTGCCCTATCGCTTCGACGATGTGCCCTGGCATAGCAGCCAGTACAAGGCGCTTCCCGAAATCTACGTGCAGAATGCCAGCCTGGAAATCGCCTGGACCCGGGTCGCCCAGGAAGGTGGTTCGATCGCCGGCGACAGCATCATGCCGTTCGTCAGCGAAGGCTACGAGGGAGCCGACGTGAATGCACCGATGGACTGGAACCTGATCGAAGCGCTGATCGGCGAGGGAACCGTTAGTCTCCCGCCGGTTGCGTCGGAGCCCTTCCCGGCGTCCCCGCTGATCGACGATTGAGGACAACGAACGCGCTATGATTGCTCGTATTCGGAAGCAGCTGTCAGGCCAGCTCTCGTCCGCCAGCCGCGCGTTGGCCAGACGCGGCATCGTCTGGCCTTGGAGCATGCTGGCATCGCGCGGAATCGAGCGCATTTCGACGGGGCCGAAGGGCAACCGGATTCGTCTGCTGATGCTCTCGCACAAGCGCTTCATGAGCGATGTTCGTATTCTTGCGGAGCACCCCGATTTCGATGTCGTCGTCCTGCACCAGGATTGGCAAGGTCGCGTCAACCAGCACCTGGCCGGCAAAGGTGCTGGCAGCTCCAAGGACGTGCTGATCCCGTCCGACTGCGTGCTGCCGATGACCAACTTCGTCCGCAACTTCCTTCAGCGCAACGAGATCGACGTCGTGGTCAGCGCCTGCATCTGGTATCGGCAGGACGTCACCTTCGGGGCACCGGCGCAGCAGCTGGGCATTCCCTATGTCGTGCTGCATCGCGAAAGCCTGAAGACGCGGCCACGCCATCATGCCTGGATGACGGATACCGTGCGCCGGTTCGGTGACAAGAACGGTTTCCTCGGCCACACCATCATTTTCCACAACCAGCCCATGTGCGATCTGATGGCGCGAATTGGCTATGCCGGGCCGGAACGCACGCTGAACGGCGGCTGTCTGCGCATGGACGAGCTGGTGCACCGTGTCCACGCCGCACGCAAAGGCACGTTGGAGACGGGCAAAACGCAGCGCCGTCAGCAGGTCGCCATGTTCTCCTTCGCACCGGGCATCGGGCTGAACGACCTGAAGGTACAGCCATTCCCACAGAAGTGGTTCCTCGGCTGGTTCCGCCTGTTCGAGCGCTCGCATGCCGCCATCGCCGAGCTCGCGCGCGAAATGCCGGATGTCGATTTCATCATCAAACCGAAGTGGGAAGGCTACTGGATCGAATGGGTGAAGCAGGCGATCCTGGCTGCCGGCATCGACCCGGAGACGCTGCCCAACCTGACCATCACGACGAAAGCCGATCCACACGACCTCGTGCTCGATTCCGATGTCATCTGCGGTTTCGCCAGCACCTGCCTGCTCGAAGCCGGTATCGCAGGCAAGCCGGTCGTCGTGCCCGACTTCGAAGAGGCGGTCGAGCCGCTCTATCGCGAACGGGTGCAGCTACTGGACTACTATCATCTGTTCGATGCGGCGGATTCACCGGAAGCGTTCCGGCAAATGGTGAAGGCACGCCTTGCCGATCCTGCCATCGACGCCGAAACGATGCGCCAACGCGATGCTGCCTTTGACGAATGGGTGTCCGACATCGAAGGCAATGCGCTGGACAAGTACACACAAGCCCTGCGTGAGGCGGCGGAATGGGGGCGGCTGCGGCGCGCTGCCAAGCACGGCGCGTCAAACGTCGCCGGTGCTGCCCTGACTCAGAAGACCTGATCGCAACGCCATGCAACATCCCATTTCCTTCGTTCCGCCGACCGAGTTCGAGCGTCTTCGCACGGCCAATCTGTCCGCTGTCGACATCGCCGCGCAGTTCGCCGATATGTGCCGGCTCAATACCTTGTCGATGATCGCCTGGGCCGGTTCCGGTCACATCGGCTCCTGCTTCTCCAGCCTCGACATCGTCTCCTGGCTGTTCCTCAACGAGTTGCGTCAGCCAGAAGACGAGGATGCTGCGTCCGGCGACATCTATTTCTCCTCCAAGGGCCACGATGTCCCGGGGCTCTACGCCGTCATGATCGCCTGCGGCCTGCTGCCCTATGACCAGGTGCTGGCACTGCGACGGTTGCAGGGTCTGCCAGGGCATCCGGACGTGGGCACGCCGGGCATGGTGACCAACACCGGTTCGCTGGGCATGGGGATCTCCAAGGCCAAGGGCATGGCGTTTGCCAACCGGCAGCGGGGTATCGACGCCCGGATCTATGTGATGACCGGTGACGGCGAACTGCAGGAAGGCCAGTTCTGGGAATCATTGCCGTCCGCGGTCAATCACGGCCTGCACGAGATCACCGTCATCATCGACCACAACAAGATGCAGTCGGATACCTGGGTCAGCGACACCAGCAACCTGGGCGACCTGGAGGCCAAACTGGCGGCGTTCGGCTGGGCCGTGGCCCGTTGCGACGGCAACGATATGACCGCGTTCTCGCAGACCCTGGCCCACCTCCAAGACGACGGCGAACGCCCGAAAGTGCTTATTGCCGATACCGTCAAGGGCTGCGGCGTATCCTTCATGCAGGGCGACGCCATGGCTGCCGACCAGTGGCGCTACCTCTACCACAGCGGCGCACCGGGTCGGCAGGACTATGAGGCGGCGCTGGCGGAGCTGACGGAACGCATCGATGGGCGCCTGGCTGGGCATGCGCTCGAGCCGCTCGTTCTGGAGCAGTTCGAGGCGCCGGAACGGCCAGCCGCTCAAGAGGCACAGCGGCTGGTGCCCGCGTATAGCGAGGCTTTGATTGCGCAGGCTGAGCAGAACGACGCCGTCGTCGCGCTGGACGCGGACCTGATCCTGGATACGGGCCTTATTCCATTCCGGGAGCGTTTCCCTGATCGCTTCATCGAATGCGGCATCGCCGAGCAAGACATGGTCTCGCAAGCGGGTGGGCTGGCGCTACGCGGCCTGCTACCGGTGGTGCATTCCTTCTCCTGTTTCCTCGCGGCCCGGCCGAACGAGCAGATCTACAACAACGCGACGGAGCACACGAAGGTCGTCTATGTCGGCACGCTGTCGGGCGTTGTGCCCGCCGGGCCGGGCCACTCGCACCAGTCGGTGCGGGACATCGGCGCGCTCGGTTCCGTGCCGGGCCTGGTTCTGATCGAACCGTGTTGCGAACGAGAAGTGGCTGCGGCGGTGGAGTATTGCATCGCCCGGAGTCCGGAGAGCAGCTTTCTGCGTCTGGTCTCGATTCCGTGTCCGATCCCGTTCGAGCTGCCCGACGACTACAGGCTCGAGCCCTTCCGCGGTACGCTGCTGGCGGAGGGCGAGGATGCCGTGCTCTTCGCCTACGGGCCGGTGATGCTGACGCAGGCTTGGCAGGCGCGGCGTTTGCTGGCGGAGCGCCACGGGGTCGGCCTGCGTGTGGTCAACCTGCCATGGCTCAACCGCGTCGACGACGACTGGCTAAGGGAGACGGTGGCCGGCTGCCCCGCCGTCTTCACCCTCGACAACCACTACGTGGTCGGTGGACAGGGGCAAATGCTGGCAGCGCGGCTGGCGGCGCTGCCGGGCAATGCCCAGCGCTCGGTGACCAGCTTCGGGCTAACCGAAGTGCCGCTGTGCGGCGAAAACAACGAGGTGTTGGCGGCACATCGGCTCGACGCCGAGAGTCTGGCGGCGCAGATGTTCGCGGTGCTGTCGGACTGACGTAGACGCCATGCTTGCCACCGTTCGTCATCTGCGCCACGGCCCGCTGAGGGGCCTGGGACCGCTCTGGACGGCGCTCGGCGATGGCTACCGGTTTCTGCAGCGCCGGTTGCCCTGGCCGACGTCGGTGGCGATGAAGGTGGGTCCTTACGGCCCTTTTCGCTTTGACGGCCGTTTCGCCTTCAGCGGCTTCGAGTCCTGGGGCGGTGGCAAGAACCCCGGCTTCGAAGCCTGCATCGAGAGCTGCCGTGGCGCGCGCTGCGTGCTCGACGTCGGGGCCCACATCGGCTTGGTGTCGTTGCCTGCGAGCCGAGTGCTCGCCGCGGGCGGCGTCGTGCACGCCTTCGAGCCCGCCGCCGGCAACTTCCGACTGTTGCAGCGGCATATCCGTCTCAACCGCATCGACAATATCGTTGCCATAGCCGATCTGGTCGGCGGTCGGGTCGATGATGCGGTGGCGTTCTACGAGCAGGACGGGGATTACCCGATGAGTTCGATCGCCGGACCCGAGGATCCGGCGCGGGCGATCCGCACCACCCGGCGACAGATCACGCTCGATACCTACTGCCGCGCCAACGGGCTGCAGCCGGAGGTGATCAAGATCGATACGGAGGGGGCGGAAATCGGTGTGCTCGAGGGTGCCCGTGAAGTCATCGCCCGCTGCCGGCCGGTGATCTTCCTGAGCGTGCATCCGCGTCAGCTACGGGCCATGGGCAGCGACACCGGTGCTGTCGAGGCTCTGGTCCGCGAGCTCGGCTACCGCGGTGAAACGCCGAGCGGACAGCCCGCCGAACGCTTCGACGCCAGCGAGTACCGGCTCGTACCCATCGGTGACGCCAGCGATGCCTGACGGCGGTGCCGGCGGCCCCGGCACCGGATCGGCGACCGGAACATCCGCCGCCGTCAGCGACCGCGAGACGACAGGGTCGATGCCGGTCCAGCGCGTCTGCTTCCCCTTTGTCGGCGATACCGTCGGCGGCAGTCACCTGTCGGCGCTGCTGCTGGCGCAGGCGTTGCCGTCGCCGTTCACGCCGTGCATCGTCGTTCACGAACAGGGGCCGTTGTCTGCCTATCTGGATCGTGAGGGGATTGCGTACCACCAGCTGCCGCTGCCCCGCTACGTCGGCCGTTCGCGCGGCCTGGTGCGGCACGTAGCCGACATTGCGGCGTCTGTTTGGCCGGTCCTGGATTTCCTGCGTCAGCAGGAGATCGCCCTCGTTAATCCCCAGGACGGCCGGATGAACATGACCTGGATGCTGCCCGCCCGGCTCGCCGGTCGCGGCTTGGTCTGGCACCAGCGGTCCATGTTCGCGCCCTCGCGGCCCACGTCATTGATGCTGCGCGGTGCCCACCGGGTGGTTTGCGTCTCCGCCTTCGTGGCCGAGAGCATGCTCGGTCATTGCCGCGAGCGCATCGCGGTGATCGATGACCCGCATGACACTTCGCGGCCTCCACCGGATCGTGCCGCCGCTCGGACGGTGCTCAAGGACGAGCTCGGCGTCGGCGACGACACGCCGCTGGTCGGGTTCTTCGCCAACCTGACGCGGCAGAAACGTCCCGATGTCTTCGTCGAGGCCGCGGCGCGGACTTGCGGCCCATCGGCGGCCACGCCGCTCTTCCTGCTCTTCGGACGCGACTATGACGGTCTCGCCAGCGACCTGGAACGGCGCGCGGCCGAACTGGGAATTGCCGAACAGGTCCGCATCATGGGCTTTCGAACGCCTGCGGAGACGCTGATGGCCGCCTGCGACGTGATTGCCGCGCCTGGCGTCAACGATGCCTTTCCGCGTGTCCTGATCGAGGCCATGCAGGTCGGTACGCCGCTGGTGGCGGCGAGGTCAGGCGGTCATCCAGACATCCTGGAGGATCAGCGGACGGCGCTGCTGTTCGAGCCGGACGATCCGCTCGCGCTGGCGCGGGCGCTCGGCGAACTGCTCGTGAGCCCGGACCGTCGGGCACAGCTCAGCCTGGCGGCCCGAACCGCCGCGCTCGAGCGCTTTTCCGTGGCCCGGCACGTCGAGGAAATGGTCGCGGTCTACGCCGGCATTGTCAGCCGGAAGGCGGCCGAAGCGCCAACTCCATGACCAGCGTGCCACGCAGGAGCGGGAACAAGCGCAGCATGGCACGGTAGAGCAGGCGGCGCCGGGGAATGTTCGGCTTGTGCAGGCAGAGCTGGTAGCTCAGCACCTCCAGGCCGGCCGACTGCGCCACCTTGGCCAGGGTGAACGGGGTGAACCAGAAGCGGTGGTCCGAGTTGATCTGCTCGGTATTGCGCAAGGTGCGGGTCAGATTGTCGAGATGAAAGGCGTTCGGCACCGTCAGCACCAGACGGTCGACGCAGCTTGCATATTTCTCCCTGATGGCGGCGAGGAACTCGACCGGGTTGCCGATGTGCTCAAGAACCTCGCCAAGCACCAGGTAGTCCCAGTGCCCGGCCACGATTTCGGGCAGTGGCGGGTCGCGGACCAGGTCGCACAGCCGCACATTGTCGAAGCCGAGGGCGTGCACCAGGTCGATGCCGTCAGCGTCGATGTCGACGCCGATGCAAAGCTCGCTGGCCCTGGTGAGCCGTTGATGCAGCCACGTGCCGGCCGCTATGCGGCTTTCGATCAAGGGCACATGGTCGAGGCAGCCCACATGCACGATGCGCCGGTCCTTCGCCAGTCCCTCCAGCAAGGCCGAGCGTTCCTGCATCGCGCCCGTCTCGTGCGGCAGGCGGAGCCGGTAGCCGGCCGAGAAGCGCTCGCCGGTCAGATAGGACAGGTCTTGCGGACTGAACTGCATGCTAAGCGGCGGGCCAGACTTGCCGGCGATACGCGCGGGTCAGGGCGAAGAGCTTGGCAGTACCGCATTTCCGGCGGTCTAGGCAAGGTGCTTGCGACTCCCGGCTTGTGGCGTTGCCGGCGATGAGCGCACGCCTCAAGGTTCACTTCCTCAGCGAACCGTTCACCAACCAGAATACGCGTGCTTTCCTGTTTCCGGTCCTGCGCCATCGCCGGGCGCTGCGCGATGCCGGTCTGGACGTGGACGTCTTCTACGAGGTTGCCCCCGGCCTCACGGACTGCGACGTCCTCGCCATCAACAACAAATGGCTGACGCCGGAGTTCGCGGCAGACCGCCAGCGTGCCCTTGACCGGATTGCCGGGCTGTCCCGGCAGGTCGCCCGCTTGGTCTATTTCGACCGTTCGTCGACCGCCGGCTCGTTCGAGCCCGACGTGCTGCCGCTGGTCGACGCCTACTACAAGACCTCGCTGTTCCGGGATCGGCGTCTCTCCCTTCGGCCGCTGTACGGCGGCCGGTTGTTCTGCGACTACTACCATCGCACCTGCGGCGTCAGCGATGCCGAGCCGGCGCCCTCGCCGGTGCTCGACACACCGGCCCTGGCCAGCCGCCTGGCCCTGTCGTGGAACACGGCCCTGGCCGACTACGGCCTGCTGGGGCCGCGCTTGTCGGCGCTATACGCGCGTTTGCCGCTGCGGCTGCTGCTTTCGGGACCCTGGAGCTTTACATCGCCGTCGCGACCACGACCGATCGCCGTGTCGTGCCGGATGACTCTGAGCTACATCCACGCCAGCATCGCTTTCCAGCGCCAGCAAGTGGCGGAGCGCCTGCAAGCGCACCGCCGCAGCGACCGCGTCTCAAAACCGGCCTACTTCCGCGAGCTCCGGCGTAGCCAGATCGTCGCCTCCCCGTTCGGCACCAGCGAGATCAACTATAAGGATTTCGAGGTCTTCCTGACCGGCGGCACCCTGCTGAAGCCGGACATGTCGCACCTGGAGACCTGGCCAGATCTCTACGAGGCCGACGTCACCTATGCCGCGCACAGCTGGGATCTGGACGACCTGGAGGAGGTGATCGACGGCCTGCTGGCCGATCCCGCGCGTCGGATCGAGATCGCCCGGGCGGGGCAGGCGCGTTATCGCGCCTGCCTGCATGGTCGTGTCGCCGAGGAGCGATTTGCCGCGCACTTCCGACAGCTGGTCGCGCCGGGGCCGGTCGGGCCGTCAGCCCCGTCGGTCGGGTGATCAGCCAGGCCGCAGCAAGACGTTGAAACCGGAGTCCAGCAGTTCGTCCTCCGGCCGGTCGCGGAAGGGCGCGGCCATGCGCGCACGCGGCGTCGGCAGCGTGGGAAAGCGGTCGGTCTTCGTCACCGTCACCGCAAATCCGGCGTCGCGGAAGTGCTTGAGCATTTCCGCCATGCTGATGCGATTGGTGTAAAAGCCGGACCCGGCCATGAACCGGCTTTCCCAGAGCGCCATCGGGAAGCGCAAGTTGTTCAGCCCGCCATCCAGGTGATCGCGCAGGTCGACGCGGTGTGAACAGACCCCGTCCGGCGCCAGGATGCGCCGTAGCTCGCGCATCGTCTCGGTGAACTCGTGATGGCGCACATGCTCCAGCACCGCCTGCGACCACATGAAGTCGACGCTGGCGTCCGGGATGGTACGCAGGCTGGCGAGGCCATCGGTCAGGTAGCGCGCATTGCAGAGCGCCAGCATCTCGTCGGCGTTGCCGCAGGCGGTCAGGTCTGGGACGGCCACGCCTTCGGCCTCGAGCTGCGGGGCGAGCCGGCGATACAGCTCGATGTCGCGGCTGGCGAAATCCCCCGCATCGATCAGCCAGCAGGCACGGCCGCCGAAGGCGCGAACCAGCAGCGCCGACACCAGTGAATCTCCCGGGCCGAGTTCGAGAGCGCGCAGGCCGTCGCCCTCGGTGCGGCCGCCGGCGGCCAAATGTCCACGCAACACGCGCAAGGCATAACCGGCATCGTCCATGGCGCCGTGGCGGAACAGCGCCAGTCGGCTCCAGGCGCGGTAGCCGACCGGCAGATGCGCCAGCG
>Ga0126335_1000128_pt1 | contig 34588 bp, 35 predicted proteins | sample OlaspJWI45metaG_FD_108409 | JGI IMG/M metagenome (GOLD analysis project Ga0126335, IMG submission 108409) | Marine gutless worms symbiont microbial communities from Oahu, Hawaii - Olavius sp. 1 OAHU.JWI-45 metaG | ecosystem: Host-associated > Annelida > Digestive system > Unclassified | place... | reverse complement strand
GCCGGCGCCATTTTCCATGGCTGTGTTGCGTTCTCGCTCATTTACCACAGTACACATCAATTACAGCGTTTTGCCCCGTGAAAAAATGGACACCGGCTCTTTACCGGGCATTTGATTAGTGTTTACAGGCCCTGGAATACTGTTTAACTTCTATATGCATAAAAAAAGGGCCTTCCTGAATTAGAAGACCCTTTTGAAGGCTAACCCTTTGACTTACCCCTAGAGGGCAAGGCTGGGCTATAGACTAGCTGCTGGGCAGAAACCGGTAAATGCGCTCTGAAAGGAATTGAAGCCGAAAAATAAGGTGAGCCAGGCCCAGTTAGGGTGATGGAAGATAGCAAGTAATGTGCTGAGCATGACCATGGTGCCGAGCAGCGCAAACAGAGATCGTTCTATAGACATAGGAGTACCTTTTAGCAAAATAAGATAATCTTAACATTCTAACATACAAATAAGTCGAAAGTCATAACATTTATTATTTGTTGCCTGGCTGAACCTTCAGCATGTTCAACGTTCACAGCAGACGAAATTTATGTCATTTAGAATTATGCGCTAACAGCTCGTGCTGGCATGCACTGCCATTTCATGTCATTTAATGGTAATCGTACCCTGGTGCAGACAATGAGGGTAAGACTATGTAAATTCCTCGCTGGCTATTCGCGAGGCGAGAGATTAGTTAGCTACCAACGATTGCTAACAATACGCCAGCAGCAACAGCGGAGCCAATCACACCGGCAACATTAGGTCCCATGGCCTGCATGAGTAAGAAGTTTTGTGGGTTGGCTTCCTGACCAACCTTGTTAGCCACACGTGCGGCCATAGGTACGGCAGAAACACCGGCAGCCCCGATGAGTGGATTGACCTGCCCACCCGTTATGCGATGCATAATCTTTCCCATGACGACACCGGCGGCGGTTCCAATTGAAAAAGCAAAAATACCGAGTGCCAGAATACCTAATGTTTCAGCACTGAGAAATTTATCTGCCGAGAGTTTGGAGCCAACGGCTAATCCAAGAAATATGGTGACGATGTTGATTAACTCATTCTGTGCAGTACTGCTAAGGCGATCTACCACACCGGATTCTCTCAATAAATTACCCAGGGCCAGCATGCCGATTAGTGGTGTGGCAGTAGGTAGTAATAAGATTGCCAGGCCAATTAGGAGGAATGGGAACATGATTTTTTCATACCTGCTTACCGGTCTGAGTTGCGTCATCACGACTTGGTGCTCTTCTTCAGTGGTTAGCCACTTCATGATCGGTGGCTGAATCAGTGGTACCAGGGCCATGTAGGAATAAGCAGCAACGGCAATGGCACCGAGTAGATCAGGGGATAATCGAGAAGCCAGAAAGATAGCGGTCGGGCCGTCAGCGCCACCAATAATAGCAATGGCAGATGCATCGGCCAGGCTGAATTCGATGCCGGGTAAATAATTCATCAAGATGGCGCCGATCAATGTAATAAAAATACCGAATTGTGCGGCGGCACCAAGTATTGCCAAGCTGGGTCGGGCTAGCAGTGGACCAAAATCCGTCATGGCACCTACACCCATAAAAATGAGTAAGGGGAACAGGCCATTACTAATACCCAGGTTATAAAGAATACCGAGTATTCCGTCTGGGCCAGCGATACCGGCAAGCGGGATGTTAGCCATGATGCCGCCAAAGCCGATAGGCAGAAGTAACAGGGGTTCAAAGTTTTTAACGATCGCGAGATAGATCAACAAACCACAGATCGCCATCATGACGATTTGGCCAATAGTAAAGTTAGCCAGTCCGGTTGAATCCCAGAGTTTGAGTATGCCTTCTCCCATGGAACTACTTGATAGTTAGCATTACTTGATCAACCTGCACAGCGTCACCTTTGGCTACATTGATGCATCCCACATGACCATCGGTAGAGCAACGTATCTGAGTTTCCATCTTCATAGCTTCAATGACGATAACGACCTGTCCTGCTGATACCTGGTCACCAGGTGATACTGGAATATCAATGACACTGCCCGCCAGAGGTGCCTTTATCTCTTCAGAAAGTGCGCCACTATCAGAAGCCACTGTAGGTGCTGGTTGACTTGGTGCTGGTTGTTGTTCATTGCTGGAAATAATGTTTCCTGTGCCGGGTTCTACCTGAACATTGAAGGTTCGGCCATCAACATTGACTCGTTAGCTTTCTGTGCCGCCAGTTGCAGCAACAGGTGCTGCTGGTGCGGGTTCTGGTGCACTATCCGGATGGGGTTCAAATGCATCCGGGTTATTCCTGTTTTTCAGGAACTCTAGTCCAACCTGTGGGAACTGCGCGTAAATGAGCACATCATCAACCAGGTTCTCTGCAAGTTCGATGTTTTCATCTTCCGCGATCTTTTTGAGCTCTTCTGTCAGCGTGGACATTTCGTTGTCAATTAAATCAGCAGGTCGACAGGTGATTGGGTCAGCTCCTTCCAGTACACGTTGTTGAAGTTCCTGGTTAACTTCAGCTGGGGAAGCACCATATTCGCCTTTCAGGATGCCGGCTGCCTCTTTTGAAATGGTTTTATAACGCTCACCGGAAAGCACGTTAATGACCGACTGTGTGCCAACAATTTGCGATGTGGGCGTGACCAGCGGTATATAACCCAGGTCTTTCCGAACGGTCGGGATTTCTGCCAGTACCTCATCCATTTTATCCAGTGCATTTTGCTCACGAAGCTGGTTTTCCATATTCGTTAGCATGCCACCCGGTACCTGCGCGATCAGGATACGTGGGTCGACACCTTTTAATGTACCTTCAAAGGCGGCGTATTTTTTACGTACTTCACGAAAGTAAATGGCAATCTCTTCCAGTAGATTGATATCCAGGCCTGTATCACGCTCTGTGCCTTCCAGCATGGCGACTACCGATTCAGTAGGGGAGTGGCCGTAGGTAAGGCTCATGGAAGATATTGATGTATCGGCAACATCCAGCCCGGCTTCAGCGGCCTTGATCAGGGTGGTTGTCGACATGCCGGTTGTGGCATGGCTGTGCAGTGAGATCGTTAAATCACAGCTTTCTTTAATACGCGAAACGAGCTCATAGGCGGTATAAGGTTTTAGTAAGCCGGCCATATCCTTGATGGCAATCGAGTGACAGCCCATGTCTTCAAGTTTTTTGGCCATATCCAGCCAGGTGTCCATGGTATGAACCGGGCTGTCGGTATAGCAAATCGTACCTTGTGCATGCTTGTCGACAGCTATGGTTGCCTTAATCGCTGTCTCAAGGTTTCGCACGTCATTCATGGCGTCAAAGATACGGAAGATGTCCATGCCGTTTGCAGCAGCACGCTCTACGAATTTCTCAATGACATCGTCCGCGTAGTGTCGATAACCCAGTGCATTCTGGCCGCGCAGCAGCATTTGCTGGCGTGTATTTGGCATCGCTGCTTTAAGTTGACGCAACCTTTCCCACGGGTCTTCACCCAGAAAGCGTATACAGGCATCGAATGTTGCGCCGCCCCAGGTCTCAAGAGACCAGTAGCCAACCTTATCGAGCTTTTCCGCAATAGGCAGCATGTCTTCAATGCGCATGCGGGTTGCAAATAATGATTGATGTGCGTCGCGCAGTACGACGTCCGTTATTTGAAGCGGTTTATTCATAGTTATGAAAAAAAGGGACTACTATCAGGCGGCAGAATTATGCGCTGATCTGTTCCTGTATTGGTGAATGGCTGTTTGTATGGCAGCAATGATCGGTTTGTCATCATTGCAGGATGTACCGGTAATTTGCTCTTCTGATGGTGCAAATATGCTAAGTATATTCATACAACCGATTAGCAGGCCGAGGATAATAAAAACAGTTCCCATCCCAATAACCATAAGTTCAATGGCTGTAGTTAGCAGTGTATCGACTGGCATAATGATTCCTTGTTTAGCTCGCTGGCATTTGTCAGCGTGTTGTCACAATGATTCACATCTCTCCGGATGCTTTAAGGTGAATCGCTAGCTATCCATATATAGTTAAACATTCACTTGTATCGCCGAGACGCGATTGTGCTTCAAATGAGCAAAATTTCATAATTTATTTTTCAATAAACATTATTGTACGAAGGGTTAAAAGTACAAGTAAATCATAATGACTATTCGGTAACCCACTGAATAAAATGGCATATTCAAATTATCTGGATCCACGAGGGTTTTTTAAAATATATTGTTGCCTGTAGCTGTATTAATTATTAGCAAGCAAATTGAAAAAAGAATTTCCTGAAAATTAGTATTGTTTTACCGGTGTTCCTGTTGATAAGTGATAACGCAGTGACGACCAAAGTTTGATTCTTTATGATGAGGTCATGATAACAATAGCTGATCGTATGTCGTCCATCGAACCCTTTCATGTCATGGAAATGCTGGCGCGGGCGCGACAGTTGCAGGCTCAGGGTAAACACATTGTTCACATGGAAGTTGGGGAACCTGATTTCGTTACCTTGCCTGAAATTATAGAAGCCGGTCGACAAGCGCTTACTGATGGTAAAGTGCATTACACACCCGCAACAGGTTTACCCGAATTGCGCGAGGCCATCAGTGCTTATTACCTTCGTCAATATAATGAAGTTGTACCGGCAGAACAGATCGTAGTCACACCAGGTGCATCGGGTGCATTGCAGCTTGCTTTGGGAGTGACAATCAATTCAGGCGATAGCGTATTAATGGCTGACCCTGGTTACCCATGTAATCGGCACATGGTCAGTATGTTTGGTGCACACGCGGTATCGGTGCCAGCCGATGCGAATACCCAATGCCAGTTAACACTGGATCTGATCATCCAGCATTGGCAGCCAGATACCAGGGCTGTGATGTTGGCATCACCCTCAAACCCGACAGGAACATTAATTGAGCAAGATGAAATGATTCGAATCTGTGAGTTTGTTAAACAGCAGCAGGGCATCGTTATTGTCGATGAGATATACCATGGCTTGATTTACAAGGGTGATGCAAGTTCTGCCGTTTCTATCGACAATAATGTCATCGTTATCAATAGTTTTTCCAAGTACTTTGGCATGACAGGCTGGCGGGTTGGATGGTTGGTGGCGCCACCTGAATTAATTGATGCAATAGACCGTCTGGCGCAAAATATCTTTCTTGCAGCATCGACGCCAGCGCAACACGCAGCGATAGTTGCGTTGTCAGCTTCATTGCAGCCACAGCTCAACGCACGCCGAGACCTGTTTCAGGAGCGTCGTGATTACCTGTTACCTGCTTTACGGAATCTGGGTTTTGAATTCTTTTGTGAACCAGAGGGTGCTTTTTATCTGTATGCGAATAGTAAAAATGTGGCCAGGGACAGTATGGAATTTAGTCGCAATCTACTTGAACAGGCCGGTGTTGCGATTACACCGGGTATTGATTTTGGTCACAATAAGCCTCAAGAACACGTTCGATTTGCGTATACCACCAGTATGGAACAACTGATGGCTGGCGTGGATGCTATACAGCAGTATCTTGGTCAATAATCCTTCCGCTCAGGCAGGCCTGATGAAATCATTATCGCAGTAATAGTATGACTGTAGTACCCTCGATAACCTTTATCGTCTATCGCAACCTAACAATGATTAGACAGTTATTATTCTTGTATTTGATGGCAACACTTTTTTCAGTGCATGCTGATGATAAGCCAATCAACGTTACTGTGAACACAGTCGATCAAGCCGTTTATTATCCGAAAGGTAGTGCGCCTGCGACGGCAGTAAGTTTGAATGATACGATGCTGTCAGCACATATAAGCAGTTCAATTGTTGATATAACTGTGTTGGTTGCAGACACGGTCAATCAAGATGAAGTACTGGTGCAACTAGACTGCCGAAATGCCATCGCGACCAAGCAATCGAACCAGGCCAGGTTATCTTTGGCCGAGTTTCAATTACACAGGGCCAGGAAACTTAGAAAAGGTAATAATATTTCTGAAGAGATATTACGAACTCGTCAAAGTGAGTCAACGATGGCACGTTCAGCATTGAAAGCCAGTGAAATTGATGTTGAACGATGCCAGATTAAGGCACCTTTTAGAGGAGTGATCAAGCAAAGAGTTGCGGATGTGGGTGAGTGGGTTAATCCAGGCGAACCGATTATTCAGTTAATAGATATTGATAGTGTAGAGGTATCGGCTCAGTTACCCGATTTATCTATTGATGAACTGGAAGAGATTCAGCAGTTTTATTTTGTTATAGGAGATAAGCGTTTTGCGCTTCAGCATCGTGCAACAAGTGAAGTGGTAGATAACCTGTCACGTACACGGGAAATGCGCTTTGCCTTTACAGGTGAACGAGCACAGCCAGGGCAAAGTGGTCGTCTCATATGGCAATCAGCTAGCCAGTACTTGCCGGCACGTTATCTTGTAAAACGTAATGGTGTTAATGGCGTTTTCATCGTAGAGAGTGGTCGAGCTAAGTTTATCGCCCTTGCCGATGCTCAGGAAGGGCGTCCAGTTAAGGTAGATTTGGCCAAAGATGTACAGGTGATCGACAAAGGACGTTACTCCATCGAAGATAATTCGCCAGTAAAAGTTATTCACTAAGCCAGGCGTCAATGTTTTCTCGCTTTCTTACTAATCACGTCTTTGCAAACCTGACGTTTGCACTGATTATTGTGATTGGGTTACTGAATTATTTTCTCATGCCGCGGGAAAAGGATCCGACGATCAATTTCAACTGGATTCAGGTAATGACTTTCCTTCCTGGTGCCACAGCCAGTGATGTGGAGAAAAAAATAACCGATCCGCTTGAAGAAGCTATAAGACGTGTGAGTGATATTCGCTTCGTAACCAGCACTAGTCGTGAAAGTCTTTCTAATATTCTGATTCGTTTCGATGAAATAGACGAGCGTACCTATGATAAACGTCTAAATGATCTGAGACGCGAGATACAGGCAATAGAAGATACAGATCTGCCTGAGGAGGCCGAGGACCCAATACTGTTTGAAATTACCACGGATAACGCATTGCCTACGGCTACCATCGTGATTACAGGGCAAGCCAATGATGAAACACTACGCCAGCATGCGTATCAGATTGAAAAGGAACTGGAGCGCCTGAAAGGCGTGCATAATGCGCTCGCTGTTGGCCTTCAGGACCCAGAGTTAAGTGTCCAGTTTGACCTGCAGGCCCTGGCTACGCATGGACTGTCACCGATTGTGATAGCGGAAACCGTGCGAGGTCATTTTCGCGATATCTCGGCCGGTGACCTGGATATTTCTGGAAAGCACTGGCTGGTCAGTTTGAGTGGTACCAGTACAGATGTGGAAGCATTGGCGAGATTACCGATAACCGGTGCGCACGGAGAAATACTTCTAAGTGATGTCGCTCGTGTTGAGCGTTTACGTGAGAAGGCCGAACAACTGGTATTTATGGACGGGCAACCTGGCGTGCTGATCTGGGTAACCAAGAAGGCACATGCAAACGTGCTTGAGTTGCTGGACCGAGTACAGGAATACATTGTCAGGAAAAACGAACTGTCTGATGTTACCGGAATCAAGTTGACCCTGGTTGATGATCAGACCAACGCAACACGCCAGGCAATACAGGTAATGGAAACCAATGCATTACTGGGTTTGCTTTTTGTGTTACTGATTACCTGGTTGTTTCTGGGTTCGCGCATTGCATTGCTTACCAGTATAGGTATCCCCTTTACACTGGCCGGCACCTTCTGGCTTCTCAGTAGCATTGGGCAATCAGTGAATAATTCGGTACTGCTTGGCATCGTCATCAGTCTGGGTATGCTGGTGGATGATGCCGTGGTGGTGGTCGAGTCGATATTTAACCGTATACGTCGTGGTATAGAGGCACATCAAGCGGTCATTGAATCATTAAAAGAGGTTGCCGCCCCGGTACTGACATCGGTCATGACAACCATGGCAGCATTTCTGCCCCTGATGTTGATTCCGGGTATCCTGGGCAAGTTCATGTTTGTCGTACCCCTGGTGGTGACAGTGGCGTTAGCGATCAGCCTTGTCGAAGCATTCTGGATGTTGCCAGCCCACATTACAGCGGCCAAGGTCAGCTTCCAGCGCCCGTCGGCATTTCATGTCAAGCGCGTGTGGTTGATTCATCACTTCCAGATCAAATACGGGATGCTGTTGATCAAGGCGCTACGCTATCCAAAGAGAACCCTGGCGGTAGCATTGCTGGTCTTCATGTTTTCCATAACCTTGTTGTTACCAGCACAGTTTCGAATTGATGGGAAAACATTTGATAACCCTTTGCCGTATTCGGAGCTAGTCAAGATTCGATTCTTCGACTTTGACCCGATACGCTTGTTCTACGTGGACATACAAATGCCCCAGGGAACGACACTGGCCCAGACTGCTCAGATGGTTAGTCAGTTTGAACAGCAGTTACGCAAACATGTACGGCCTGACGAGGTCAGGGGTATGGCCGGATATGCTGGAGAACTGCTTACAGAAATCGAACCCTTGTTTGGTGACCGCTTTGGCCAGATCGTTGTCAGTCTTAATCCCATGGCGGAAGGGCTGAGGGATGTCGAAGTGATGGTTGATGAAATCCGGCCCCACCTTGAACGTATTGCGGGGCCCGAAAATATACGAATATGGGCATTGAAGGATGGACCGCCATCCGGAAAACCGATATCGGTCAAGGTGCGTGGTGATAGCTTCGATGATATTCGAAAAGTTATTCGACGACTGAAAAGCGACCTTGCCAGGATTAATGGTGTGACCGATATTAGTGATGATGATTCGGGTGGAACTACGGAATTATCTCTAAGATTGAACCTGGATTCAGTCAACCGTGCCGGCGTAAATCCTGCGGATATAGGGCGCACCCTGCGTATGTTGATCGACGGTGAGATCGTGACGTCGTTTCGTGATGCTGGTGAGGAAATTGAGGTACGGGTCAAGGCTCATCATGAAAATATTCGTGATGTCCAGAGCACTCTAAATCAGATGCTGGTGATGCCCGATGGTTCTGTCATGTCCCTGAATGATCTGGTCCATGCCGATGTCAGACAGTCACAGGGTAATATTCGCCATCATAATTATCGCCGTGCCATCACGTTGGAAGCTGAGATTGACAAGGACGTGATTGGAACGGTGGAAGCGAACAAATTGTTGTTAGAGGCATGGGAAGCTATCAGAGACGACCACCCTGGTGTAGATCTTGATTTTAGTGGTGAGCTGGATGATATTCAGGAAAGCATGGATGCTATCGGCGTATTATTTCTGTTCGGACTGGGTTTAATCTATGTCATTCTTGGTACACAGTTTCGCAGCTATGCACAGCCATTGATTATTATTCTGGCCACGATACCGATGGCGTTTACAGGTGTTGTACTTGGTTTATGGGTTACGGGCTATCCGCTCAGTTTGTTTACCCTGTACGGTGTTGTGGCATTGGGTGGTATAGCGGTGAATGCTGCAATCGTTATGATCAGTGCCGCCAATAGTCGTTATGCCAGCGGCATGACCATCCTGCATTCTACTTTCTATGCGGCCAGGCGGCGCGTTATTCCCATCGTGATTACTGCCTTGACTACCATTGGTGGATTGTTTTCACTGGCTACCGGCCTGGGTGGTAAGTCATTGTTATGGGGGCCTGTAGCGACCGCAATTGTATCGGGCTTAACGATATCAACGTGTTTTTCCCTTTTTCTGGTGCCATTGTTTTACCGCAACCTGATGGAATTGACGCACCGGAAAAAAGCCAGGAGCCTGTCGGACTTAGGTGAACGTAGCGAGGGAAAGCCATTTTGAGTCAGCTTTTTTGATTCAGTGAGGCGAATAGTGAGCATATTTAACGAGTTTAATCGAGAAAGCTGGCCTAAATGGTTTTTACGCAGTAGATTCATCCGAAGTTCGACAGGCTCCTTAGATAAGATGTGAATTGCTGCTCACCCTTGGGCTAAAATTCAGGTAGGCTAATAAAAAATAAATTGGAGGGAGATAATGCTCCAGGTTGGTGATAAGGCGCCGGATTTTTCGTTACCCAGCGCAGATATGCAAATGCGTTCACTGTCTGACTGTGCGGGTCAATGGTTTCTGTTGTATTTCTATCCGAAAGATGACACCCCCGGTTGTACCATACAGGCAACTGACTTTACCGATATGCTAGATGGCTATACCAGGGCTGGTATACATGTTGCCGGTGTTAGCGCCGATAGTTGTTACGATCATCAGGCCTTTCGTGATAAGTATGGCCTGACCGTATCTTTGCTGGCTGATATTGATAAGGAAATGTGTAACGCCTATGGTGTGATGCACGAGAAAGAAAAAGACGGTGTCAAAAAGGAAGGGATTTTGCGCTCAACTTTTGTTATCGACCCTGAAGGTATTATTCGCTACGTTGAATATGGTGTAGCGCCGAAAGGACATGCCGCAAAAATGTTAGAGCTTATCAAGGACATGATGTCAGCATGATAATGATACGGCTGGTTTGTTTCTTATTGTTGTTCTCAGGTCTGCAATATGCGCAGGCCCAGCACTATCGGCAAGACAATCGGCTGGATTTCAATCAAGGGGTAACCGCTGCCCAACAGGGTAATTACGCACAGGCGTATTGTATCTGGAAGCCGCTGGCAGATGTTGGTCATGCTGAAGCGCAATATCGCCTGGGTTGGCTATATGCGAAGGGACTGGGTTTGGCGGTTGATGAAGCCACAGCGATTTACTGGTGGAAGCTGGCTGCAGATTTGGGGCACGCTGATGCGCTGTTCAGCCTGGGTTGGGCCTATGAGCATGGTGATGGGATACCCAAGGACATACCTCAAGCAATTTCCTACTATTTACAGGCTGCTACACATGGTCAGGAGGATGCCATAGAGTTACTACAGCTAATGTTAATGCGTAACAACAAGGAAGTTGCAAGAGGTGTCGGCCTCATATTACAGAAAGATCCGGGCAGGCTTGGAACCATGAGCACTATTGCCGTAGCCAGGGCCAATATCCGAAAAGGAGCAAATAAAAATGCGCAGTTACTGGGAACCCTTAAACAAGGTGACGCAGTAGTGGTTCTGGGTAATAAGGGTAACTGGTTGCGTATCTGGGTAGTTGAGTACCAGAAACTTGGCTGGGTCTTTAATCGCCTGGTTAGTGGTTATAACAAATAGGATGTACAAGTGGTGATGAGTTTATTAAGTGAAGCAATCGGTCGTATCGAAGCATTAATTGAGGAAGCTAAAAATAGTCAATTACGTGAGCCGATGGCCATGTCTTTTTCGACTACTGATCTTCAGGGAAGGCCATCAGTGAGAACCCTGTTGTTAAAGCGGGTTGACGAACGGGGCCTGGTGTTTTTTACCAACTTAAACAGCAATAAGGGCCGGCACTTGCAAGCAAATCCCTATGCAGCAGTTTGTAGCTACTATCAGGGGGCACACCAACAGGTCCAGGTCTCAGGGCCGGTAGCGCAGATCACTGATGAGGAGGCAGACACTTATTGGCAGACGCGGCCACGTGCCAGCCAGATTGGTGCATGGGCATCACGTCAATCTGAGGTCATGGCTGATGAACAAGCGCTGTTAGACCGGATTGATCAATATGAAAAGGAGTTTTCTGGCAGAGATGTGCCACGCCCACCGCACTGGAGTGGTTATCGAGTGACTCCGGAGCATATTGAATTCTGGTCTGGACATCCAGACCGACTGAACCAACGTGAGCACTATAGCCTCAAAGATGGGCAATGGGTTAAGGAATTACTGTATCCCTAGCCCCCTGCATTTAGAAATTGACTGCTAAACCTTAATTAAATTTGCAGGTAATTTTGAGCCTGATGAGGACAGGTAAGTAAAGTGCATGGTTTTATCAGGGTGCAGCTCAATGATGAGGTGTTGCCTGGAGATATCGACAAACTCGGGATTGAGCACAATTGAACATTTTGTGCTTCTGCCAATGAGATTTTCACCTTGCTTTAATGGAAAAATTTCGCCGTTCTTGCTGATTAAAGTGGGTGCATCCCCAGTCATATCGAGAATAAATTTTCTGCTGGCAATCTTCATGGGCATCATCGGGATAGAGGATGCATCGACAATGACGGTTTGACCACGTGGTATGCGTTTGAATTCAGAGGGGGTGACCTTCTCATCTTTCTGTTTAGAAAGGTCAGCACTGGTGCTGGCAAATTGATTTGGAAGGTCATTTTCTATCTCGCGGACTTCCTCCTGCGCGGCTTTCAAATCATCGGCCGTGAGAACGTTGGTTTCCATGGTTTCCTGCAAGCGAGTCTTGTCATCACTTGAAACCGATGGCTTTGATTTATCAGATAGTATGCTGCGGGCGATACCGATACGTGATTCCAGGTACTTCATATAGTATGAAACTGCCTCAAGCTTGTATTCGCTATAGTCAGTTGATTGCTTGCTGAGCTCAAACATGATCTGCCGCCAATCATAGTCCTGAGAGAAGCGCACCATTGTGGCACCATCAAGATAGCTATCTATGGTCTTTGGGTCACGTATAGTGCGGCCAGTTTTTCATTAATCGTTTTTTCAACCTGGCTTAGTTGTTTGATTTCCTCATTCAGGTGGAGATCTGTTCGCTTAAGCATTTCCTGCATTTTTGAAGCCGGAATTTCTGTTTTCCCCGCCAGGAATGTCTTGAATTCATCTACGCTGTTAAAGGTAAAAGTTTGGTTCTTAATTGCAATCACGAGATTGCTGCCCCCGAAGAGACGCCCCAATATACCTTTTTGGCGATAAAATGTGCCGGGAACAGAACGTCGCACGGAACTTTTTCTGTGCTTAATTGTTGCCATGAATAATATAATTGTTGGCTATGTTTTTGATTATAGGTACTTTATACCGGTTCAATCTGCTGCTTGCAATGACCAAATAGCAAATGAAGAGTTCAAGCTGGTTTTCTTCAGCTTTTACGGATTGCTGATTTCACACGCCATTTAACCGTTTTAATGGTGTTATGCTGGGTTTGCATGATCTCAACAGGATGGCCATAGAGCATGAGGCTGGTTCCGCTCTGGGGGATATCTTCCATATGTTCCAATATCAGACCATTTAATGTTTTGGGCCCATCGAGCGGTATTTCCCAGTCAAGCGAGCGCTTGAGTTCCCGTACAGTGATTGAAGCGTTGATCACATAACTGCCGTCTTCCTGAGGAAAAATATCCTGGTGTGTTGCGGTAGGGTCTGTTGTGAATTCACCAACAATTTCTTCCAGAATGTCTTCCAGTGTTACCAGGCCCTGTATATCGCCATATTCATCAACCGCCAGTGCGAGTCGGCGTTTTTCTTTCTGAAAGCTTAGCAATTGTTTATTGAGCGAAGTATCTTTGGGTATGAAGTATGGTGGTCTTAGCTGATTCATCAGGCTTTCGCGGGTCAGTGTTCTGTCTTCAAGTACCGGTATGAGTTTGCGTAAATGTGTGAAGCCAATGATATGGTCGATGGTTTCTCGATATACCGGTAACCGGGTATGCTGGCTTTGTATCAATTGATCCAGTACTTCATCCCAATCATCATCAATATCGATACCGTTAATCTCACTTTTAGGAATCATGATCTCTTCGACACTAGCTTTCTCGAGATCAAGGATGCTGAGGAGCATTCTCTGGTGTTCATCAGGAATGCGCTTACCGGCTTCCAGCACTACCGTTCTTAACTCTTCCTGGCTAAGAACATGACTCCGTGATTTGTCTGGCGATATACCAATCAATTTGAGTAACCCATTGGTTACAAAATTAATAAGTTGTACCAGTACCGAGAGTAGTTTCAGTAAAGGTGTCAAGATGTACGAGGCAGGATAGGCGATTTTTTCCGGGTAAAGGGCAGCAACTGTTTTTGGTGCAACCTCGGCAAAAATCAGAATGACAATCGTCAGTAAAGCTGTGGCAATAGCAATACCCGGCTCCTGGTATATTCGATAGCCCAGAATGGTGGCAACTGCCGAGGCAAGAATATTCACCGCATTATTGCCCAGCAGGATGAGACCAATGAGCCTGTCTGGGCGCATAAGCAGGTTACTGGCCAGTACTGCACCATGGTGCCCCTGGCTTGCCTTATGTTTTAAGCTATAGCGGTTCAGCGCCATCAGCGCCGTTTCTGAGCTCGAGAAAAAAGCGGAAAGTATGATCAGGCCTGTGAGTAGCGCAAATAAGCTACCTATCGGGATATGGTCCAAGGGGTCAGCGACCTCGATTATTAAGAGAGATTATTTCAGCGTCGTGTGCAGATGAAGTCAAGGGAATCTGTTGTTGGTCCTATGCCAATTACATATGCCAAATGACTAATGTCCTAATATCACTTCCAGGATAAATTTTGTGACGAGATAAGCCAGGCCCAGGACGATGAATCCTCCCATTGTCCAGCTAAAAGCTTTCCGTGAACGCCAGCCAAACTTCCATCTCCCCCACAATAATATGCCGAACACAGCCCAGGACAGGAGAGATAACACCGTTTTATGGACCAGATGCTGGGCAAACATATCGGTGATGTAGATAGCTCCGGTGAGCAATGAAAAACTAAGGATGATGAAGCCCAGGGCAATCATTTGAAAAAGCAGCGCTTCCATGGTTTGCAGGGGTGGTAGAGAGCGTACAAAGCCGGCATTTTTGTGTTCGCGGATTGCTTTGTCCTGTAAAGCCAACAGGATGACCTGTACAGCAGCCAGGGCAAACAGGCTATAGGCCAGGATGGACGACAGCACATGGACCTTCATTGGCCAACCGCCCTGTAACGCCATCACGCGTTCAGTAGGAAAGACAATCATGAGAATTAACGTCAGCGCGGCACCGGGAAACATTACGATGCCCAGATTCAGTACCGGTTCAAAAAAAGCACTGATTACAAGCATGGCGACAATGACCCAACCAAGCAAAGACAAGGTGTTGAAAAAACTTAAATTTAGCCCACCAATCTCGATAATGCCCTGATACAGGATAACTGCATGTAAAATAACCGCTAGCAAGCCTACGCCAAGTAAAATGTTGCCAGAACCGGCAATATTTGCATTGCCATGTGACATATTAATGCCCAGCCGAGCAGCCGTGAAAAGGTACAGGCCTATGGCAACTATTGCCGTGATAAGAATAAAATTCATGCGGCTAAAGATAGCATTCCACCACCATGAGCATCAATTACCTGAAGCAATTCTTTTCTGATTGCCCACTTGCTGTCTAATGCCTATATAATCCCAGCCTGATTTTTCAACCGCGATAAATAACATGTTCGATAAACTTACTGAACGTCTGTCGGCTACGGTACGTTCACTTAGTGGTCAGGCCCGACTGACTGAATCCAATATCCAGGAGGGCCTACGCGAGGTGCGGATGGCCTTGCTGGAGGCCGATGTTGCGTTACCTGTTGTTAAAGACCTCGTAGAGCATATCCGCGAGCGTGCGGTGGGGCAGGAGGTCCTGAAGAGCCTGACACCCGGACAAGCGCTTATCAAAGTCGTACAGGATGAGCTCATCAATGTCATGGGTGAGGCAAATGAGGGGTTGTCACTTAATACGGCCCCGCCGGCGATTGTCATGGTGGCTGGATTACAGGGCGCCGGTAAAACGACATCGATTGCCAAACTAGCACATCATCTTAAGACGAAACATAAAAAATCCGTGATGACGGTGAGTTGCGACGTATATCGCCCAGCGGCAATTCAGCAGTTAAAAACCCTCTCAGAGCAGGTTGAGGCAGAGTTTTTTCCATCTGATAACACACAAAAGCCGGAAGCTATTGCGAAGAAGGCCATCAAGCAGGCCAGGGTTTCTGCCTGTGACGTGTTGCTAATGGATACCGCAGGTCGCTTGCATATCGATGACCAGATGATGGAGGAGATTAAACAGCTGCATAAGGTAACCCAGCCTGTTGAGACGCTATTCGTCATCGATAGCATGATTGGTCAGGATGCGGTGAATACGGCAAAGGCCTTTAATGATGCATTGCCGCTCACTGGGGTGATTCTTACCAAGGCAGATGGTGATGCGCGTGGCGGTGCGGCTCTATCAGTCAGGCACGTCACGGGTAAGCCAATCAAGTTTATCGGTATGGGTGAGAAAATTGATGCACTGGAACCTTTTCATCCAGATCGCATTGCCTCACGGATTCTTGGCAAGGGTGACGTTGTTAGCCTGGTTGAAGAGGTCCAACAAAAAGTCGACCACGAAAAAGCAGCCAAGCTGGCAAAGAAAATCAAAAAGGGTAAAGCTTTTGATTTATCGGACTTAAAGGAGCAGCTTGAGCAAATGCTCGGCATGGGTGGCCTGGGTTCATTAATGGATAAGCTGCCAGGCATGGGGCAGGTGCCAGAGGCTGCCAAGGCACAAATGGATGACAGGAATCTGCGGCAGATGGTGGCGATTATTAATTCAATGACGCCGAAAGAGCGTTCAATTCCCACCTTGATTAATGGTTCCCGTCGTAAACGTATCGCGAATGGCTCAGGCACATCGGTGCAGCAGGTTAATCAGGTCATGAAGCAGTATAAGCAGATGTCTAAAATGATGAAGAAAATGGGTAAGGGGGGGATGAGCAAGATGATGCGTGGCATGGGTAACATGATGCCCGGCGGTGGTGGACGGCCATTTTAATAAGATTACTACCTGATATTTCTCTATATTCTATATCGATACACTACATGATCAGGTCTATGCTTTAAGAGCCTAAAGCACTTAATTAGGTGAGGGTATTGCTATATTAGAAAAATCTAATATAATACCCGCCAATATTTACATTAGTTTGCTTAATTATTTCTTCCCTGGAGAATCCTGCATGAAAAAATTCATTCAACTTGCGGCTGTAACAGGTCTGCTAGTTGCTGCCATCGCACCAGCACATGCTTTCTGGGGTGGTGGTAATAACTGGAGCCCATGGGGCGGTGGTAACAACTGGGGCCCATGGGGCGGTGGTAACAACTGGGGCCCATGGGGTAATAATCGTAATTACGGTTATAACTATGGTCCCAGATATTATAGACCTAACTATGGTCCCAGGTATTACGGCTACAACTATGGACCTCAATATAATGTGCCTGCAGAGGTAGAGCCAGAAAGCGGTGCCAGTGAGAGTGATGAAAAGAAAAGTATCTGGGCCAATAATCCATGGAAAGACTGGCAAGCTCCCTGGAGTGATGATGGCAGTCGTTGGGGGAGTGGCCCATGGGATTCTTTTGGTGGCGCCATGAATAATTTCATTAGTGAGATGGAAGGCGATATCGACATGAACATGAAGATAAGAGCCGAAAATGAAGGTAGGAGCAAGACCACTAGCAAATATCGTGGTAGTGCTTATGGCAATAACGACAATTTTAGTTACGGATTTAACCGTTACCCATACCCATATTACGGTGCCCCAGGTTACGGACAGGAACGGCCTCCAATGCAGGCACCTGTTGCTCCCAGACGTTAAAAATACTAAATTTTTACAGGAAGTTTAATGGCATAAGGAAGTGCTTTTAATTTGATGGTGGTTGATGGAATAGTCACCTGCCATAAAAAAGCCCGGTAATAGCACCGGGTTTTTTTATGCCCAGCTTTTATGCAGCCAGTAGTTCGTATGGGAACGCTCTGGATTCAGGGGTGTCAGCCAGGTTGCGTCGCAGAAGTGAAAAATCATTTTCCGTTATCATAAATTCCACGTGTTTCAGGCTACGACTAATTTCTTCCTGGTAAAGGTCCTGGCCACCGAAATAGTGTTTGGCATAATCAGCAACGCCATGGAATTTAGTGTCCAGTCGAGGACGTACCATCTTATGGTAAAAGTCGGGGGTTTTGCGTAATAGATCTTCAGGAGACTGATATAGTACGACTTTCTCGCCAAGGGCATTAACCTGCGTATTCATACCGCCCAGCACGAACTCAGGGTACAGGCGCTCATGGCATTTTTCCAGGTAACAGCGGTCTGCCATCTGGGCCATAAGATCAGCTGAGCCAACAAGGTAGCCCAGTATTTCATCCCTGGGGTCATCCATCTTGATGCTTTCAATTGGTTTTTCATAACCGGTAAAGTGGATCAGGCTGGTAATGACATCGACATGTTTTTCGAGGCCAATGCTGGGCAAATAATCCTGCAGAAAGTTTGCGCCCCGAGTGATGTGACTACGGGTGTGCTCAGCCCCTTTTTGCACGGTGTTGTTGCTCGTATCACGTATATATCCGCAGTCATGAAATAGTGCGAGGAGAATCCCAGTCATCATACGCTCAGGGCCCAGTCGCTTACCGGGGCGCTGCAGTTTCTCGTAGCTGCTGATGAAACGTGCTGATGCCAATGTCACATCCATGACATGCTGCAGGTCGTGATAGGGTACATCACAGGCGTGATAGCCGTTGAGCTTGCCTTTGTAGAGTTTAGCGAAATCCTTAAACGCCTGATGCAGCTTGATCGTCATAGCATCCGGGCAAAAGTCAGACATGATATGGCTAATTTCAGTAAAAACCGACTCAGGCCTTCTAAGATTGACCCTATCGGTGACGTCGTACTGGTTGCGGCGATATTGCATACGGTTTTAGCCCTGTGTTTTCAATATGGTTCTTCTAGGGGGAACCGTGAATTTGATCCTTCTTGATGAGGATTTAGTGGGTGGCCTGAGTTCGCTGTTTCTAGCCAGAATGTACAATATTGCAGCCATCTAATCGTTTCAAGTTTTCAGTTCAAAAAATAAGCCTTTAAAATTAGATAGTTATCGTAAAATATTTTTGATAACTGGTTGATTTCTCGGCAATATATTCACTTTTTCGCATATGTAATTAGTTAAGCTAATAGAATTTAAGCAAATTATTTTTATAGATAACGGTAAATGATCACACTTTGGACATAAATGTATTGTGGGATTTATAAGTTCTTTACTTGGGTATGTGTCTGAAATAGTGGTACTGATTTCACTGAAACGGACTTATAACGCTTTATTTTTACAGTAATATCCGTACAATGCGCCGGTTCGTTGAACGAGTGTTTGTTCAATCGCCAATATCGGCTTAATCCAAGGATTTAAAGAGTAGAAAATGGTTGTGATTCGTCTGGCCCGTGGTGGGGCTAAAAAGAGGCCTTTTTACCATATTGTGGCAACAGACCGCCGCAATAAGCGTGATGGTCGTTATATCGAGCGTCTGGGTTATTTCAACCCGGCTGCCAGTGGTCAGGCCAAACGCCTTGAACTACAGGTTGATCGTATTGAATACTGGAAATCAGTCGGTGCGCAGATGTCTGATCGAGTGGCTTCATTGATGAAGGAGCAAGCCAAGGCTGCGGCCTAGTATTAATCAGCGCGCCAATAGGTGCATGCTGGTTTTAGATGAACCAGGTTAACATGGTAGTCATCGGCAAGATCAGTGGTGTATTTGGCGTAAGCGGGCAAGTGAAGGTGTTTTCCTACACAGAGCCTCGCGAAAATATATTGAATTACGATCCATGGATGCTCGGATCGGGTGATAACTGGAAGTCCTACCAGGTGACTTCCGGGAAATTACAGGGGAAAGGATTGATTGCACAACTCAAGGGTTGTGTTGATCGGGACCAGGCACAGTTGTTGGTTGGTCATGAGATTGCGATTGAGAAGTCGCAGTTGCCCGAGACTAAGTCAGGCGAGTACTACTGGTCTGACCTGGAAGGATTGAAGGTTACTACGACTGAACAGGTCGAACTGGGTATAGTGAGTCACCTGTTTGAAACGGGTTCCAATGATGTACTGGTGGTAAAAGGTGATCGTGAGCATTTGATCCCTTATATCAAGGATCAGGTCATTAAACAGATTGATCTGGATACAGGGTTAATCATTATTGACTGGGATCCGGAATTTTAGCGGGTGATTAATCGCTTTGATGTGATTACCCTGTTTCCTGAACTGGTTCAGGATGCTTGTGCGCAAGGTATAACAGGCCGAGCAATAGATAGGGGTTTGGTGGCACTTCAGTGTTGGAACCCACGCGATGTTACGGAAGATGTACATCGTACGGTTGATGATCGACCCTACGGTGGTGGTCCGGGAATGGTCATGATGGCTGAGCCATTGGACAGGACTCTGGCCCAGGTCCATGAAGTTTCGCCTGATGGCAAGCTCGTGTATCTGTCGCCTCAGGGTCGGCCGATTACACAGGCATTGCTAGGTGAACAGCAGCAGAACTTGATTTTGCTGTGTGGTCGATACGAAGGTATCGACGAGCGTTTTATAGAAACGCGAGTGGAAGAAGAGTGGTCGCTTGGTGATTTCGTGCTAAGTGGCGGTGAAGTTGCTGCTATTGCAGTGGTGGACGCTTTAACAAGGCAGATACCCGGTGCCTTAGGGCATGAGCAATCAGCGGAGCAGGACTCTTTTATGCACGGTTTGCTGGATTGTCCGCACTATACGCGGCCTGAAAGCTGGCGCGGGAAGGTGGTACCTGATGTCCTTGTTGGAGGACATCATGAAAAGATTGAACGCTGGCGATTGAAACAATCGTTGGGCAGAACATGGCAACGTCGGCCTGACCTGCTGGAATCCAGGGGGCTAAATGACGAGGAACGTAAACTCCTGAACGAGTTTATTGATGAACAGAATTGAATTATTGGTAGATGATAGAACAAGGTAGCAACCATGAGTAACATAATCGCACAGCTCGAAGCCGAGCAAATGAAATCCGATATCCCGACCTTTAGTTCGGGTGATACCGTCGTCGTGCAGGTACGAGTCAAGGAAGGCGATCGTGAACGTCTACAGGCTTATGAAGGTGTAGTAATCGCAAAGAAAAATCGTGGTTTAAATTCATCTTTTACTGTTCGCAAGATGTCTCATGGTGAAGGAGTTGAACGTGTATTCCAGACACATAGCCCTGCAATTGCAGAAATCCAGGTGAAGCGCCGTGGGCATGTCCGTCGCGCCAAGTTGTATTACTTGCGTGAGTTGACCGGTAAGGCAGCACGTATCAAGGAAAAGCTGTCAACCAAAAAATAGTTTCTGCGCGGTTTTCACTGCACGTTAATCGATTGATATTAGCGGGCGATGCCCGCTATTTTTATGACGGGATAGGTCTTGGTAGCTTATACAGCTGTAATTGATACACCGCCAGGTCGGTTAGCGATTCAGACTGCCGATAATATGCTTATCGGACTCGAATATGTCGATGGGCGAACCTCGTTAAAATCGCCACAAACCACCATGGCTAAGGAAGTTACCAGCCAGCTAAAACAATATTTTAAGCATCCAGAATTTGAATTTGAACTGCCCTTACTGATCGATGGAAGCAGGCACCAACGCCAGGTTTGGCAAGTACTACGCCAGATTAAATCTGGTGAAACCATGACTTATGGCCAACTGGCCGACAAAATAAAAAGTGGTGCCAGAGCGGTGGGCAATAGTTGTCGCCGTAATCCGATATCAATTGTAATTCCCTGTCATCGTGTCGTGGCTGCTAGTGGTATTGGTGGATACGGTGGTCACGTTGGTGGTGACGTGTTGCAAAGGAAATACTGATTGCTAAAACATGAAGGCTTGAATTTTAATTCTTGACTCCCATATTTGTTTAATTCTCAAAAGTACTTACGAGGTTGATTGATGAACGCATCTGTTGAAAAACAAACGCATGAATTTCAGACTGAAGTAACCCAGCTGCTCAAGCTGATGATTCATTCACTGTATTCCAACCAGGAAATATTTCTTCGTGAATTGATTTCCAATGCATCCGATGCCTGTGACAAATTACGTTTTAATGCATTGTCTGATGAATCCATACTGGAAGATGATCCAGAGCTAAAAGTAAAAATATCCTTCAATAAAAAGAAAAAAACATTAACGATTTCAGATAATGGTATTGGCATGAATGCCGAACAGATCGCTGAGCATCTTGGCACGATTGCTAAATCAGGCACCAAGGAGTTTTTCCAGAGTCTTACCGGTGATCAGGCTAAAGATTCTCAGATGATTGGCCAGTTTGGCGTGGGTTTTTATTCGTCGTTCATTGTCGCAGACAAGGCAACCGTGACCAGTCGTGCCGCAGGTGAAGTAGCAGATCAGGCTGTCATCTGGGAATCTGAAGGTGAGGGTAGTTATACACTGGAAAGCACGACTAAAGAAACCAGGGGAACTGAAGTTACTCTACATCTGAAGAAGGAGGCGGCCAAGGAATTCCTGGAAGATTTTCGTATTCGAAATGTGATTCGTACTTACTCAGATCATATTGGTTTTCCGATTGAAATGCCGGCAGCAGACGGTGATAACAAGGGTGAATGGGAGGCTGTTAATAAGGCCTCGGCATTGTGGAGTCTGCAGAAGAAAGAAATTAGCGATGACGAATACAAGGAATTTTATAAGCATGTCGCACATGATTTTGAGGATCCACAGGACTGGATTCATAACCACGTAGAGGGTAAGCAGTCTTATATAAGCCTGTTTTATATTCCCAAGCGTGCCCAGTTTGATTTGATGGAGCGCGATAAGCGTCACGGTATAAAGCTGTATGTTAAACGCGTATTTATTATGGATGACGCAGAACATTTAATGCCAACCTGGTTACGTTTCGTCCGTGGTCTGGTGGATTCAGATGATCTGCCATTGAATGTGTCACGTGAAATTTTACAAAGCAATAAACTTATCGATTCTATCCGCAATGCATCAGTGAAAAAGGTGTTGTCCTTGCTGGAGAAAATGGCCAAGAAGAAGCCCGAAGAGTACGCAACTTTCTGGAAAGAATTTGGCCAGGTATTGAAAGAAGGGCCTGTAGAAGATTATGCCAACCGTGACCGTATTATGAAGCTGTTTCGTTATAGTTCTACGCATGAAGGGAGTGAAACGGATTCTGTAACGCTGGCAGACTACATCGAGCGAATGAAGGATAAGCAGGACAAGATTTATTACATCACAGCTGAAAGTTATGCAGCTGCCAAGAGTAGTCCACACCTGGGAATCTTTAAAGATAAAGGCATTGAAGTATTGTTGATGCACGAGCGAGTAGATGAATGGATGATGTCGCAGGTTAGTGAGTTTGACGGAAAACATTTCCAGTCAATTACCAGTACTGAATTGGATCTTGGTGAGTTGGCAGACAAGGAAGAAAAGCAAGCCCAGGAAAAAGTCGCAGAGGAAAACAAGGATCTTGTTGAGCGTATGAAAGCTGTACTGGCTGATGATGTGAACGAAGTTAAAGTTTCCAGTCGCCTGACTGATGCACCTTCTTGCATCGTGCAAAGTGCCAATGATATGAGTATGCATATGCAGAAAATACTCAAAACAGCAGGGCATGGCACGCCAGCCAGTCAACCCACCCTGGAAATTAATGCGGATCATGCATTGGTTAAGCGGTTGCACGATGAAAAGGATGACACCAAGTTCTCAGATTGGACAAGAATACTGTTTGAACAGGCAGTACTTGCTGAAGGTGGTGAGCTTGCCGACCCTTATGCCTTTGTTACCAGGTTAAACAAGATGCTTGGGGAGTTGAGTGGCGCAGGAGATTCGGGTCGCATCATCACCTAAAACGACTCAGCTGGCGCGATTCTGCGTTAAAAATGAACTCACAATGCTCATTTATTGCATATAAACTCCGCTTGCTACTTCGGGTATCCTGCCCTCCGCCCTTTGGGCCAGCGGGGCTGTTCCAATTTGCGTCCATGCAAATTGGTCGTTCATTTTTGCCTTGTCTCGCACTCACCTGAGGCGTTTTTTCATGGTTTGTAAGTAACTTGGAATCTATCAGGATTGATAAATGGTTATGGGCGGCGCGTTTTTTCAAAACGCGCTCGCTTGCATCCAAAGCGGTTGCCGGTGGTAAGGTTCACATCAATGGTGAACGTGTTAAGGCATCAAAGAATGTGGCTGTGGGTGATAGTCTGATCATCAACCGCGTAGATGATGAATATACGGTGGTGGTGTTGGCACTCAGCGCTAAGCGTGGCCCGGCAAAGATTGCGCAAACGCTATATGAAGAAACACCAGAAAGTATTTCTGCCCGCGAGCGAAACAGGGAAGCACACCGACTACGCATCAAATCAAGTCCAGCACCACAGAAGCGACCGGATAAACGCGCCCGTCGTTTGATTCATCGGTTTAAGCAGGCTAACCGTGAGTGAATGGTTTAGGGTCAGGAATATATTCGAGCTAGGTTTCGTGTTTAACCCACGGGTAAGTTTTGTTTTCCCTTTTGCTTTCGCGTATCTCTGTATATCTAATACGCGCACTGAAAATCATGAAGATGATGATATTGGTGACTGCGACGATCAGAATGATACCGGCTGATTCTCTCCATAGTTTTCTGATGTAGTTTTCTTCATAGGTGGGGTCCTGTAAGTCAATCATTACCCAGTCTGTATTGGAGATTTCTTTTGAGGCCTTGATTGACCGTAGCTCTTTTTCGCTAAGTCGGCCATCGCGTCCCATGGTGTCTCTGGTGCCAGAATCACTTACCTCTATCAATGAACTATCATGAAGTTTTGTCAGCATTAGCTGGTGGCCTGGGATCTCCCTTGTTTTCAATATGTGCTGGATAGGCTCTGGTGTAAAACTGACAAGAAAGACATTACGGTTAGGGGTGCCGTCTTTGACGACCGCCATGATGTCATAGTGATAGTGCTCAGGCTGTGGATGAATGAAGATTGCATTTCTGGCGTCACGTCCATCATGCAATCGTTTATATTCAGTTGAAAAGTTTGAGATATCACGTTTACAGACATCGCCTACCCGCGCTTCAATATCGTCCAGTATAGGGGCACCGACAGCATTAGTGATGGTGAATGAGTCAATATTGGGGAAACGTTCTCGTAATCGGACATCAATAATTTCCTCAGTCCTTTCATCATGTGGATGAAGCGCCAGATGTGTTATTAACTGTCGATATTCGTCATTGAAAAGTCGAACATGTCTTATCTGTTCCTCTAGTCGATAGGTAATATCACGGGCTGCGCCATCAACCATCGCTTTTTGTGTGGCAAGTTGATGTACTTGAAAATCAGACACACGTTGCTGTGTGTATAGTGTCAGTATTATCGATGTCAGCAGAATGGACAGCGTAATGAGAATGAACAGGTGTAGTCGAGTAACCATGAAATTTTCTCTTATAGATTCTGACTGATATAGCCTTCTCTCATGTTGACCATGCCCAGGTACATTTGTGGAAACTCGGGTACAACGGAGTTTTTTACGCTGTCCAGGCTTAAAAGATGCTGACTCCATGCACTGAGTTTAGGATAGCGATGGTTATCCAGAATATCGCGGCCCGCTTTTAATAAATCAAGCCGCATAAATAGTGCTGCAAATGCTGTATCAGTCAGGCTAAGCTCTTCACTACTAAAGCAGCTGGCATCAGATTTTAGTGCTTCTACCCGGTCAAGTTTTTCCAGGATATCGTATTCAATATCTTCAACGGCAGCTTCATCTTTACCACCAATCAGATTGAAAAGATCGCCAAAGAATGAACCACAGTATTGTATCCATGAGCGATGCAAGGCGCGTTGCATTGGGTCATCTGGCATCATGCCGCAATTATTTGCCTCATTGATGTATTCATTAATGACAGATGATTCAAAAATCACCTGATCATTATTGACGCGAAGGATAGGTACCTCCCCAGTGGGAGAAAGTTCGTCAAACCAATGTGGTGGATCATTGATATCAATATAGGTGATTCTGTGTTCCACTTTATTCTGCAGCAGGGTGATGACCGAGGGCTGCATAAAAGGGCATAATTTAAAGCTGATTAATTCCAGATCCATGGGTAATGCAATCCATTTCGTACTTGGGTAAAAAGGACGCATAGCATAGGGCGAAAGGCACCAATGAGCAATGTACAAATATTGGACAGTCTGGCGGCTTGGCGGGAGCGCCTGGTAGCGAATCAGATTGATCAGGATAACCGCTTATTATGGGTCAATGTGAATGATCAGGAGCTGTATGTTTATGAAGCAGGGGAAATCGTTAAGCAATATCCCATTTCCACCGCACTGAATGGGACCGGCTGTGAAGAGAATTCATTCAAAACGCCCATCGGTTTACATAAGATTACCGAAAAAATCGGAGATGGAGAGCCCGTCGGCATGTTGTTCAAGGGTAGGCAGGCAACCGGCGAGCTGGTTGATGTTGAATTATCTTGTAAGGATACTGGCAAAGACCAGATAACCAGTCGTATATTGTGGTTAAGTGGTTTGGAGCCAGGCATCAACCAGGGCGATGGCATTGATAGCCACGACCGTTATATCTATATCCATGGGACCAATGAGGAGGGACGTATTGGTCAGGCGGTTTCACATGGTTGTATCAGGATGAAAAATATCGATGTGGTTGAACTATTTGAGGGTGTAAATGAGGGAACCGCGGTGATTATTGCGGGCTAGTCAACCTGCAGTTCACCCCGATTGAGCATGAAGTGTACGAGCCCTGCAACATTTTTCAGCCCCAGTTTTTGTAGTATCTCAGTCCGGATGCTGGAAACAACAGTAGAATCAATCTTGAGTGTCTCAGCAATATCACCGGTGGATTCTCCTGAGGCCAGTAGTCTGGCGATAGCCAGTTCTTGATCAGACAAGGCTTCAAAACGAGCAGAATCTTCATTAGTGATAGCCAGTATTTTTGCCATTTCAGGCTCCAGGTAAGTTTCACCTGTATCCACCAGGCAGATTGCACGGGCGAGTTCATTGGTTTCGCAAGCTTTACTGATGAAACCGTGTGCACCTGCATCCAGGGCCTTACTGGCATTATGTTTATCAGCGTTGCCGCTAAAGATAATGACTTTAATATCCGGGTCCATATCGTGAAGGTAGATCATGGTCTGTATGCCATTCAGGTCAGGCATCATGTAGTCCAGCAGGATGACATCTGGTTTGCTTTCTTTCACAAATTCGATTGCTTCTTCACCACTGGATGCGGTTCCAATAACGTGCACCAGGGCCTCTTTATCCAGTGCCTGTTTAATGCCCAGACGGACAACTGCGTGGTCATCCACCAGTAGTACTTTCACTGCGCCGGGTTTGGTTGGCTGTATTTCGCTCATTTAATCTGGTTGGAAACTTTTGTAATATCTGCTTAGAAGTATGCCACTTCATCAGAATTATAGTTAGAAATTTCTGACTATAGTCATACTAGAGGTGGCTTAGGCTGTTAGATTCTAATCCGAGATCGCTTATTAGAGCCCATATATACATGTCACGATGGTTTTTAATTTCTTATTATTAATTACTGCATTGGTAGCCACTTTTTTATTGCTGCAGTGGGTTATGTATCGCCAGAGTAAGCGTAATGAAGGGCAAATGGCACCTGACACATCCGAAATTGATGATCTGGCAGATCACCCGCTACGTGTCTATTACTTCTATTCGAGTAACTGTGGACCATGCCGCAGGATGACACCCGTGGTCGATAAATTACGAGAACAGCACGACAACCTGATTAAGGTGAATATATCCGAGTATTCTCAGATAGCCAGAGGCTTTGGGGTCGCTGGCGTCCCCTGTATTGCAGTTGTTATTGATGGCCGCATTTCTAAAGTCCAATTAGGTCGGGTATCAGAATCACAGCTAGCCCTAACCCTGACTCAAAATCTGGCTGAATAGTGTTCTACACTGCGCCGTTATGTCACATCAAACAATCCCAGTTACCGTGGTTTGATGGAGGGATACGGGTTAGCTACTCAACTGCGAACCGGGTATACTGCGTCAAGCTTTCAACAGGAGTTCAACGTGGCCGCAATTGATTTAACACATGATAATTTTCAGAGCACAATTGACGATAATGACATTGTCATTGTGGATTTTTGGGCCACCTGGTGTGGACCCTGTAAGCAGTTTGCGCCGGTTTATGAAGCGGCCTCTGAAATACACCAGGACATCGTTTTTGGAAAGGTGAATACCGAAGAGCAGCAGGAATTAGCCGGTGAGTTTCAAATCCGTTCTATTCCTACACTGATTATCTTTCGTGAGCAGATTGGTGTCTTTATGCAGCCGGGAGCCTCACCACCACAGGGACTGGAAGAAGTCATCGGTAAGGTCAGAGAGCTGGATATGGACTTTGTTCGTGCCGAGGTTGAAAAGCAGGCCGCTGGCACAAGCTAAACCATATGGTACATGACGATGAAACCTTAATAGATGGTTTTATCGATCGCCTCTGGATGGAACGGGGGCTCAGTCAAAATACGCTCACATCCTATCGGTCAGATATTATTGGCTTTGCGCGCTGGCTGCATCATCGACATATATCACTGGTGAGTGCAGAACGTAGTCATTTACAGTCCTACCTTGCAGAGCGTATTGCCCATAGCGCAAAACCCCGATCAACGGCCCGCTTACTGTCTAGCCTGCGGAGATTGTTCCGCTTTATGTGTCGAGAGGGGTTTCGTGAAGATGATCCATCATCGCTGGTGGAATCGCCCAAGCTGGGCAGAAGCCTGCCAAAATCACTCAGCGAGGCGGATGTCGAGGCATTATTAAATGCCCCCGATCTTTCAACACCACTGGGTTTACGAGACCGTGCCATGCTGGAATTAATGTATGCCTCTGGTCTGCGGGTATCGGAAATCGTTGGTCTGAGCATGGACCAGGTCAGTCTGCAGCGCGGGTTACTACGCCTGATCGGCAAGGGTGACAAGGAGCGCCTGGTGCCCATGGGTGAAGAAGCCCAGGAGCGTCTGGAACAGTATCTCAACCAGGCACGTTTGGGTCTACTCAAGCAGCAGCAGTCCAGTGCCGTATTTATTACCGCTCGTGGGCAGGCTATGACCCGCCAGGCATTTTGGTACATGATCAAGCGCAGTGCGAAGCAGGCAGGGATTTCTACCGAGCTTTCACCGCATACGCTGCGTCATTCCTTTGCCACACATTTGCTCAATCACGGGGCGGATTTACGGGTTGTACAAATGCTGCTCGGACACAGTGACTTATCGACCACACAAATATATACTCACGTCGCACGTGAGCGCCTCAAGCAATTGCATGCTGCGCATCATCCCAGAGGTTAATTATTTGAATTATTGGCGGTTTAGCTGGTCAATATTCGCACAGTTTATTATTTTCAATTTTCAGGTTTCCCATATGTTACTTAAGCGCTTGTTATTACTCCTTATTTTTCCTGTTATGTTGATGCTGGGTTCAGTCCAGGCAGCGGAAGTATCAAAAGAAGTCACTCAGTTACTGCAGAAACTGGGTATTCCGGTGGAAAATGTTCGTTCGACGCCTGTCAATGGGTTGTATGAACTGCAGGCTGGCAATCAGATTTTCTATATCACGCAGGATGGCAAGTATTTGCTAACTGGCAACATGGTGAATATGGAAACCAAGGAAAATCTGACGGATACACGGATGAAGGGCATTCGCCTGGATGCAATCAATACGGTTAGTTCTGACAAAATGATTGCTTTCAAAGCCGATGATCAAAAATACCAGGTGACTGTTTTTACGGATATTGATTGTGGCTATTGCCGTAAATTACATTCTGAGATGGATGGTTATAATAATTTAGGAATTTCTGTTAATTACCTGTTTTTTCCACGCACCGGTCTAGGTTCGGCCTCTTATAACAAGGCCGTGTCAGTCTGGTGTAACGAGGATCGACTTGCTGCGATGACCAAGGCGAAGGCAGGAGAGGAATTGCCAGAGAAAAAATGTAATAACCCTGTTTCCGATCACTACCAGTTAGGTACTGAAATGGGTGTAACGGGTACACCGTATATATTGACAGAGACAGGTGATTTACTACCGGGCTATGTGCCGCCTATTACGCTGAGGAGTGAACTTGATAAAGCAGCTGTGTTAGCATCCAGTTCGGCAAAGAAAGAATTGAGTAAACGCTAGCGATCTACCCGACGGTGTTAGTGCAGTAGATTAAACATCTGACGGCGATATTTACCTACGAGTTCGGTCTGCCCAGGAATCATGTCAAAGACTGACAGGATTCCTTTTCGTCCAGCCTCATCCTGCCAGCTCCTGTCTTTCTTCATGATTTCTAGTAACTGGTTCAGTGCGGCTTCGTATTCTCCCTCCAGAACGCGCCATGCAGCCAGCTGGTAACGGCTGGCCAGGTCACCTGCATCATTTGAAATGTTGTTTTCCAGGATAGCTGGCTCAGGACTATCTGTAATAATTTTTGCAAACTGGATCTGCGCCTTGAGTTCATTGATATCGGGCGTGTCCCTCAGCTCCATTGGTAATGCCTGAATCATGCTTTCAGCAGTTTCGTGATCTTGCATCATGACGGTGAGGCGAATCAGGTCCATCATGATTTGTTGGTTATTGGGTTCTGCCTCAAGAGCCTGAGTCATGAGCTCCCGTGCTTCACCGAGCTGCCCTTGCTGCACAAGATCATGCGCCTGGCTCACCAGGGGGTTTTCTTCGACTGCTACGTATTGATCTAGTAGTTGTCTGAGTACCTGTTCTGGTTGTGCACCCATGATTTCTTCAACGACCTGACCATGACGAAATAATTTAAGTGTTGGCAGGCTGCGAACACCATATTGACCGGCCAGGGCTTGTTGCTCATCAGAGTTGACTTTCACCAGATGAAACTTGCCCTGGTACTCCTCGGCAAGCCTGGTCACGATCGGCATCAACATCTGGCAGGGGTTACACCAACTGGCCCAGAAATCGACGAGTACGGGCACATCATTGGAGCCCTGTATGACTAATTCATCAAAATTTTCCGGGGTACCCTCAAATACAAAGGGAGAATCAGACCTGATTAGCGTTCCAGTAATTCCAGTTTATTCGGCTTACCTGCCCATTCATCGGCGTCAGGTAGAGACTCTTTCATCTCATTGATCACTGGCCAAATAAGAGAGAGTTCGGCATTGAGCGCAATAAATGGTTCCTGTTCCGGTGAGAGGTCATCTTCCGAGAGTATGGCATCGATCGGGCACTCCGGTTCGCACAATGTGCAGTCGATGCACTCGTCAGGGTCAATGACTAGATAATTTGGACCCTCGTGGAAGCAGTCTACTGGACAGACTTCAACACAATCTGTGTGCTTGCACATGATGCAGTCTTCAAGAACAACAAATGTCATGGATATTCCTCAAACATTCAACAGGTATGCCAATATTGGCGACGCGCGTAGTCTGCCTATTCTCTGTGTATTGTCGAGGGTAAGACCTTGATATACATCAAAATGACTGATGTAAAAACTGGTTGTATTACAGAGTGTTAAGGGCTAACAGCCCGCTTGTCGTCATCTTCATCCTTTGTAAGGATAATGATCGGTGGGCCAACTATGGTGGCGATAAATCCAGGATTTGTTACGGGTAGCGGTGGCGTGACTGGTGCAGGCGGTACAGCCGCAGGGACTGGTTGCTTTGTTAATTCTACAATCGGACAATCCAATGAATTTTGAGCACTATCTACGTCACTGATCGAAGTAGCAGTTACAACCTGTTTACATCTATTATCATAGTGTATTTCGGCGCTAGAATTACGCATGGCCATGATGCGATCCCCATTTTTGAGTCGCATATTTTCAGTCGCGGGCACGTATTTTTTCCCCTGAAAAACTAGAATATCACCTGTAATATCTGTAAGTGTGGCGTTGAAGTTATCCCTCACTTCCTCTCGGACAGGAGGCGTCTGGGCTTGTTTGGGCTTGGTGACTTCATCAACTGCTTGTTGCGCGGCCGCCGGGAATGGCAAGGTAATAAGAAAATAGCTGATTAAACTTAGTGTATAGCTAAGCAGGCGATGGTGTCGGAAGCCCATAACGCGATTAGTTTGTGAATTGTTACTGATATGATTCATTACAGTAGAGTATTGTCTAAATCCTGAATCTATTATAGCGCAATTTGATGGATGCCTGAGTTATTCCAGGCACAAGTGCCCGATTTTTGAAATCTAATCTATTGTTTCATGTGGCTAGTGTATGGGAAGCTATTCAGTAATTATGGAAAAGTTAAAGCGTGTTACTCGGAAAGGCTGTCTTTCAGTGTGTAAATCAAGTTGATGGCTTCACGCGGTGAAAGGCTGTCGACATCGATGGACTCAACAATTGTTTTCAAAGGATCAGAGCGCGGTTCTTCGGCTGGTATGAATAGCGGTAGCTGTTGGTTAGTGGAATGTTCCGGTTGATTTTCCAGTTCGTGCAGCCGTTGTTGCGCTAGTTCGATCACATGTTTGGGTACGCCTGCCAGGCTGGCTACCTGTAAACCATAGCTTTGGCTGGCTGGCCCCGGATTCACTGTGTACATGAAGATGATCTGATGTTTGTGTTCCACAGCATGCAAGTGTGCATTGTGAATCAGCGGATATTCATCGGGCAGGCTGGTTAATTCAAAATAATGCGTGGCAAACAGGGTAAAGGCCTGTATGCGGGTGGCCAGGTCGATCGCGCAGGCCCAGGCCAGTGACAGGCCATCATAAGTGCTGGTACCACGCCCAATTTCATCCATGAGTACCAGTGAATTTTCGGTGGCGTTATTGAGTATGCTGGCAGTCTCTGTCATTTCTACCATGAAGGTAGAGCGGCCACTGGCCAGGTCATCTGATGCACCAATGCGCGTGAAGATGCGGTCAATTGGGCCGATCTCCAGAGATTGTGCGGGAACAAAACTACCAGTGTAGGCTAGTAGCGCGATAATGGCTGTTTGGCGCATATAGGTAGATTTTCCACCCATGTTCGGACCAGTTATCAGCAAGATCTTTCTTTTCTCATCTAGTGCGGCATCGTTGGCGATGAAGTCGATATCCAGCGCCTGTTCAATGACCGGATGGCGACCCTGCTGGATATTGATACCGGGTTGCTCGCTAAACTGGGGGCAGGAGAGGTTGAGAGATAGTGCACGTTCAGCAAAATTCAGCAGTACATCCAGTGCGGCCAGCGCGTGCGAAGTTGATTGCAGGTCGGGCAGGAAAGGTTGTAGCCATTCCAGTAGTTCATCATAAAGGTGCTTTTCCCGGGCCAATGCGCGCTCCCGGCGGGACAACACTTTGTCTTCAAACACCTTTAGCTCAGGTGTGGTGAATAGTTCAACGGCCTTGAGTGTTTGCCGGCGGATATAATGTTCTGGTGCTTGTTCACTTTGCAGACGACTGATTTCAATGTAATAGCCGTGCACACGGTTGTAGCCAAGTTTCAGGCCCGGGATGCCGCTTTCCTCACGCTCACGGATTTCCATATCGATGAGCATCTGGTCGGCGTTATCACGTACACCACGCAGTTCGTCCAGCTCCTGGTCAAAACCATCGGCAATCACTCCACCATCCCTGATCAACATGGGCGGTTGTTCGATAATGGCGCTAGCTAATCTGGATGCAATTTCTTCCTTGGGCTGGATCTTTAGCAGATCAGGATAGAGCTTATCCAGACCAAGTGAGTTAATGCTTTTTTGTATTGCAGGTAAGGCCGACAGGCTATCACGTAATGTTGACAGGTCTCGGGGTCTGGCGGATTTCAGTGCAATGCGACTGATAATGCGTTCAATGTCACCAAGTATTGTCATCAGTTCACTGATAGATTCATGGTTGCCCGATTCAATCAGCTGGGTCACGCATTGATGGCGTTGTTGTAGTTGTTGTGTATTGCGAATGGGTTGGGATAACCATTGATTTAATAAGCGCCCACCCATGGCTGTAATCGTCTGGTCCATCACGCCGAGCAGGGTATTTTCACGGCCACCTTGAAGATTGTGTGTGATCTCCAGGTTTTTGCGCGTGGCGGCATCCAGTATCAGGTAGTCATCATGATGTTTAACGCGAATGCCCTGTAGATGCCCAAGTTGGCTTTTTTGCGTTTCCTGGATGTATTGCAATAAACAACCGGCAGCAGTGGTGGCAATAGGCATTTCACTCAGGCCGAAGCCGGATAAATCATGCGTACCAAATTGATCACAAATCAGCCGTTGTGCCGTATCTAAATCATAATGCCATGCTGGTCGCTGGCGAATGGCACAGTTGCTGGGCAGGTTTGTTGGTGGGGTGGAATCCTCAGCTATCAGGCACTCGGCTGATTGCAGGCGTTCCAATTCGCCATGGAATAGATGTTCGTTATTGAATTCCTGCACATTGAACTGGCCTGTGCTCAGATCCAGGTTGACCAGGCCGATGGTGTTATGAGAATGATGAATACAGATCAGCAGGTTTTCCTGTTGTGATGATAAGAGCGATTCGTCGGTTACCGTTCCTGGTGTTACCACACGCACGACTTTGCGTTCGACCGGCCCTTTAGATGTTGCTGGATCTCCTATTTGTTCACAGATGGCGACAGATTCCCCCTGTCGGATCAATCTGGCTAGATAAGTTTCTGCCGCATGATAGGGAACACCGGCCATTGGGATTGCCTGACCACCTGACTTACCGCGTTGTGTCAGCGTGATATCCAGTAATCGCGCTGCCTTGCGTGCATCGTCAAAAAATAATTCGTAAAAGTCACCCATGCGATAAAACAACAGGGTGTCTGGATATTCCTGTTTTATTTTCAGGAATTGCGCCATAACTGGCGTATGTTGAGTGGATTTGTCGGTGGCTTTTGGCACGGCGCGTAGTTTAACGGATCATTTAATAGAATGAAGATGAATATCTATTGATAATCAGGCACCGGCTGTTAGAATGCGCGACCTCTGATGCGGGGTGGAGCAGCTTGGCAGCTCGTCGGGCTCATAACCCGAAGGTCGTAGGTTCGAATCCTACCCCCGCTACCAAATATTTTTAGGTACGTACCGGACACATGGTTTACATTTTATACCGGAGACATAGTTAACACTTTTCCGGTACGAAAGGATTGCTGGCCGGTTCCACCCGGCCGACATCCTCATCAAAGAAGCCTAGGTC
>Ga0126335_1000127_pt1 | contig 34646 bp, 30 predicted proteins | sample OlaspJWI45metaG_FD_108409 | JGI IMG/M metagenome (GOLD analysis project Ga0126335, IMG submission 108409) | Marine gutless worms symbiont microbial communities from Oahu, Hawaii - Olavius sp. 1 OAHU.JWI-45 metaG | ecosystem: Host-associated > Annelida > Digestive system > Unclassified | place... | reverse complement strand
TGGGATTCTACTGAAACAGGAAATTTGAAGCCGAGGGTACCCCATCTTCTGCGTTGCCAGCCGCTCGCGGTAGCGCGCTACAGCTTCGCACCTGGACGCCTTGAACCTGGGGCACCCTCGACTTCCGATCTCACTGAGCTTATACTGGATAGAGATTCATTTTTATTGTTTACCGATGGGCAAAAGAAAAATATCCTCTGTGTCCTCTGAGTCTCTGTGGTGCGAAAAAAATTACTGCGAATACGTCACCGTAATCACGAATAGAAGCACTTAGGCTTCGCAGGAAAGCTTGGGTGCCTGCAACTTTCGATCTACGACGGCAATAATGAGAATTACAGGTGGACATTATTATGCGAAAAAAAAACAATTCATTTGGAATTAAGTCTATCTTGAAAGCTGAAGTCGCCCCTGCCCTGGGTTGCACCGAACCGGTGGCCATTGCCCTGGGCTGCGCGGCAGCGGCTTCACTGCTGCCCGACGAGCCGATCGATGGCATCGAAATCTGGGTGGACCCGAATATATACAAAAATGGCATTGCCGTCACGATTCCCGGGACGGGCGGCCTCAGCGGTCTGGATACCGCCGGTGCCATCGGGGCTCTGGGAGGCGCACCCGAACTGGGTCTGGAGGTGCTGAATCCAATCGACGACGCTGTGGTCAGCAAGGCCAGGGAAATCCTCGCAGACGGCAAGGTGAAAATACACCTGCTGCAGGATCAGCAGGGTCTGTATATCAAGTCGGTTGTAAAGGGGGCCCGGAACACGGGCGAATGCGTTATCAGCGGTCTGCACGATAATATCGTTTCGCTCAAACACAATAACAGGAAAGTAACCGAAAATGCCCTGCTGTCAAAAAGAAATCAGGCGGATGGAAAACCCGAGCTGGTTCGGCTGGAAGATTGGCTGAAAAGTCGGCGTCTATCCGATCTGGTGGCACTGTTGGATGAGCTTGATGCAGAGGATCTGGATTTCCTCGAACAGGGAATCCAGTACAATATGCGCCTGGCAGAATACGGTTTGAAACACGGCTCCGGTCTGAGTATCGGTAAAACGATGGAACGGCTGGTACGCCAGCGGCTCATGTGCCGCGATATGATCACCTCGGCCCGAATCCTGACATCGGCGGCTTCGGATGCACGCATGGCCGGTGTCAAACTGCCGGCCATGAGTTCGGCCGGCAGCGGAAACCATGGCCTGACAGCGACCCTGCCGATCCGAGCGGTCAGTGACTATATCGAATGCGACCGCGAAATGATCCTGAAGGCCGTCGGCCTCAGCCATGTCATCACCGCCTATGTCAAAGCCTATACCGGCCGCCTGTCCGCCGTCTGCGGGTGTTCGGTGGCGGCCGGCGCCGGTGCCACGGCCGGGATTGCCTATCTGTTGGGCGGGGACCTACGCCATATCGCCGGGGCCATCACGAATTTGATCGAAGACCTGGCCGGGGTGATTTGCGACGGTGCCAAGGCCGGTTGTTCCCTCAAACTGTCTACCGCCGCAGGAACGGCTGTTCAGGCGGCCCTGTTCGCCCTGCAGGGTGTCCAGGTTCAATCGACCGATGGGATCATTGCCACATCACCGGAAAAAACCATGCAAAACGTGGGGCAACTAAGCACGCAAGGCATGATCGATACCGACCGCACCATTTTGAAAATCATGCTGGAAAAACAATTTGCAGTCGAATGATATTGAGCTGGTGTTCAATGTCATATGTCCGTGGTCCGTGGTCCGTTGTCCTTTGCATATGTCTGTTATCCCAATTTCACCGTCCAGCTTCGCATTATCGGTATAAAGATTTGTACAGGTTCAATAAACAATCTGTATTCTTCGTGTTCATCTGTGTCCAGCCAATTAATTCAAATGTCGGGGAGTTTTCGGCTTAAATGACCGTCATTCCTGCAAAGCAAACTGTGTAGCAATTCGAAAATGCCGTCATTCCGGACACGCCCGTCGGAGACGGGTGTGATCCGGAATCCAGGGTTTAGCGATAATTCCCGGATCTTCTGGATCCCGGCGCGCGCCCCGCTGCGCGGGACTTGGCCGGGATGACGAATTGCGACACAGTCGGGAAGGCAGGAATCCAGGAGCATTTAATCCGGGTGATCTAAATTCCCACAGACTGTTGGATTGCTTAAAAAACTCCCCGACTGCTCAATTTATTAGCAAGAGCTTATAGACTCCTTAACTCCGAACCCCGCACTCGGAGCTTTTCACATAATTGCCCCTGGCAACTGACAACGGACCACTGACAACGGACGCGAACGCTAATATCTGAATTGTGCAAAACAGTTTCTTATTCGATGTTATGCTGGCCGGTGCTATTAAGTATGGCACGCCAGCTTAAAAGTACTTGATTTTAGTTTATGTCGCTTATATGGGTTAGTTTATGCACCGGCTTTTTCGCCTCGACAGCTGCTTCAAGCCTTGAGGTATTCAGCATGGGTCTTATTGTCTACAACGTGCGTTGACCGCTCAATTCGATTTTGCATCCGTTCCGCATGCCCCTGATCCGGCATCTAGCCCGTCAACGTTTATCACACACGCACCTTTCAAAAGATAACCTTTTTAATAGTCTGCAAATCATCTTTCTAACTGTGAAAGGAGAAAAAAATGAAGGCGAAGCTTTCCACCATCGTATTAACGCTGTTTCTATCATTAACCATTTTTTCGCAGGCCGCCTCGGCCGGTGAGGTCGAAGTGCTGCATTGGTGGACTTCCGGGGGGGAAGCCCGTTCGGTGGCAGTTTTGAAGGAGCAGCTCGAAAAGGAAGGCCACACCTGGAAAGATTTCGCCGTTGCCGGTGGCGGTGGGGACACGGCCATGACCGTGCTGCGGTCCAGGGCCGTGTCCGGCAATCCGCCGACCGCAGCCCAGGTCAAGGGCCCTCAGATCCAGCAATGGGGTGATGAAGGCGTATTGACCAATCTGGACGCGGTGGCCCAGGCCGGCAAATGGGATCAATTGCTGCCCGCAGTGGTCGCGGATGTCATGAAATACGAAGGTCATTACGTGGCCGTACCGGTGAACGTCCATCGCATCAACTGGATGTGGGTCAACCCGGAGGTGTTCCGCAAGGCCGGCGCCAAAATACCCACCACCTGGGATCAATTTAATGAAGCTGCCCGCAAAATTAAAAAGGCGGGATTCATACCCGTGGCCTTTGGTGGACAGAACTGGCAGGAAGCCACCGTATTCGAATCGATCGTGGCCGGTGTCGGGGGAACCGACTTTTACCGTCAAACGATGATTGACGCAAATCCGAAACAACTGAACAGTCCGACCATGGTCAGGTGCTTTGAAGTATTCAGAAATATCAAACAGTACACCGACAAAAATGCGCCGGGTCGCGATTGGAACCTGGCCACCGCCATGGTTATCAAGGGGGAAGCGGCCATGCAATTCATGGGCGACTGGGCCAAAGGTGAATTTACGGCGGCCGGCAAGAGTCCGGGCGTCGATTACGTCGCGGTGCCGGTACCGGAGACCAGTGGCCAGTACCTGTTCAATATCGACAGCTTTATTATGTTCGAAGTCAGCGATAAAGAAAATAAGAAAGCCCAGATGGCCATGGCCCGATTGATCCTCGAACCCAAATTTCAGGAAGTTTTCAACGTCAACAAAGGGTCCATTCCGGTCCGGACCGGCATGCCGCGGGCTGCCTTCGACCAGGTGGCGTTGCAATCCATTAACGATTTCATTGCATCGGCCGGAACCGGCGACCTGGTGCCCAGCATGGCTCACGAAATGGCGGTCTTTCCGGCTGTCAGAGGCGCCATATTCGATGTGGTAACCAACTTTTATAATTCCAATATGTCCGCCGAAAATGGTGCCAAGAGCCTGGCTTCCCAGGTTTCGGCGGCTATGTAAATCCGGTAGCGTACATGAGCCTGCAGCGACGCGGCTGTCCTGGACCCGGAGCTCATAACGAAGAAAATTCGACCGGGTCCGGCGGCAGCCCTGCTGCAGGTGGGGTTCACCGAAAGGCAATATACCATGGAAGCATCTGCGGCTCAGAGCAGTCCGGTCGGATTCAGCAGGCTTTCCGAATTTCTGGAAAGGGTCATGCCCAAAATTGTGCTGGCCCCCACTTTCGCGGCCTCCCTGATCTTTGTGTATGGATTTATTCTCTGGACCGCCTGGATATCCTTTACCAAATCCCGACTGCTGCCGAAATACGATCTGGTGGGGTTTTACCAGTACTTCAAACTGTTCGCCAATGACCGCTGGTGGGTGGCCAGTGAAAACCTGCTCGTGTTCGGATCGCTGTTCATCATCTTCTGTATCGTGTTTGGACTGCTGATCGCCATCCTGCTGGACCAGCGTATCCGGGCCGAAGGCGCCCTGCGCACGATCTACCTCTACCCGCTGGCCCTGTCCTTTATCGTGACCGGCACCACCTGGAAGTGGATCCTCAATCCCGGCCTGGGCATCGAGCGGCTCGTACGGCAGATGGGGTTCGAGACGTTCACCTTTGACTGGCTGGTCAATTCCGAGATGTCGATCTATACGGTGGTTATCGCCGGTGTCTGGCAGTCGACCGGTTTTGCCATGGCCCTTTTCCTGGCCGGATTACGCGGCATCGACGACGAGATCATCAAAGCCGCCCAGGTGGATGGTGCCAGCCTGCCGCGTATTTACTGGCGCATCATTATTCCCAGTCTGCGCCCGGTTTTCTTCAGTACCATCATCATCCTTTCCCACATTGCCATCAAAAGCTTCGACCTGGTGATCGTGCTCACCCGCGGGGGGCCGGGTTATTCTTCCGATCTGCCGGCCACATTCATGTATGCCTTCGCCTTCACGCGCAACCAGCTGGGTTTCGGGGCGGCCAGTGCCATGGTCATGTTCGGGGCCGTTATGGCCATTATTGTCCCTTACCTGTATTCCGAATTGAGGATTAAGCGGCATGCATCGCAATAGCCAACTTATTACAACTCAGACACCGGCAGTGATTGCGGGGCGCATATTCATATACGGGACCCTGTTGCTGTTTGCAGCCTATTTTCTGGTGCCGCTGGTGGTGATGATATTGACATCCGTCAAATCCATGGAAGACATTCGCACCGGCAACCTGATTTCGCTGCCGGCCCGGGTAACCTTCGAGGCCTGGCGAACCGCCTGGGATTCAGCGTGTATCGGGGTCGCCTGCAACGGAATTAAAGGCTATTTTTGGAATTCGGTCAAAATGGTCGTTCCGGCGGTTGCAATTTCCACCATGCTCGGTGCGCTCAACGGGTATGTCTTTTCCAAGTGGCGCTTCAAGGGTAGTGAAGTGATCTTTTCCCTGTTGCTTATTGGTTGCTTTATCCCCTTTCAGGTCATCCTGCTGCCCATGGCCCGCACGCTGGGAATACTCGGCATCTCTCAGAGCCTGGCCGGCCTGATTCTGGTGCACATCGTTTACGGCCTGGCGTTCACGACCCTGTTTTTCAGGAATTTTTACGTTACCGTGCCGGACGATTTGATCAAAGCCGCGCGCATCGATGGGGCCGGTTTCTTTCGTATTTTTTTCAGGATCATCCTGCCACTTTCCGCACCGATTCTGGTGGTGTCTGTCATCTGGCAGACCACCCAGATCTGGAATGATTTTTTGTTCGGGGTCGTCTTTTCCACCGGGGATACCCAACCGGTCACCGTGGCGCTGAACAATCTGGTGAATACTTCCACCGGGGTCAAAGAATACAACGTCGACATGGCTGCAGCCATTATCGCCGCCCTGCCGACCCTTTTCGTATATGTAGTGGCGGGAAAGTACTTTTTGAGAGGTCTGACAGCCGGATCGGTCAAGGGGTAGAGAAACGGGCGGGTATAAAATCCGCCCCTGCAAGGTTTGAGATGGTGACCCCTTCGGAAAGAACGTATGACGACCGCTACAGCCAGCTGTCAGGGACTGAAGTAAAAAAGAATTTCATAAAATTTTATACGGCTCAGACGCGATTCTATGGGTATATTTAATTCGTGACAATTCGTGTTAATTCGTGGCTATTAATAGCACTAAAGGATAAAAAAAAGGCAAAATGGCATCACTAAAGGTAGTCAACGCAAGCAAGTCATTTGGGTCGGTAAAGGTATTAAAAGATATCTCCATCGCCATTGAATCCGGAGAATTTCTGGTTCTGGTAGGCCCATCCGGCTGCGGCAAATCGACCCTGCTCAATCTGATTGCCGGTCTGGAGAGCATCACCACCGGAGAAATCTTTATTGGCGATCGGCTGGTTAACAATGTGAGTCCCAAAGACCGCGATATCGCCATGGTATTTCAATCCTACGCCCTTTACCCCAACATGAATGTCCGCAAGAACATTTCCTTCGGTCTGGAAATGCGGCAGGTGCCCAAAGCAGAGATCGAGAAAACCGTCACCGATGTCGCCCGGATACTTCAGATAGAAAATCTGCTGGGTCGCAAACCGGCTCAGCTCTCGGGCGGACAGCGGCAACGGGTGGCCATGGGACGGGCCCTGGCGCGCAGCCCCTCGATTTTTTTGTTCGATGAACCGCTGAGCAACCTGGATGCCAAACTGCGGGTGGAAATGCGCACCGAGATCAAATTGTTGCACCTGCGCATCGGTGCCACGATCGTGTATGTGACCCACGACCAGATCGAAGCCATGACCCTGGCCGATCGGATTGCCATCATGAAAGACGGGATTATTCAGCAGTTTGACACGCCCCACACCGTTTACGAAAACCCGGCCAACCGCTTTGTGGCCGGATTTATCGGATCACCGTCCATGAACTTTATTCCAAGCCGGATCGTTCAGTCTGAAAACAAGACCTGCCTGCACCTGCAGACCGATGAGGGCAAGTCGTTCAAGCTGCCGGTTGAACACACCGATGGCAAACTGGCGGCGTGGATCGATAAAGATGTGATTCTGGGATTGCGGCCGGAACATATCTCCGATAGCTTCCCCCACCAGGAAGAACACGGTTATATCCATCCGATCGAATGCCGGGTCAAGGTGATCGAGCCAACCGGGCCCGACACGCTCGTATTTGTAGGCATCAACGACCGGGAAATCACCTGCCGGGTGCGCCCCGGCGAAGCCCGCAAGCCTAACCAGGCCATGCAGCTGATGATCGACATGTCCAAGGCCGTATTTTTCGACACCGAGTCAGGTGGGCGCATCGCATGACAAGACAGGCGCCGCTAATGGGGAGGTGGGTGAGAAACTGCAGGTGTTGGGTAAGCGGTTATGGGTGAGAGACTTCAGGTAGCGGGTAGGCGGAAAAACCTGATCCGGATGACCTGAATATCCGATTTCTATGGCACGCCGCTAAATCTCCCCAACCTCTCAAATAACTATTCTTTGATACCCGTTGCACGAATATTGAACTATGGTGATTTTCAGCATTATATTCCGCTACAATCTGTTGGTGTTTATCACAAAGCTTTGTGAGCGGGTTTTAAACCCGCCCCTACACAGTTGGTAATCAAATTCAATCGGAACGTATTTATGACAACTGCTCTCAATCTTCTGATCTACCGGCCGAACAAAGCATGCAACGTTCGGGCTAAGCAAAACTGTCCTGCCATAGCTCCGAAAGACATTTTTCCCATGGCAGGGGCGACTTTCACTTTCGTCTAAGTCCCCTGTCATTTGCTGCATCGTTGCACGCAGAGGCCCTCTAAACGGCTTCCTGGAGGGTCTTCTCAAATTTGAATTGCCGTGATTTGCGGTCAATCCAACCCTCGAACAGAATCAGGTCCGGCTGGTCATCGAGTGCGGTATAATTTTTCACCCGCACGCCCCTCTGTTCAGCCGATGATTCACTGAAAATACGGAAGTCATAAACGGTTGTGCCTTCGGCTTGCGGAAGCATGACACATCTCAGACTCCAGACCCAGTCAGGGTCAAGGCTTTCCTCTACGACCAGATGACGGCCGATTTCCTGGGGCAGATCCTTCGGGCGCGGCAGTTTTTTTGCACTTGCGCCCGGATCGTTGCCGCTATTGTCTTTCTTCCAAAATCTCCAGTTCATGGGTGGGTCTCCTTTTAAACGGATTGTTGCCGGATGGCCAGGCACTCGCCAAGTGTGTTAAGCCAAATCCGTGCCATATACATATCTAACTGTAATAACTTAACTATTTATTAATATGAATAGGAGGGACAGAATCGCAGAGACGGGGTTTTTGACCGCAGCAGATGCGTTTATAGCGGTAACTGGTTTAAATGTTGCCAATAATCGACATAGAATCAAGAGTTCCGGAAACCGCCTGACCGGAATCCACAGTTCCGGATACGGCGGCCATGCCGCCTGACGGATAGATTAAACCGCTCTTATGGTTCGATTTTGATGCCGCTCACCCAGCGCCGGTGGCAGAGTTCAATGCTTTTGTCAATGTGGCTGCGGGGCACGAGCAGCGAAATGCGAAAGGATGTGGTTGTAATGCCGCATACCGGTATGCCTTTGTTCGTCAACAGGCGTATGGTTTCAAGCAGGGTCTGGTTGTTCCGGTTCAATCCCTCGCCGATCAAGGACAGTGCCGCCAGGTCGGTGTCGAAAGATACCCTGTTGCCCAGTTTTTCCTTCAGGGCCTTTTTGATCTGCTGCCAGCCATGCACATGCTGGGATGACACCACAAATGATGCGTTTGACCGCTGGGCATCAGAAGCAATTCCGGTCACATTGACTTCTTTGATCGAAACCTGTTCGGCTTCAAGCAAAGCGGTGGCATGCTCGAAAAGGCCGGCTATATCGGCTCCGTGCAGCCGCACACGGTCGACGTGTTCCTCACGGACCACCGCCTGTATGCCGATAATAGCGCCGGGCGAAAGCCTGCGGATAACCGTCTCCCGGCCGGGTTGAAATGAACTGCGGGCATAAATGGCAATGTTCTTTTCCTTGGCAAACTGCACGGCCTGGGCGTTGAGTACTTTCGCGCCGGCAGAGCTCATTTCCTGCATTACAGGATAGGAGACTTCCGCAAGATGTTCGGCTTCGGTCACCAGGCCGGGATCGGCCGAGTAGACGCCGTCGACATCCGAATAGATTTCACAGCGCTCGGCATCCAGTGCAGCCGCCAGGGCAACGGCCGTGGTGTCCGATCCGCCGCGTCCCAGCGTGGTGATGTCGCGTTTGTAGCTGACCCCCTGAAAACCGCCGACGATGACCACCTTGCCTTTGGCCATCTCATCCTGCACCCGGAAGGGGCGCACTTCGATAACCTGGGCATCGTTGTGCCGGTCGTTGGTAATGATACCGGCCTGCGAACCGGTTAGCGATACCGCATCCAGGCCGATCTCGTCCAGCGCCATACACAGCAGGGCCATGGTGATGCGCTCTCCGGTCGAGAGCAGCATATCCATTTCGCGCCGGGGCGGTTTGGCCGAAATCTCCCGCGCCATTGCCACGAGACGGTCGGTGGATTTGCCCATCGCCGAAACCACCACGGCCACATCTATGTTCTGACGTTTCACCTCGGCGATGTGCTGTGCAATCTGACTCAACTTGTCTACATCGGCCACACTGCTGCCGCCGTATTTCTGGACGATACAAGACATAATGATAAAATCCCAAATGACAAATTCCAAATTCCAAATATCAGACCAATTAAGGTCCGCCAGCGGGTTGATCAAAAATACTGAAACGGGCGACTTGTTTGGATCATTTGATTTTTAGATTTTGATTTTGTTTGTTATTTGGTGTTTGGTGCTTGACATTTTATTCACTCAATCGATCATGTTATTCCAAGTTCTTCTCATCTTTGTAGGACAGAGCAGATAACGTTGTTTGAGTTTTGCTTTCTTCCGGCATGATACCTGCCATCAGCAGGCCGATGTTTTCTATTTTATCGGTCTCATCCGCGTCAAAGGTGTCCATGATGCGACCATCGAATATCACCGCGATTCGGTCCGACAGGGCCAGCGCCTCGTTCAAATCGCCGGTGACCAGTAAAACACCGGCTCGTTTGCGGGCCTTTAGAAGTACCTGCCAGATGTCTTCGGTGGCACCGATGTCCAGACCCTGGGTGGGCTGCTCGGCAACAATCAGGCGCGGTTTACGGTAAAACTCCCGCGCCAGGACCATTTTTTGAAGATTGCCGCCGGAAAGCTGTCGGGCCTGAACTGATGGTTCGGGCGGCTGCACGTCGAAGTCTTCGAACAATTGCCGCGCTTTGGCTTCAGCCTTGCGGCGCAGCAGCCAGGGCCCGAGGGAAAATCCATTGCGCGTGGTCAGCATGAAGTTTTCTGCAAGGGTCATATTCAGGCAGGTCGCCAGACCGCGCCGGTCTTCGGGAATATAAATCAGGTTACCCTCCCAGCTGTGCCCGGCATGAAACCGGTTCCAGGCCTGACCCAGAACTGTCAAATTTCCGCTTTCAGGCCGCCGCAATCCGCAGATGGCTTCAACCAGGGGTTTCTGGCCGTTGCCGGCCACACCGACGATGCCCAGGATCTCGCCCTGCCGCAACTGCAGATCGATGTCCTGCAATCCTGCGCCGCTCAGGGCTTCGATTCGCAATACAAGCTGGCGGGAATCCATCGGCGCCTTGGCAACCTGCAGCACAACCTCACGACCGACCATCTTCAAGGCCAGATCAGCTTTGGATTTCACATCCGCAGCCGCCAGTTCATCCACCACGGCCCCTTTGCGCAGGATGGCAATTTCATCGGCCAGGGCCATCACTTCATCCAGTTTATGGCTGATAAAAACGATGGCCTTATCCTGGGCGGCCATCTGCCGCAAAGCGTCAAAGAGCTGTTCGGTTTCCGGGGGCGTCAGAACCGCGGTCGGTTCATCAAAAATCAGGATTCGGCTCTGGCGATAAAGTAATTTTAATATCTCGACCCGCTGCCGCTCGCCCATGGATAAATCCGCGACCCTGGCCCTGGGATTGATCGGCAGGCCGTACCTGTCAGCCAGGTCCGCAACCTGCTGAAACATTCTGGCGGGCGGCAGCCAGACACCTTCTGATTGGCCCAGCAGTACATTTTCCGCCACAGTCATGGCGCCCACCAGCATAAAATGCTGGTAGACCATACCGATGCCGACCTTGTGGGCGGTGTGGGTTGAGTGGATCGGCGTTGGGACGCCGTCAACCACTATGCTTCCGTCGTCAGGCTGCAATCGACCGGCCAGGATGCTCATCAGCGTGCTCTTACCGGCACCGTTTTCGCCCAGCAGCGCTTTAATCCGACCGGCACGGATATCGAGGCTGATGTCTTTGTTGGCCCGCACGGATCCAAATGATTTGTTGATGTTTGCCAACCGGATGACGGGTTGATTACTGGGGATCATAGATATGTGCCTGTCGTTGTTTTCTATTGTAAATAATTATCGACTAACATCGTAATAGCTATCGTGATGTTGCGAGCGACTCAACAAACTGTGTTTCGGTGTCCCACGGAAAAAAGTTCCAGGTGTCCTGGCCGGCTTATCCATATTTTAACAGGTGGTTGATACGCAAGGCTTTTCCATAGATTTCAATAGATAACAGAAAATTTACAGATGTTCAATAAGTTCAACATATGGGTTTATTTTCAATAGATATGGTTTAGGAAGGGTACAAACAACCAGGGGTCGAATCTACGCTTGATTTTTGATGCCATCTCCCGCGTGTTTGGAATCTGTAGCGTCGGTTGACAAATGTAGTCACATAGATTGATATGTGACTACATACAAATCAATTGAAAGGCGAATATCATGGAAACCGTCGGTATCAGAGAACTAAAGAGAAATCTTAGTGAATATTTAAGAAGTGTTAAGGCCGGGAAAAAAGTCATTATTACGGACAGGAAAAAAGAGATCGCTGTTATCGTGCCTTTCAGAAAAGTTGACGACCAGGGAAAAATCCTCCAAATGGTTCGAGAAGGGGTTGCCGATTGGTCCGGGGAAAAACCTCGCGGATTGTCTGCCAGAATCAGGTCTAAAGGGAAAAGCGTCTCCGAAGCAGTTGTAGAGGACAGAAGATAGCCGTGATCCTTTACCTGGATACCAGCAGTCTGGTTAAACTCTATATGGAAGAAACAGCATCTGCCTATGTGGCGGGTTTGGTTGAGTCGGCAGAGGTAACCGGAACCTCTTTGAGTGCCTATGCCGAGGCAAGAGCAGCATTTGCCCGCAGATTCAGAGAAAATGCTTTTTCTTCTAAAGACTACAACCGGTTGCGTTCGCGATTTGAATCAGACTGGAAAAACTTCCTATCCATTCATGTTACCCGTGAAATTGTTCGAATGGCCGGAGACCTGGCCGAAAAACACGGTTTGCGTGGATTTGACGCCGTCCATCTGGCTTCGGCGGTGACGATGCGTGAAAAACTTGCCTCTCCAGTCTCCTTTTCATGCTATGATATTTTACTTCAAAAGGCATCACTGCGCGAAAAATTGGATCAACCTTTGTAAATTTCACCCTATTTCGTTATTCCCAATCACATTTTGCAGTTAATGGCTACGGGGGTCACGATTGGCTAGGTACTTGAAACTATCGGCTCAACAAACTGTGTTTCGGTATCCCACGGAAAAAGGATCCAGGTGTCCTGGCTGACTTCGGTGATGAAGGTGTCCACCAGGGGCCGTCCCTGGGGCTTGGCATAGACGGTTGCAAAATGGGCTTTGGGAAACATATTCCGCACACTTTTGGCTGTTCTTCCGGTATCGACCAGGTCATCAATCAGCAACCAGCCTTCGCCGTCGCTATCGATGGATTTGAGCACTTCGACTTCGCTCGACTGATCCTGCCAGTCATAACTGCTGACGCACACCGTATCGACCAGACGGATATTGAGTTCGCGGGCAACTATAGCCGCCGGCACCAGCCCGCCCCGGGTAATGGCAATAATGCCCTTGAAATAGTCATGGTCCAGCAGCCGCCAGGCAAGCGCCTTGGAATCCCGGTGCAACTGTTCCCAGGAAACCGGAAACATTCTTTTGTAACGATCTTCAATATTGGTCATACATTATCTCCAAATTTTTTTTGTCCAATTGCATTAGTATCATAAGGCAGCCAAGTGCAGAATAATTTCTCAAGTAAATACCCGAAAACGCAAAGAAAAAAAATTAAATTAATCCGGCGGTTCGATATTTGTCCCCAGCGCTGCCGGCGCCTGGTCACCGCCGCCTCTCCAGGACGAAAACACCAAAACGGCAATGGTCAATAAATAAGGCAGCATCAGCAGCAAAGACGACGGCAAATGCGTGCCGGAGGCCTGCAGCCGAAACTGAAAGGCCATCACACCCCCGAAAAGGTATGCGCCCAGCATCGCGCGCCAGGGCTGCCAGAAGGCAAATATCACCAGCGCTACGGCTATCCAGCCCCGGCCGGCGGTCAGTCCGTTGGTCCACAGGTGGGTATAGGCCAGTGAAAGATACGCACCCCCCAGCCCCATCAAAAAACCGCCGCCCATAACACCGATCCAGCGGTAGCCGACCACGGGCAGACCGGCAGCCAGGGCTGCGTCCGGGTATTCACCCACAGCCCGCAGGCCCAGACCCCAGCGGGTAAAATGCAGATACAGCCACAGCACCAGCGGCATCACGAAAGAGATATACACCAGCGGATCGTGAATAAACAGAATCGGACCGATCAGGGGCAACTTGGAGAGGATCGGAATGGCATAGGGATGGAATCCCGGCGCACTTTGCCCGACAAACGGTGTTCCCAAGTAATTGGCCAGCCCGGTGCCAAATATCGTAAGGGCCAGTCCGGATACGACCTGGTTGCCCTGAAAACCCAGACATACCATGGCGTGCACACCGGCCAGCAGGGCACCAAACAATCCACCGGCCAAAAATCCCACTATCGGATCGCCGGTCACCTTGGCAACGATAAAGGCTCCAAAGGCCCCCATCAGCATGATACCCTCGACCCCCAGATTCAATATACCCGATCGCTCGGTAAGGATCTCCCCCAGGGTGGCATATAAAATCGGCGTCCCCGATTGAACCGTCGCTGCCAGAAGCGGGATAATTACCTCCAGATTCATGACCGTCCCCTCCATACCAGCCGGTAGCGGGTAAAAAATCCACTGGCCAGTACGGTCAGCAGAATCAGCCCCTCCATTATTTGTCCGAATGCGGCCGGAACCTGCAAATCCAACTGCAGGGCTTCCAAACCGACGCGCAGTCCGGCCAGCAGAAAAGAGGCGATCGCAATCAGCAACGGGTTGAGCTGCGCCAGCCAGGCCACCACAATGGCCGTATAGCCGTAGCCAACCATAATACTGGGTTGGAGCCGATTCAGATTGGCAGACGCCTCCAAAAAGCCCGCCCATCCGGCCAGCATACCGCTGAGCACCATGACCAGCACGACCAGTCGATCATAGGACAATCCGGCATAGCGGGCCGCACGGGGGTTTTCGCCGGCGGCCTGAAGCTCGAAGCCCAGACGGGTGAATCGCAGAAAAATCCAGACCGCCAGTCCGGCTGCAAAACAGACGGCAATGCCCCAGTTCAAGCGCGTATTGCCGATCAGTCCCACCACCGCGCCGGGCGAAAATTCAGGCGTCATGGGAAAACCGAAACTGGTCGGGTCTTTCCAGCTGCCGTATACGAGGTAGTCCAGAATTAAAATGGCAACATAGTTGAGCATCAGGGTGACAATGATTTCATTGGCCCGCAATCGTATTTTCAGGAGTGCCGGAATCAGACCCCACAGACCGCCGGCCAGGGATGCCGTCAGCAGCATGCCCGGCAGCAGCAGATACCAGGGCAGGTCCGGAAAGCCAAGCGCCATCCAGGTCCCACCCACAGCGCCCAGGGCAAATTGTCCCTCGGCACCGATATTCCAGATCTGAAGCCGGAAAGCGATGGCCACCCCCAGCGAGCACAGGAAAATAGGAACGGATTTGATCAGGCAATCCTCAACCGCCCAGGACGAAAAATAGGCCCCCTGAATGAGTAGTTTCATGCCTGCCAGGGCCGGTTTGCCCTGTATGGCCAGCAAAAGGCTGCAGATACCCAGAGCGAGCAGTATCGCGCCGGAAAAAACAAGAAAGGAGCCCCAGCCCAGGGGCTCCTGTCGCTTATGTACGCGCAATCCGATCATCGGAACGCCATTTCCGTGTATGCGGTCAGTTCAACTATTCCAGCGTTCCCACGACACCTTCGACGAAGTATTTCATACCCAGGAGTTCTTCATCGCTGGCCGACCGTCCGGCCGGAATCTGGATGTTGCCGCTCTGGTCTTTGATCGGACCGTCAAACAACGCCGTGCGGCCGGCCAGGATGTCATTTCTTTTGGAGATGACTTCCTGGCGAACCGTCTGCGGAACCATGGGACCGAAGGGTGCCAGCTGAACGATGCCGTCTTTCATACCCAACCAGGTGGCTTCACTTTTCCATTCACCCGACCGAACTTTTTCAACGGTCTGCCTGTAGAACGGTCCCCAGTTCCACATGGGAGCGGTCAGATGGGCTTTGGGGGCGAAGGCCGACATGTCGGTGTTATACCCCACAGAGTAAACGCCCCTTTCCTGGGCGGCTTCCTGGGGACCGGGTGAATCCTGGTGCTGGGCAATGACATCGGCACCGACGTCCAGAAGGCTTTTGGCAGCCTCTTTCTCGGTTGCCGGGTCGTACCAGGTCTTGGTCCAGACAACGCGCACCTGGACCTGCGGATTCATCGCCTGGGCGCCCAGGGTGAACGCGTTGATGCCGCGGATAACTTCCGGGATCGGAAAAGCGGCGACATAACCCAGGATTTTACTTCTGGTCATGGCGCCGGCCACCATGCCTGACAGGTACCGGGCCTGGTAAATGCGGCCGAAGTAATTGCCCATGTTGGGCGCCAGTTTGAATCCGGAGCAGTGCATGAAAGTCAGGTCCGGAAATCGTTTGGCGACCTTGAGCATCGGGTCCATGTATCCAAAACTGGTGGCAAAAATCACATCGAACCCTTTGCGGGCCATGTTTAACATGACCCTCTCCGAATCCGGTCCTTCCGGAACCGCTTCCACATATGAAGTGGTGACACCATCCATAGCCTCGACTGCGTTGCGGCCCACATCATGGGCATAAGACCAGCCGGCATCGCCAATGGGGGAGACGTAAACGAAACCGACCTTCATTTCCCTTTGTGCCGCAAAAGCGACAGCAGCACAAAACACCAAGACCAAAACGACCAAGAATATACCTGATTTACGCACGATTGACCCTCCATCCTGTTGAATTGTTAATGAGACGTGTTGCTTATATCGAACTACATATCCGGCAGGTTAGGAAAAACAGCCGCTGCAAAATGAATGCTCAGGCAGCGGCCGGCAGGGACAGGTTCTCGTCCCGGGACCGCCACAGCGCCGCGAGGACACCGGTCACAAATTTCGTAACAATTTCACCGAAAATGATGGCCACCAGCATCAACGGCTGGAAGACACCTAAAAATGCGATCAGGTTAAAAAGAATGCTGTCGAGCGGAATGCTGACCAGGTTGGAGCCGATGACCCGCTGCATCCAGGATCGCCGCAGAAGTTTATGATAGACTTCCGTATCAGCGGTTTCGCTCAGCACGATGGCGATAAATGAAGCCGCTATGATCCGCCATTTGACACCCAGAAAAAGGGATTCGAGGACCATGCCCACGGCCGCAATAAAAATCATTAAATAAACGGCTTTACGGCCGTAGCGATGCACCCGGTCCCGCTGGGTAAAGGTGATTCCAAAAACGAGCGTACCGACCGAAACCAGGCCGAAAACGGGCAAGGGGATAAACCAGGTGGCCGTGTAGTTGGCAACCAGCACCGCGGCGATATATATAATCATGGAACGAATCATGAAAGAAGGGGACTCCTTGTCTGCCAAAGTCGCTTGAAATTCATGCGTCATAGCGAATTGAGATAAAAAAATCAATTCTCGGTTTCAACAATCCGGGGCACTGGAAACAGAACAGGACGGATGTGAATTGTCGACCCTATGGCTCAAATCGAATGTATCGATATGAAGCCGATAGCACTGTTGGATTCCAGATGTCAATTGAATAAAGGCGCTCCGGGCGACCCCGATCCGCTCAAAAACGGCACACCTGCCAGGGACCGGCGCTGTTTCCAAAATTGATCCGGTTGCCGCGTAAATATTTTATTTTAGGACTTGCTTTGAACTGTATTCATGTGTATTTTGAAAGTAAATACAATTTTAACCTTGTCTGAATAAACCCATGGTCCAATAAATCGGCTTTTTGTCCATCTCGCTCAGTTGAACATCATAACAACCTGCCGCAGCCAATCCGAACGGTAACCATCTGTATCCTGATTTGACGCCTTTTATGTTACCGATTGTCAAATGGTCCGACCGATCACCATCGGCCTTCAACAACCTGTGATCCACCAAGGAGGTGTATTATGGACGCCGAGCAACGCAGGGCTTCAGAGCGCAGGCCCCACAAAGCCCCGATACGCTATCTGCATGCTGAAATGGAGCAATACTATGACGCCCACATGTACAATTACTGCGAGGCGGGATTATACATTGAAGTATTCGAACCCCTGAACCGCGATGATCGGCTGCACGTCATCATGCCCGACCACCGGCCCGGATCAGACGGCCCGGCCGGTTTTCCCTATTACCTGTCGCAGGTGCGCTGGTGCCGGGAACTCGAAAGCCACCGTGCGCCGCGCTACGGGGTTGGCGTGACCATCCTCGAGAAAAGCAACGATCTGCAATGGCTGCCGGACAAGCCGCAGCACAGCGAGTGTGATCTGTGCGGGGAAAGTCTAAAGGCCGAACGCATCTGCCGCATCGACGGAAGAATCTGTCTATGCCCGAACTGCTTCTACTACGTTGAAGATATGCCCGAAGGAACGGTGAAGGAAAACATCAAGCGGCATCTGATCGGCAACATTATTTAAGTATTCGCAATAACTTTGCACATACAGACGGCCGAGGCAGGGCACATGTTCTTAAACTCGGCGGTCCTTTGCATCTCTTCGGGGACGGTGTGGCGCTCGATAGGCGCGAAGCCATGGCGGGCAAAAAATTTATCGGCCGTCATCGTCAGCAGGTACAGGGTGCCAACCCCCCGGGACAGCGCGTAACGCTGACCCGAATCGACCAATCGGACCGCAACACCTTGTTTGCGAAAGGGTTTTGATACAGCCAGAGATCGGAGCAAAGCGCTGGGTCCTGCAATCTCCAGCCCGACGACGCCGACAATTTCATCTCCTTTGCGGCAGACGATAAAATCCTTGAGTTTGTCAGCTGAAATATCTTCGGTGTGAAGGTCACAGGCAGCAATCAGTTTCTGAATGGCAGCCCCTTCGCCAGGTCGAACCCCGCTGAAGGTAAAGGGCAGGTCTATTTTCAATTTGAATCCTTGTTGGTCTGCTTTTTTAAAGTCGGGCCGCAGGCCGGCAGCCCGGCGGAACCCTTAAACACGGTCGATACGGTAAACCGGTACTTTCAATCCCATAATTGCATGTGAACAAACCCGGAAGAAACAACGCCATTTGAAGACCGGATTGTGAATGCTAACCCAAACTATGGTTACAGTCAACGAATCTAATTATCTCTCTGTTAATATTATTAAAGTTTATCGGGCCGGTACCAATGCGGGATACACCGAGCGAGGGAGCCTGTAAAATTGCGGGTATCTATCGGTTTGGTGATACACCCCTGACAACCGGCAGCGAGTGCTTTTCTCATTTTACCATAACGATTATTACTTGACATCGGGCCGGGATGCATGTAGGCCTAGACGAAATTAAAAAAACACACGCGGAAAAATCATCATGATCGGACAAATGCCAGGCAGCCAATTTTATTTCGGGTATTATTTTTACAATACCGGTGGTTTGCCTGGGGTCCGCTGATCTATCGCTTAAAACAGCAAAAGCCGCAGGCATCAGCCTGCGGCTTTTTTATTTGAGAGATCCAGCGTGATCATTATTTAATTAGCAGAAAGGACTGCCATGAAAACCTACGACATTCATGTAGAAAAATTCATCCCGTTGATTTCGCCCGAAGAATTGAAAGAAAAAGTACCGATCTCGGATAAGGCCACCCGGACCGTTGTCGAAGGGCGCCGGATCATCCAGGACATACTCAGAAAGAAGGATCGCCGCCTGCTGGTCATCACCGGGCCGTGTTCCATCCACGACGAGAAAGCCGCCCTGGAATACGCCGAAAATCTGTGCCGGTTAACGGAAAAAGTAAAGGACACGTTGTACCCGGTCATGCGGGTTTATTTCGAAAAGCCGCGTACCAACCTCGGATGGAAAGGACTCATCAACGATCCCTGGCTGGACGAATCCTATGACATGTCGGCCGGACTGCAAAAAGCACGCGAACTGCTGCTTAAAATCTCTGAAATGGGTCTTCCGACGGCCACCGAATTGCTGGATCCCATAACACCGCAATACATCGCCGGATTGATCTGCTGGGCGGCCATCGGCGCCCGGACTACCGAATCGCAAACCCACCGGGAGATGGCCAGCGGGCTTTCGATGCCGGTGGGCTTTAAAAACTGCACCGACGGCAGCCTGGGCACGGCTTTAAACGCCATGATTGCCGCCGGTTCACCGCAAAGTTTTCTCGGCATCGATCCGAACGGCCAGACGAGTATTGTCAGAACCACCGGGAATCCGGATGCCCACATCGTGCTGCGCGGGGGGGACCGGCCCAACTACGACTCGGTCAGCATTCGCGAAGCAGTGAACCTGCTGCAGAGCAAAGGATTGTCGCAGGCGGTCATCGTGGACTGCTCACACGCCAACTCGCGTAAAAAGTATGCCGAGCAGGCCGTGGTCTGGCAGGATGTAATCCAGCAACGACTCAACGGTGCCGATTCAATCATAGGGTTGATGCTCGAAAGCAACCTCAACGAAGGTAACCAGAAAAACTCCGGCTGCCTGGATACCATGCGGTACGGCGTATCGATTACCGATGCGTGCATCTCCTGGGAAACCACCGCAGAGCTGATTCTTTCGGCCCGCGCGAAGTTGCAGGGCCGCATCGAACAGGCCGCATAGGGTGATAAATGATTGGTATTTGATGCTGCGTCAACCCATCCGGGTTGGTTGAACCGACTTGTATCGAACGACCACCGTCGAATAGACAGGGGTCGTTCGGTTTTGATTCGATGGTCTTTTCCCCCGATCTCTGCTTTCTCTTTTTTAACCTGAAACGAGATAATCCACCAGAATACTTAAGTAATAATTACGCGTTGACATATACCCTTCGATTCCTTACCGATGGGTAAAGGGGTAACACGGTACAGCTATCGTTTGAATCGATGATACAGATCGAGCGCAGATTGCAGCGCTGATTCTTCCACAAAAACCCTCCCGCGCGCTTTACGAACCCCTTTGGCCGGCATAATCGCATCCACTGAAACCGTAACCCTGGAGGTTTAACGATGATACGATTGCCTTACCCATTCAAGATTTTCATATACGGCATTTTCACCATCCTGTTATCGCTGATCGTCATATCACTGACCTGCGTGTAGATGAATCTGAGCGGCTGTGCAACCCCGGCCGGTGTGCGCCGTCCGGGCTGTATATGCTTGCGCGGATACCTGCGTCCTGTATCTACTGCAACTCCCTGGCAACACATGCTCTGGCGTCCTCCGGCTTTCCACCCCGCCGGGTCGACCGGTCCCGTTATCTTGTGCGGTGTCTGGTCAGCTCCAAGAGCGAAGTCAAAAGCTGAAGGCACCATCCAAAGGCTAAATGAGTGGTCGGGGAGTTTTTTCAGCAACGTCTTGCTAATAGCGGAATGAATGATCGGCAGCGTAAGTGTGCACTGTCTGAATGCATTAGGGAACGTTAAGAAAGAACAGCGCCGAGCATGGTATTTCACAATTGCGTCCAGCTACCAATCAGCATCGGACCTCTTGTAATTATATATATTTTCTGTTCTTTCTTTACGAGCCCTTATGCATGAGTTTGCACGCTGAAGTCGTCGATTATTCATGCAGCGGCCAATCGCTGTGAAACACCCCGACCCCCGGGCTAAATAGCATGGCAAAATCGACAGCTATCCCACTGACCGCGCAATCGAGCGCATTCAAGCGTTGATCCCCGGATACAACTAAAAGTAAAGAATCCTGGTCCGGAGAACCCGGTTTTCAATGTTGGAATAAATTCCATGCTGACATCCGGTGCTGATTATTCGTTGACAATTTAATCAGAATAAATTAGTTGAGAGATTGTTCCACTTCCATCGCACCAGAATCTCGGCCAATGCGCCGTTGACAATAGTTTTTCGTTTCAATTGGACTTTCTCACCGCAGTGATCCCAAACCGTCGCCCGGCCTGGCCCGGTCTGGGGCCCATCGGGCCGGGCATAAATGAGCCATCGACCCGATAGGCGCTGTGTCTTCTGTGGTGTTCTTTTTTAATCCGGCAATATCGGCAACCCCATTTTCTTCTTCGTCTTTTCAGCATCGAAGAAAAATCCGCCCGACCCTGGATCTTACCTGGAGCACCATGCAGCGTCTGGGTCAAGTATCCGTGAAAGGAGAAAAAAATGAAAAAGTCCGCAGGCATCCTTCTGGTTCTATTTGCAACGGCCGTCTTTTCCACAGCCGCCCTGGCGGCGGACAAAGGCACCGCCGCAGACACCCCCTGGGAAAAAGGATATATCAATCTGGGTGTTTATGCGGCGACCCTGGACAGTGGTTTCCGCCTGTCGGACCCGAATCTGGGAATCGGGCTCGATATCGATGTGGAGGAATTGCTGAAGCTGAAAACGAGCGATTTCACTTTTCGCATCGATGCCGGATACCGGTTTACAAAAAACAGGCGCCACAGCGTGGCGTTCAGCTGGTTCAGTTTCAATCGCGACGGCACCCGGAATTTTACCTCGGTGATCGATATTCCCGACTTTCCGGACGGAAGCGGCGGTGGAACAATCGGTCCGGGCGAGTTAAACACAACGTTCAACTTTTCCATATACAAATTAGTATATGAATATTCCTTCTACCTCGACAAACGGGCCGACATCCACGTCGGTGGCGGCCTTTTCCTCATGCCCATTAAATTCGGCATAAGCGGAACCATCAACGGCGTTGGCCAGGAGCGTGTAAGCACATCCATAACAGCGCCCCTGCCGGTCGTGGGATTGGGATTTGATTTTGCGATCACACCCCAATGGATTCTCAAACAGCAGGCGGACGTGTTCTACCTGGAATACGAAAACTTCAAGGGGGGACTCCTCAACTTGCAGTTTGCCGTCGAATACCTGCCCTTTAAGCATGTCGGGTTCGGCTTCGGACTTGACTCGATGCGGGTGAAGGTCGAAGCCGAGGGTGAAGATGTGCCGGGGGTCGATTTTAACGGCAATGTGGGATTTTCGTTTGTCGGTGCGCAGTTATATGTAAAAGCCTTTTTTTAGCGGCAGATATGGCCGGTTAAACTGTCGCGCCGCGCTAATCGCCGCCGACCTGGATGCGCTCTACCGCTCCTTCGGTGAAAGTGACATAATAGACACCCCCCCCGGGTCGATAATCGTATACCCACACCTGCCCGTTTTCTTCTTTGGCGGTTGGCGATCCGCACTTTTGCTGGAACGCAAACTGCTGATCGCCAATTTCGGCGATGGTGCCGTCACAGTTCATGGTTGATACGTCATCGAGGGCGTAAACAGAGCCCGAGATGCCAATCAAGATCACCGATGCGATCAGAAGCGATAAAACCAGCCCATTTTTTTGCATCTTTCTTATCCTTTTTATGGGTGTGTCAAGAAGTCCCTTTCAAGAGTGACATAAGGGTAAAGTTTAAAAGTGGCGTGCGGTAAACCGCTGCGCAGCGGCTGTTGCGGGGAACGGCATATATAACGGTGATCGCCCGGCAGCCGGCATCCGGGATACAGAATCCTGGCCCGGAGGAACCTGGTTTCAATATTTGAATAAATAATGGGTAGCGGTCTCATTGTCAAGCAGACGCCATTCTCCGAACTGCCTGCGGGTTCTGGTATTTGGGGGCAGCAAACCCGACCGGTCGTTACATCAATTCTTCACTTTCCCCGAGACGGATCGATTGGGCCGTGGCCCGGATACCGTCACGCCGGTTATTTAGCCCACCATAGAGGCATCCAATTCGCGACCTACACCATAAATATCTGTTATTAAAATAAAATTTTTAAATTCAGTTAAGAATTCGGCGCATTGACAATGCGAGCGGGGTTCTTATACTTTCATTTTGTAGTGGTTAGGTGCCCAGTTTAAAACCCGCCTGGTGCTGCCATTCGCACCGGTCATTAATAACAACCGTCGATAAAGAATTTACCCATGAAAAAAAGTATCTTTATTTCAATTTTTGTTGTCTTGCTGGTAATCGGAGCACTGGGCGGAATCAAATTCCTCCAGATTAAGACCATGATCGCCCACGGCAAACAATTCGTTCCGCCGCCGACCACCGTGACCGCTGCCACGGCGAACCCGGATACCTGGGAAAGCGAGTTGACCGCTGTCGGTTCGCTCGAAGCGGTGCAGGGTGTGATGATCACCGCCGAATTACCCGGTAAAATCGTTAAAATCGATTTCGAACCGGGTTCCAAAGTCAAAGCCGACCAGTTGCTCGTTCAACAGGATGTTACATCTGAAAAAGCGCAGTTGCGTTCGGCCGAAATCAACGTCGATCTTACCCGCATGAACCTGAGCCGCTCCAGGCAATTGATTATCGATAAAGTCATTCCCCAGTCACAGTTCGATACTGCCAAGGCAGATTACGACCAGGCCCTGGCGCATCGAGACGACATCCGCGCGGCGATTGCCAAAAAAACCATTCGGGCGCCATTCGCAGGTCGCCTCGGCATCCGCCTGATCAGCCTGGGACAAAACCTGAATGAAGGCCAGGCCATCGTTTCGCTCCAGTCGCTGGACCCGATTTTCGCCAACTTTCTCCTGCCCCAGCGAAATCTGGCCAAAATTCGCGAAGGCATGCAGGTGCGGGTTACCAACGATGTGCTGGCAGGCGAGGCGATCGAGGGCCGCATTACCGCCATAAATTCCGAGGTCGATGCGGCCACGCGAAACATTCGCATCCAGGCCACTGTCGGCAATCGCGACGAACGTTTGCGGCCGGGTATGTACGCAAAAGTGGCCGTTGTCATGCCGTCCAATCAAAGTGTGCTGACCATTCCGGCCACATCGGTGCTCTATGCGCCCTACAGCGATTCGGTTTTCGTGATCGATCAAAAAAAGGTCGCGGATGGCCAACAACCGCAATCGATCATCCGCCAGCAGTTTGTCAGCCTGGGTGAGCAGCGCGGGGATTTCGTCGCGGTTCTCTCCGGGCTGAATTCGGGTGATACAGTGGTGAGTACCGGCGCATTCAAACTGCGCAACGGCCAGTCGGTGGTGGTTGACAACACCCTCGCACCGGAATTCAAGCTCGAACCCAAACCCGCAGACAGCTGAGAATGACCTTCACCGATATATTTATCCGCCGTCCGGTTCTGGCTGCGGTGGTCAGCCTGCTGATCGTCATCGCCGGCCTGCAGGCCATAGTGAATCTGAATGTGCGGCAGTATCCGCGCAGTGATAATTCGGCTGTTACCGTTACGACCGTCTACGTGGGCGCCAATGCGAATCTGGTCCGCGGTTTTGTGACCTCGCCGCTGGAGCGGGCCATCGCGGCTGCAGACGGCATTGATTACATCAAGTCCGAAAGCAAGCTGGGTTTGTCCACCATCACTGCGCGCCTGAAACTCAACTACGACCCGATCCAGGCCTTGTCGGAAATCAGCGCCAAAGTCGACCAGGTACGCAATGATCTGCCGGCAGAAGCAGAAGTTCCAACCATCAATATCGAGTCCGCCGACAGCCAGTTTGCCTCGGCCTATCTCAGTTTTACATCGGATATCCTGCTGCAGAATCAAATAACCGATTATCTGGTGCGTGTCGTCCAGCCGCGTCTTTCAGCTGTCGAAGGCGTACAGCGGGCCGATATCCTTGGTGCCCGGACTTTTGCCATGCGGATCTGGCTCAAACCCGAAAACATGGCAGCGCTTAACATCAGTCCGGTGCAGGTGCGCCAGGCACTGGCGGCCAACAATTTTTTAGCGGCCGTGGGCAATACCAAAGGATCCCTGATTCAGGTCAACCTGACCACCAATACCGACCTGCAGTCGGTAGAAGAGTTCAAGCGTCTGGTTGTGCGTGAGCAGGCCGATGCGATCGTCCGCCTGCAGGACATCGCCGATGTCGTTCTGGGCGCCGAGGACTATGATACCGAAGTTCGATTTTCCGGCCAGACAGCCGTGTTCATGGGGATCTGGCCGCTGCCCAACGCCAACTCGCTGGACGTCATCAAACGGGTCCGGGTTGAAATGGCCGGGATTCAGGAGCAGCTGCCCTCCGGCATGCAGGCCCGGATTGCTTACGATGCCACCCGTTACATCGACAGCGCCATAAAAGAAGTGGTGAAAACCCTTATCCAGACGCTCGTCATCGTCATTGTGGTGATTTTTTTATTCCTGGGCTCGCTGCGGTCGGTACTTGTGCCTGTGATCGCCATACCGCTGTCCCTGATCGGCGGGGCCTTTATCATGCAGATATTCGGCTTTACCATCAACCTGCTGACCCTGCTGGCCATTGTTCTCAGTGTCGGCCTGGTCGTGGACGATGCCATTGTCATGGTGGAAAACGTGGAACGGCATTTGAGTGAAGGCAAGCCGCCCCTTGAGGCCGCTTTGCAGGGTGTGCGTGAACTCATTGGTCCGATTATCGCCACCACCATCGTGCTCGCCGCGGTATACACGCCAATCGGCATCCAGGGCGGCCTGACAGGCTCCCTTTTTCGTGAATTTGCCTTTACGCTGACCGGAGCCGTCATCGTATCTACGGTCGTGGCGCTGACGCTGTCACCGGTCATGTCTGCCAAACTGCTCAAATCCGGAATGTCCGAACGCGGACTGGCCGGAAAAATTTCAGGCTTTTTCTCCCGTCTGCGCAACCTCTATGGACGCATGCTGGATGTCACGCTCGATTCCCGCCCGGCGGTCTATGTATTATGGATAGGTATCGCCCTGTTGACCGTGCCCATGTTTCGAATGTCTTCGGTCGAACTGGCCCCGACCGAAGATCAGGGCGTGATTTTCGGTATTGTTCAGTCGGCGGCCAATTCCACCCTGGATCAGAACAGCCATTTCACCGCGGCAGCCAACCGGGCATTTCTGAGTGTGCCGGAAAGTGATTTCACCTTTCAGATAACTTTCCCCGATGGCGGATTCGGCGGGCTGGTGATCAAGCCATGGGAGGAGCGGCAGCGCACCGTTTTTGAAATACTGCCGGAAATCCAGGGCAAACTGGCCCGCATCCCCGGTATTCAGATGTTCGCCGTTACACCATCGGCCCTGCCCGGGGGTGGCGACTTCCCGGTCGAATTCGTACTGGCTTCCACGGCCGAACCCGAACAGATTCTGGAGTTTGCCCGTCAGCTGCAGTTCAAGGCCATGCAAAGCGGCCTGTTTGCTTTTCCGCCGATTATCGATGTCAAAATCGATCAGCCCCAGTCCGAGATTTTGATCGACCGCAACCGGGTGGCAGACCTGGGGCTGAACCTCCAGCAGGTGGGACTTGACCTGGCCTCGATGGTGGGCGGCAACTTTGTCAACCGCTTTAACATCGCCGGCCGCAGTTACAAGGTGATTCCTCAGATCAGCCGGGTGGACCGCCTGAATCCCGATCAATTGCAAAACATTTACGTCACCGGTCCCGGGGGACAGCTGGTGCCCCTGAGCACCATTGCCACGATCAAAAACATGACCGTACCGCGCTCCTACAATCGTTTTCAGCAACTCAATGCGGTCAAACTCAGTGCCGTGCCGGTGCGGCCCCTGGATGAAGCCCTGCGATTTTTGGAAGACGAAGCGGCCAAGATATTGCCCCGGGGCTATGTCATCGACTACACCGGCGAATCACGTCAGTTGCGGGCGGAAGGCAACACGTTTCTGCCCGCCTTCAGCCTGGCCCTGATCATGATTTTTTTGACCCTGTCGGCCCAGTACAACAGCTTCCGCGACCCCCTGGTGATCCTGGCCGGTTCGGTCCCGCTGGCCATGTTTGGCGCCTTGATCTTCACCTTTCTGAAAATGCCCGACCCCAATGTGCCCTTCTGGACCGCCGACTGGACCACCACGCTCAACATCTACACCCAGGTCGGCCTGGTGACCCTGGCGGGGCTGGTGGCCAAAAACGGCATCCTGATCGTCGAGTTTGCCAATAAACTGCAGCTGGATGGCATGGACAAACGCGAGGCCGTACGCCAGGCCGCCGTGACCCGCCTGCGCCCCATCCTGATGACCACCACATCGACCATCGCGGGTTATTTCCCGCTGTTACTGGTCTCCGGCGCCGGCGCCGCGGCACGCAATTCGATCGGGTTGGTGCTGGTGGGCGGCATGACCATCGGCACGCTGTTTACCCTGTTTGTCATTCCGGCGGTTTACATGCTGATCGCCAAAGACCATAATCGCCGCCAGGTTGCCGCTACCGGTGCGTCAGCGCCAATCTCTTTATCACTTCCATCCAGAGAAACGGAAGGCTGATCAGAAAAATAAGTCCGGCCAACCCGAGAATCCATTGATAGATCGATTTCACCCGGCCCTATCCAACCCAGCATGCTTGCAGACAATCGAAGCATGATTTACCTTTTCAACTTTGCAACCCTCAACGGATGTCCGCGTTGTTTCTTCTGACCCTGGCAGTCGGCGTGGCGTTTAACGGGTCATCGGGCCAGTGGTGCTTCGGGTAGCGTCCTTTGAGTTCTTTTTTGACTTCAGGATACCCTGTCTTCCAGAATCCGGTCAGATCCCGGGTGATCTGGGCGGGTCTGCCGGCCGGTGACAGCAGGTGTAAAAGGAGCGGTTGACGGCCACCGGCAATCACCGGGGTCTCTTTCAATCCGAACATTTCTTGAATTCGCACCGCCAGAACGGGTGTCTCGCCGCTGTAGTCCAAAGGCCGGCGCGAACCGCTGGGAACGGTGATATGGGTCGGCGCCAGTTGTTCGAGCATTTGACGCTGTTTCCAGTTCAGGCTTGCCTGCAAAGCGGATTGGAAACCGGCACGCCCGATGTCTTTCAAGCGGTTGATGCCGTTTAAATACGGCCCCAACCATTGTTCCAACGATTCGGACAGGCGCTGATCGGAGACATCCGGCCAGTCGCTGCCACCCGCACCCAGGCGACCGATGAAAAGTACCCTGGCCTGCCAGCGCTGCAGCGCCTTGCTCCAGGGCAGGCAACCGATGCCCAGCCGGCGAATCCCGGTTAGCAGGGCTGCCAGGACTTTTTGCGGATCCGGGGTCTTCAGGGGTTCGGCCGAAAGGGTCAACGCATCCAGCTTCTGTTGTTTTAGGGCAACAACCCCTTGCCGGTCCGGATCCCATTCAACGGATTCGGTGGTGCGGATTCGGCTTCCAAACTGTTCCTTCAGGCAGCGGGCATCGATTCCGGCCGCCAGGAATATGCCGGCCTCGCGGCGATCCCCGTCCAGCTCGGCCGCCACCAGATACGCTTCGGCCGCCAGCGGTTCGCGGCGGTAAAAATAAGCCCCGCGTCCGCTTGTCAACAAATAGCGGCTGTGACTGCCCGGCCGGCGGCGGCCGATGCGGTCCGGATAGGCCCTGGCCAGCAGGCGTCCGATGTCACCGGCGGCATTTTTCTGTGCGCCGATTTTCAGCCGCCGACGCAGATCGTCCGCAGCCTTGAGAATCCGCCGGCAGGCGGCCCGGTCGATATCCATTCCGGACAAATCGGTTCGGTTCCGTTTCACATCCTGCAAAATGTCGATTCGGAGACGCAGATCGGCATCGCGCTCACCGGGCGCAAAGCGGATAAAATCCCGCTCGCTGATCAGCGCGGCCAGTTCGCATGCCAGCACGCCCATCCCTGCTGCCTGGCCATCCATAACCATGCAGGCCAGGCGGGGATGCAGCGGCAGGCTGGCCATGCGACGACCCGATCGGGTGACCGTGCCGCTTTCATCCAGCGCACCCAGACGTTTCAGCAGTTGGCGGGCTTTGGCAAAGGCCGCCCCGGGCGGCCGGTCCAGCCAGGCCAGACCCAGCCGGTCGTGCACCCCCCAGACGCTCAGTTCGAGGACCAATGCGATCAGGTCGGCTTCCAGGATCTCCGGGCGGTTTTTCTCCTTGAGCGTGTTATGAAATTCGGCCGACCACAGGCGGTAGCAGACCCCGGGGCCGGTCCTGCCGGCCCGCCCGCAGCGCTGAGCGGCCGAGGCCCGGGATACGGTCAGTGTTTCCAGCCGGGTCATACCGCTGCGAACGTCAAACTGCGGCGCGCGCATCAATCCGCTGTCGACCACCGCCCGGATGCCTTCGATGGTCAGGCTGGTTTCGGCAATATTGGTGGCCAGTACGATTTTGGGCCGGCCCGCCGCAGCCGGCCGAATGGCCATATCCTGCTCGGCCCGGGTCAGGTTTCCAAAAAGCGGCGCAACCAGCCAGTTTTTGCACGGCGGGGTGCGCCGCAACAGATCGGCCACCCTGCGGATTTCCGCTGCGCCGGGTAAAAAAACCAGAATGCTCTCTTTTTCAGCAGCAGCAGACCGGGCAACCGCTGCGGCGATATCCTTTTCCAGGGGCATATTCTGACGGCGCCCCAGGTAGCGGGTCTCAACTGGAAATACGCGCCCCTCGCATCGAATCACCGGCACATCTCCCAGCAATGCGGCCACCGGTTCGACTTCCAGGGTGGCGGACATGACCAGCACACGAAGGGATTCATTCAGAACACCTTGAATATCCAGACAAAGTGCCAGGCCAAGGTCCGAATCAAGATGCCGTTCATGAAATTCATCGAATATGACAAGCCCGCTCGCCGCCAGCCCCGGGTCGGACTGCAGCATGCGGGTCAACACACCCTCGGTGACCACTTCGATCCGCGTAGCGGGTCCGACCCGACTGTCCATGCGCACCCGGTATCCCACCGTCTGACCGACGGTTTCTCGCAGCAGGGTTGCCATCCGGTGTGCAGCCGCCCGGGCGGCCAGGCGCCGGGGTTCGAGCATGACTATCCGCCGGCCCTGCAACCAGGTTTCTTCCAATAGCGCCAGGGGCACACAGGTGGTCTTGCCGGCTCCCGGCGGGGCCTGCAAAACTGCGCCCGAGTTATGCCGCAGGGCGGTTTTGATATCGGCGATTACCGTTTCAACCGGAAGTTGGCTCATTGCGTATGACCTGCATCTGGCATGAAATTCAAATAGCGGGTGTTTCCGCGACTGTGTTGACTAAAGGGTATCTGGCACCAGCTTAACTGTTATCATCCATACTAAGTTTTCAGGAAAAAACCAAATGACGATGCCGAACATGACCGGCGACCAGCTCGCCTCGAAAATGATGGCCATCCGTCCGGATATTCCGATTATTATTTATACCGGATATAGCGAACTGATGACCGAAGAGAGAGCCAGAGCGCTGGGAATCCGGGGGTTTGCCGAAAAGCCGGTGATCATGAAGGACATGGCCAGGATCATACGCACGGTAATCGATAAGAGCTGAACGACCGCCGGCTTTAAGACGGTAGGTCGGTTGAAACCGACTGAAGGCAAGGGTTTTAAACCATCCCCGATGGTGAAACGGAACAGACCGAGTCGCTTAGGGGTGATTTTTTTAGTTTCATATAATTCGTGCTAATTCGTGTTAATTCGTGGCTATTAATTATCTGGATTTAAGTGATGCAATTTCTTCTTGACAGAAAGGCACCTATAATGTTCAAAACCTTAAGCCATACGAGTTGAACCATGGGTTGATCCGGATCTGAAATTTAACCTGTTCAGGCTTCAAAATTCGAATTAACATTCTACAATAGGCAGGTATCGCCATGCAGCACTATAAGAAACCCGTCCGGCATTTTGTCGATCCGCTATCCAAAAACGCGCTATATTTCCTGTTGGCAAAAGAAATCAAGAAGCTCAATAAGCTGATCCAGCAGGGCGCGTGCAGGAACATAGCCAACCGGCCCGTCAAACAGCCCCTGCAGGCCGCTCTGTTCAGTCCTGACCAAAACCTGATATATCCGGTTATCGACGAAGATATCCCCTGTTTATTAATTACGGAAGCGCTGCCGGCGCCCAAATTCAAAGCCGGTGCCGCCATTGATGAGCTCCTGGCAGAATATCAGTCCGGTACGACCGCCGACATACCTAAAGACGAGATTGGCCGTCTGAAGTCTGTGCTCGGCTCAGCGTTGAGCGTAAACCGGGAAGACAATCACAGCGCAACGCATAATAAACTCGCATTTTTAACCGGCCACCTGGGTCGGATGGCCGCCAAAGGCGCTCGAATCCTGGACATCAGCAGCGGCAATGGACAGGTTATAGAAAATTGCTGCAATCTGGGTCACAGGGTATTTGGTATCGACACGCAGGTGGACAGGGCCAGGAAAGCAAATGAACGGCTGAAAATATCGACGTCGCATTCCGATGGGGATTTTCAGCTATGTATTGCCGATGCGCGCCACCTCCCTTTTCCGGATCACGTATTTGATGCCGTGCTGGCTGATTTTGCGCAACAGTCGCCCGATGATATTGCCCCCTCCCTGTCTGAAAGTGCCCGGGTTACTAAAAAGAATAATCCATTGCTGGCCGGGTTTTCAGTAGAGAGCCGGCTGTTAAAGCCCCTGAAACCCAAAGCAAAATTGTCGGAGTTGCCTTATTCGGTAAAGGTTATGCTGTCGGTTGTATCGGCGGCAGGATTAACGCCTTTCTGGTGGGTGTACGGCATGGCAAAAGCATCGGATACTTATCGATATGCCGATATGCGCGAAATAATGCAAGAGGCGGCGATTTATTCATATTCGGCCATGTTCAACGTTAAAGAAAAACATTTATATCCCCGGCAACTGGTGGAACTGTTTAATGCGCACGACCTGGTAAGAGAGTCTTCATTTGATAGCGTACAGATTGGAACGAACAGGTGGTTCCTTTTGAAGAGCATGTAAATGGCGGGCTCTAGAATAATTTCAAGGGAGCAATTTTCTCAGAAACTTCATCCGTTAATATTTTGATGATACCCTATCGCAATTCCCCTTCAAGACGCACATTTTGATATATTTCTGTTCTGCAGTTTTGTAATCTTTATCGGTATAGTGATCCAGATTCTCCGGAATGCGGAACTGCCGCCGGTACTTGCGCACCAACAGCTTCATGCCGTTTTGCGTCGTTTTATTCTGCATAATCATTCCTTTGTATGGTCCGGGTCAGTATTGCAGCGTACCCATCAGTTTGGTAGTAAGTCTCCCGAGCTTTCCGTCGACCCGACTGTCCTGGACCCTGAGCTCAAACCCAAAGGTGCCGGTCGAAGGATAGCCATGCGGGGCACGCCCGACTCTGACAGTTTAAATATTATGGCTTTGTTGCTCGCCGTCAAGAGCAGGTTGACCCGTCCTGGCATGATCGGAAACCGTTAACGTGCAATCCTGAAAATAATCATGCGCTGAACGGGTTAGAAGCGGGTCGTTCTGACAAGACATTCAATTAACCGGTGGAATATCGCTCCGGCAAGCCAGCCGATGCTTTTCCGTATGAAGACAACAATTTGATTCAGCTTTTGTCGATATGGTTTCATCGTTTACATTCTGTCTGGTAGCATATCGTGTGCCAACTCGACAGAAACAAAAATTTTGTTTAATATCAGTTCAATACGAAAATCAACCATCGACAGGATGCTCGATCCATAGATAATTGCCCCCCCAATGTTGTGAATTATTTTTCATATTCCAGCGTTTTCATAAAATGTTCGGGACCGTCCGACATCCTGGAATAAACGCATGCGACGGATTTGCGCTTTATTGAGGTATCTGTTAATAGGATTTAAGAATTGATCACCTACCTGCCCCGGGCGTTGCATAACCAACATGACATAATCAACATCAAGGGTAACGTGAGAGCCTGCTATGAACGAAGAACGGCACATATTGACAATGCTGGTGGAAAATGAACCCGGGGTGACAGCGCGGGTATCCGGATTGTTTGCCAGTCGCGGTTACAACATCGAAACGATTTGCGGTGCCCCGACCGCCAATCCGGACATGTCCCGCATAACGATCACAACCAAGACCAACCCCGAGCAGCTCGAACAGATCATGAAGCAGGTCCGCCGACTGATCAACGTCATCAAAGTCAGAGACATGAGCGGTGAAACGGCTGTAAAACGTGAAATGGCTATGATCTGTGTCAAAGCGGTTCCGGAAAAACGATCGGAAATCCTCAGAATCGCGGAATCATTCCGGGGCAGGATCGTGGATACCGGTGAGCAACACTACATCATCGAGGTGACCGGAAGGCAGGCAAAAATTGATGCCCTGCTCCAGCTGCTGGAACCCATGGGCATCAAGAAACTGGCCCGGTCGGGGGTTCTCGCTCTCTATCGTGAACCCCACTAACCCGTTCATTTCACGGGTACGAGGCGCTCATTTGCTGCGTTATCAGGGGCTCGCGGTAGCATGAGTACAGCTTCGCCCCTGAATGCCTTGCCAATGAACGCCTCGTACCCGTGAAATAAACGGGTTAATTTGCATCGCACTCTCAATCTCTGCGTTGTCCCGAAAATTGAAATGCTCAAGTATATGAGAACCCCACTAGCGGGCGCCCATAACTGTCCAGGCGAAACGGAATTAGTTTATTCATCTGACGATCTCATGGATACGGTGGTTGAAATTCCAAATAACAAACAAATCCCGAATCACAATTATCAAAAAAAACAGTTTGTAATAAATCATGAAGGTTATTGTTTATATTTTGATTCTATTGTCAATTGCCGGCAATCTGCATGCTGATTGCGACTGCCTTGAGCCCTTTTACAAGGACAAGATCGATCTTCTCACCCGGTACACCGCCTGCCTCGAAAAATGCTACAATGCCAGGATCGATTCACTTGAAACCCGGCTCAACAGTGCCGAATCCCGGATTTCCGAACTCGAGGCTGAAGTTGATCGGATCGGCGTCAAAATGAAAACCCTGCAAGAGGCGTTGTCGAACCGACATCCGAAGTAAGTCTACGGCAGCCTTAAATAGTAGAAAATGTAGGCCCCACTATTTACATCAATGGTCAAATCGCAGCCCCTTGATTCGGCATAAACGATCCAGGCCGGTTTATCTTCGCGCCCGCATTCCAGGTTCGGATAACCTTTACCGGTACTGCCGATGTACCAGGACAGCAGCATCGGATCGCCGCACACTTCGCAAGCCTTTTGCTTGGCCAGGTCTTTGGCCCCAGCAAATTCAATATTTCGGTCAGCGCTTACAATTTTTAAGACTCTGCCGATGGTTTGCAACTTAGCGCTCCCACTTATAGTAATTATCATAAATATGTTCCGTTAAGATAGACCGCACACCAGTTGAAAAGCAAGCCGGAACAATTATGGAAAAAGTTCGGAGTTCGGAGTGCGGAGTGTGGAGCCCGCCCTGGTGCTCAGGCGAAAAACGGGGTATTTATGTCAAGATTATTTTCAATGCTCAGATAATTCGAGATTCGATCTGTACCCGGTTCTGGGCCAGGGTTGTGGAAGCGCTTGCGCGCTGTCTATCTTATTGTTTCTCTGAGCTACGGTCGATCAGATGAATGCCAGCGGAATGGTCTATCCGTCTTAAGGGTAGTTTTTCCTAATGATAAAAAGCTTTTAGGGCGTTTGGACCCAATGCCATTAACTTAACAGATATGCCCCGTCTCTTCTGTTTTTTAGGATTTCCGGTCGAGACAGTGAAGAAGAGACAGCTTTCGTTGCTTTAGGCTTACGGCCCGGGCGTTTA
>Ga0126335_1000126_pt1 | contig 35319 bp, 39 predicted proteins | sample OlaspJWI45metaG_FD_108409 | JGI IMG/M metagenome (GOLD analysis project Ga0126335, IMG submission 108409) | Marine gutless worms symbiont microbial communities from Oahu, Hawaii - Olavius sp. 1 OAHU.JWI-45 metaG | ecosystem: Host-associated > Annelida > Digestive system > Unclassified | place... | reverse complement strand
TGGTGCTCAGGCGAAAAACGGGGTATTTATGTCAAGATCATTTTCATTGCTCAGATAATTCGAGATCCGATCTGTACCCAGTTCTGGGCCAGGGTGCGGAGCCTGCCCTGGCGCTTCAGCGAAAAAATGGTAGCATTTGTAAGGATCTTTGTTGAAAGTCTGGAACTTCTGTGTCCGGTCTGCAGCCAGTTCTGGGCCAGGGTTAAGGAGTCGCTGCGCTCCAACTTCATTTCTGGTATCTGGCACTTGGCGTCTGGTTTCCGGCATTTAATAAGGCAGAATTCATTCCACCAATTTCAAATTTCCAGTTTCCAGTTTCATTCTGTTAAGATTTACTTGATCCAAAGCCCAAAATCGAATATCCAATAGCCAGCATCCATTTCCCTCAGGTTTCCAATCAATATTTCACCCTATCCGGGAGACCACACAATGGCAAAAATCACTATTACCGTCGACAACATCACCCTTGAAGCCGACCTGAACGATTCGCTTACTGCTGAAAAAATCGCGGAGCTGCTGCCCATTGAAGGACACGCAAATGTCTGGGGCGATGAAATTTATTTTAACATCCCCCTGAATCTTGAAGTGGATGCAAATGCCCGGGCTGATGTAGATGTGGGCGAACTGGGTTACTGGCCCGCCGGCCCGGCTTTTTGCATATTCTATGGCCCCACGCCGGTCAGCACCGATGAAAGGCCCCGGGCCTATAGCCCGGTCAATGTTTTCGGAAAAATCAGCGGAGATGCGACCCGCTTAAAAGGCGTTGCCAACGGTGCTGCTGTCAAGGTTTCAAGAGCGTGAGGGCCGTTTCTTTTTTTTTGACACGGACAATTTATCCTGTGAAATTCACACCGTGTCAGCGAAGCGCAGTTCACCGGGACGGACCATAGATAACTGACATATCGCTTCGGGCTCCCAACCCTCGACCCTTAAAATAGAGGAGACGATGGTATCCAGGTAATTGTTTGGAGAAAATAGCAGTTGATTCAAGGAACTGGCTAAACCGGCTTAACTGGCCAAACTGATATATTGCATTTATCACAATAGTAGCTAAGTTTTCCTTAACCTGCTCCGTTACGCACCATCAGATATTAAATCATAACATTTAAATCCAATATATCGACATCGAAAGGAGGCCCACCATGGCAGACAGATTTAAACAGCACGGCGCATTCAGCTGGCACGAGCTGATGACCCCTGATCCGGAAGCCGCCAAAGAATTCTACGGCAAGCTGTTCGGCTGGCAAATGCAGGACATGCCGATGGAAGGTATGACCTATACCGTTGTCAAGTCCGGTGACGAAGACGTGGCCGGTATGATGGCCATCCCGCCTGAAGCGCAAGGTACGCCGCCACACTGGGGAACCTATGTCACCGTCGAGGATGTCGACCGTACGGTCAAACAGGCACAGGAACTGGGCGGCAAAACGATTTTTCCACCCAAAGATATTCCCGAAGTCGGCCGCTTTGCATTGATCCAGGATCCCCAGGGAGCGATGATTGCAGTAATTACCTATGCGATGCAGGCCTAAATAGTTCAGGGGTCGGGGTGTTTCACAGCAGTTGGCCGCTGCATGAATAATCGGCGACTCCAGCGTGCAAACTCATGCATAAGGGCTCGTAAAGAAAGAACAAAAATTATATATAATTACAAAGGGTTCAATGCTGCTTGGTAGCCGGACGCAATCGTGAACAACCATGCTTAGCGCTCTTCTTTCTTAACGTTCCCTAATGCATTCAGACAATGCACGCTTACGCTGCCGATCATTCATTCCGCTATTTATTTGGCCTAACTGGAAAAACTCCCCGAGCCCTCAAATAGTTCATTTTGAGTATTTCTGCCAACCGCATAACGGAGATATTGCTATGATACACCAGTATGATGTTGTCATTGTGGGAGCAGGCCTGTCGGGTCTGCGGGCTGCAATCGAACTGGGAGAGGACACCCGGGCGGCCGTTCTCAGCAAAGTATTTGCCACCCGCTCCCACTCAGGGGCAGCCCAGGGAGGCATCGGCGCAGCGCTGGGAAACGAAGAAGAGGACAGCTGGGAATGGCACATGTTCGACACTGTCAAGGGCAGCGATTATCTGGGTGACCAGGATGCCATCGAAATAATGGCCCGGGATGCACCCCGCACACTCTACGAACTCGAACAAATGGGTGTACCGTTCAATCGCACGCCCGAAGGAAAAATCGCCCAGCGCGCATTTGGCGGACACACCCGCAACTTTGGCGAAGCCGCCGTCAAACGGGCCTGCTATGCTGCCGACCGCACGGGTCGCGTCATACTGGACACTCTCTGGGAAAAATGTCTGCAGCGCGGTGTAGAGTTTTTCGATGAGTTCCAATTGCTGGATCTGATTATCAAGAATGGACGTTGCTGTGGATTGGTGGCCTATGAACTGGCCACGGGCGAAATTCATATTTTCCATAGCAAGGCCGTTTTACTGGCCACAGGCGGAGCGGGCCGGATCTTCAAAACCACCTCCAACGCCCTGGCATCCACCGGGGATGGCATGGCCATCGCCTACAGCGCCGGCGCGGTGCTGGAAGACATGGAATTTGTGCAGTTTCACCCGACCGGTATCGTCAAACTCGGTATCCTGATCAGTGAGGCCGCCCGCGGGGAAGGCGGCATCCTGCGCAACAGCGAGGGTGAGCGCTTCATGGAACGCTATGCGCCCGTGATCAAGGACCTTGCCCCGCGGGATCTGGTTTCCCGCTGTATTCTGGATGAAATTCGCGCCGGTCGCGGTATCGACGGCAAAGATTACGTGCATCTGGACCTGACCCACCTGGGCGAAGAGGTCATCGGTAAAAAGCTGGTGGAAATCATCGAATTCGCCCGCACTTACGGCGGCGTGGATGCCAAAAAGGAACCGATTCCGGTCCAGCCGACCTGCCATTATATGATGGGCGGCATTGCCGCGGATGCCGACGGGCACGTCGTGCTGGATGCTGAGGGTACCGTCTTTCCAGGGTTGTATGCTGCCGGTGAATGTGCGTGCGTATCCGTGCACGGCGCAAACCGTCTGGGCTGTAATTCGCTTTTGGACATCCTGGTATTCGGCCGCAGGTCCGGCAAAACCCTTCGCAAATACATCCACGGCACCGGTATGCCGGAGATATCATCCGATCTGGAGGAGCAGGCCAACTCAAAACTGCAGCAACTGCTGGAAAAAGAGGGCTCGGAATCCTACGGCCCCATTCTGGAGAACATGCGGCAGATAATGATGAACGATGTTTCGGTTTACCGCACCAAAGAAGGACTGATGGAAGCATTGGATCACGTGCAAGGCCTAAAGGAGCGCTTCCAGGACATCAGCATCCGGGACAAAGGCAGCGTTTTCAATCGGGAATTGCTGGATGTCATCGAGCTGGGACATATGCTGGATCTTGCCGAAGCGATCATAATGGGCGCTTTGCACCGTGAAGAAAGCCGCGGCGCACATTATCGAGAGGATTTTCCCGCACGAGACGATAAAAAATTCCTGGCGCACACCATGGTGAAGCTGGATCCGGATAAAGGGCCACAGCTGTTCACCAAACCGGTCGCTATCACCCGCTTTGAACCCAAAGAGAGGAAATATTAAGATGAAATGCCATTTTACTATCTTCCGCTTCAATCCCGATAAAGATAAGGCCCCCCATTACCAGGAATTTACGGTCAATGCCGAACCGACTGACAAAATTCTGGACTGCCTCAACACGATCAGGGCCGAGCAGGATCCGACCCTGGGCTACAGGGCGTCCTGCGCCCACGGTATCTGTGGCTCCGATGCCGTGGTTATCAACGGACATGTCGGTCTGGCCTGCCAGAAACTGGTGCGTGACTTCAAATCGGCCAACAATTTTGTTATCGAACCACTGCCGCTTTTCAATATCATAAAAGACCTCATCGTCGATATGGATCCATTTTTCGAGAAACACCGTGCCGTCCATCCTTATCTCATCAGTGACGACGATGCGCCGGAAACCGAGCGTCTGCAGGATCCGGAAAACCAGAAAGTGATCGAGCCGGCTCTGCGCTGTATCCTGTGTGCCTCCTGCACTTCGATGTGTCCCATTTCGCGGGCAAATCCAGATTACCTGGGACCGGCCGCACTGCTGCGCTCATTCCGCTACATTTATGACGACCGGGATACGGCCACCGGCAGCCGCCTGGCTCAAATGGACAGTGAGGATGGTGTCTGGGGTTGCAAGACCATGTGGTGGTGCACGGATGTCTGCCCCAAGGGAATCCCGGTCACCAAATGCCTGGGACAGATAAAGCGGGCCATTAAACAGAACAAGAAATAAGCGTATTAAGAGAACCATCCGCAGGTGGGTAAATTGAGTGGTGATGGCCCGGGATCGTTGGCATGGTCTTCATATGACTTGGGGGGCGCCACCATCAAACCGATAACATAGGGGAAACAGCCAAATTTTTCGCAGGAACCGTTGATCAACTGGTTATTGCGCCTTAACTTAGCCCTATTAACCGGAGAATTTTGCCTTAAATAATACAGCACATGTAATTTTGGGCTTTACCATTATTTTAGATCTAACTAATTGCACCGCTCACAAAATCTATTCAATGAATTCATGTATAAGGAGTGCTCACCATGTTCACACTCAAAATCCTGGAAAAAGAAGGCATACCCAGTGCGCTGGCAAAGGCTGAACGTTACCGTCTCTTAAACGAACCGATGGAAGCCGAAAGTATCTGCAGGGACATCCTCGAAATCGACCCAACCAACCAGCAGGCACTGATTACGCTGCTTTTGTCATTGACCGACGCATTTAAGCAAGCACTCAATCCGGCATTCGGCCAGGCAGAAGCTATACTCGCAAACCTGGGGGATCGATTCTGCAAATCCTACTACGGCGGAATCATATGCGAGCGCAGAGCCAAGGTACACCTTGAACGCGGGGGGCCCGGATCAGGACGGATTGCCTATGAATGGTTCGCCAAAGCAATGGAACATTACGAAAATGCGCTGAGCACATGTTCCCCCGGCAACCAGGACGCCATATTGCGCTGGAACGCCTGCGCCCGTATTCTGATGCGGCATCCCGATGTCGTGCCGGCATCTGTAGAAACCACCGAACAAATGCTTGAATAAGACTGTCGGGGCTGACTGATCACTTAAAACCAATTCGCAGGTTGAAAAGACAGGCAACTGTCATGCTGTCGCACAGTATCGTTCGAATCACGCTGCCGGTTGTACTATTGATGTCGGTGGTGTACTTAATCGCTTCAGAGGCAAGGGCAACCCTGGTTGAGCCTGTCGCGAAAAATGACCGGGCGCGGATTTCGCGTATCCAACCTTCCCAATACGGCGGCCAGGCCTTTCAAATTGTCTACCGGGTTCCGGTTCCGATTCAAGTTTACTGGCGGTTTAAGACTGATTTTAACGGCGATTTTCAGACCTCCAACAAATATATTCGATCCCATCGCCTCGTGGCCCAATCGGCCAATGTGGCCATTACCGAAAATAGATACGCCAACGCGCCCGATGTAAATTTTCAGTGGAAAACAACCGTCACAGCCTCCGATTTTCAGCTGGCCTATGTCCTGCTCAATCCCAAATCATGCGGACAAAAATTTCAATTTGGCCGAATTGAAGCGGCGCCCGACGGCCCGTTCACACGGGTTGTACACCGGATCTATTTTGATTTCTTCGGAGCCTTTTTCTGGGCCCACTTACCCGGTCCGGGAGGAATGCGCGATTTTCTGCGTTACACCGCCCGCTGGGAGCAAATGACCGTGCTGCGTCTGAAAGAACGCTATGGCCGGCCTGGATCCGAAGCAGCCAGGTAGGGTTGGATTGAGTACAAAATGCCGGGGAAAAAACTGTCCTGAGAATGTGCAGACCATCCCGATGGCATTCATCTAAAGGAACACATTTTTAACAACTACCATAAGCTGTTTTCAGCCTGGTGCCGGTCCGGTTGACAATAGTTTTGGGGATACTTAGGTTGCAATGGCGCCGGCATGTTTGGGTTTTACTATTGCAGAGCCCTACTGTCGGTGGTTTTTTGACACAATAACGCGGGGCTTAGAAAAGTTGCCGCTAACATCATATCGACCAGGAGGTTACGGAAATGTCCGTTAAAAATAATGCCAATGAATACTTTCAAAAAGGCATGGAAGAATTTGTGGGTCACAATTACGGCCGCAGCATCGAGCTGTTGAGCCGGGCACTTGACATCGACCCCGACCACAAACTCGCCAGCATGAGCCGGGGTGCGGCCTATCTGAAACTGGATAGAAGTTTAGATGCCATTGATGACTTTAACCGGGTGCTTGAGATCGACAGCGAATATGCCCGAGCATGGCACCTGCGGGGGCTGGCCAGAGAAAAAACCGGTGACGATGACGCTGCCTTGAACGATTTTAACAGGGCCATCGAACTGGATCCCGAATACGGCGCAGCCTATTTCAGCCGGGCGACCCTCTTCACCAAGATGGGCGACACGGACCGGGCAACCGAAGACGCTCAGATGGTTACCCATTTGACCGAATTGAACATTCAAACTTTTGCAGAAGAAAATAATATCTGGCGGTCCCATCATTTAAAACTCGAACAAGAAGGCATCGCCGACCCGATGGACAGATAGTCCGGCTAACGGTATTGGCACAAGGGGGCTCGGGTACGAGATTATACCGCCGCAGCCCCTTTTTAAATTTAAGCGGACCTATGATCGACGATATCAGACCATCCGGGAGTCAACCTTTAGGCCCGTTCGTCGTCTGTATTGTAGCGGCGCTAATGCTGTCCGGTTGCAGCCCGCCGATATCCGGGCAGATTCGCTCACAGGTGACTTACACCGGCGGATTTGGCAAAATTCATCAGAATCCGGGGCAATTTATCGGGGAAACAGTCATCCTGGGCGGGAAAATCTTTCAAACCCGGGCCACGGACACGTACTCTGAGATTACCGTAATGCACATGCCGCTGGATCTGGCAGGTGTGCCCTATAACCTGCGCTTTACCCGCGGCCCATATCTTCTCTACACCGAGCGGCATCTTGACCCCGATAAATTTGAAACCGGGATTCTGTTGACAGTCCTCGCCAGGATCACCGGTACGCAGCAGCGTACCGTCAGTGCTAAATCGCACACTTACCCGGCCATGCGCATATTGGAAATCATTCTCTGGGAACCGGACAAAAAATCGCGCCCAAACTTTCAAATCATTATCGGTGGCGGGATGGGGTAAAGGCCTGCGGCGTGATACTGGATCCCGGATTCTGGATCCTGGATCACAGAACTGGCTGCATATATCCTTTCATTGAAGCATGCTGATATTAGATCCTGGATACTTGTCCGCCGGTGGTTTGGCGGATTGGATGTTAGATTTTGGATTGATGGAGGTACCCGCATGAAGTTACGAATAGTCAGCGCCATTACAATGGCCATGTTCATTACGTTGTCCGCCGGCTGCAGGCATTCGACCGAGACGGCGACCGAGCCGGCCGCAAAAACAGCGGCGGTTGTTGCAAAAGCATACGGTATCGGTGGTTTTTCTGACATTGATACCATCCGTTTCACCTTTAATCTAAAAATCGGTGACCGGCAAATCCAACGCAAATGGTCATGGCGTCCGGAAGTTGACAGTGTGCTGTTCGAAGGCAAACTGCCTTCCGGAAGTTATGCCGCTTACGCCTATTCACGCCGAAACCTGAACCAAAACGGATCGGGCATTAGTGAAAAAGTCGACCGTTGGTTTATCAATGATCAATACTGGCTGCTGTTTCCCCTGCATCTTGCCTGGGACTCGGACCTGCAATTAACGGTCGACAATGACCAGCCGCTACCGATTGAGCCGGGTAGTGCCAGCCGTCTGACAGTGACCTATCCCCAGGGTGTCGGATATACACCCGGTGATGCGTATGAACTTTACCTGGACAACGACAATCGAATTCAACAATGGGTATACCGCAAGGGTGGCGCCCCGGAGCCGGCCAGAGCCGCAACCTGGGAAAACCATGTCCAGGCGGGGCCACTGGTCCTATCCCTGGAACACAAGAGCGCAGATGGCAACTTCAGATTGTGGTTTTCGGATGTGACCGTCAAGTTGAAGGGGGATGAAAACTGGATTACACCGGATCCTTTAAAGTAACACTGCGAATTTTGATGAAACCGTATAAAGTTCGATTTCGTCATGCCGGTCCCGGATCAAGTCCAGGATGACGGATCCGGCATCCAGCCGGGCCGCCGGGCGAAAAAAAGCGCGGATTGAACGAATCTGAAACTGTACTATCTCATATTGGTTACCAATTTTGTTATATCCGTCATTGCGGACGAGTCCCGCGAAGCGGGACGAGATCCGGGCACGTAGTGAAGCTTCAGCGCTATCTATTGCTCGTTCAAGTACCACATGCGCTTTGCTCACAGACCGATTTTTCTGGATCCAAGATCAAACCGATCGCGGTTCCAGCATACAGTATCCAGCATCGCGTCGATATTTACCGAAAATGGCCGATTACAGAATAGATAACGATAAACAAACTTTCTAACGCGTCTGGTCCCCCATGCCCGACATTCTTCTCGTCCAACCGCCCATCCGTGATTTTTATCTGACCGCCAAACGCACGATTCCTTATGGTTTGGCCTGCATCGCCGAGGCGCTGATGCAGGCAGGTTTTTCGGTATCCATCCTCGATGGCCTGGCCACGCCAAAATCTAAAATCGTTGAACGGCCAAAATCACTGGACTACCTCGAACCATTTTATGGCCGGGATGATCGATCACCCTTTGCCCTGTTTCATCACTACCGGCACTACGGTTACAGCTTTCAACATCTTGGTCGGCAAGCGCGCCGGTCCGGGGCATTTCTGGTGGGTATCTCAGCGCTGTTTACACCCTATATCGAAGATGCCCTGGATACTGCTGCCGCCATAAAACAGACCTGCCCTGACGCCCGTATCGCTTTGGGCGGCCACCACCCCACCAATTTGCCCGAATCCGTGATGGGCCATCCTTTTGTGGATTATGTTCTGCGGGGTGACGGGGAGGTTAGCATGCCTTTCCTGGCAGCGGCGCTGCAAAACAATACCGCCCTGGAGAAGGTGCCCGGCATCGTCTTCCGCAAATCCGACGGCCGCCTGCACATCAGCCCGCCGGCCCGCATCAGATCAACGCATGAGTTTCAACTGCCGGCCACCCGGCTTATCGATCAAAAATACTACCGCCGGCGCAACGGCGGCAGCGCCGCTATCGTGGCCTGCCGGGGGTGCCCGCTGGCATGCTCTTACTGCGCGCTCAGACGTTCAGCGTATATCAAACGACCGGTTGCATCGGTTATCCGTGAAATGGAAATCGCTGTAGAGCATGACGGTGCACGATTCATCGATTTCGAGGATGAGAACCTGACCCTGGATCGGCGCTGGTTCGACAGCCTGTTGACTGAAATCATCAATCGGTTCGAGCACCATGAACTGGAATTGCGGGCCATGAATGGTCTTTACCCGCCGGCCCTGAAAGGCGATCAAATCCGAAAAATGAAAAAGGCCGGCTTCAAAACACTCAACCTGTCACTGGCCACCACGTCACAATCCCAGTTGAAAAGATTTCAGCGGGCGGATGTTCGCACCGATTTTGAAAGGGTGCTGCATCTGGCTGAACAACACAACCTTCAGGCTGTAGGATACATCATTGTGGGAGCCCCGGACCAGTCAGCGCTTCAATCTGTGGCCGATCTTTTGTATCTGGCCGGACTGCGGGTCCTGGCCGGTGTTTCGGTTTTTTATCCCGCTCCCGGAAGTCCCGATTTTGAAAAATGCCGGGAGCTTGGGATTTTACCCGAATCGTTTGCCCGGTTGCGCTCCAGCGCCCTGCCGCTTTCGCAGGCCACATCCCGCACTGAATCGGTGACGTTGATGCGACTGGGGCGCATTCTCAATTTCCTGAAATCTTTGAAAGACAGTGGGGGCCCGATCCCTTCAGCGGCCGTATTTAAATCCGGATCCGGGCTCGATCCGGCCGACCGGATCACGACCGGCAGGCACCTGTTGCAGTGGTTTCTCCATGACGGAATTATTCGGGGCATCACATCGGACGGCGAAATATACGTTCACCGATGCGCAAACCGCCTGACCACCAGATTTATAGAAGGGCTGCGTAAAATCGATGTGAAAGGTGCTTTTGAAAGTTGAGCCGGTTGGACGGTTGAGTCAGTTTAGACCGTTAAGCCGGGTTTGTCGGGTCGAAGGCGAGATCGAGCTGGTTTAGCCGGAGGGATCTTTTACTTTCGCCTATTTCATCAGTATTTGAAAATATGTTGGCAATCGTGGCTTCGTTTCATAAGCGATATGCGTTTATGGGAAAACTGACAAAACTCTTGACCATTTTACATACCTTGGTTATCTATTTAGCTGATTCACCAGGAATAAATCTCTCCATCAGAACCTCTTCGCAGTCATTGACGCCACTGACCAGCTAAAAAAATAAAAAGCCTGAGGGAACATGCAAAATTATAATCCTGAACAAGCTATGTGGGAAGTTCGCCGCGAATTCGGCGAACACGGCGGTGTATCACCGTCCATATCCCGTTCATCGACATTCACAGTAATGGACCCGTGCGTCATGCCGGAGATCTTCGAAGGTTTGCGAGGTCCTGATAAAGGCGGCTGCTTTCTGTACAGCCGCCATTTTAATCCGACGCTGGATGTTCTGGCACGCTATCTATTCGCCCTGGAAGGTACCGAAGCGGCTGTGTGCACGGCCAGTGGCATGGCAGCCATTTCCTGTACACTGCTCCAAATCTGTAAACATGGCGACCATATTGTTTCCAGCGACACGGTATATGGCGGAACCCATGCATTGCTGGCCGAACTGCTTCCCCAAATGGGAATCCATACCACGTTTGTCGATCCTGGTGACCTCAACGCATTCGAAGCGGCCATCACCGACAAGACCCGGGTCATATATACCGAAACTTTCGGCAACCCAACCCTGAGAGTCGCCGATCTTCCATCTCTGGCGACGTTGGCCCATGACCGGGATTTGCAATTGGTCGTCGACAATACGTTTTCCCCCGTGATTGTTACACCGGCTCATCTGGGAGCCGATGTCGTGGTCCACTCCATGACAAAATTTATTAACGGTGCCAGTGATGCCATCGCCGGAGTGATTTGCGCCAGCAAAGATTTTGTGTACAAACTGATGGATTTGCATACCGGGCGGGTGATGCTCCTGGGCCCGACATTGGACCCCCGGGTGGCTTTTGACATCATTCAACGCCTGCCGCATCTTCCCATACGGATGCGGGAACACGGTGCCCGTGCCATGGTCATCGCTTCACGGTTGCAGGAACTGGGCATGGCAGTCACCTATCCGGGGCTGCCGTCTAATCCTCAGTATCAGCTGACCAGCAGCATGATAAATGCAGGCTACGGCTATGGCGGGCTGCTGACGATAGACTGCCAGGTCAGAGCCAAGGCTGAGGAGTTGATGGCGGTATTGCAGAATAAGGAACGTTTCGGGTTCATCGCCGTTTCTCTGGGCTATTTTGACACCCTCATGTCCTGCTCGAGCTCGTCCACATCCTCTGAAATTGCTCCTGAAGACCAGGATCGGATGGGACTGTCCCCCGGGCTGATCCGTATGGCGATCGGGTACACCGGCAGCCTGGATGCGCGCCTGGCGCAAATCGAAAGTGCTTTGCAGACGGTCGGGCTGATCAACTAATACGGCCTGGTTGATTTGGTGAAGATATTTGGATGGCCACCAGAATCATACAGAAATACACGGCAAATTCCCCTTTGTCTGTGTCTATCTGTGTCTTCTTGCCGGGGCGTAGCTTTATGCGAAGACCGGTCTGTGGCTATTCTTATTATATCGGGCCAGGTCTGTAAACTCTGTGGTATGGTTGTTATGATTCTTTAGAACTTTGGGGAACCTGATTAAGGGGCGGTTCAGGTCTATCCGGTTTGGAACTATGAATACCGATCACCAGGGAATTTTTCGAAAAATCATCGGGCAAAGCGATTTGATGCTGCAGGTGTTCGATGTGGTCAAACGGGTGGCCGACAGTGACACGACCATCATGATCAATGGTGAGACCGGTACCGGCAAAGGGATGATCGCTCGCGCCATTCACCAGTGTTCCTACCGCAAGAGCGGGCCATTTATTCAGATCAACTGCGGCGCCATATCAGAAGGATTACTGGAAAGCGAACTGTTTGGCCATGTCAAAGGCGCATTTACCGGTGCAACGGCAGATAAACCCGGTAAATTCGAGTTGGCCAAAGGTGGGTCGATCTTTCTGGATGAGATCGGCGATATGAGCCCCGATCTGCAGGTAAAGGTGCTGCGGGTATTGGAAGAAAATGAATTCGAAAGGGTCGGCGGCACCAAAACATTATCTTCCGATGCCAGAATAATAGCCGCAACTCACCGGGATCTGGAAGAAGAAGTTCAGAAGGGCAACTTTCGTGAAGATCTGTTCTATCGCCTGTATGTTATCCCCATCGCCCTTTCTGCGCTCAAAGAGCGAAAATCAGACATACCTTTGCTGATCAACCATTTCATAAAAGAAATCAGTCAAACCAAAGGGCTCGAACCGATCGAGATGTCGGACGCGGCCATGGGTCTTTTCAGGCAATACGACTGGCCGGGAAATGTCCGGGAGCTGCACAATCTTATTGAAAGATTGGTGGTACTCTGTGACCACCGGCTGATCGAGCCAGGAGATTTGCCGCACAGGATGCGGACCGGGATACCCAAAATCAACCGTCCCGATTTGGAAGTTTTTTCAGAAGGGGTCAATTTCACAACTGCCGTCACCGAATATGAAAAAGCCTTGATCATCAAGGCCCTGGAAAAAACCAACTGGGTGAAGAACCGGGCAGCCGAATTGCTGCAGATCAAACGAACGACCCTGGTTGAAAAGATCAAGCGCTACAAGATTACAAAAGAAGGTTGAACCGCAAAGAAATAGCCATAAAAAAGGGCAAAAGACGCAAAAAGATACAGGTGAAATCGCAACCGGAATAACATACGGGTATCCGGTTGGTGCGCTTCTGGAGGTGCCGATGTACGATTACGAAATATTGTTTGTCGATGATGACAAGGCCATTTTGAAAATGGTCGAAAACTATCTATACCGCGAAGGGTATACGGTTACAGCAGTAGACAGCGGATTGAAGGCCCTGGATTTGCTCAAAGACAAGCGTTTTGATATTGTCTTCACCGATTTCAAAATGCCTCAGATCACCGGAATCGAACTGCTTTCCGCCATCAAGGAATATCGTTCGGAAACCGAAGTGATCATTGTTACCGGTCACGGAACCATGGAAACAGCCATCCAGGCCATGAAAATCGGCAGTTATGACTATGTGCAAAAACCGTTCAAGCTTGAGATCCTGAAACTGATTATCGACAGGATAATCGAAGAAAAGAAGATCAAAGAGGGAAATGTCCGTTTGAAAACCAGGCTCAAACAACGGCATCGATATGAGGCCCTGGTCGGTATCAGTCTGCCCATGCTGGAGATTTATGAAATTATTGATCAAATGAAAGACAGCAGCCCGAATGTCATGATCCAGGGGGAGAGTGGTACCGGCAAGCAATTGTGCGCCAAAACAATTCATCAAACCAGTGACCGCAAAGATCGCCCACTAATCCCCGTAAACTGCAGCAGCCTGCTGGGCCGTATCCCGGATAAAGACCTGCCGGAAAGACTGCTGGATGCATTCCACGCGGCGGACAGCGGTACGCTCTACCTGGACGAGATCACCGCAATCCCAACCAAAGCTCAGGCAGAAATCACCCGGCTGTTAAGGCACCATACGAAACGCAGGGCTGATGACCGCGATAAACAAATCGACGTCAGAATTATTGCCGCGACCAACCAGGATCCTTTCGATTTTATCGAGCAGGACGAACGGACAAAGAAATTTTACAACTTGCTGAACTCGGTCTACATCAAAATGCCGGCTTTAAGAGCACGCAAGGAAGATATCTGCCTGTTGATCAACCATTTTTTGGCCAAACAAAGGGCCCGGCATACGCACAAAATTTACAATGTCTCCCAGGCTGCGCTCGATCACCTGCTCAGTTATAACTGGCCGGGCAATGTTATCCAGCTTGAAAACGTGATCGAAAGGGCGTTCGCTCTGGGTGCGCAAACACTGGTGGAAGTAGATGATTTGCCTAAAGAAATTATCACTTTCGGAGCAATCGCCAGAATCGGTTCTTAAATCGCGTTACGGGAAGCGAGTAAAAGATAACCATCGAACGTGTAACATCGAACTTTTGATATAAATCCATAGAATTTCTTGATCAAAAATCACAAATTCCAACATCTAACTTCATCCATCTTCAATGACAGGTTCGGCGCTGTCCCCGGATATTCTTATCGAGTATCCAGAATTATTTGAGCACTCGGGGAGTTTTTTCACTTACGCCTTATATTAAGGAGTTCATTAGTATTTAGACATGAACCCTAAGAAAGAACAGCGCCGTAACACGGTTGATCACGATTGCGCATAGTTACCGAGTACCACCGAACCCTTTGTAATAATCGTTGATTTTCTGTTCTTTCTTTACGAGCCCTTATGGTTGAGTTTACCCGCCTCCGGCGGCACCGAAGGCGACCAGGGTTTGCACGCTGAAGTCGCCGATTATTCATGCAGCGGCTCAACGCCGTAAAACACCCCGATCCCTGAGTTATCTCAACGCCTTACAATGAAATGCGGTTTTGAAACAACTTCTAAGGTCATGAAAGTACTTGTGCGCGGCCTTTCCGGTAGCCTGGGTCTTATAACGCGTATTCAAACCTGACTATTCCAGTAACTCCAAGAGTTCAGACACAAGTGTATCGCGGTTACCCGGGTTGATATGAATTAAACGGACACAACGTTTATCAGACATTTTGTCGACAACCTTACGAACAAGTGTAGTTTTGCCAATACCCGGAGTTCCCGTGACGAGGATGTTATTTTTCGAAAGTGGCATTATCACAAGGTGCCCTATAAATGATATGCATGAATCCAGTTGCGTTTAATCCAGGTGGTCTAAATTCAACCAGAGTCTGGGTTTGTAAAAAACTCCCCGACTGCTCAACTATTTAAAATTGAGGCCAGGATATATATCCGGCTATTTCTTAAAACTTAACACTCTCGTAAAAGGTGCACATTGCCCAGGCGCACATTTTTTAAACCAGCCTTGCGGGCTTCGGCCAGGCATCGATAGGCCTGCTCACGGGAGGTTTGGGGAAGATCAGACATCATAAACTGTGGATAGAAGGCCAGAAGATTGTAAGGGATTTTCGGATCGATGGCGGCAACAAAATCGGATATGGCGCGAACCTCCCGGTGGTCGATGTAGCCGCTGACCATCAGGGTACTGGCAATCAGTGGCGGGGGTACCGGGCGATGTTTGATCATCCCGGCAGCCTGCTTGAAATTTTGCAGTGTCCGGTGGTTGGACACACCGGTCAGGACGCGATGCAACGTATCATCGAAGGCCTTTAGGTCAAACTTGATGCAGCCCCCTGAGGAAAGGGCCATTGCCATCATCTTGTCCAACAATTCCGGATGCATGGAACCGTTTGTCTCCCAGCATATCCTCAGAATATCGCCGGGTCGGTCCGCCCTGGCCAGCTGGGCGGCCCGCAGCGAAAATGGAACCTGAGGGGCAGGGTCACCCCCGAAATAGCAGATACAGGTGGTTTTTTCTAATACGGCCGACGCCATCTGCTCCACCGGTATCAAGTCGGAATGCAACGTTTTGTGCCGAAAATGCCAGTTCTGGCAATAAAGGCAGTTAAACGAACAGGCGTGGAAAAATACGGCTAAATTATTGTAACAGATCTCGGGTCCTATGCAGCGTGCATAATGCGGATATCCGGTCCCGGTTCCCCCGGGACAATACCGGTCAGCGACACAGTTTGTGGGCAATGGATCGCGGTACCATGACAGTTTACCGAAATGGGCAGAAGCGCCCTCCAGCGTCCCGTCTGCATTTTTACGTAGACCGCAATATCCGATCTGCTCGGCGGGGATTCGACAACCGTTGAAACACAGCCGGCACATGACACCGTCAGGATCATTTGGCGGTCTTCCCGGCAACCCGAACTTCCGACGACTTTTTAGATGTGCGCGCTCCGCCAGTTCGAGAGCTTTTGCGGGCGCATCGCGTATGCATGCAAGGCACACGCCCAGAACCCCTGCAACCGGTTCAACACGGCTTTTACACAAACTGCAGACTGGCATTGGATGACCGAACCTTTTTTGCTTGGCACCCGATAGCTGGAAAACCCCCCGGACCCTCTTTTAAATAACCCATTCAAGTTATTTTATCCAGGCCTGTCGCAGCCTTGCAGGGTTGGGACTTGGGTGAAAATGTGCTATGGGTCAATTAGAGCGCGTTTGCGACCACAACCGGAAGGAGGAGCCGATGGCAGACTGCATTTTTTGTAAAATCGTTAAGGGGGAAATCCCCTGTTTCAAAGTTTACGAAGACGGCAAGGTCCTGGCGTTTGCAGATATTAACCCGATCAACCATGGCCACACCTTGATCATTCCTAAAGTGCACGCTGAAAACATCTGGGAAATTTCCGACACGGATCTGGCGGCTATCCACAAAGCCTCAAAAAAGATTGCCATGGCTATTCAATCATCTCTGGGACCGGAAGGCATGGCCTGCCTGCAGCTCAACGGGCGACCGGTCAATCAGATCGTCATGCACTACCATCTGCATCTAATCCCGAAAGCGGCCAATGAGCCGGATCTGACCATGACGGCCTGGGAACTGAAGCCCGGGGACATGCCGCTGATCGAGAAAACGGCAAAGAAGATAGCAGAAGCAATAAGCTAGACCAGCGTCACGGAGGCAGGCAGCCATGAAGCGCATCTGGTTGATTCGCCACAGCCAGAGCCGTTCCCAGAGCGGCGAAGACGACGATGTTGTCGATCCCGAGCTAAGCGAACTCGGGAAGCAACAGGTTAGACGGCTCAAAGCGGCTTTGAAAAATAATTTTTTCGAAATTGTCCTGATAAGCCCTTTACGCAGGGCCTGGCAGACGTTCAGCATGGCAGAGGTTCAATATGGGCAAGCTTTTTTCGACAGTCGCATTATCGAGTCCGATTGGGGCATCAACGGTTTTTATGCCGGAATCATACCGGTATCAACACCTGATCTTGGAATCCCTGATCGGCAAAACGCCTGGCTGTTACCTGTTGAAGAGCGCACGAGATCTCTGCTTGCCGACCTGTTTGCGCGCCCGGAGGAATCGTTCGCCCTTTTCGGCCACTGGGGGATTTTCAATCACTTGCTGCAGCTATTTGTGGGAATCAATACGGCCGGTATCAACTTTCGAGCGCCAATGGACAACGCGGCCATATCACAGCTTGAAATCGACAACGACCAACGCATCATTCGCTGTTGGAACGACCGCTCGCATGTGTTGGATTTGCTCGATCCAGAGACCTTGGCGGTATAGTCGTTGTTAAAAATAAATTCGGTACTCAGAAAAATACCCCAATCGGAACATTTTCCTGGTTAACGCTCTCATCCGAAGACACATCCGACCATGCATAAATCCATTACCTTTGATCCATTTACAAATCGGCTGTCCCGGGATATCCGCAATGGTCTTTCGACTGCCTTTGCCCGGGCCGTTGAAGCTTCGGATGCCGCCGCACTGGAGGATCACGCGGCCTCATGGCTCCAGGCCGAATTACCGGAATCATTTGACGCTTTTGTCAGGGACCGCATGAAACGTTATCGCCGGGTGCTGGATCGAATCCACACGGAGCGCGTCGACGATCCATGCCGGCAGGCGTTGCTGGCCTGGAATGAACAGCTGTATTTTGAAGTACACGAGATCCTGGAAGCTGTCTGGCAACCCGCAACGGGAGAATTTCGCAAGGCCATCCAGGGGCTGATCCTTGCAGCCGGCATTGGCGAACACCTGCAGTATGGGCACACAGCGGCAGCCGAGCGATTGTCGAGCAAATCAAATCTATTGATTCGCCAAAACCACAATTACCTGACATTCATTAAAAACTTGGAAGACCTGCTTGGCTGGCTGCAGGAGCGGCATGCCCCGCCACCCAGACTCCATCCAGCTGAGGGCAGCGAATTATAGTTACACAAATTGAAATTGCACTCGAGATATTATGCTTCCTGTGGACTATCGTTTAGAAAGTTGATTGAAAAGCTGTGTGGGGATCGTTAAAGAGCGATTTCAATTAAACGGTAGATTCAATGGTGGTGCCTTCATTATCATCGCCAATACCGACAACGCTGGCGGCTTCAGGTTCGCCCCATTCCTGACGGTACATCGCGTCCTGAACCATATCAAAAAGGTGCACCAACAGATCATAGGCTGACAGGGTCAATTTGGGCTGGCTGACCAGTTTGTTCAAGCGTATTTTCTGCTCGGCGCCGGTCTTGAGCTTTTCCAGGTTGTGCAGAACACGCACGACCTGTTTTTGATTTTCGGTGCCCTGGCCGGCTTTGAGATTGTTGCGCCATTTTTCCTTGAGCTGTGATATTTTTGCACGTGATGCGCGAATCAGTCCCTGACAGTTCTTTTCACCTTTGATTACGGACTGGGAGGCCACCAGTTTTTTGATGCGGCCCGAGAGAATCTGAACCTCTTTGCGCAGGTCCTGTCCCAGCAGTGCCCGGGTCTCGTCCGGAACATAGACATTTACCTGGCGAAGCAAATTCTCCTTGACTTCCATTTTGCTGGTTAATTCTTTCCGGGCGCTGTGCCAGAACATCCGGCTGGTCTTGATAAACAATTCGAATTGATCTTCATACGCAACGTCCGGTTTTATGGTCATATTTTTAATACCGACAATCAATTTGCCCGTTTGATTGAACAATCTTTGGCCAACGATCACTTCATAGATCATGCCCACTGCAGCGTACCAATCCTGCATGTACAGGATGCGTTTACAATCATTAAAAAAATGATCCAGGGCACCGTTGGTATATAGATGCGAGGGTGTTGCATAGGAAGGGGTCCCGCCCAGAATCGGCTGCAGAATTTCCGAATCCGCTGCGCCGGCGTAATCTACCGCCGTTTCCACATCGATCAGGCCAACGGTATAATTTTTGAAGGAATCCAGGAACTGAGGATACCGATTTTGATCACCGGCCACCAGCAAATTGTCCGGCTTTAAGTCGCGAACGGCAACCTTTTTTTCCCGCAGCCAGGTCAACAGATCGAGGATATTGGTGACCAATCCCCCAATTTGATGCTTATTTTGCTGGACCGTCACCGACTGGATGCAGCCGCGAATGGTATCTCGATAGGTTTGAACGGAATCTGCATGCGCTTCCAGGGTCTGGGCGAAGAGTTTGCTTACCGTGCCGATCTGTTCATCCGTTAGATCTTTTTCCTTCCGATCGATTTGGCGACCGGCCAAATGTTTTAAAAACCAGCTGCGGAACTGATAGCCGCCGACCGATTTTTCACGGCCGATTTTTTTGACATAGGCTTTGATTTGACCTTCAACTGCACGGTAAACATCTCTGATGCTTTCGACCTCGGCATTTTTTTCAAATCCATAGCGCCCCTCAAAACCGTGGTTTTCCCAGATAACATCGGGATATCCGGTAATATCATTGTACTAATTGGCTTCCAGGTTGTGCATATCGTCTATTATCTGACTGAGGAAAAAATACTTTGACAGATCCATGACGAAAACATATGTGTTTTGGATTTTAAAAAATTCCTGAAAGTTTTTAAAGCGCTTAACCACGCCTTGATACTTTTCTTCAACCTGGATGGGTGATAAGTCCTGGCTTCGGCTTAAGGGGTGCACCAGCTTGAGAACGGATGAGACCGACGGAACGATACATTCACGCGGACTCAAGCGATTGACGATTTGCTGGTCGGCAATGATCGCGTCCAGGTAGTGATCGAAATCCGTTATGGCTTTGCGGGGAATTTTCATGACCAGATGGTCATCGTAGATGATATAGTAGCATTTGCTGCTGCTGCCGCTCTCACCACCGAGGGTGCTGAGACTCATCCTGCGGGATACCCAATCTTTTGGGTGAAGCACTTTCAACTCATATGTCTGACGCGTGACAGCGGATTTGGATTTGAGCAGTTTAAAACTGCTCTGGGCTGTTTTAGGGGCACCGATTTGAGCTTTATACACCCCTAAAAAAAATTCTACGATGGATTCCTCACCAATCTCATCGGTGTTTTCAATCCCGGTTGCGACCCTTTCAACTTCTTCAGGTTCATCCATTATTTCAATGACTTCAGGCTTTTTTCGCCGCAGTCGCTTTATTATCAGGAAAAAGACGATGAGCAGCCCGGCCCCGATGAGCAGCAGGTGATAGTCTTCACGGATATTGAAATTCTGAAGATAAACCGTAATTTCGGATAATTTATGCATGGGTTTCAGCTTTTTGACCGTATCCCGCTCCAGGCAGGATACGGTCTGATTTTGTATAATGGTTGTATTATCATGTAATTATATCTATTATCCCCGCGACAATCAACGATTATAGTGATTGTGCGAAATATGTTGCCTATAATTCCGACTCTAAAACCCTCCGTCCCCCTTGGTACACACATTCGTAAATGTGGTGACGTAATTATTCATCACAAAGAACACAGAGTTCACAGAGCAATAAATTAAAAAATCAATTTGACTCGGTTCGGATTTTTGTTGTAATTGGCTTCAACAGGCGACTGAATTATTCGAAAAAGCCTGGTGCGCTATCATTACCGGGATACCTCATGGTTGTTTTAATGCTATGAGCAAAGGTTGAAAGGGGAATGTGTCATGGAGATCAAGGTTATTAAATCCACAAAAATCGGTGAAAAACCATGTCCGCCCGATTCCGAACTGGGCTTCGGCATGTATACAACAGACCATATGTTTTTGATGGACTGGACGCATACCGATGGATGGCAAAACGCCCGTATCGAACCATACCGGTCATTGCAACTCGATCCAGCTGCCATGGTGCTGCACTATAACCAGGAGGTATTCGAAGGGCTCAAAGCATATTATCTGGCGGACGGCGGCATCGGCCTGTTCCGTCCGGGTAAAAACATTGAACGCATGAACCGGTCGGCCCGCCGGATGGTTATGCCCGAAATCGAATCCGAATTTTTTCTGCAGGCTTTAAAAGAACTGATCCAGCTCGAACGGAACTGGATTCCGCACTCGGAAGGCACCTCGCTTTACATTCGTCCCACCATGATCGCCAATGAACCGGCGTTGGGCGTAAGACCTTCCAATCAGTATATTTTTTATATAATTCTCAGCCCGGTCGGGCCCTACTACCCGGAGGGATTCAACCCGACCCGGATCTTTGTCTCCGATGGGTATATCCGGGCAGCCAGCGGTGGTGTGGGTGAAGCCAAAACCTCGGGCAATTACGGTCCAACCCTGTATGTACAAAAGGAAGCCTCGGCCAAAGGCTATACCCAGGTTCTCTGGCTGGATGCCAGAGAACGCAAATTTGTAGAGGAGGTGGGCACCAGCAACATTTTCTTCTGCCTCAATGACGAATTGATTACGCCGCCCCTTGAGGGAACCATTCTTCCGGGAATTACGCGGGATTCTGTCATTCAACTGGCCAATCACTGGGCAATGAAGGTGACAGAACGGCCGATTGCGATTGACGAAGTCATCGACAGCTGTAAAAGTGGCGCAATGAAGGAGATGTTTGCAACCGGTACCGCGGCCGTTATCTCGCCGGTGGGAGAAATCGGCTATAAAGATGAAAACATTCAGATAGCCGGTGGCCAAACGGGTGAATTATCAAGAAAGCTGTACGATGAATTGATCGGCATCCAGTACGGTCGCCTGGAAGATCCGTTCGGCTGGCGAATGCCGATCGGATAACGCATATCTCAGATCAATCGGCGCAAAACCCTTAAAATATTGCTGTATATTTGTCTCCAATCTTTTGCGCCGATTACATCTCAGTAATCAGGTAACACTTGATAAAGTCGAAAGCATGATCGTATCGCTTATCCTGGCCCATCCGGATCCATTGAGTTTCAATCACGCCATAGCACAAAAAGCCCTTGATACCCTGGAAAACAACGGCCACAGCGTTTACTACCATGACCTGTATCAGGAGCATTTTGATCCGATCCTGCCGTCAGCCGAGATACCAAAGGAGGCCCACCTGACCGACACGGTCGCCCAATATTGCGACGAGCTTGGTCATTCAGACGGCGTGGTCATCGTGCATCCGAACTGGTGGGGTCAGCCACCGGCCATCCTGAAAGGCTGGATCGACCGTGTGATGCGGCCCGGTGTGGCATACGAGTTCGAAGAAAACGACTCGGGCGAAGGCATACCGATCGGTTTGTTGAGGGCCCGGGCAGCCATCGTCTTTAACACTGCCAACACACCGTTAGCAAGATGATAAAACCGATACCGGATGCCGGATGTTTCTTGATTTTGGATTTTAGATTTTGGATTGGAGGAAACGCTGACGCGTTGTCTTTTCATATTTTTCTTTGCGTCTTTGGCCTGCCACGCCATAGTTTCGCGCAAGCGGGACGACGGCGGGCGACTTTGCGTGAGGAAAAAATATTAAAAATGTCAATGCGCAAGCGTTACCTCAACTTAAAACATAAAACCTAACACTATTATCTATGGATAATCTGTATAAACAAGTTGCCCGAACGATCGCCGCTAACCGGCCGTGCGTTGTTCTAAGCGGGGCCGGGATTTCGGCTGAAAGCGGCATACCGACCTTTCGTTCAAAGGGCGGGCTGTGGGATAAATATGATCCCGCGGTGTATGCTTCCATCGAAGTATTTAACCGCGATCCATCCAGGTACTGGTCCATTCGGGGGGAGTTTATACGAAATTACCATGAGCTCAAACCCAATCCGGCCCATACCGCCATTGCGGATTTAGAAAAATCGGGTTTTATCAGCCAGGTCATCACCCAGAATATCGACGGCCTGCATAAAAAAGCCGGTAGCTTGAATGTCATTGAAATGCATGGAAGCCTCCGAGAAATCTTCTGCCTTGTCTGCCGCAGAGAGTATCTCGCACCCGAGGTACCGGAAGGAATGCCTCCCCTTTGCCAGTGCGGTGGTGTTCTGAAACCCAATACGGTTTTATTCGGTGAGCCATTGCCCCCGGTGGCACTGGAATCTGCCTATCAGGCCGCAATGACATGTGGCAGCATGCTGGTGATCGGTACCTCGGCAGTGGTTTATCCTGCGGCGGCGTTGCCCGGCCTGGCCAAACAGCACGGTGCATTCATTGTCGAAATTAATATCGAAAAGGCTTTTGCCGATGCCGATGCCATTATTCAGGAAAAAGCCGGGATAGCCCTGCCCTTGTTGGCAGCTGAAATCAAAGCGCTGGCGGACATGCGTATTGAAGAAGGCGAGCTTTCATGAAGCATAATCAGCAAATGGCTCAATACGACCGAGATCGTGATGGTATTTTCATTCACATCAATCAACTGCAAAACAGCGCGTTCCGTATCGGGGATCGCTTTTCGGTAAAAAAAGGCCGGCGGGAGCTGTTCTCACTGCGAATAACGCAGGCGGACGAAGGCGATATCCTGTTCGACAAGAACGGAATTTTCATTAAACGATCCAGACGTGTCGATATCCTGTTAGGCGGTATATTTCAAGAGTTCGTCATCGATCTTGGAGAGCAGGAAAAGGGGGTCATCATCATTCGGCCGCTGCCGGAGGAAATCCCCGTGTAACCATGGAACTCAACATTGTCGAAAAGCTGTTGATGAACAACCCGATCCGGGCATTGGTCCACCGTCATTTTGAAGCCCGGCGTTTGCTGTCTTTGGGAGGCAAAACCAACGGCGGACTGGCTCTGGAAACCGGTTGCGGGCAAGGGATTGGCGTAAAGATCCTGCAGGATGTCTTCAAGGTTCAACGCGTTCACGCCTTTGACCTGGATCCGAGGATGATCTCCCGGGCCCGCCATCAGTTGCGCGACCGCGAAGACAGCGTTAACCTGTGGGTAGGTGATGTGACCGCCATTCCGGCACGCGACAATACCTATGATCACATTTTCGATTTCGGCGCCATTCACCATGTGGTCGATTGGCGTGCGGCCCTTAAAGAAATTTATCGCGTATTGAAACCCGGCGGAAGAATCTACATCGAAGAGATTCTTGAAAAATATATTGTCCATCCAATTTTCCGGCGTATTCTCGAGCATCCGCAGCACGATCGTTTCAATCTGCAAGAATTTGTGCAGGGGCTTCAGGAAACCGGGTTTATAGTCCGCGGGACGGATCAGTTTATGGAAATGTATGCCTGGTTCACCGCAGACAAATCCGAACCGGCTGGTTAATGCGAACCGGGCAGTTTCCCGGCATGCCGGTATACCGGCAGCCCAATCGGGACAAACCCGCAACCGCCTGTAGACACCGGGCATGGTATGAATCTGACAAAAATCACAGATGCGCTTGTAGCAGATTTGGGCCAGTTGACTTTTGGACCGCCGGTCACCCATGTTTATAACCCCCTGGAGTATGCCCGACCGGCCTATGACCATTATCTGGCCCGCTACGCCGGCACAACCAAAGAAATTATTCTATTGGGTATGAATCCCGGTCCCTGGGGAATGGCCCAGACTGGCGTTCCATTCGGTGAGATCGACATGGTAAAAACCTGGTTGGGTATCCAGGCCAAAGTAAGTCGCCCGGATGGCGAACATCCCAAGAGGCCGGTGATGGGTTTTGATTGTACACGAAGTGAAGTCAGCGGGAAAAGACTCTGGGGATGGGTGCAGGAGACGTTCGAAACCCCGGACAGGTTTTTTCGGCGTTACTTTGTGGCCAACTACTGTCCATTGATGTTCATGGAGGAGAGCGGGCGCAATCGAACCCCGAACAACCTGCGGGCGGCAGAGCGCAAGCCTCTGCTGGCAGCCTGTGACCGCGCCCTGGTGCGCACTGTCCGGCAACTCTCACCGCAGTATGTCATCGGTGTCGGCCGATTTGCCGCAGACCGTGCCCGAACGGCCCTTGGCGGGTTGGATGTCAAAATCGCCCGGATCTCGCATCCCAGCCCCGCCAATCCAAAAGCCAATCGAGGATGGGCCCGGCTGATACGGACTGAACTGTCTGATATGGGTATTCGGCTGTAAAAATAGAAAACCGACCCTGTCCCATGGTCGGTTTCTACTTCAGATTGTCAGTGGGCGGTGCGCGGTGATTGCGGTACCGTCGGGTATGTTCGGCGGGATATGCTAGGGTTCCAAAACAGCCACCCGTTTTACAATACCTAAAATCGTATCTTTTAAACGCTCGGGTGGATCAACAAACTGGACGCCCATACCGGGATCACCGGACGATTCAGAATCGTTGACCCATACCACTTTGGCATCCACCGAGATCTGCTCGATCTCACCGATCGAAAATGTCAATTGGGTCAGCTCACCAACCGTTAGGGTGCTTTCGGTCTGGATAAACATGCCGTCAACCGATATATCTTTGCTGAACGAGATCAAATAATCGCCTTCATGAATAAAATTAATTTCATATTTTCCGGGAATCCGTTGGCTGGATCTGCGGTCTGAATCACCCATATGACTGCTCCTTTAAATACGTTGTCCGATATGTGATAATTGTCTATATCAATTCAGATTTTTATCATTATGTCAAGCAACTTCTCACACCGGTGGCATCATGGTCAAATCAGTGCAACAACCAGGTGACAGCAACACGGCGCCGGTAGTTGTATGCGGGATTCCATACGACGATAACTCTACTTTCCTGAAGGGACCGGCCCATGCTCCGGATCGAATTCGATCAGCCCTGTGGTCCGGATCCGCGAACCTGTGCGCCGAAAACGGCATTGACCTGTCCCGAACAGATCGATTCAAAGATCATGGGAATCTTGACCTGGCCGGCGGCAACGCGGCCTTCGGACAAATCACCCGGGCCGTGGCGGGCTTGCTGGGAAAGGGCGCGCGCCTGATTTGTCTTGGCGGTGATCACGCCCTCACCTACCCCGTCGTTCGAGCATACCGCGCTTATTACGACCGCCTGACCATTGTGCATTTTGACGCCCATCCGGACCTGTATGACTCTTTTGAGGGTAACCGGTATTCACATGCCTGTCCGTTTGCCCGTATTATGGAAAGCCGACCGACGGATCGGCTGATCCAGATCGGCATTCGCACCCTCAATGCGCATCAGCGCGAACAGGCTGAAAAGTTTGGCGTCGAAGTCCACGAGATGTATGCCTGGAACGGCGATATTGACCTGCGTCTGCAGGCACCGATTTATATCTCCCTGGACCTGGACGTTTTCGATCCGGCGTTTGCACCGGGGATATCCCACCCTGAACCCGGCGGCCTGTCACCGCGTGAAGTCTTCGGGTTGCTGCAAGGTATCCGGGCACCGGTCGTTGGCGCCGATATCGTGGAGTATAATCCGCTTCGGGATCTCAACGATATGACCGCTATGCTGGCGGCCAAGTGTCTCAAGGAACTGGCCGGCAAAATGCTGGAAAGATGAACATCGACAGATATGAAAAACCTCATTAATCAGTTTTTATCTGTGTTCTCAGTGTCCAAATAATACTATGATGCAGTGCAGCCTGACCTCGACTTTAGGTACTTTCATTCGATAATTTTTGCGTTCATTCGACGTTGGACGTTCGATGTTGGACGTTCATCTATTTATTAACCTGCCAAATAGGAGAACCCAAATTGCCATTTATATCACTCATACGGCAAAGACGGAGCATCCGTGCATTTTCCGATCGTGTCATTGATCCTGAAAAAATCGATCTGCTGGTGGAGTCGGCCTTAAGGGCACCTTCTTCCAGAGGATTCAATCCCTGGCGATTTGTGGTTGTCACCGACAAAGACCTGCTGAAAAAACTTTCGCAGTCCAAACCCCACGGGGCATCATTTTTACAGCACGCCCAGCTGGGGTTTGTCGTTTGCGCCGACACTGCCAGAACGGATGTATGGATTGAAGATGCCTCGATCGCCAGCATCTATCTGCATCTGGCGGCAACGTCAATTGGATTGGGCAGCTGCTGGATACAGATCCGAAAACGCATGCACAATGACAGCCTGTCAGCCGAGAATTATATCCGCAGCCTGCTCGAAATTCCCGATAAGATCGCCGTGGAAGCCATCATCGCCATCGGAAATCCGGCCGATGTGAAAAAACCGCATCCGCCCGAATACCTGCAGTATGAAAAAGTCTTTCTGAATCAGCACGGTCGGGCATACAAAAAATAGAACGGAAAAAGTTCGGAGTGCGGATTGCGAAGTGCGGAGTTGTGGAAACGCTTGCGCGCTGACGATTATATTGTTTCTCTGAGCTACGATCGATCAGATGAATGCCATAGAGATGGTCTGCTCGTTCTCAGGGCAGTTTTCTCTAATGATAAATAACTCTTAGCGCGTTTGGATAATGAGACGTTATTGACAACCCACACAAATCTCAAAAAACTACTTATATCGGAACATTATTCTGACAAACGCTCTAACGGATAGCACCCTCCCTGTGGACAGTTATTGTCATCACCGTCCGTCCTGTTATCCGGAGTGATTTGGGTGTCAGGATCTATAACCAATGTCGGGCGGGTCAGAATAAACACCGAAACACCGACAGCGATGGTTAACAGCAGGGCTCTCAACCACCAGAATGAGACAACATAAAAGGCCGAAAACAGTATGGTGGCCCACAGCACTGCCAGGGTTACGATTTTGGCCCTTAAGGGGATGCCGGATTTGCCCTGGGCAAATTGAATATATGTTCCCAGGATCCTGTGTTGGGTCAGCCAGCCGTGCAGGCGATCGGAACTTCTGATAAAACAGGCTGCGGCCAGAATGAGGAATATGGTCGTCGGCAACAGCGGAAGGAAAATACCCACGATGCCCAGCGTCACCAACAGCAACCCGCAGGTACTCAAAAAAATGCGATAAATCCAGGATCGGCCGGTTCTCGGGGGCATATGCGCCGGATGTTCAGCGTCTGCTTTAAGGGGGTCGGGCTTACCGGGTTGATTCTGCATGACGGTTGTTCACCCTGGAAGGTTATATCGTGCTGAAAATCATTCGATCGAATCCAGATATTTTAGATCTTCAAATACTCAACGTCAACCATGCAATCACAACCAGGTTTGCCAATGCGCCATCCGATTGTCCGGTATCAGGTATCCGAAACCCCATGATAAAAGTTCGGAGTGCGGAATTCGGAGTGTGGAAGGCACCCATTAATTCCAGATTCCAAAAATCAGGAATGATCCTGCATAATAATTTCATGAAATGCTCGGACTAATTGGAATTCCCGGCCAGCCCATCCATCACCAGCTTTACCGAAGGCCGACGGTAGCCGTACATCTGACCCAGGAAATGAGTGCATTCGTTACAGAAAGTCAGGCCCCGTCCGTCAACAATTGCACGGACATAGCCCCGGTAACCGAATTTATTGAATTCTCCCCTGCTCATGGGACACAGCGTACCATCGGGCGCTTTTCGATAGGCGGCGTGGTCGGTCAGACCAAAATTGTGCCCCACTTCATGCAGGGCAACCTTCAGCGTTCGCCCGATAAACAACTGGTAATCTCGATCCGAATCGATGGCTTCGGGGCTCAGTTTGCGGGTCGAAACCACAGCCACATCGTTTTTGGGATTTTTACCGCCAATGATGCAGTTGTAGAATTCGTCGGCATCGCGGGTCTTCAAGTCCGCATCCGTAATGCCGAGAGTGTGCCCGCCGTATTCCTCGTGCAGGATCATCGTCAGCAACTGGGCGTCAATGCTCTCGACAACGGGACTGCTGTAGTGTGCCAGAGAATAATCATTTATAACACCTTGAAACGATGTTAGTATTCCCGTGCCGATTTCTTTCAGACTGCTGTAGGTTATATCACTACCAATTCGCACCAGATTCAATTTCGATCGATTCTTAATCACCATTCAAATCACCATCATTGACAAAGCGATGCAGGTTCAACTGTCGGCAACAGTGCAATGCGGTCAACCGACCGTGTATGTAACATGCGCGGCCGGTCTGACGGCATGTCTTTAGTGTATCAACATTCATCAGGAGATGCAAACAGGTGCCGCAGGCACCGTCGGTTGTCCGTGGTCCGTTGTCCGTCGCAAACAACTGACCGGATGGCAGGATCCGGGGAGTGCCTGAAGTGCTCTAAAGTATAAGGGAGTGCCTAAAATGCCTAAAGTGCACTAAAGTGCCTAAAGTTGATGAGTCGCTGCGCTCCAACGTATTTGAAACTGGAAACTGGAAATTAGAAATTGGGGAAATGAATGTACTGGATACTGGCGTCCGGTTGACCAGTCTCTCCATCCCAAACTACGCCCAGTTACCCCGACCCTCAGTCTTAGTTGTCTCCCAGTCTCCCCCTCCCCCCGTCTCCCGGTCTTAGACGTCTCCCAGTCTTTTCCTATGAGCTCACACCGAAGGTGTGCTATCCAGTATCAATGCTCAAAGATCGCCTGATTATCGCAACGGACCACGGACAACGGACCACTAACGGTGCCCAGGGCACCTATCCTTCCTCGGCCCACAGACGGCAAAGGTGCAAGATGACTTCAGCCGCTTTTTGCAGGGCGATCTCGGGAATCCACTCGGTTTTGGAGTGGAACATCAAACCGCCGGTGAATATATTGGGCGTCGGCATGCCCATGAACGAAAACCGGGCACCATCGGTACCGCCGCGAATCGGTTTTTCGATTACAGACAGTCCCGTGGCTGCGATGGCACGCCGAGCATACTCGGTCACCATGGGGTAGTTAACCAGCACCTCGCGCATATTCTTATACTGTTCTTTCAAGTTGAGTTCGATTTTTAATCCCGGGTAGCGCAGTTCAAACAGGTGCACCAGCTTTTTCAGCAGCTCTGAACGGCATTCATTATTGGCCTTGTCGAAATCACGCAGAATGAATTGGAGCCGGGCGCTGTTCTCGTTGCCCTGAATATCAGTCAAATGATAAAAGCCTTCTCGTTTTTCCGTATGCTCCGGTGTCTGATCTTCCGGCAACGCGGCCACAAAACGGGCGGCAATCGCGCCGGCATTGATCATTTTACCCTTGGCATGGCCGGGATGAATGTTTTTACCATGGAAAATAAGGCGGGCTTCCAGGGCATCGAAGCACTCCTGTTCCAACTCGCCCAGCATGCCCCCGTCGATGGTGTAGCCGAATTTTCCCGTACGTTCCATATCGATCAGATCGGCGCCCTGCCCGATTTCTTCATCCGGTGTGAACACGATGCGCAGTTCCGGGCGCGGCAGGTCAAACTGCCGCAAGGCGGCCATTGCGGCCATGATCTCGGCCAGGCCGGCTTTGTTATCGGCCCCAAGCAGGGTGCGGCCATCGGCGGTGATAATATTCTCCCCAATAAAATCTAACAGTTCCGGTGACTGCTCGGGATTCAGCTCGAGATGCGGATTGGAAGGAAAGCGGATCGCACCCCCCTGATAATTTTCATGGATAACGGGTTTGACACCGGTGCCTTCTTCAGCCGGTGACGTGTCCAGATGTGAACAAAAGGTTATCGATGGTCCCTTTGAACCCGGTGAAGCCGGCACGGTGGCATACACGTAGCCGTGACCATCCACAATCACATCGACAATCCCCAACTGTGACAATTCGGCCGCCAACAACCGTGCCAGTTCAAGCTGCTGGGCTGATGAGGGGTGGGAACTCGAACCGGGATCCGAGGGCGTATCGATCCGGACATACCGCAAAAATCTTTCCCTGGCCTCCTTATGTAAAAATGCCTGCACTTCTGAATTAATCACGTCGCTGCAACTCCTTTACGATTCAATTGGATAATTGGCCGCAAAAGCCTGTAAATAAGATTTTGCACCTTTTTGCGGCTTTTAAATGCCAGGCTAATTTGCAAACAGTTTGTGTTTCTCTGGGACCAGCCCATATGGCCACCTAACGTCCCGGCAGTATAATCCTGGATTCTTCCTTGCTGCCCGGTGCAATAATCGACGATTCTTTCTGCGCCTTCATCTTTTCGACTTCCCGGGCCAGTTTTTCCACCGCGGCCTGCATGGCATCCGGAAACTTCTTTATCGCCTGCTGGAGGTGCTTGGCTGAAATCGCACTTTGAATCGGCAGGGGCCCTTCGGGGGTCATGATATTGGTCTGCCCGACAAATACGGTTTTACGGGTTTTGTCGACTGAACCGTCCGCCCTGACAGGCGTCAGGCGACGGACCGTCGCCACTTTCAGGTCCGTGAATGATTCCTCCTTGTACATGTTACTCCGATCGACTTTAAAATCGATTGATGCGTTCTGAGCAGCAGTCATCGTCTAAACTCTCCTTCCTTGAAATACCATTATTATTCACTATCCCGCACATTGCCTGCAACTTTTTCAGTCCGTTCGAATTTGTTGAATTTAGTGTGGGGCCCAGCACCGGAGACAACGGTTCTGGCGGTGTCGGGGGCAAATAGGGTTGCGCTCGTGATCAAAGGATTGGCATGCTTTGTCAAACCTATAGTCCTGCCTGCCAGGCCCGGACAAATTCGATCTGTTCCTCGGATTCGGGTGATCGACGTTGCCAGTCGACAGAGCTGCGACGCAATGCCTGTAATGTGCCGAGCACATTTTCTGCGGTGGCCATACCGTGTCGCATCAGGTAGCAGCCGATGACCGTACCGGTGCGACCGATGCCGCCCAGACAATGCACATAGACCGGCTTGCCATTGGCAATTGAAACATCGATGTGGTCCAGTATCAGACGCATTTTTTCCAGCCGCGGAACAGAAAGATCTTTGATGGCCCTCCGCTCAAAAGTGATCCGGCAGTCCATGTGATCTGCCAGCCGGCGCATTCGGTCCCTGTATGGCACTATGGACTTTCCATACCAGGTTTTTTCATGCGGTTCCATCAGATTGACCATGTGCCGGATACCCTCATCCAGCAGGTATTGCAACTGCCGGTCGGCCGTTTCGGGTTCCAGAGCCCCCGGATAGTAACCGGCCAGCAACCGGTCTCTGACCACCCAATAAAATCGATTACGCAAATTCGCCATTTCATATTTCTTTAAAATAGTTTAAAATAAGTACTTTATTTGCTTCGTGGGTTAAGCAATCTTATTATTACCCATATCATAATACTGAAAATCTGAACGACACCCCCTTCAAATCGTATCAGGCCACCTCTCTCCATGCTGACTGGGAACCATTGCAGGGGTAAATTAAAGAAATGGAGTTTAGAAATGGAATATGCTGCCCAAATCAGCGGAACCGGTTCGGCTTTCCCCCCCAGACGCATGACCAATGATGAAATTGCAGCCCGGCTCAAAACAATTGGTGTCGAAACCAGCGATCGCTGGATACAGGAACGAACCGGCATTGCCGAGCGACGAATATCCGATGTGACCCAGGAAAACGAAACCAACTCATCTCTGGGCGCCCGGGCAGCCATGCGGGCACTGAAGATGGCCGATAAAGCACCGCAGGATATCGATCAAATCTTATATGCCACCTGTTCACCGGACACCTTGATTCCGTCGACAGCCTGCTGGTTGCAAAAAAAGATCGGCGCCGACAATGCCTGGGCAATGGACATCAATGCCGCCTGCTCGGGGTTTGTCTATGGCCTGATTACCGCCGAACAGTTCGTTCGCAGCGGGCACGCCCGAACCGTCCTGGTGGTGGGCGCCGAAGTGCTCAGTCCGTTTGTCGATTGGCACGACCGCACATCCTGCATACTTTTCGGAGACGGTGCCGGGGCTGCCATCGTTGAGCAGGCACCGCAAAAATCCAAAAAACGGATTCTCTCCAGCTACATGTCATCCAACGGGCACCTGAGCGAAATATTTTATATCCCTGCCGGGGGGTCCAATCTGGAAATGACACCGGATCGGTACGACCGAAAAGAGAACAAGATGCGCATGAACGGCCGCGAAATATTCAAAGTTGCGGTCAGAACCCTGACCGAGTGTGCTTTGCGAGCCATGGAGAAAAAGCATCTGAACGTAGAAAGCCTGGACTGGCTGATCCCCCACCAGGCCAACCTGCGAATTATCGAGGCCGTGGCCAACCGCCTGCATTTCCCCATGGAAAAGGTCATCCTGAATGTAGACCGCTACGGGAACACGTCTGCGGCAACCGTGCCGACGGCAATGGATGAAGCCGTAAGGGACGGTCGCATACAGCCAGGCCAGATGATCCTGATCGATGCATTTGGAGCCGGTCTGACGGCCGGGGCCATCTTGCTGCGGTGGTGAAACAGGTCAGGTCAGTTTTGACAGTTAAGTTGGCTGACCACTGATTCCAGGATTCGCTTCACAACGCCACCCGCTGCCGCACCGCATGTCCTTCAAACGCCGGCAGGCTTTATTTGGCCCCTGCTCGCATCGGTTTACGCAGTTTGACCGGCCGGCTCTGTCTTTTGCGCAGCCGCATGTTGAGCATCTCGACAAAGACCGAAAAGGCCATGGCAAAGTAGATGTAGCCCTTGGGTATGTGCAGATCCAGGCCTTCGCCCATCAGCGCCAGGCCTACCAGCAGCAGAAAACTCAGTGCCAAAACCTTGATCGTCGGGTGATTGGCGATAAAGTCACTAATAGTGCCGGCCATAAAAACCATAAACACCATGGCAATGATGATGGCTGCAATCATCACCGGCAGCTGTTTAACCAGACCGATGGCGGTTATCACCGAATCGAGTGAAAAGACGATATCCAGCAGCATTATCTGAACAATGATGCTGATAAACGAAACCTGACGGGCAGCGCCGCTGCCGTGGTGATCTTCCTCGCCTTCGAGGCTGTTGTGCAGTTCCAGTGTGCTTTTCGCGATCAAAAACAACCCACCGGCCAGCAGAATGATATCACGGCCTGAAATTGCCTGCCCCAGAACGGTGAACAGGGGCGTTGTCAGGCGCATGATCAACGTAATACTGAAAAGAAGTATTATCCGAGTAACCATTGCCAGAACAAGGCCGACGGTGCGTCCTTTAGCCTGCTGATGTTCGGGCAGGCGGTCGGCAAGTATTGCAATAAAGATAATGTTGTCCACTCCCAGAACGACCTCGAGAACTGTCAGGGTCGCAAGCGCCATCCAAATTTCAGGATTGGATACCCATTCCACCTTCATGCCTCCATAAAATTTCCGGTCTGCGGATTAGAGCGTTTGTCAAAAAAACGCCCTGAACTTTATCCGGACTTGTCTGCGGTAAACAATCAATCTATAATCTGAGTCCGAATTATCAATATGCAACAGGAGGACAACATGCAGAGCAAGCCAGCCTCAAAAAGGTTTTTCCCATCAGCCCGAGATGATGCCCACGCGGCCGGTCTTCACCCGGATTCGCCCCAATGCCGCTCTTCTTCCTATAAACTCGCGTTTCAGGACAACGATTTTTTGTTGAAGGATGATCTGCGGCCGGTGCGATTGCAGCTCGAACTGATGAAACCGGAACTGGTCCAGAATGAAATGCACATCCTGTCGACCATCGTCATCTTCGGCAGCGCTCGCATGGTGGACCGCGCGACAGCTGAAGCACGCCTGGTTTCAGCTAAATCGGCTGCGCGCGACAACGGGGAAGATCCCGAGATTCAGCGGATACTCAATCAGGCCCAACGGGATATGGACAACAGCCGATATTACGAGGAAGCCCGCAAGCTGGCCGGTTTTATTTCCCTGCATTCTTCCAGAGACCGCCTGGTGGTTGTCACCGGAGGCGGACCGGGAATCATGGAGGCCGCCAACCGCGGTGCATTTGAATCAGGGGCTCAAAGTATCGGCCTGAATATTGTTCTGCCTTTTGAACAGGAACCGAATCCGTATATTACGCCCGAGCTGTGTTTTCAGTTTCATTACTTTGCGATCCGTAAAATGCATTTTTTGCTGAGAGCCAAAGCGCTGGTTATTTTTCCGGGCGGATTTGGCACATTGGATGAACTGTTCGAAGCCTTAACCCTGATTCAGACCCGCAAAATCAAACCAATGCCGGTGTTGTTGTTCGGGCAACAATTCTGGCAAAACATAATTAACTTTGATGCCCTGGTCGCAGAGGGCACCATCAGCCCCAAAGACCTGAACATATTCAGCTATGTTGAAACTGCCGAAGAAGCCTGGAAGATTCTCTCCGGCAATATCGAGGGTCCATTGTAGGGTCTTGTCCCACAGGCAGGCTAAAAAAACCGTTCGGGATAATGCACACCAGTTAGCGCGTATGTCAGAATAACGTTCCGATATGGGTCCTGAGAATGTGCAGACCATCCCGATGGCATTTATCTGATCGACCGTAGCTCCGAGAGAAATCAAAAAAGATAGGATTCCTTACCCCAATTTCAAATTTCCAGTTTCAAGTTTCCAATAATTGACAGCGCGCAAGCGCTTCCACAACCCTGGCCCAGAACTGGGTACAGATCGGAT